>Ga0307988_1000211_pt1 | contig 44849 bp, 33 predicted proteins | sample EllFjometagen183_FD_203166 | JGI IMG/M metagenome (GOLD analysis project Ga0307988, IMG submission 203166) | Marine microbial communities from Ellis Fjord, Antarctic Ocean - #183 | ecosystem: Environmental > Aquatic > Marine > Unclassified | place: Southern Ocean | collected 2014-10-08 | reverse complement strand
CTTCTTATGTGATTAAAGAACGTGCGATCCCGGATGTTGACGATGGTTTAAAACCTGTACAACGCCGTATTTTATGGTCATTATCCCGCATGCATGATGGTAAATTTCATAAAGTTGCGAATCTTATCGGACATACTATGCAGTACCATCCGCACGGAGATGCTTCAATTGGTGGCGCGCTGGTGGTTTTGGCGAATAAAGAATATTTCTTCGAGAAACAGGGAAACTTTGGTAATATTTTCACTGGCGATGGAGCTTCCGCTGCTCGTTATATCGAAACTCGTCTTTCCTCGCTTGGATATGAAGTGCTTTTTAATAATAACATTACTGAATTTATTGATTCCTATGACGGACGTAACCAGGAACCAGTTGTTCTGCCGGTAAAAATACCGTCATTGCTCATGCTCGGTACTGAAGGTATCGCCGTGGGGATGTCTACCAAAATCCTGTCGCATAACTTTAATGAATTGCTCGAAGCACAAATTGCGGTGCTTGAAGATCGAGATTTTGAACTTTATCCTGACTTCCTGCAGGGCGGTGCGATGGATGTGTCCGAATATGAAGAAGGTAACGGAAAAGTTAAGCTGCGCGCGAAGATCGACCGTGATGGACGCAAGCTGATTATTCGTGAAGTCCCAGCGACTACGACCACTGAAAGCTTGATTGCTTCTATTGAACGCGCGGTTGAAAAAAACAAAATAAAAGTTGCGGCGATTAATGATTATACCGCTGAAACTGTTGAAATAGAAATAACTCCGACACGCGGACAAGACCCCGCAAAAATGCTCAAAGCACTTTATACTTATACCGATTGTTCGGTGTCAGTATCTTGTAATATGATGGTTATCTGTGATGGACTGCCAGTTCAGATGAATGTTAGCAGTGTTATTAAAAGAAATACTGAAAAGCTACTTTATTATCTCCAGCGTGAACTGGAAATCGAGCTTAACAGACTTGATGAATTATTCCATTCCAAGACTCTGGCACAAATATTTATTGAGAACCGCATCTACAAAAAGATTGAGGAATGTGAGTCTTTTGAAAAGGTCATGGAAGCAGTCTATAAAGGTCTTAAACCTTTCCGTGACAAACTCAAACGTGATGTTAATGATGAAGATATCCAGAAACTTTTGGCTATTGCTATTCGTCGTATTTCCTTGTTTGATATTCGGAAAAACCAGAAAGAACTTGATGACATTCTCGACGAAATAGACAAAGTCAATAAAAATCTTAAGCGCCTGAAAAAATATGCCATAGATTATTTAAAAGCTCTTCTCAAAAAATATGGAAACCAATTCCCGCGCCGTACCGAGATTGATGAGTTTAAAAAGATTGACCGGAAAGCTGCTGCTCTTAACAATATCAAGGTCGGATGGGATCGCAAAAACGGCTATATAGGTACAAATGTCAAAAGTGATGACATCATTACCTGTAATGAATTTGACCATCTCTTATGTATTGAACGCAAAGGTGATTATAAAGTTATCAATACCCCGGACAAAGCTTTTGTCGGACGCTTATATGATTTCCGTAAATTTGATCCAAAACTTGAATTTGGTATTATTTACAAAGAAAAGAAAAGCGGCAAACATTATGCAAAACGTACTGTTATTGATAAGTTTATTGTTGATAAAATATATCGTCTTTGCCCGAAAAACTGCCGTCTGGAAACTTTGACTCCACGTTCAGATTCCATCTATACGGTCATTGAGGAAACTAGACGTGGGCCAAAAACTACGGAACTGAATTTTAAAGAATTCCCAACTCGCTCAGCCAAAGCCAGAGGCCTGCTGATCGGTTCAAAGCCTGTCACTAAAATAACTCATTTACGCTATTTAACAGAAGAAGAGTTAGAAGCTAAAGAGCAGGAACAGGAAGATGCCGCAATTGAAACTGGAGCTGTTGAAGTCATTCAGGAAACAGAAGAAATAGTAGAAGTTATCCCTGAAAAAATAGAAAAAGAAGCTGAAGTTGAAAAAACTCCAGAACCGGAAACCAAGCCGGAACCAGAACTTGAAGAAAAACCTAAGGCAGAGCCAAAACCCAAAGCCAAAGCAGAGCCAAAGGCTAAAGCAGAGCCAAAGGCTAAAGCAGAGCCAAAGGCTAAAGTTAAAGACGAAGTCAAGGAAGAAGCTAAGGCTAAGCCGGAAAAGAAATCTAAAGAAGAAAAGCCTAAGGCGAAACCTGAGCCAAAAGAGAAAGTAAAAAAAGAAACTAAGGTTGAACCCAAAAAAGAAGAAGCTGAAAAGAAATCAGACGACGACAAAGACGACAAAGGCGATGGCAACAACGGTGACGGCGGCGACGAAAATGAATGGGGAATCATCCAACCCGAATTCGGATTTTAATAAAAAACTTGAAGCTTAATTATGAAAAAATCTAAAAATGAACAGGTACAAAAATTTCTTGATGAAATAATGACCTTTGTTCCCGAAAAATTTGAGATACTCAAAAACTTACGGCAAATAGTTTTTTCTAATTACCCGGAGGTGCAGGAGAGAATAATATATGGCGGTATTATGTTTTCTCTTGAAGATGATCTTGGAGGTTTGTTTGTCAGGAAAAACCATATTTCTTTTGAATTTTGTTTTGGGGTGGATATGAATGATCCCGATAGAATTTTAGAAGGCGCAGGAAAATATCGCCGTCATCTAAAAATCAGAAGTCTTGCTGATATTAAAGATAAACAAGTAGATTTCTTTGTAAAACAGTCTGCATAAAAAAGCATCAGCAAGATGGTATAAACTAAGCACTCCTGTTTTTTTACTTTGAATTTCTTCCTAATACTTCAGACCATTTTTAAATAATATTATTTAGCTCCATGCGCTTTCATATATTCGGTAATTTCAGGCTTATTAGCATGTTTTACATAATCCCATATACGATATTGCCCGACTTTTGCGTTAACGTCAGCTCCAGCTTCAACTAAAAGCTTAACGTTCTTGAACTTTCTCTTATGAAGAGCATTCATGAGAGCAGTTGTATTGTTTTTAGCTCGAATATCAACTTTAGCTCCAGCTTTCAATAACAAAGATAAAAGTTTTGGATTTTCACCCATTGCAACACTAATTAATATTGGACGACCTTTTTTATTTCGTTGATTAACATCTATACCAAATTGAAGAAGTCTTTTCATTACATTCAAATTTTCTTTTTCAGAAGCGACATTCAATGAAGTACATCCATCTGAATAATTATAAGCGGACGCCATAAGAGCGTAACGTCCCCATAATTCAATAATAAATTTACGTTCTTCTCTTTTCACTTCTTTATCTGCAAGGAGTTTTTCAAGCAGGCTAAGAGCAAGCACTTGATTTCCATTAATAAAGCTTGTTTCTGCTTGTATGAGCTGTTTACCTCGTGGACCATTAAAATATTTCATGAATTCAGATATTCTTATCCAACTTGGGAAAAATCCTGGATTATAGTACATAAGATATTTTTCATAAGATATGAATTTTTCCACACCAAATTTATTCATCATTTCATTGACTTTTTTATAATTTCCTGCATAAAAATGTATCATTGCTAAAGATACCTTATAGTAGCTCCTGTTCGCTTCGTTAGCTGGAGACTGAATAAGACACCAATTATGTAAAAGCTTATCAAATTTTTCCAACACTCCTGGAAGCCGATAAACTTTTTGCCAGAAATAGCCACGGCACTCAGACGAAGCAATCTTGTATAACCCGAGCATTCTATTTGGAATTTTGCACTCATAGAGACCACTTTCATAACAAGCATCTCCAAGCTTAGCTATCAATTCCACAGTACCTCCCCAACGAGGACGTAAAGCGAATTCTATATTCCCATATGCGGGGTTATAAGTAGCTTGGCCTGCAATCGCACGGTTGAACCAGGCAATTCGTTCTGCTACTGATCCCTTTCCCATTGCTACTCTTATCATCTGTACAGCAGGTTCCGGCAAGTCTTTATGCATCTCCCAGGCTTCAGTTAAATTTTTCTCAGCTTTATCCAAATTCTCTCCAAAACCTTTCCAGCCTTTATCAGTTACCTTATAACCCCAACCGTCACCACGAGCTTTCCAAGCCAAGCCTGTATGTGCAACTCCCAACAAGGTTTTTCGTAGCCAGATATTCTCTTTTTTTATGGCTAAAGTCTGCCTTAATATTTCTCCTCCTTTTGAACATTCAATACTTTTCATAATCAAACGACATATATGTTGAGAATCTCGCTTATTAAGAGTGTTTTTAGCAGCAAAACGAAATGCTCTACTACGCATAGAAAGAAAAGGACTAGGCTGTTTCCTTAATCTGGCCAGGACAAATCCCAGAGAATAGTTAATAAAATTATTATTATCAATTTTTCGCCGACAAATACGCATGCGACGTATCCATTCATTAGTTTTGAAATATTGAGGATTACTACAATACAAAAATATGGTACTGATTATATCAGATTCATTTTTTTTAATCAACTCTACTGCTTTTGTAATATTCTCAGGATATTTCTCTTGTGGCAGTATAGTTGCCATTGTTTTACAGCAGGCATCAAATAGCGGATGTGATTTGTATTTCTCATTTTTCCCAATCCATCTTTTCAGGAATGGATAAAGAACTATACGACAATAATCCCTGCCGGTAAATGCTTTTTCTTTGGACGGTATTTTGAATATTTGCGTTTTTTGTGGTTTTTTTCTGTGATAGAGATACTGCAAATCTACTTCCTTTGCAGTTATTGTGCCGCCAATACATAATATTGTCAGTAAACAGATGATTCCTTTCATTTCTCTTCCAAGTATTTATTTTAATTTCACCTTGAATCTCTTCCTAATACTTCTGACCATGGTTTTTTGTAGAATTTTTTGGAATCTGAAAAAACATTGTACTTGATGATGTGATATAATGCTGATACTCCATCTTTCCAACCTATTTTTTTGCCAGCGTTGAAACTGCGTGGATTGTAGGAAATCGGAACATTCCAGATGCGAATGATTCTGGCTTTTGCCATTTTTGCGGTAAATTCTACCTCAATTCCGAAACGTTTGGATTCGAGATTGAGATTTTGCATGACTTCACGACGGAAGGCCTTGTAGCAGGTTTCCATATCACTTAAGTGAATATCTGAAAAAACGTTTGAAACAAAAGTTAAAAATTTATTCCCCATCTCATGGCCCATAAATCTTGCCATCCCGGGTGTCCCCATAAATCTTGAGCCATAAACAACATCAGCTTTGCCATCAAGTAGTGGTTTTAAGACAATAGGCCAGTCTTCAGGAGTATACTCGAAGTCCGCGTCCTGAATGATGATAAAATCTTTAGTAGCCTCAGGGATAGCACGAATGACTGCTGAGCCTTTTCCTTGATTGACATCTTGATAAAAGACTTTTATCCCTGCTTTGCCTTCAAACTTTTTCAAGTGTTCGCGAGTATCATCTGTAGAAGCGTCGTCAACAATAATAATTTCGCCGGTCTCAGGACGTTTCTTAACTTGCGCAATAACATCTTCAATCGTCTCGGCTTCATTAAATACCGGAATAATTACACTTAGTTTTTTATCACTATTCATTTTGAATATCCTTTATTTATTACCAAGTTCAATAGAGCGTTTGGTGGCGGCGATAACCGCCTCGATAATTGTTCCTTTAAAATCTTTTTCTCCTAAAACAGCTAAAGCTTCGGCGGTGGTTCCGCCCGGAGAAGTTACCTCATTTCGTAAAATTTCAGGATCACGTTTTGATTCAATTAATAATTTAGCTGTTCCAAAAACAGTTTGAGCCGCCAATTCCGCCGCCACATCATGTGGTAAACCAGCCTTGACACCTCCCTTAGTCAGACCAATAATAAAATCAAGGACATAAGCAGGACCACTGCCGCTAACACCAGTTACCGCGTCCATGAGTTTTTCCTCAACCTGACAGACCGTGCCGATTGAGCTGAGAATTTTATTAATCAATTCTATGTCATCTTTATTTACTTGTTCAGACGCACACCATGCGGAAGCTCCTTCGCCAACTGTAGCTGGTGTATTAGGCATTACCCGGATGATTCGTGCGGCTTTAGTAAGTTCCTGTAATTTAGCAATTTTTATCCCTGCGGCAATTGAGATTATCAGTTTGTCTTTGATTTCGCAGAGAGCTTTGTCTATTTGTTGTGGTTTGACCGCGACAATAACTGTGTCAGCTTGTTTAAGGACAGTTATTAGGTTTTGAGTTTCAACTTTTACGCCGCTGGACTTAGTGAAATTTTCAGCTGCTTCAGTGGATATATCAAAGGCAGAGATTTCTGATGCCGCAAATCCTTTGGCGATCATTCCGGCGGCGATAGCTGTAGCCATCTTGCCAGTGCCGATGAAAAGAATATTATTTTTACTCATAATTTCCTCGTTTATAAAATAATTAAGCGCAAGTTGAGAATATTGCCCAGCTTAAAGTTGCTATCCCTAAAGCATATAAATACCAGACAAAATATTTAAAATTTCCTCGCTGCAAAAGTTTTAACAGTAAAGCTAAAGAAAAATAGCCCACAATAGCGGCAACAACAAAACCAATTGCTAAATGAGATATACTTAAAGAATGTAGTGTTATTTTGGTATTTTTCAAGAGCAGAAACATTTTCACAAACACCACACCACCGATTGCTGGAATCGCCAGTAAAAATGAAAAACGAGCGGCGTCAGCTTTAGCGAGGCCGCATTTTAAGCCGGCAGAAATCGTTGATCCGGCACGAGAAATACCCGGCAAAACCGCGATTGCCTGAGTTATTCCAATTAAAAAAGTTTGTTTGAAAGTCAACTTAGCCAAAACCTTTTCATCTTTAGCTTTTTGACCCCAAAGCAATATGGTCGCGGTAATCAGGAAACCAATTCCCGGAACAAATAAATTGTTAAAGATGCTTTCATCCCAGGCCATAGCTTTCACAATAACACCACTAACGCCCAGAGGAATTGTCGCGATTATAATCTTTGCAACTAGATCCCAGTCATATCTTTTTAATATATTAATCAACTCACTGAAATAATAAACGATTATCGCCAGCAGCGTTCCCGCATGCAGAACAATATTGAGAGTGGCATTAGTTTCCGCATCAAAGCTGAAAAGCCTCCCAAGTATCGCAAGGTGTCCAGAGGAGCTTATAGGCAAAAACTCAGCAATTCCCTGAACAATTGCCATAAATATTACAAAAAATAGAGAAGATTCCATGTTTTCCTGTACAAATTATGTTAAAATTGTCGCAATAAGGTACAGCTAAAAAGAAGTCTAGTCAAGGAGACTAGTTTATTATACAGTTTAAATGTTCTTAGCTGTCCTTTCTAAGCTCTTTTTTACTTGGGAAAAATCTTTTTTTAATTTTTCTTGTATATATTACTGTTAAACACTTGTTATTTTTGTTATTTTTTACTATAATCTAATATATAGGAAGTGAATCAACTTTTTAAATAATATAATTAGGAAAGACAATATCATGCATCAAGTCAAAAAAACAAATTTACAGGAAAGCTATCAGGAATTGCAGGAGCCTTCCAAATATAAAGTTTTGCTGCTTAATGATGATTATACCACAATGGATTTCGTGGTCATGGTCTTGATGGTTGTTTTTCGTAAAACTTTAGAAGAATCACAAAACATCATGCTTAATATCCACAAGAACGGCAAAGGACTTTGCGGTATATACGCTTTTGAAGTAGCGGAAACTAAAGTAGCGCAGGTTTGTGCTATGGCTGAACAGCATAAGTTTCCTTTGAAGTGTAGCCTTGAGGAGGAATAAGCATGGATACGATGCCTCTACCTACTGCTGAATTGAGAGAAATTCTCTCAAAAGCCGCTAATTTTGCCGTTGAACTCAAACATGAGATGCTGCTCGCGGAACATTTACTTTTTGTCATGAGCAAAGATGAAAAGATAGAATACCTTTTTGACAGTTTCCATTTGGATGCCGGAGAACTGCGAGAAAAGATATGGCAGTTCCTTGATAAAAATATAGAAAAAATAGACAGCAACATTCCTCCTATTGAATCAGTTACTTTTAATCGCATTCTGCACAATTCACTGAATCGCGCCGCCAGTTGTGAAAAAGAAACAGTTGGTGTCCTTGATGTTTTTGTCTCGCTTCTCGAAGAAAAACAATCTCATGCCTGTTATTTTCTCCAACAATCTGGAATTGAACATTATCAAGTCGTTAAAGAAATCACCAGCGATGATTTTTATCAGCAGGACGAAGATGATTTTGACGAATTTAACATATTTCCTGATTTTGAGGAAATGGGCATTGAATTGGAAAATGATGAAGACGAGGAAGTTGATGAAATTGAAGTTGATTCTCCTGAAAAAACGGTTAAAAAACCTAAGTTTAAATATTTGCGTCGTTTCTCTATAAACCTGACAGAACTGGCAAAACAGGGAACGATTGACCAGATAACTGGAAGGGAAAACGAATTAAAACGTGTAATGCAGGTGCTTTGCAGGCGCAAAAAGAACAATCCTGTACTCGTTGGTGAATCCGGAGTCGGCAAAACTGCTATCGTTGAAGGTTTGGCTCTGGCTATTGCGGAAAACAAAGTCCCTGAACGCTTGCAAGGCTATGATATATGGGGATTGGATATGGGGGCTCTGGTTGCTGGAACAAAGTTCCGCGGCGAATTCGAAGAACGCCTGAAAAGAGTTATTGATGATCTGAAAAAATGCGAGAGAGCCATTTTATTTGTTGATGAAATTCATGTTGTTGTCGGAGCCGGAGCGGTCAGCGCTGGTTCGCTTGACGCCTCAAATATACTCAAGCCGGCGCTCGCTGCCGGACATATAAAATGCATAGGTGTAACAACTTACGATGATTACAAAAATCATATTTTGAAAGATAAAGCTTTCAGCCGCCGTTTTCAGAAAATAGATGTTGGAGAGCCTTCAGAAAAAGATACTATCGCTATTTTGCGAGGGCTGAAACCTTATTATGAAAAACATTATAATACAAAATTTTCAGATAAAGCACTGACTCGCGCGGTCGTTTTGAGCTCGCGTCATATTAATGATCGTTTCCTCCCGGATAAAGCTATCGATGTGATAGATGAAGCCGGAGCCAAGAATATTTTACTTGACGATGAACGTCAAGATTTAATAGACGTCAAGGAAATTGAAGAAGTTATCGCTCAAATGGCAAATATACCGCCTGCGAGGATCAGTGATTCTGACAATAAAAAGTTAGCCGCGCTTGAAGATAAGCTCCACGCTGTGGTTTTTGGTCAGGATGAAGCCGTGAACAAAGTTTCAACCGCGGTGAAAATTGCCCGCGCCGGTATTGGGAACAAAGAAAAACCAATGGGTTCTTTCTTGTTTTGCGGCCCGACTGGATGCGGAAAAACTGAACTCGCAAGGCAACTTGCTAGCACAATGGGAATATCATTCGTTCGTTTTGACATGAGTGAATATTCCGAAAAACATACTGTTTCAAAATTAATCGGCAGTCCTCCGGGATATGTTGGATTTGAACAGTCTGGCTTGTTAACAGAAGCCTTACTGCGCACACCGCATTGCGTAATTTTGCTAGATGAAATAGAAAAAGCTCATTCTGATATTTACAACATACTCCTACAAATCATGGATTACGGAACTTTGACTGATAATAATGGACGTAAAGCAGACTTCCGCAACGCCATAATCATAATGACCAGTAATGTTGGAGCTAAACAGCTTGATTCAAATATTATCGGTTTCAGCGGTAAAACGCAAAACAAACTGGCGACACGCAAAGAAGTCGAAAAATATTTCACTCCTGAATTCCGCAACCGTCTAGACGCGATAGTTTATTTCAGCGCCTTATCATTGGATTTGATGAAAAAAATTGTCAAGAAATTTATTGCTTCATTGTCAGTTGAATTACATACTCGCAAAATCTCCCTACAGTTGTCTCCAGGAGCAATTGTATGGTTCGCCAATAAAGGATATGACCCCAAAATGGGCGCTCGTCCGCTGGAACGCATAATCAAGAAAGAGATTCAAGAAAAACTTGCCAACGAAATTCTCTTCGGTAAGCTCGCCAAAGGTGGCAAAGTAAAAGTCTCCACAAAAGGCAAAGCTCTCAAGCTCACAATAATGTAGCAATATTCCGAAGTTGACCAGTTCTATTCCCCGTCACAATTGAAAAAATAATGAAAGCGCGTTGCGCCAGTGGGCTATTGTCGTGTAATTTTTATGCGGATACAGAAAAAGATTGAGTAGAGAAAAATTTATTTTTGTCGATGGTTTTGTGCAAATGTATTTGATTTCATTCATTTTAAGTTCTATATTCTTTAGCATAATAAGCTCTTACTGTTAAAGTTTTAATTTATTATAAGCTATTGAAATACAGCACATTAAGGTATTTTCAATGTTTGATTGTTCGTTTTTCGCTCAAGTTTGAACTGCAAAACTTGAGTAATATTAATAATATTGGGAGAAAATACAATGTTAAAAAAATCAAGATTGTTTGTATCAAGTTGTGCTATATTCGCCGTTTTATTCGTATCTTCCTGTACAAGTTTTGATCCCTTTGCTGGAGCTTATTCGTCAATGGATGATAATGTCGGGGTTTATTACAGTGACATGGAATTAAATCTTAAACATTACGAAGGACCTGCAAGAAACCCAGTAATTGTCGTCCATGGCTTTATGGGTTCAAAAATTAGAAGTGATGATTTAAAGCATAACATTTGGGGACACTTTACCGCTCTTCAGGCAACAAGCGGATTTTCTGATGGCTATCTCAAGAGATTGAGTTATCCTATGAAAGATGGGAAAAGCCTTTATGATATTGAGGACAATGCCAGATCTTATAAAATGTTGAAAGATACCAATATCAGAATTTTTGGAGTGACTATTGATCAAAGTGCCTATCAGGACATGCTAAACATTCTGATAAGTAAAGGTTTTGTTCCGGCTGATCAGCTCAAAGAAAAAAAGAAACATTTCGCTTCGCTTTACACCTTCCATTATGACTGGCGCCGCAATAATGTGCAGAATGCTCATCAACTCTATAGATTCATTCAGCAGAAACGCAAAAAGCTGCAGAAAAAATATGAAGAACTTTATGGAATTAAGAACTTTGATGTAAAATTTAATATTATTGGTCATTCCATGGGCGGAATGATTACTAGATATATGTTGATGTATGGGGATCAAACTCTCCCTGATAAAGGCGCGATGCCGAAGCCTGATTGGCGTGGTAGTAAACATGTGGAAAGAGTGATAATTGTAGGAACACCTAATCTTGGATATTTAAATACCTGTTTTGAAATGACTAATGGTTTAAGTGTTGCAGAAGGTATTCCGGCTTTTCCGCCAGCGGTAATCGGGACTTGGGCAACATATTATCAGATGCTACCTTTCCCTTGTTTGAATGCAGTAAAATATGCAGACAATCTAGATGGACCGGCAGTTAATCTTTATGATCCGCAGGTTTGGATAGATTTAAAATGGGGTCTGGCTGATCCTAAACAGGATAAATATCTGCAAATTCTGCTGCCGAAAGTAAAAACACCTGCAGCAAGACGCAAAATTGCTCTAGACCATATGATAAAATGCTTAAAGAAGGCAAAACAATTTTCTCAAGCTGTTCAGGCAAATTCAAAACAGCCTAGTGACTTAGCCTTATTCCTGTTTCTAGGAGATTCAGTAAAAACCCGAAAAACTGCTGTTGTTGATAGAAAGACAGGTAAATTGAAAATAACTCGCATGGACGGTGGAGATGGCGTAGTTCTGACAGTAAGTGCCAGGATGGATACAAAAAATGAAACTCCAGAAATGCCTTTCCAAACTTCATGCATTAATTGGCATTCAGTGGTTCATCTTAATGCTGCTCATATGGGGATCACCGATACAATAACTTTTGGAGATAATGTAACTTATTACATGCTGCTCGTACATGCATCGGGCTTTGATAAACGGAGAGCTTACCTGAAACGAGTACTGAATGGAAGTAAAAAATATATGGAATACTACAGAAAATACGATAAGGACTATAAGTAATATATTAGGGAGTCGTGATGCAAAATGATATTAAAAAAATAGTTGTAAATACGGTATCTCTGACGATTCCATTAGGCTTAATGATTTCCTGTTTGACACTGCTCGTTTCTGTCAGCATTGGCATTAATGGCTACCTTAACTCCAGAAGCATTGTAAATACCCTTTCGCACAAAGCATATGAACGTAGTTTCGGAAAAATACAGGAAGAAATTCGGAATTTTTTTGCGGAAGCACAGCGGGTACTTCGTTTAAATAAGATTCAAGTAATGGATTCTTTGGACAATAATGATGCGTTTTCGAAAACGGGGGGCTATTTGTCTAGAGTCGCCATATCATATCCACAATTTACTTACGTGACATTTGGAGACAAGCATGGCAGAGCGGTATGGGCCTGGAATAAACACCCTGGCAAGGTAATATTACAAGAATACGATGGCTCAACTGAATCTACCTACAAAGTTGGATCTGACGGAAAACGCCTCGGTCCACCAATCAGGCTTCCCAATACATATGACCCACGTGTTCGCCCTTGGTACAAACTTGCCGCTAAAAGTAATGGTCCGGCAATAAGCGATCCATATTTATTCGTTGGCGATCATCCCCGACTAGGAATTAGTTACAGTTTGGCTGTGCGACCTAATTCTGTGAAAGATGAAGTGACTGGAGTTTTATCTATTGACTTCAGCATTGAGTTCCTTTGCGATTACCTGCGAAGACTTAATATTGAAGACGGACACGGTCGAGTAGTATTACTTGATGACCTTGGAGCACTCATTGCTCATCAAAATCCTGAGTTAGTTGTGCATAAGGGAAAAGGTGAACTTGCACCAAAACGCGTCATGGTGGCACAGAGCAGTGATCCGCTTGTCCGTGTCCTGGGATCCAAACTTGACGAAATAAAGGCAACGACTACGCTTCGGCAATGGGAAACAAAGATTAATGGGAAGGTATATCGCCTCTTGGCAGCGCCAATTAAAATATCAGCATCAAAAACATGGTATATGGCTATCTTTGTTCCTGAAGCGATTCTTCTCAGAGAGATACATAAATCTAACCTTATTACAATTGGCGTCTCCGGGTTTCTATTCATAATATCTTTAATCTTAGCCTGGTTGTGCGCTAGGTTTTTTTGTAAGTCTCTCAATCCACTATTTCAAGAAATTTCTCGAATTGAAAATTTTGACTTGGATGATCGTTCTACTCCACCATCACGTATTACAGAAATTGCTGCACTAAAACAGTCGCTTGACAGTATGAGACTCGGTCTTCGATCTTTTCAACGTTACGTTCCATCTGATCTCGTAAGAAAATTGATATCAGAAGGAATAGATGCAAAAATTGGGGGAAAACGTATTGTCGCAACGGTGTTATTCACCGACATAAAAGATTTTACCAGTATCTCTGAATCTATGTCTCCACAGGAACTTTTTGAACGACTATCTGTTTATCTTGACAGGAGTAGTAAATATATTATGCTGAACGGCGGAACCTTGGACAAATTTATTGGTGATGCCGTTATGGCATTCTGGAATGCTCCATCGCCCACCGAAGATCATGCATTTTTAGCATGTAAAGCTGCAATTGAGATGAGATCTGCGCTGAATAAACTGGCTGAAGAATGCCGAAAAGAGCAAAAACCGGTTATGTATACCCGGTTTGGATTGAATACCGGCGACCTCATTGTCGGAAACATGGGATCCCCGGAGCGGCTCAACTACTCATGCCTCGGTGATGCAGTCAATCTAGCAGCACGTCTAGAGAAAATTAATAAATATTACAAAACTGATATCCTGATTGGACAGAATACATATGAAGCAGTAAAAGGTCGTATTACGGCACGAGTAGTTGACCGAGTAGCGGTGAAAGGGAAAAAAGAAGGCGTTTTGATTTACCAATTAATTGGGTTTGAGAATGAAAGTGATGAGTCCCAGAGGCTTCTCGTTGAATTATATGGGCAGGCTTTTGAGCTGTACCAGGCTCAAAATTGGACCGGTGCGATAAAGGCTCTGGCCAGAGTTCTAAAGGATTTTCCTGAAGATGGTCCTTCAAAAATCCTCATGGAACGCTGTGACGTTTATTCAAAAAATCCGCCAATTGATCATTGGGATGGTATTTATTACGCAATTTCCAAGTGATTCACTATTAGATACTTGAATTAGACAGTTTTTGACAAAGTTAAGATATTCAGGTGATTAATAATTTAGGAGGTTCTAATATGGGTAGTAGAGTAAAAAAAGAAAGAGAAATGAATAAAGAGTTTGAGCAGAAACATAGCCTCAAATCTCATCAATGTGAAAATTGCTTGAAGAAAAGCAAACACGCTCCCGATTATGACGGACGCCATTTTTGCTGTGAAGAATGCCGTATAGAATACCGTAAACTTAAAATAAAAGTTCCATTTGTCGGCGAACATCTTATTTCTCCGCGTACAGGCTTTGTACACCATGGAATCGGTGATGATCAGGGCGGCGTGCTTAACTATGCGGGTCTTTCTGATGGTCTTAGCAGTGCTCCGGTTCTCCGCAGTTCTTTCCATGATTTTAGTCAGGGACATAAAATTGTTGTGCAGCCACATAAAAACCGCAAATATAGTTTATTGGAATCTGTCAAGCGCGCTGAACAACGACTTGGAGAATCAAATTACGATGCGCCCAGTAATAACTGTGAGCACTTTGTTAACTGGTGTATCGATGATAAAGTTAAAAGCAAGCAAGTTGAAAAAATAGCTACCTACACCACTGGTATTATTATTTTCGTTACCGCAATTGTGGTTTTTAATCTTTTTGCGGTAACAGGTTTCGCCGCGGTGAGTTCCAGTATGTTTTTTCCGAGACTTACCCAACTGCATGGAATACCATTGATACTTATTTTTAGCGGTCTTGGCATAATTGGCGGACAAGCTCTTGTTGCAGCTGTAAGCTTTACTATTTTGCGGGATTACATATGGTTGTCTTCCGAAGAAAGGCATTCCCGTCGGATAGCTCGTCGTTCCGCGGTCCTTACTGTTTTTGTAACAGCTTTAGTTGGTTTTGTTTACATTTATATTCTGTCGCAGAAAATTCTAGTCGGGGATTTGCTCAAAAAACTGGACCCTAGTGTGCTTCCTAAACTGGTGAATATTTCTTTGTTCACAGCGACTGCTCTCCCGGCAATTATCGCTATTTCTGTCGGTCTTCTGGTTCACAAATTTCTATCCAGAAATATCTCGCAAGTTTAATCTTCCTCTCTGCAAACTTAAAACTTGAGAGGACTTGAGCTATATATGCTCTAATTATCTAAAAAATATATCATGGATTCAATACATTATGAAAATAAGGTGAAACACGAACTATTTCGCCTTTTTTTTGAAATTTTTGCTACTCAATATCTTGTGATGTCGGTATGGCATGGGCTGGAAGATCTTAATCCTACAGTCCTAAATATGAACACATAAAAATGACAATTATTATTTTGAAGATTGCAAATCCGTATAACTATTTTCTATTCCTTAGTTTTTCAAAGAATTTTGAAGCTTTGGAAAGGTCTTCTTTTATTTCGGGTAGAACGATTTCTTTGTTCCCCGGAGTCATAGAGAATTCTTTGATGTCTTTCACTTTATCCTCGAGAGTTGTTGCTTCAATTGCCCATTTTAAAGATGTTATATTGCCGGAATAAGTATAGGGAGCCATTGGAAGCTCCATTTCAAAACTCTGCTTGTCACTTTTGATTGGAGATTTGATTATTTCCGTTTCAGAGATCTCTGAATCCTGTTCCCCCATTCCCTCGCTATACCAGAAAATATTGATTGCAATATCCTGAACTTCCTGGGTTAAGTCCCATTCCAGTTCTCCACTGATTTTTTCACCAGGATGATAAGATATTTTTCCGTCTTTTAGTTTTATAGATATTTTATCCATTTTTATCTCCATTTTCTGCTGAACGTGAAATTCTGTCTAAAGATCTTTGGTTTAAAGGCATCACCGTTATAGGAAACTCACATTTGAGATTAGGGAAACGTTTTATGTCTCCAGCTAAATGGATATTCCAGATGACTTTGTTATTTTTAGCATCAAAAGAATGCATCGAATTCGATGGAATTGTGAATTCAGTTCTGCCAATATGAATAGTTTCTTTACTGTTGGTTTCCAGCAGCTTTATTGATTCAAAAGCGCTTTTCCGGGTACGAGTGTTGTTATTCTTGCCACCGCTTTGGTAAGTTGCGAGTTCCTCAGCCTTGAGCGTCATTGCCAGTGTTTCAACAGTCCCGGAATTTACGATTTTCCAGCTTAAAGTAACTTTTTCGCCGAGTTGAGGTCGTGGATTACTGATAGTGACGACCACCTTAGAGTTAAACAATGCTATGAAGAAGTAAAAGACACCCGCTATTGTAGCTATCCCGACAAAGACAAAAGGTAACATAAAAAAGCTTAATAACCATTCAACATTATTGCTGCTCCAGCTTCCTACAGCCTTGACAACGAAAATTGAGACAATGCCATTCCAGATCAGCGCAAAGAAAATCATTCCAATAAGATTCTTTAAGGGAGATGATTTCATTTTTAAAGTAGTTTCGTAATTATTATTGAAATCATCATGCGGCGTATAAACGTGCTTAGCCTTTTTCTTTTTCGTCAATGTCGCAATTATACCACCCAATCCGACAATTATAAAAACCAGAGGTAACAATACCAACCACCATGGACGGTTAAATTCTCTGGATATAACAGCCTCGTCAGGGTCTTCGGGATTCACATAGCAAGAAGTAGATTTGCCAACAGGATAGCGATTAACTATTTTTCGTTTAAAGCTGTATCCACTATCTGAACCAGTCATGAAATCATAAGATCCGCTGACATGCTTGATGCCTTTGAACTTATATCTGAAAGTAATGTCCACTTTATAAGTAGTACTTTTATCACCGCGAGATTCTTTTATTTTGCTCGAAACTATTGTACATGGAATTTTTGACCAGCTTTCAGATTTCTTAATTTTCATTAATGGTTGGGCAAGCATCATCCAACCGAAACCGGAACCAGCTAGGAAAAAAATTGAAAAAAATAAGGTTAAGAATAGCTTCCCGGCGACAGTATCAGACTTGGGTGATGGTTTGTTAAAATTTATCTGCATATTGTTTCCCTTGTTGTTTATATAATTTAAGGGTCAAAAAAATAATTGCAAGTTTATTTTTTGTCGCTTTATTTTTACTTAATCACTGCTAAATTACTTGATTACAATATATATAAACTTGGAGCAATAAAATATGGCAAACATGATAAAAGCATGGTTGGAATGTATTCGATGCAATAAAAAATACGATTTAGATAAAGTACGTTACAGCTGCGACTGCGGAGGAACACTTGATATGCGCCGTGATTTGTCAAAGCTTGACGGGCAAGCACTCAAACAGCTCTGGGAAGACCGTTGGGGCACAAAGCGCGGACTATATGCTTCCGGCGTATGGCGTTATAAAGAACTCATTTTTGACTGTGAAGATGATTGTGTAGTTACTCGTCAGGAAGGCAATACTCGTTTATATGAAGCGGGAAAAGCTGGCGAATACGCTGGACTAAAAAACTTTTATCTCAAGCATGAAGGCGAAAATCCTACTGGCAGTTTCAAGGATCGTGGCATGACTTGCGGTATTACTGCGGCTAAATTTTATGACGCAGATTCTGTTGCCTGCGCCAGTACTGGAAACACCAGCGCGAGCATGTCTTCTTATGCGGCGATTGCTGGACTCCGTTCAGTTATTTTCATTCCTGAAGGCAAAATTGCTTACGGTAAACTTGCTCAAGCTTTGGCTTTTGGCGGCAAAACTTTGCAGATCAAGGGAAATTTTGATGACGCTATGGAATTAGTGCAAGAGGTTTGCGACGAATTAAATATTTATCTAGTTAACTCTATCAATCCTTTCCGTATCGAAGGGCAGAAAGCTATTGGTTTCGAAGTCCTCCAGCAGTTAGACTGGGAAGTGCCGGACTGGTTCATTATTCCAGGTGGAAACCTCGGTAATAACACTGCTTTAAGCAAAGGAATGCAGGAGTTATATGAACTCGGCATCATTAATAAGATACCGAAAATAGCGGTTATTCAGGCATCCGGCTCCGCGCCTCTCTCGAAAATGTGGAAAGATGGTTCTGATTACGAAGCGGTCAAAGACCCTGACACTATTGCTACCGCCATTAAAATCGGCAACCCGGTTTCATGGGAAAAGTCTTTGCGCGGCATAAAATGGTCCGGCGGTATAGTTGAAGATGTTACTGAACAGGAAATAATGGATGCCAAAGCTATGGTGGATGCGGCTGGTATCGGCGCTGAACCTGCATCATGCTGTTCCGTTGCCGGAGCCAAAAAACTCGTTGACGCAGGTGTTATTAAGCCCGAAGAAACTGTTGTCGGCATCCTGACTGGAAATATTCTGAAAGACCCTGATGCTGTAATCGGCTATCATAAAGACGAGCTCGGTTCAATGGGAATTAAAGGAACTTACGGTAACGCTCCGCTAGTAATTGACGCGACTGTAGACGCCGTTAAAAAAGCTCTTTCATAAAAGCCTTATATTTTTTACAATTTTTATTGCTTTTAGTTTTTGCCTTTTTGCCAAAATAGCTGTATTGTTTTATTACGAAAGTGACTATTTTTTAGTTCAAACTGATTTGAGAAAAGGGGCAGTATGAATTTTATCAATTTACAAATATTTTGGTGGATTCCAGTTATTCTAATTTTTATGAGTTTAATCTTTTGGCACGCCAGGGTCAGACGTAGCAAAATCATGCACATTATCCTCGGACCACGCGCTAAAGACAGCGAACATGTCCAATTATCTTTAGCAAGAAGACTTTTTCGTTTTCTTTTACTTTGCTTTGGTATGTTGATGTTAATTATGGCGATTGCGCGACCAACCTGGGATCTACAGCTTGTCCCTTATCAATCCCGTGGACGTGATTTGATGGTCCTCTTTGACGTTTCCAAAAGTATGTTGGCGCAGGATATTCGACCATCACGTCTGGCTCATGCAAAATTGTTCTTGCGTGATCTGGTAAATAATACCGGCTCTGACCGTTTTGGCTTGGTGGCTTTTGCGGGGAGAGCTTTTCTTGAATGCCCGATGACTACCGACAAGGCGAGCTTTATTCAATATGTTGACGAACTTGATACGCAAAGTATTCCACTTGGGGGAACGAATCTGCAGTTGGCTCTTGAAACCGCGGTTAAAGCTTTTGATGCGGCGGAAGGAAATAATCGCGCAATTATTTTAATTACTGACGGCGATGAACTTAGCGGCAATAGTAAATTGGTGTTGAATGAACTGAAAAAAGCAAATATTCCGCTTTTAGTTGTCGGTGTTGGCGGCTCAAAACTTGCAGCTTTGATTCCAATTCCACAGAGCAATGGAAAAAACATTAAATTCATGCGTGACAGCAAAGGCGAGTTAGTTAAAACTCGTTTGAATGTCACTTTGATGCAACAACTAGCTGATAACACTGGCGGGTATTTTGTTCATAGCACAACAACAAATTTTGGACTTGCACAAATAGAAGCTGGAATAAAAAAACTCCTTCCTGCCGAACTTGAAAAAGGGGAAAAAACCCGACCGGTAGAACATTTTTATTATTTTCTTGCATTCGCGACAATTTTACTGTGGTTGTGGATGTTGATTTCGGAACATCCGGGGAAAAAACGCAAATATTTCAAAAAAGCCACTGCAATCTTTATGATTTCTGCTTTGTTTGCTGTTCAAAATACAGCTAATGCACAAAACCCGGGAAGCCAGCCAAAGCTGCCTGTTACTAAAACGACCAAGCCGGAAGAGGCTCCTTTGACAGACCCGGTGAAAGCCTATAATGAAGCCCGGGAAATTCAAGTAAAGAAGAAAAAGGGAGATTCTTCCAAGCTTTATGAGGCCGCGATTAATTTGGCTGGAAAAAATCCAGTAGTGCGGACTAATTCATTCAATAACCTCGGAGTGAAGCAACACCTGAAAGCCAGACAGGCAGAAGGACAGGCGCGAGCTCAGGTCAAAAAGCAGAATCTCGATGGTGCGATAAGTCAACTTGAGGGATCTAAAAAAATATTGGATCTCGCCGAAGAAATGTATATAAAGGCCCTGAGTACGGAGATTCCTGAACAACAAACTGAAGATAAAAAAGTATCTCAGGCAAATGCTAAGGATCAAAGTGCAGTTAATCAGCAATTACTTTTGAATGATCGAGTAAGGATAGATAAATTAATAAAACAGATCAAAGAACTAAAGAAGCAACAGAAAAAAGCGCAAAAACAAACTAAAAAAGCGAAAAAACAACAACAGAAAAAGAATAAAGACAAGAAACAAAATAAAAAGCAACAGCAGAAGAAAAAACAAGACAAAAAACAAGACAAGAAACAAGATAAGAAAAAACAAGATAAGAAACAGCAAAATAAGAAACAACAAGATAAGAAACAACAAGATAAGAAAAAACAAGATAAGAAACAACAAGATAAGAAACAACAGAACAAGAAGCAGCAGCAGAAAAAATCTAACGATGAGTTAAAAAAAGCCCAAAATGATGTCAATAAATTAGAGAAGCAAGCAAAAGATCTTGGACAGAAGAAGATCGAAGATCAAGCGAAAAAAGCGAAAAAAGAATTAAAGAAAGCTGAAAAATCCAGAAAGGAAAAGCAAGGCAAAAAAGCTGAAGAACACATCAAGAAAGCTTTGGAAGAGCTCAAGCCTAAGGGTTCTGATAAAAATAAAAAGAATAAAGACAAAAAGGGCAAAGGTAAAGATAAGAAAAAAGATAAAGGCAAGAAGCAGGATAAGAAAAAAGATAAAGGCAAAGGCAAAGACGGCAAGGATAAAAAAGACAAAAAATTGCCGAAACCTCAAGCACAGCCTGCGCAACAGGGAAAAGCTAAAAAAGCTCCGAAAGATATTGATCCTAAAGAAGCTCGTAAGTTATTGAAGTTAATGAATGAAAAAGAAAAAGATTTCCGCAAAGCACTTAAAGCTCACCGGAAACAAATGTATAAAAATATAAAAGTAGAAAAAGACTGGTAAAGGTAGATATGTTTAAAAAGTTTTTAATTATAATTTTGTGTGTGTTAAGCACCTGTGCTTTTTGCGCGGATGATGGTTTTAAAATTGGAATCAGTACAAAAAAACCTCTCGTCGGCGAGGTGGTAACTCTTAGCATAACGGCTGATAGTAAGCCGGAATTGACTTCTTTGCCGAAACTCGAAAATGCTGAATGGCTTACTGGTTATCGCAGGGAATATTCGTCTGTCTTAAATGGAGAAGCTAAATATACAAAAAACTATGCTTTTAGAGTAAAAGCGAAAGGAGTGGTTGTAATACCTGAGTTAGAGGTTAAATTTGGCAGAGAAACCAGAAAAGTTAGTTCTTTGAAACTTTATGCATCTAGTCCGGGAGATAAGAAAGTAAGAGACGGAGAAGACGGAGCTGTGGCAATAAAGGATATTGTTTTTGGGAAATATGAGATTTTAAATATTACTAAAGAATTTTATATTGGAGAAGAAATATCCCTTGAAATAAGTTTGTTCAATTGGCGGCGAATCAGCGTAAGACTGACCAGTTACCCGGAAATCAACCTGAGTAAAATTATCTTTCGTGATTTCAGTAAAAAAAATCCTCAAAATTCCCGCTTTATTCCAAAGCGAGAAAGGCTGGTTACGATAAAAGATAGAAGATTTAATAAGCAGGCATTTGAAACCGCGTTCAGAGCACTTTCTGCTGGAAATTTTAAAACAAATATCAAAATGCAAACAGAAATTAATATTCCTACAGAAGAGCGAGATATATTTGGAAGACCAAACTATAAAAGTAGCCCCTATACCGTGGAGATTCCATTTGAAATAAAAATTAAGCAACTCCCGAAAGCTCCTGAGAAATTTAGTTTTCTTGGATTGGTCGGAAACTGGGATGTTAACTTTTCTTTAAGAGATAAAAAAATCAAAGTTGGAGACCCAATAACTTTAACTATGACTGTTTACGGACTGGGAACTCTGGAAACCTTGAATATCCCGAAACCAGAGATTGAAGGATTCCGTATCTATCCTCCTGAAATAGAAAAAAAAACAGCTTATGACGGTAGAGAACGAGCAGAAATAAAATATGTCCTGATTCCTTTAGTAAAAGGAAATAAGGAATTAAAGATGAATGTATCAATATTTTCATCTTTGCTGAAAAAATATAAAACCTTCAAATTTTCTAAAAAACTGAAAGTCGCTGAATCGGAGAATCCATCTGAAAATATTAATTACACCAAGGTAAGTCCAGCGTCGCGAGTGCCGGAATCAGAATTTAAAAATAAACAGACCATACCGCAATCAGATATTCTTTTCTTGAAAACTTCAGCCAATGGAAATGTTAAAATTCCATTATATTTGAACTGGTTATGGGCTTATATAATTCTAGCTATTCTTGGACCATTATGTTGGATTATTAGTGAAATCAGTAATTGGCGCCGTGAAAAGCTCGGCAATAACAAAGCTCTGCAACGTCGTCTGGATGCTTTGAAGCGTAAAGCAAAGATGTTGAAAGCTATTCGTAAAAGTTCTGATGATGATCTTAATGTCGTCATTCAGCATGAAGCTGTGCCATTTATCAATGACATGTTGAATCTGCCACCGGGAACGACTACGTCAGAACTTTCTGGCAAGGTCAAAAATGCTGAGCTGGCGGAATGTTTGACCAGTGTCGGAGAAGCAAGCTATCTGCCGGGTGCGTCCAACTTGAATAAAAAGGAGCTGAGAAACAAATTGTATAAAGCCTTGAAGCGTTTAACAATTATTGGATTATTATTTATGATGCCGCAAATGCTTGACGCTGCGGTAAAAGCTGAAAAGAAAGCCACAGCAAGTAATTTTAACGAGGCGGTGAAAGCTTACGATTCAGGAGATTTTAACGCGGCAGATAAATTTTTCCGCTCACATATCATAAAAAATGCTCCTGATCCATCTTTACTCTATAATCTTGGAACTTGTCTGTGCAATAAAGGAGATCTGGCTGGAGCTTTGGTATGTTTTGAGCGTGCTCACCTGCTGGCTCCTTATGATACGGCGATTACTGAAAATTTAAATTTTGTCCGCCGGAGATTATTTATGCCGGAAGTCAATAAAATGAATGGTCCGACAGAAATGCTTTTGGCGGCATGCTCCTCGATGCGTCCTGATGAATGGCTACTGGTCGCGCTTTTTGCCTGGACCGCCGGTGGAATCTTTTTAGCATTCCGCCGCAAATTAAGTCTTAATAAACGTATTGTCTTTATTGGTAGCTGCATGATTATTTTTATTAGCGCATTAGGCATATCTATTTTTGAAAAGTTAGATGCCTACAGCGATAAAAAAGCAGTTGTAACTTCTGAAGACGCAGAATTGCGTTCTTTGCCTTCAACGACTTCAGGAAGCAAGTTGGTACGCTTGCGAATGGGAACAATGGTTAATATAATTGAATCTCGTTTTGACTGGGTGCGGATAAAAACCGATAATACTCGCGGCTGGATGCAAAAAGGCAAAATAACACGCATCGCGCCGGGTAATGATTTACCTCCGGTACATGTTCGTAAAAAAATAACAAAGCTAAAAAAATAAATTATTCACGGGGAAATCTTAATGAGAAGAATTGCTAAAGTTTTTATTATCTTTGTATTACTGACTACATTTTTATCAAATACTTTTGCTAAAATAGATGATTTAGGAGAACGTTATCCACATCTTCGAAGAGAAAAAGGTATTGATTTCTTTGGAGTTTACTGGCGTGACGCAAAACCAAATCAATATGTTTATTTGGTTCCCGCCCACATGGGGGGGACAATATTTATATTAGTTGGTAATATTATAGGAACACCAGTAAGGGCTATTTTCAATGTAATTAATGGAGACTGGAAAGGAGATCATTATTTGCCACCGGTAGGATTCTCAACTCGTTATTTTGGACCTGTTGGCGGTTATCTTCTCGGTAGTCCTTTCTGGGCGCTGGAAAAGGGGCTTTACGAATATCCGAAGAAGTTAATCATGGGCGAAGAAGAAGAGTATCAGTTCGCCGACGACTAATAAAATTTTTAATCACGAAAAACTCAGCCCTTTACTTGCAAAAAGCATGGCTGTAAACTAATTTAGCTATATATGAAACTAGATATTAAGAAAATTGTAAATTTATTTGTGATCTGCCTTGGGCTTGTCCTGCTTGCCGGATGTGGAGGACCACCTTTAACGACTCAAGCTTTACTCAATAGAGCCATGAATCAAGCAAAGATTGGCGACTGGGAAGATGCCTTGGATGATCTTGAAACTGTCACTGAGCGCGAACCTCGCAATGTTGGGGCATTGATCTTTAAAGCTCTTGCTTATGAAGCTTGCGGCAAAGATGATCTAGCCTTGAATGCCGCAGATTCAGCGGTTCAAAATCTCCCTGATGATTTTCAGGCTCAATACACACTTGGGCGGCTTTATTCGAAAGACCAGCACAAAATGCAAGACGCAATCGCACCTTTGCAGCGAGCCTTGACCTTGAAACCTGCTGATAGAGATACGCTATTATTGCTTGGACGCTGTTCCACCATTCTGAAACTTGACAGTGCTATCAAATATTACGATCAATTATTGAAAGATAAAAAATTTAAAAACTCTGCGGAATTATGGAACGAGAAGGGTATTTATTATGCGGAGCGCCAGCAAATTCGACCTGCCGCTAAATGTTTTGTTAAAGCTTATAAATTAGATTCTTCAAAACCGCTTATAGTTTTAAACTTCGCAACTTTCAGAGATCAATATGTTGGAGATCCAAAAGGAGCATTAGCTTTTTATAAAAAATATCTCAAAATTGCAGTTCCATCACCACATTCTGATACACAGCGAAAAAGAGTGGAAGATCGCATCAAAAAAATTAACGCTAATGGATAAGCTATGAACAGAGCAGTCCCCGAAGAAACTATCGAGGAGATTCGATCACGCTGTAATATAGCGGATATCATTCGTAGTTATATCCCGATCAAAAAAGCCGGCGGTGGAACTTGGAAAGCTTTATGTCCATTTCATAATGAGAAAACTCCATCCTTCACTATTTCCGAACAACGTGGGCGTTACCATTGTTTTGGTTGCGGAGCCGGAGGCGATGCTTTTAAGTTCGTTATGGACTGGGAAAAAGTCGATTTTCCAAACGCAATCCATCTCCTTGCCGCAAAGTGCGGAGTGATTATTCCTGAAAAAACTTATTCCAGCCCACAGGAACGCCAGCAGGCACAGCAACGCGCCGGACAACGTGAACAGTTATACAAAATAAATAAAGAATTCGCTGAATGGTATGCGCTTCTACTCAAGAATAATCCAGAATGGCCAGTAAGTCAATATCTGAAAAATCGTGGTATACCGCCAGAAATAGCAGAAAAATTTCAACTAGGCGTAGCTCCTGACTCCTGGGACGCTTCACTGGTTCACGGTAAAGAACTGAATTTCACCGAAGAAGAACTGCTTGAATCCGGTATCGCTTTTAAGAATGAAGAAAAGAAGCGTGTTTATGACCGCTTTCGTAATCGTTTGATTTTCCCGATATGGAACGAACAAGGCAGAGTTGTCGGATTCAGCGCACGAACCATCGAAAAAGAAGCCCCGGGCGCGAAATATGTTAACAGCCCGGAAACTCCAGTATTTAAGAAGAGCAATATACTCTATGCATTGCCGCTAGCGCGTAAAGCAATTCAAGCGCGTAACATGGTAATACTTTGTGAGGGACAGCTCGATACGATAGCCATGCATCGTGCGGGATTGGAATGCACAGTTGCCCCTCAAGGAACAGCTTTCACTGATGAGCAAGCGCGAATTTTAAAACGTTATACTGACCGGGTATATTTGGCCTTTGACAGTGATTCGGCTGGGCAAAAAGCCACGGCTCGAGCTTTGGAATTGTTATTGCCGCTTGATTTTGAAATAAAAATAATACGTTTCCCTGAAGGCAGTGATCCTGATGATATATATAATAACTCAGGTGAAGACGGAATCAATAAAATTGTTGATGAAGCTGTTGATATGCTGGATTTCCTCTGTGGCATAATTTTCCCCCAACATGATGTCAATACACCTTTCGGTAAAAGCCGGGTTATCGGCGAAATGTTGGAATATTTCCGTAAAATCTCCAAGCCTGTAGTTCGTGAAATGTATATTCAAGAGTTAAGTGCGCGTTTGGGAGTCAAGCCGGAAACAATTTTTAGCGAATACAACAAGGAAAGCAAAGCCAAAGCAAACACATTTAAATTCAAACGCCGTCCTGAAAACGAAGAAGTTCCAAACTTTGACAGCAATGATATGGCTCCGCCAGTCGCAGTGCAGTCAAATGTCCATTCAATACCAATAGCGATCAGGCACGCTGAAAAAACCTTACTTGAGATAGCTTTAAATTCAGAAGAAACAGCCAATCACTTAAGGGATGAATTGCCGCTTGAAAAACTGACTCAAACAGTCATCGGCAAAGCAATCAATGAGTTAATTAATTGTACTTTGAATGGAGAATGGGATCATGCCAGAGATCATCTCTCAGATTTTGAAAGAGAAAATCCCTCTCCAGGTTTAAGCAAGATTTTACTTCAGGACAATATCTATAAAAGCAAACAAGCCGCGAAAGCAATCGGAGATTGTTTGAAAACAATAAACGATCATCATAAAAAATTAAAATTAAGCGACATAATGCAAAAACTAGCTTCCGCCAGCCCCGAAGAAAAAATCAATCTAATGAAAGAGCTACAAGAGCTCAGCAAAAAATAAGAATTTTACTTCCTTAAAGCTCTTAAAAGAGCGATATTTTCATTTTTTTTCAATTTTTTGTTTTTTTCTTCAAAGAATTATGATACTTTAGAGTCATACTTTATGAATACATACTAAATAAACACAAAAAGGGGGGATATTAAATGGGTGCCATTGACAGCATTAGAGATTTTTTATCAAATTCCACAGAATTTTACTTTTACCTCGCAGTTATAAGTACAGCACTTTTTGTTATTCAATTTATCTTTGCTATGGTTGGTGCTTTTGGTAATGATATAGATTGTGATCATGATATAGATTTAGATCATGACATGGATATTGACCACGACCTTGACCACGATTTTGATCATGATATAAGCGACACTGATTACAGTGGAATCGCGGATATTAATCTGTTCTCTATAAAAAGCATTACTGCTTTCATTATGTTTTTCGGCTGGGCTGGATTCTTCTGGGGAAACAAAGGTTATTTAGGTCTGATTATTGCTATTGCCTGTGGCTTCACGATGATGGTCTTGACCTCATTAGTTATATACCTGCTCTTGAAAATGCAGGCTAGTGGAAATATAAACAGTGCTGATTTAATTGGACGTGTCGGGTCAGTTTATCTGAGAATTCCCGCCGGGCGTGCTGGGAGCGGAAAAATCACGGTGAAATTGGATCAATGTTCACGCGAGACCAAGGCGATGGCTGATGAAGAAATCCAGCACGGAGCAGCAGTAATTGTAAAAGAACATATTCAAGGGAATTGTTATTTGGTTGAAAAATATTCTTCAGCTGAAATAAAATAAATATCTTTAATTAAATAAACAACAAAACAAACAAAAGGGGTAGTTTTATGATTCATTTTGCAGCAGCAGGTGGTGGAGTAGGTGGAGGAATGATTATAGCGATATTAGCGGTTTTCTTTTTAGTCGCCGTTTTTATGATTTTTGTCAGCAGGTATAAAAGATGTCCTTCTGATAGAATTATGGTTATTTATGGTAAAACTGGAGGACAAGGAGCTGCAAGATGTATTCATGGTGGAGCTAAATTCGTTGTTCCGGTAATTCAGGATTACGGTTATATATCATTGCTCCCAATGCAGATTGAAGTTAATCTTGACAATGCTTTATGTAAGCAGAATATCCGTATTAATGTACCTTCAGTCTTTACCGTTGGTTGTAGTACGGTTCCAGCAATTATGGGTAACGCCGCGGAACGTCTTTTCGGACAATCTCCTAACGCGATAGCAGATTTAGCTAAAGATATTATCTTTGGTCAGCTGCGTCTGGTTATTGCTTCCATGACAATTGAGGAAATCAACGCCGACCGTGAAACTTTCCTCCGTGCGGTCGAAAACAATGTTACAGAAGAATTAAATAAAGTTGGACTTGCGCTTCTCAACGTTAATATCACCGATATTACAGATGAAAGCGGATATATTGAAGCAATTGGTAAAAAAGCCGCTTCTGAAGCGATCAATAAAGCTAAAATTGAAGTTGCTGAAGAAAACCGTAAAGGTAATATAGGTCAGGCCGAAGCCGAGAAAATACAGCGTATTGCGGTATCCCAGGCCAATGCGGATGCTATTTCCGGTGAAGCGAAAGCTGACCGTGACCGTCGTATTGCGGTAAAACAATCTGACGCGAAAGCGGTTGAAGGCGAAAATATTTCTAAGATCGAAATTGCTCAGTCTGACGCGATTCGTGGAGAACAGGAAGCAGAAGCTTTCCGTCGTTCCGAAGCAGCAAAAAAAGTAGCGGAAGCGCAGATTGAAAAAGCTCATTATGACGCGGAAAAAATTGCTCAGGCGGCCCGTGCGGAAATGGTTAAAGAAAAACAGCGTGCGGAAATAATTGTTCCTGCCGAAATCAGCAAACAGCGAGTCGAGATCGCAGCGGAAGCGGAAGCAGAAAAACGCCGTCGTGAAGCGCAAGGTGAGGCGGATGCTATTTTTGCTAAACTTGATGCGAAAGCCCGTGGTAATTTCGAGATTTTGAAAGCCAAAGGTGAAGGTTTCAATAATATCATTTCAGCATGTGGTAATGACGCGGACGCGGCATCCAAAATGCTGCTTATCGAAAAATTACAGGATATCGTTCGACTACAGACTGAAGCTATCAAGAATATCAAGATTGATAAGGTCACAGTTTGGGACGGTGGCAACAAAGACGCAAACGGTAAAACCTCAACAGCTGGTTTTCTCAGCGGTATGATGGGAAGCTTGCCGCCATTGCATGATGTTGCGAATATGGCTGGAATCGAATTGCCGGATTATCTCGGTAAAGTTAAAGATGTTTCCGCCAAAATTACACCAGCCAAGAGCACTCCTGCAGAAGAGGATGTTCCGGCTAAAAAAGCTAAGTAATACAAACAAATAAAACATATTTTTCAGCCTCCGCAAGTTAGTACTCTGCGGAGGTTGATTTTTTAATCTTGTTTTTATCTTTGAAATACTTGAAATCTTGAAAAAAAGACCTATTTTGCGTATTCCAATTTAAATGATAAAATAAGCGATTAATATAATGATTTCTACATCTAAAGTGACAATGCGTTTTGGAAGGGATATACTCTTTGAAGACGTTTCAGTAAAATTTACTCCGGGCAACCGTTATGGATTGATTGGAGCAAACGGTTCCGGTAAATCAACATTTATGAAAATTCTAACCGGACAGCTTGAGTCTTCTCAAGGCGAAGTCTTTGTCGGGAAAGACTGTGTACTTGGATATTTACATCAGGACCATATGGTCTTCGATGAATGCTCGATCCTTGATACTGTCTATATGGGTAACAAAACTCTTTGGGCTTTGCATTGCGAACGTGAAGAACTTTATTCAAAAGATGAACTGACCGATGCGGAAAATGAACGCTGCGGCGACATCGAAGAAGAATTTGGCGCCGCTGGCGGTTATGAGATGGAAGTTGAAGCCGCAAAACTGCTCGCCGGTCTCGGCTTCAGTGATGATATGCTTTATGGGCAGATGTCTGTATTGCAAGGTGGATTCAAACTCCGTGTACTGCTCGCGCAAGTTCTTTTTGCTAATCCTGATGTCCTCTTGATGGACGAACCTACTAACCATCTTGACATGGAATCAATTGAGTGGCTGATAGAATTTCTCAAACGCTACGAAGGCACAGCGATACTTATTTCGCATGACCGTTTCTTTCTCAATAACGTCTGTACTCATACCGCCGACCTGGATTATCACGAAATTCGTATGTTCACTGGTAATTACGACGACTTTACCATTGCTAATCTTGATATTAAAGAATTGATGGAAAAGCAGAATAAAAAAATGGAAAAGCGCATCCATGAGCTAAAAGCATTTATATCACGTTTCAGCGCTAACGCTTCAAAAGCAAAACAAGCGACATCCCGCCAGAAAGAATTGAAAAAAATAGAACTAAACGACATGAAACCGAGTTCAAGGGTCTCGCCTTATATTAGATTCGAACCAAAGGCTCGTTTAGGCGAAAAAGTAATTGCGCTTAATAATGTCTCGAAAACATACGACACTACTCTCTTTAAAGATTTTTCATGTGAAATTGGCTCCAAAGAAAAAGTTGCTATTATTGGCAAAAACGGTATCGGCAAAACTACTCTGCTAAAGATTCTTGCTAAAAAAATGGAATCAGATACAGGCTCTGTAGTTCATGGCGAGACTGTCAACATGAGCATGTTCCCGCAGGAACCTGGCGAAATTCTCAATATGGGCAAGACCGCAATCGAATGGCTCGGATCATTCAACAGTTCCACTGAATACATGAGCGAAACTGAATTGCGTTCCTTTATGGGCAAAATGTTGTTCAGCGGTGATGATGTATTCAAAAAGGTCGAAGTTCTTAGCGGAGGTGAAAAAACACGTTTGATTATCTCTCAAATGATGATGAAAGGTGGTAACGTATTGTTCTTCGACGAACCAACCAACCATCTTGATCTTGAATCTATTGAAGCATTGAACTTTGCTATTTCACTGGTGAAAGATACAGTTATTTTTGTTTCACATGACCATAGGCTTATCAGTACTTTGGCTACCCGAATAATCGAAGTATCGGAAGACGGTATTATTGATTACACAGGCACTATCGAAGACTTCGAAGCACGGGAAAAAAGGGAAAAGGCTGAGAAAAAAACTCAAGCTTAGAAGTTTTTTTGTTGAATCTTTCCTAAATTGGACTAATGTATAAGGGGTTCGAAGCTCTCTCTGTGTGCGGGATTTTTCTCGCAGACAGTTATATTTTTTGTATAAGAACCTAATAAGTTAAGGAATAAAAATGAAAAAATTTGATCTCTGTGTTATTGGCGCTGGTCCTGGTGGTTATGTCGCAGCAATTCATGCTGGACAAAAAGGCTTGAATGTAGCTATAGTTGAAAAAGAAAACTTCGGCGGAACCTGTCTCAATATAGGCTGTATCCCAACCAAAACTCTAATTGCCGGCGCGGAAGTATTGCACAAAGCACGTCATGCGGCTGACTTCGGTGTTGACATCAGCGGTAAAATCACTCCCAACTGGGGAAAAATGCAGAGCCGCAAAGACGATGTTATTGTCAAACTGCGCAAAGGTATCGGAGGCTTGCTCAAAGCTGCCGGAGTTACAACTTTTAATGGAACAGCTTCTTTTCTCGACCGCAAAAACCTCGTGGTTAACGGCGGCGACGATAACGGCACTAAAATTAGTGCTGATAATTTTATTATTGCCAGCGGTTCTGAATCTCTGGTTCCTGGATTTATTCCTGAATCTGCTCGAGTATTGACTTCTACAGAACTTTTATCCATTAAAGATATTCCTAAAAGCCTTTTGATTCTGGGCGGCGGTGTAATCGGTTGTGAATTTGCCTGCCTGTTCGCAGAACTCGGCACTAAAGTTACTGTTGTTGAAATGCTGCCGAACATTATGTCTGTAGTGGACAAGGAAATCGGTCGCGTAATAACTACAAAAATGAAAAAAGCCGGTATCGAAATTATGACCGGCGAGGCTATGTCTGATATAAAAGCGACCAGTAAAGGCGTCTGTGGCAAAGTCGGCAGTAAAACTGTTAAAGCTGATTATCTATTAGTTTCAATTGGACGTAAAGCAGTTTCTGACAACTTGAATCTCGGCGCAGCTGGAGTGAAAACTGACGAAAGAAGCTGGATTCCTGTTAATGAATACTGCAAAACTAATGTTCCAAATATTTATGCTATTGGTGACATCGGCGGAAAAATCTGGTTGGCTCATTTAGCCAGCGCGATGGGTTTCTGCGCGGTGGATAATATCTGCGGCGAGCGCAATAAATTTTCTTATGATCTAGTGCCGGGCTGTATTTTTACCAGCCCTGAAATTGGCACAGTTGGTTTGAGCGAAGAACAATGCAAAGAGCAGGGAATCGATTATATTGTTGGTAAATTCCCATTTGCGGCTCTGGGTAAAGCAATGGCTATTGATGAAACTGACGGTATGGTTAAGATTATTGCTGATAGTCAGACAGACCAGGTGCTTGGAGTTCATATTGTTGGTCCGCACGCCACAGACTTAATTGCGGAGGCAGTACCAGCAATGCAGCTTGAAATTACCGCGAAAGAACTTGGAAAAGCTATCCACGCACATCCTACTTTGGGTGAAGCAATGATGGAAGCAGCACACGCTGTTCATGGTGAATGCGCGCATATTCCTGTTCGCAAAAAGAGAAAATAATATCTCTAATTACCTTGATACTTTTATAGAATAGGTGTATCTTTTTGAATAATTAAAAATATGGAATGTGTCAAATATGTTTAAAAACAATAGAATATTAATCGTTGACGACCAGGAAGATCTGCGCGAACAATTAGGTAGATTACTTGTCAATAGCGGGCAGCCAAATAAAACAAGTACTTTAGTTCAAAGTATGCGTGAACGCTTGATGGGAATCGAAGACGAAAAGCAGACAACGCCAAAAATTGTTCCTCAATATGATATTGATACTGCCGGGCAGGGCGAAGAAGCATTCGAAATGGTTCAGGCCGCTATAGACAATAATGCGCCTTATGCTGTTATGTTTACCGATATGCGTATGCCTCCGGGATGGGATGGACTTAAAACTTCTAAAAAAGTCCGGGACATTGACAAGAATATTGAAATTGTTATTATGACAGCATACGCTGACCACACTCAAAGCACTATTGCTGCCGAAGTTGGAATGCCAGAAAAACTTCTCTATATCAAGAAACCTTTCCAGACTGAAGAAATTTTTCAGCTTGCAATGTCTTTGACTGCCAAATGGACAGGTGAATATCTTGAGCGATTGCGTCGCGGCTGGCTTGAAAAAACACTTGTCTGCATGCGCACCGCAAGACATTATGAAGCGAATGATAAAAATGGCACTTATGTTGCTACACTTAACTCCTTCCTTACTTTTTTAACTGCTTCTACAGGAATTATTGCGGAGTGGGATAAAAGTCTGAAAAAATGGATTGTAAAAGGCTCTAAAAATGTTAAAGATTCTATTGCGAACGAGTTTTTGGAAAAGAATTCAGCACAACTGCTAAAAAATAACGCAATTCAAAATAATGTCGATGATGTTTATGTTATTCCATTGAAAGGTAATGAGTGTTCTATAATAATAGGTATTTATGATGTAAAAACTCAAACTGACCCAGAATGGTATAAACTGCTGAATATGCTCCTTATTACATCAGTTGAAGGCTTGGAAAACGCCTCTATCAAAGCGCGTAATTACTGCAAAACAAATCCTAACTGTAGGTTTCCTGCTATTATTAGTGAAATTAATTCCAGTATGGAAAAATTACAGAAAGAATACAAATCTGATAAGGCAGTACAGGGATTTATTGAAAAAACAAATACTTTCATAGAAGAACTCATAACAAAACACAAATAAGTTTTGTTTAAAGCTTTGTCAATTGAGTGACCATCTTTTGCGCAAGTTCCGACCAATAGTAATGACTGACTAATTCCTCTGGGCTAGCTGCTGCGTTTGTCCATAAATCCTTTTCTCCAGAACAGAGTTCTACGAGTTTTTTGGCGAGATCATCGGCAGTTTCTTCATAGAAAAAACTCTCTCGTTCCGGATGTTCTGCCAAAGCTAAAACTTCAGGATAGGCAAGACGTTTTGGTAATAAAGGATAAGCTCCAGCCGCGATAGCTTCCACTACACTTATCCCGAAAAATTCGTGGATTGCAGTTGAGACTATTATATCTGCATCAGCTAGAATATTGAGGTATTCCTCGCGTGAATCGGCATAGCCCCAATTCACTATTTGATCAGAAAATTCTTTTTTGGCATTAGCGAATGAATCTGGTATGCGTGAAGCTTTCTCGCCAATTACGCTTAGGCTGAAATCTATTTTATTTTTTCTCAATAAACGCAAAGCCTGAAAAAAATCTTTAGGATTTTTATCTGCTTCCCAGCGAGCTGCCCATAAAATATGCTTTGGAGAATTATTAGTGATATTCTGCTTCTTTGGAGTTTCTATGCCAGGTGGAAAAATATTACTTTTTTGCCGGATAGTTTCGATTGCAGCTAATGGTTTATTATCCGGCATACGCTCAAAAAACTCAGGTAATTGATTAAGGAAAGTATCACGATTATACGCCGAATTAAACCAGACTTGCTCTGCTGCCAGAGCTGATTTAAAGTTCACTAGAATTGTATTCTGATCACGCTGATTGGCGTTATGAATCGGATAAATTAACTGGTTTTCATGGAAATATACCACGGTCGCTAAGTTACGAATAGATTTTGGAGCCAGACCTATAAATTCAGGCAGATTTAACATGGAAGAGCAGAATATCAAGTCAAAATTAAGTTCTTTTTCTTGGAATGAATTCAATTTGTCAGCAAAATATATTGCTGCGTGTCGAGTTCTCCAGCGCCAGAATTTATCTGGTAGGCCAAGAATAGTAAAATCTAAATCACAATTTGCATTCCACTGATCTAGGAATGCACGATGACTTCCGCCATAAAAAGGTTCAAGAACAAGTATTCGTTTGCTCATAAGATTTGACACTGGTTTGATTTTAAACTAAAATTGTTTAGCTACAGGGATAGAAATTATAAAGGTTGTGCCTTCATTGACATTAGTTTCCACATCAATTTCGCCACCATATTTTTTAATTGAATCCAAACAAAAATGCAAGCCAATACCACGACTGCTGGTGTTCTTCTTTTTCTTAGTGGAAAAGCCAAAAGTAAACATTTTTGTTTTAATATTATCCGGGATTCCCGGACCGTTGTCGATTATTTTGACAACTGCATGATTTTTATTATCCTTTACTTCTGTTTTTAAACTTATTTTCAACAGATATTTTTTGTTTTTAGCTTTTTCCATTTCCATAGCTTCTATGGCATTTTTAATAAAATTGATGAATACCTGTGTAAGCATTGAGGCATCAACCAGAACTTCAGGAACATCATCATTCAAATCAGTCTTAATAGTGACACCGCGTTTATTGAACGATTCATCAAAAATAGTTACTGATGACTCGATGACCTTCTTAAGCTGAGTCATGTTTTCCGTACCTAGTTCACCCATGAAACGTTGTTGCAATTCAATAATTTCGCTGATATGGAATAATTTATCTGACATAGATTTAAGCATTACGGAACTTTCGGCAGCATTATCGCCAATATGAGTGAGCAGTTCTTTTATTATTACGAAATATTCTTTCCCCTGAGCATCATCTTTGAAAAACTTGTCCAAATTACCCGCTGCAGATTCCTTCTCCATACGTGGTATAATAGTGTCAAGAATAAAATTTTCAGGACGATTTTCAGGCTTGACATTGAAATTATCAATCAAACTGTTAACGGCAAGTTTAGCGATTGTTATGGCATTACCAATGTTATGGATGATACCTGAAGATACTTGTGTCATGCCTTCTTCGCGGGCGACCTGAAGCTGTTGTTCATATTCTTGGCGTTGTTTGAATGCCTTGATAACTTCAAGGCAAAGAGATGATATTTCAGCCAGACGGATCAGGTATACTCCATCATTAGGAGATAATGCGTGATCATCGAAATCCCCTTTCGATGTAACAATAATGCATCCATAAATTTGGTCTTCAATTTTTATGGGAGCCATTAATGAGAATGGAGCTTCTTTTGTGAAGTTTTCTGGAAAAGCTTTTGGAGCTTCCTGATTAAAAAAAGCAAATCCTTTTGAGCCGCAAAGTTTTTTTAGATCATCTGTCGTAAATTTTGTTTTAAATCCGCGCATGAATTCAGTATGCTTTTTTTCACGGGAAAGCAGTTGACTTTCAATTTGTGTGCTTACTTCTTTTAATGGGGGGAAAGTTCCTGAAACTGCGCATCCGAAAAAATAATCATCATCACCACGGAGCAATATTGCTCCACCACTAGCCTTCAATGATCTGACGGTATATTTAATAAAATACGGCAAAAATTCTTTTTCTTTGCTTCGGGAAGCAATAACTCTCCTAGACAAGCGCAGAATATCAGCGGTAGCGTTACGTTCTTTGGTAACCCCCTTGAAAAGACTTGCGGAGATACGTTTTATGATAATTAATTTAGTCCGCAAAATAACGATGACTATCGCGAGTATTACAGATAGTAAAATTAGTAGTAAAAATTGCATTTTATTATTTTATCCTTATTTTATCGAAAATAATTCTTCTGCATTATATGAGCTGCGAACCAAGGGTGCGCTGGCGACAAAATCAAATCCTATTTTTCGGGCAAACTTTGCCCATTCATCAAATTTTTCCGGTTCAACATAGCGATCTAATTTCCAATGGGCATTAGAAGGCGGCAGATATTGACCAATTGTCAATATGCTCACCTTATTCTTCCGTAATTCTTCTAAGGTTTCAAGGACTTCTTCATCCCTTTCGCCCAAACCGACCATTAATCCTGACTTTACAGGAATTTTACCATTTGTCAAGTCATAAGCCTTGCGTAATACTTGCATTGAACGGTCATAAGTCGCTTTGTCGCGAATTTGTTCCGCTATGCGTTTGACAGTTTCAACATTATGATTGAAAACCGTTGGTCCAGCGTCAAGTACAGTTTTTAAAGCATCAGTATTGCCGTTGAAGTCAGAACTTAATACTTCAACTTTAGTCCCTGGCACTTCTTTATACAGAGCCTTAATTATTGCCGCGAACTGACTGGCTCCACCATCTTTCAAGTCATCACGAGTAACACAAGTAATGACTACATATTTTAGCTTCATGCGTTTTACCGCAGTCACCAGATGTGCAACTTCTTCCGGATCTGGCGGTGCCGGATGCGCATTATGTTTGACCGCGCAAAATTTACAATTTCGTGTACATTCATTCCCAAGAATCATAAAAGTAGCAGTACCACGATGCCAGCATTCCCCTAAGTTCGGGCAATGAGCACTTGAGCAAACTGAATGTAAATTCAGTTCATCCATGAGATGAGCCACTTCATTACGATTTGTACCGCAGTTTACTTTTACTCTGATCCACGGCGGTAGTTTTGGTCGCTTTTGCATTTATATATATTGTAACTCTTTTTATTGAGAATAGTAACTTATAACAGCCTTACTATATGGCTGTTAAGTAAATTTGTCTACTTGTTTTTTAAATTATACCGCAAAATACAGTTTTACACGGCAGAAATAACCAGAGCAACATTTGAACCGCCAAAAGCAAAACTGTTGCTCAAGGCATGTTTAATAGTAACATTTTCACGTGTTTTGGTAACAAAATCAGATGATTTGAATTCCTCTTCCGGATTTTCCAGGTTCAATGACGGGCTGATAAAATTATTTTCCATCATTATACTAGTGAAGATTATTTCAACAGCACCTGTAGCACCAACCATGTGACCTGTCTGAGATTTTGTACTGTTGATTGCTGGAGCATCGCCGAAGACTTCTCTTATTGCCCGCATTTCAATAGGATCACCAATATGTGTAGCTGTGCCGTGAGTATTGATATAGTCAATATCAGAAGGCTTAAGGCCTGCAGAAGCCAGAGTTCCACGTATGACTGCGACACTTGCATCCTGATCAGGAACTACCATGTCGGTCGCATTACTATTGCCGTAAGCTCCGGAAATTTGTGAAATTGCTTTGACACCGCGTTCTTTTACGCTTTCTTCAGATTCTAAGACCATGAATCCAGCACCTTCTGCCAAGACGAAACCATCACGGTCTGCGGCAAATGGACGACTGGCTTTTTCCGGACAGTCATTAAAACTTTTAGATAAAGCGCGGATTGCGGTGAAACCGAGAGCTTGAACCCAGTCAGTTTGCTCTGCTCCGCCACAAACAACGATATCATATAAGCCTGTTGCAATCATTCTTGCGCCCAGCATTGTTGCATGCGCACTACTAGCGCAGGCAGCACTTATATCGTATGCCTCTCCAGTAAAACCGAAGATTAGGGATAAATTAGAAACTGCTGAAGATGGCATTATACGTGGAACAATACAAGGATTAATTTTTCTTAGTGATTTTGTTCGTAGATAAAGTTCAGTAGAACCATATATTTCTTCGTAACTGGTGCCGGCAACACCACTGATTACAGCAATACGCTTGCCTGCTATATATTCAGGAGTCAGATTCGCTTCGGCGAGAGCTTCTTCAACTGCCAGCACTGCCATAACTGAATTATGAGCCATAAAGCGTTTGCGTTTGCGGTCTAGATGCTGGCTTTCCGCATCAATTTTAACTGCGCCGGCGACACAACTTAATACGCCCTTTTCTGCCCATTCAGGAACGAAGACAACTCCCGACTTTCCATCTCTGAGTGCTTTTTCATTAATTGCCTTACCACTTCCAAGTGGGGTGATCAAGCCTCGACCAGTAACAAAAACCTTTTTCATTTACACCCTTATTTTTAAATTTCTGCTATATTTTTGTAAAAAAGTATACCTTAACAATAGCCATTTTTCTCTTAAATTCTACCTTGAAACTAAAAAAAGAAAGAAAATCGAACAATTTCTTATTTAGTACGAGTTATTTTCACCTGCACTTTGTCAGGATAAATATTCTTAACTGTAATTTTATCTCTAGAATTTATCCAACACGCGACATTTACAGAAAAAGTTCCAGCTGTATCCAAGGAAGATATATCAATATATGGTTTTATTGAAGTATTTTTCAGCAAATCAATAGTACTTTTCAGCCCGTTGAGTGTTACCGCAACATGCGGAGATGATAATAATTCAACCTTGAATTTGCCTGTTTTGTTCGGAGCTTCAAGAATTTTTATTGCAATATTTTTAATAGTAACAGTTTTACTTTGCCGGATTATTTCAACTCGTACCTTTACTTTTTTTTGAGAAATTGAAATAGATGATTCATCCATAATTTTAGTTTCGTAGTCAAAACTTTCTATTAAGCTGGAACTTAGAGGAATGGGGGCGCTTTTTACGCTGTATATTTTTTCTAAAAGACTTTCCGGTCCAGTAATCATAACTTCCGAAGGTTTGAAACTGACTGTATCAACGGCATATCCCTGTGGTAAAGCGTCCTTGTTAGTAAAAGTCGGGATCACTTTAACCTTTTTGGAAGTCTTACGGTCAAGATCAAGTAACAAATCACGAGGTTCAATACGAACAACTTTTACTCCTAGTGGAGTAGAAATATTACTATTGTTCAAGCGCAGAGTATAAACATCACCAGAAATATAATCAGACACTTTGACTGAAGCTTTTATTTTGAAAGACGCACGATTCATTTCTTTAAGAATCCCTTTGCTGCCTTTTATGATAAGTGATACTTTGGGAGTAGATTCACCAAGATTAAGCAATGTTGTCGGCAAATCGATCTCGACAGGAACATTAGAGATTTGTTCTTCAATGCCCAAACGGCTGATGACCGTAAAATAAAATAATATTGCAAAAAACAAAGCAATTGCTTTGCGCAGGATATCATTTTTGAAAAATCCCGGAAGCCAGGAAAAATTACTTGTTTCTTTGCCTGTTTGACTCATTTTTCATCTCCTTGCGAAAAACCTTCATGATTTATGGTGGTCTTCTCCATAGAACTAAATATGTCTGAAAAGGAATTGTCATCCGGCGCCATAATCAATGAACTTAAGTAACGTAATAATTTATCCACCTTGACATCATAACGAATACTGCCGCGACATGCAACACTGATATTTCCATTTTCTTCGGAAACAACAACGACCACTGCATCAGTTTCTTCAGTTATTCCAACCGCGGCCCGGTGTCGTGTTCCCATAGATTTTGTAAAATTTTCATTACGGGAAAGCGGTAAAATAGCATGTGCCGCGATAATTCGGTCATTTTTGATAATTATAGCACCATCATGCAGAGGTGAATTTGGATAAAAAATTGATTCGAGGATCATTGCGTTTACTTTTACATCTAGTTTTACTGCGTCTTCAACTATTGAACGCATTCCAATTTTACGCTCAATGACCATTAATGCTCCAATTTTACGGTTTGCCATGTTCAGTACGGCTGTCGTAATTTCAGTGATAACTTCTTTTTTTCGGTCTTCCTGACGGAATGACATACTGCCGAGTTGAGCAAATGCACGGCGAAGTTCCGGTTGGAAGATAACGATCATAGCTGTTGCCAAGAGGGTCCATAAACCACTGAGGGCCCAACTCAATACTTCAAATTTCATAAAATCCGCACCGGCAGTGAGGATTAGCAATACTATAAGCATTCCGGCAAGAATATTTGATCCACGCGTGCCGCGCAAATAATATAATATTTTATAAAAGATAAAAGACAATATAAAAACTTCGAGCGCGGGCTGTATATAACCCCAGCCTGTCGAAAGGTATTCCATAATTCCTATCGGCATATTAAACTCCTTAACTTAGGCAAACATTAAACATTTTCAAAGCATCACTTGTTTCACGAACATCATGCACTCTAAGTATCTCAACTCCCTGCGATGCCAGATACAGCGATACAGCAAGTGTACCAGCTAAGCGATCTTTGGCGTCATCGCGTCCGAGCAATTTCCCGATAAACGATTTTCGGGAATGCCCAACTAAAACAGCATAGCCGCTTTCGCGGAGCTTTTTAATTTCTTTAATTAAAATCATGTTCTGTTCTAAATCTTTAGCAAAGCCAATTCCGGGATCTAAAATAATATTTTCCCGTTTTACTCCGCAATCAATAGCTTTTTGCGCAGCTTTAGTCAAAAAATCAATAACTTCATTGACAATATCTTTATAAACAAGATTTTCCGTTTTCTGCATACTTTCTGGAGTGCCGCGCATGTGCATAAGCACCAGTCCAGTATTGTTTTCAGCTGCGATATTAGCAATTTCCGGAGAATTTTCCAAACCGCTGACATCATTTATTATGTCCGCTCCGGCTTTGACCGCGGCATCTGCGACTTCCGCTTTGCGGGTGTCAACACTGATTATAATTTCCGGTTTGATCCTTTTTAGTTCAGAAATAACCGGAACAACTCGTTTAATTTCTTCTTCGATAGAAACTTCAGCTGCATTCGGACGGGTTGATTCTCCACCAATATCAATAATTGACGCACCATCTTCATGAAGCTTCAAGCAATGCTTTACTGCCGCGTTACTGTCAAAAAAATCACCACCATCGCTGAACGAATCCGGCGTTACATTGACGATCCCCATTAAACAAGGATCGTCAAGTATAGTTTTTTCGCGATTCCTAAAGCAAAAACGCATAATCGTTACCAATTATTCAGTGTTTTCAGTTTCTTCTGTCGAACTTTCTTCAGCACTCGCTTCAGCACTTACTTCTGTATTCTCAACAGCTTCTGCGCTTTCAGCAGTTTCAGTTGCTTCAGCAGTTTCAGTTGTTTCAGCAGTTCCATTTGCTTCCGCTTCCGCTTTTTCCGCTTCCGCTTTTTCCGCTTCCGCTGCCAGCATTTCTTCTTCTTCATCAACCTTGACGATTTTTGAAACACCAGTTATGCGGTCATCCGTGTTCAAGTTCATTATGCGGACACCTTTGGAAGCACGTCCGATAGTTCTGATTTCATCAACTGGAATACGTACTAGCTGACCACGTTCAGTCGTGAGCATCAGTTCGTCGCCTTCGGCAATTTGCAGAGTTTCAAGTACCAAGTCGCCTTCGCGCAGTCTAATACTGGTTACACCTTTCGCGCCACGTTTAGTTTTACGATAAGGCTTAACGAAACTGCGTTTACCCATACCTTGTTGAGAAACCACGAGTAATTGAGGTCCGCCAGCTTCTTCTTCTGAAATACCTTCTTCGATGTCGCCGAGATTTTCCTGAATAACCTGCATGCTGACAATAGAGTCACCTTCGAGTTTGAAGCGCATACCGGTTACACCGCGAGCAGTTCTGCCCATTGGACGGAGTTGTGAATCATTTTGATCGAATCTGCATGCCATACCTTTTTGGGTAGACAGGATAATTTCATTACCATTTTCACAGACAGCCGCACCGATGAGATCATCATCTTCTTCGATACGGAGTGCGCGTAATCCAGCACGACGTAGGTTCTGGAAGGCGCTGAGATAGGTTTTCTTGATGTATCCGCTTCTAGCGCACATGACGATGAATTTATTTTCATCTTCAAAGTCTTCTTTGCGGACAGTCAACATGGCTTTGATTTTTTCGCCCGGTTCAATTTTTATCATATTGACAATCGCTTTCCCTTTGGAAACGCGTGAACCTTCTGGGATTTCGTAAACATTCAGCCAATGCATAAATCCTTTATCAGTAAAGAAGAAAATCAAATCATGACTGTCAGCATTAAAGAGATGCTCGACGTAGTCCTCGTCTTTTGTATCCATTCCGATAATACCTTTTCCGCCGCGATGCTGCGTGCGGTAAGTTACAGATGGAGTACGTTTGATGTAGCCAGTGTTGGAGACTGTGATAACGCATGAGTGACGCGCGATCAGATCAGCAATGTTCAAGTCGCTGTCATCCATTGTGATTTCTGTCCGGCGTGGAGATGGGTATTTGTCACGGACTTCGATGAGTTCGTCTTTGATAACACCGATGCGCAATTCGCGGCTGGCAAGTAATGATTCGTAGTAATCAATTTTTATTTTAAGTTCATTTAATTCGGCTTCAACATCTTCACGAGCTAGACCAGTTAACTGATGTAAACGCATTTCCAAAATAGCGGCGGTTTGAATTTGAGTTAATTCAAAACGAACCATCAAAGACTCATTGGCTATTTGGCGAGTGCGTGAAGCACGAATTATTGTGACGACTTCGTCAATATTATCAAGAGCTTTGAGTAGGCCTTCAAGTATATGAGCCCTGGCTTCAGCTTTTCTTAATTCAAACATTGTCCGGCGGGTAACAACTTCCATGCGATGGTCGATGTAAGCCTGTAGGACTTGAGTCAAATTCATGATGCGTGGACGGTTCTTATGGACCACCAGCATTGTGTAACCGTAAGAGCTTTCAAGTTGAGTATGGGCGTAAAGTTGGTTCAGTACCACACTTCCCATAGCACCGCGCTTGATTTCAATAACGATACGAATACCGCAACGACGGCTTGATTCGTCACGCAGGGCGGAAATTCCGACGATACGTTTTTCATTTACCAAGTCAGCTATTTTCTTAACCATGTTTTCTTTATTTACCGCATAAGGTATTTCAGTAACGATGATTTGTTCGCGTCCTTTAGCGTTTTCAACGATTTCGGCGCGGGAACGAATTCTAGTACCGCCTTTACCGGTAGCGTAGAATCTACGAATGTTATGAATGCCGCGCATTATCGCGCCGGTAGGATAATCAGGGCCGGGGAGGTGTTCAATTAGGTCAGCAACAGTAGCAGTTGGATTATCTAAGAGACAAATAGTCGCGTTGATTACCTCGCCAAGGTTATGCGGCGGAATGTTTGTCGCCATACCAACGCCGATACCAGTAGTTCCGTTAACCAGTAACTGCGGAAAACGTGCTGGCAAAACAGTTGGCTCGACATTCGCTTCGTCAAAAGTAGCGACCATGTCAATAGTATCTTTGTCAATATCAACGAGCAGTTCTTCAGCCAAGCGTTCCATTCTTGCTTCTGTGTAACGATAGGCGGCTGCGGAGTCGCCGTCAATACTACCAAAGTTCCCCTGTCCGTCAACGAGCGGTTCACGCATTGAGAAATCCTGAGCCAGACGCACCATCGCGTCATAAATCGAACTATCGCCATGCGGATGGTATTTCGCAATAACTTCACCGACCACACTAGCGCTTTTTTTGAAAGAGTGTGATTTGGTTAACCCAAGTTGTTTCATAGCATATAAAATTCGGCGATTCACCGGTTTCAGTCCGTCACGTACATCGGGAATTGCCCGACCCACGTTAACACTGAGAGAATACTGCATATAAGCAGTATGCATGATGTCTTCAATTCCTACAGGAAAATCGTGTGTACTGAGGTCACTCATGTTGGTTTCCTTGTCTTCTGATTTCAGCCACTTGGGCAGGTTATAAATATATTTATCTTAAACTACACCGTTTAACAGAATTAACAAGTCAAAAAACAGCTTATTTGAGTAGAAAAACAGCTTATTTTTAACTTTTTTTATAAATCAAGTCATTTAAGAGAATATAATGTGAGAAAAGAGTTACAGAAAACTTATTTTAGACAGGATTTACAGGATGAAAAGGATAGGGTTAATATGAAAATATCAACAACCAAGAATAAATACTTGAATCTCCTACAAATTGCTATATTTTAAAAAAAGGAGAGGTGTGAAAAATAAAAAAGTAAATATTAATGAAAAAAGAAGATATTGAAAATGATTATGATATAAAATACCAGAAATTTAATTTCAAAAGAGGTTATCCTTTCACTTCAAACTTGTTCTATGAGTGTTTGGAGTGTAACGAGTTAGTTCATTCTACTCCTAGAAATGGAGATGCATGCTCATGTCATAATATTAGAGTTGATGCAGATGCTGGAAGAGTAGCTGTAAGAGATGACACTAAAATTAAATTATTAAAACTACTTGCCAAGTCAAGCAAATCAAAAAGAATATGGTAGAAGTTAGAAAATAAATAGAGTTGAAGTTTTAGCTTTCGTGTTTATTCGTGTAATTCGTGGACAGTTTTTTTGTTTTCCATGCTGAAATTTAATAAAAAGTGACTTTTTTTTGTTTAATTGCAGGAAATTTTCTAAAAATGAGCTAGATTATACGTTTCTGATGTAGTATAAATAAAGATGCAGAATAATTTTAAATAATAAAACAACAAGGATTGACCATGGGTAACCTGAAAAAGAAAAGGCGCAAAAAGATTGCTAAGCATAAGCGC
>Ga0307988_1000209_pt1 | contig 44897 bp, 40 predicted proteins | sample EllFjometagen183_FD_203166 | JGI IMG/M metagenome (GOLD analysis project Ga0307988, IMG submission 203166) | Marine microbial communities from Ellis Fjord, Antarctic Ocean - #183 | ecosystem: Environmental > Aquatic > Marine > Unclassified | place: Southern Ocean | collected 2014-10-08 | reverse complement strand
GAACCCTATCCCTTTGTACCGCAATTGGCAGAAGTCATCCAGTACTCATATAAATTCCCGGCAAATTCACGGGTAACCCTGCGCATCTTTGATGGTTCAGGTCGCTTTGTGATGACTCTTTTTGAAGACTATCGCTCCTTAGCCCTTGAGGTGACCAAAACCTGGGACGGCCGCAACGAAGTTTACCAAATTGTTCCCGCTGGTACCTACATCATGCATCTTGAAACAGTGAACCGGGCAACGGGTGAAATAAATACAGACATGGCTCCTGTAGTCATCGGGAGTAGATAATGAGAAAGCAATTAATTCAGATCGTTACTTTTTCACTATTCATTTTTAATTTTTCATTCGGACAAGTAACGACAAATGCTACTTACAAAACCCCAGAAATGGGTGCTCTCATGGGCAGTAATATTGCTCTTTCTTCAGGTGGAAGTAGTGTCTTTCTAAATCCAGCAACCCTGCAGACGGTTGAGGATGGGTTTGTTTTGGCTGCTACCCAGCAGATCTTTAACCAAAGCTTTCTACCCTACAATGTGCTGTCCACAGGTTTTGATTTGCCCTCGAACTTGGGTTCACTTGGGCTAAGTTTTGAATCCATGACAGTTTCCTACCGTGATGAAACGCTCAGCGGTGAAACAGCAGTTGGACTGTCCCATGCATTTACGCTCAGGGATGATCGTATCTCCACCTTGAATATGGGTTACACCATTAAGTATTTGTCAGTTGATTATGGCGAATCAGCAGGGACAGCAGGTGATGGCTCAAATGGAATGGATCTCGGTAGCTCATCTACTTTTGGAATTGATTTAGGATTTCAAGCAACCCTTTCAAAACGTCATTGGCTCGGTGTGGTGGTTCACAATATAAATCGACCGCAAATCGGGTCTGGTTCAGCAACAAGTATGTTGCCTAGGGATATTCAAGCCGGATTTTCTTATGCTCCAACCCGTCAAGTGGTGACTAGTTTTTCACTGGTAGCCAGTCCTGGTCAAACAACCCAGTTTCATGGTGGATTAGAATACGCACTGAATCCATTTTTTACTTTAAGAAGTGGTATTCAATCAGCACCCAATCGTTTTGGAACTGGATTTAGTTTTCAAGCAAAAGGGCTCGCATTGGATTATGCTTTAGTCACTCATCCTGTTTTGCCAGTTACGCACCAGTTCTCACTCGCGTATGCTTTTGCGAGCCCTTTCTAGGGGATATTGATGATACAACAAATAAGCAAAAGATTGCGACTCAACACGGGGATAGCCCTTTTTGTGATGAGTCTGCTGATCATAAGTTCAGCTCTAGCAGAGCCGATTGACATCAATAACGCCTCATTATCAGATATGTATGACCTACCACTCTCTGAGGAGCAGGTTCAGGCAGTTTATGAGTATGTCCAGTATCATGGACCCCTGGTGAGTATATATGAGTTAACAAATGTCAAGCTGCTCGAGAATACTGATCTCCAGAAACTGAAATCGACCATTATCCTGAAACCAGATGCGTCTGGAATGATAAATACACGACTTCAGGATCAATATCGGAAAGTTGAAAACTGGACCTCCACCGAAGGTGCCAGTGAAGGACTGATTGAGTTATGGCTGGAACGCCTGGCTGAACCCATGAATATCAATACAGCTTCGTATGAAGATTTGGTTTCCTTACAGAATGTAAGTCCAATTGATGCTGTGGCTGTCCTCAAATTAAGAGCAGAAGTGGATTCCATTGGCTCGGCTCGCTGGTTACGTAATGCCATCGGTTTATCGTACTATGGCTACCGTAATATGCGTGATTTCATCAGCTATGGTGAACCGGAAAGTGGACAATGGCATATCTGGTATAACATGGTTATGAAGTCCATCCCTTCGACCAACTCTTCAGATGAAGAAACAACAAATCCATTATTGAGCAATAATTATCCTCCCGACATTATGCATAAATATTCCATGAGTAATTCTACCCACTGGAAAGCTGGATTTTCTTATAATCGACAACTGGGTGAGGAGACTCGCTACATTGGAGATGCTGCCTGGAGTAACTCAATCGATACAACATTGGCAGATTATACGATGATTGGTGATATGAAGTTACCTGAGGTGAAAGCATCTCTAACAATATCTGACTATAATTTTGGACCCTTCCATTTAGATAGACTGGTTCTCGGAAACTACTCTGCTACTATTTCTCAGGGTATTGTCTTTGAGAGTACAGATTTTCGGTCACCCCGGCGTTCTGGCTATGGTTGGAACAAACGGGCCCACGGGATATTCTCAGATTTATCACGATCTCAGCAATATGCCCAGCGCGGAGTTGGTATTCAGGGGTCCTTATTCGAAAAGTTCAAGTTCCTCGGGTTTGCATCCAAGAACAACCGGGATGCGGTTCTGAATCCAGATGGTGAGTCCTTTACCGCACTTATTACCATGTATCCCCGTGACAATGATGGTTTATATAACATTTTGCCGCAACCCTTATTGGATGTTGTGAATGAAGTGACCTATGGTGGAAATGCCAGATATGAGATTAAGCCTGGTACTTTTGTCGGTGTTTCAGCGTATGAAAGTTTGTATGATAAAGAATTACGACCTGATGTCATGCTCTCAGTTATTGCTCAAGAAAACACGGATTTATTCCTTAGCACTTCAGGGAATGGTGCAGATACTGAAATAGCAGCCATGCATGCCTCGTCCGCCCAATCAAGTCTTTGGGCAGATGCCAAAGCCAATCGGAGGGTACAGGGACTGGAATTCAGTACCGTCATCAGTAATCTTGCCTTGCAGGTTGAGTGGGGTGTTTTGGATAAAGACAGTGAGATTACTTCTGTTGCAAATGATCCACAGGCCTGGGTTGCCAACGCTTTTCTTCAGTTTGACAATATCAACTTTATGGTTTTATACCGAGACTATGATCTGGGTTTTGATAACCCCTATCAACGTAGTTTCTCAAACTATCAACGTTACAAAAGCAGTATTTTTGAGGATGAGTTTTATCTTAAAGATCCTGCTTTATCCTATCTATATACAGGTGCTTCCCAGCCTCAAGCTGAGCGAGGTGTTTTTGTAAGTAGTCGCTATCAGATACATCGAGCTTTTGTGCTGACCACCAACTTTGATACATGGACCCGGGTTGCCGATGGTTCACGGTATTATCGGACAGTGGCAACGGCAGAATATCGACCCGTCTTTAATTATCGGTTTAGAGTGCGTCAAAAATGGCAGGCTCGTGGTAGCTTCAACATCTTTTCTCCTACGGGTTATGAAAACAGAGAGACCATCATATCGGCCAACATGAGACTCTCCGGTTTTGACCAATTACGGGTAGGCTATGTCAATTCAGCCACTCTTTTTGATCCTAGGCGCCGATTGACCATTGATCTAGCAACTGGAACAAGTAATGTTTCACCCGTTGGTCAGGCATCTAGCCCTGGAAATGCATTAGAATTTACGCTCACCCATAATTTTACGCCTATGTTCAAAATGATAGGCCATGTTGCTTATTATAAAGGCTTTTTCTGGAGTTTTGAAGATACTGATTTTAGAGTTTTTGATTCCCCTAACGGCTCCCTGCGTTGGTATATAACAACCTTCTCAAGATTGGGTAACCACTGGGCCATCCGTGCGAAACTGTCCTGGGATGAAGGAGCAGCCTTATCCAATTATACCTACGGATTGGAACCTTATGATCCACGTGTCCTAGATCGAGGATCAAGCTGGTTTGGTGAGAATACAGATTTCCGACTTCAGTTAGATTATGCTTTTTAATATACCGGGAACTCGAGAAAGACTAACAAATAGAGAATATAGAATATGAAGAAGAATATCATGAAAAAAACGACATCACTCATATATAAACCATTCCTGATGCTCCTGATCTTGAGCTCAACTGCAATGGGCCAGAGCTACTTCAATGCCCTTTTAATGAACCAGCTGACCGCGGGACAGAGTCGGGATTTGGCACTTTCTGGAGCAAATACATCAGAATATAGTGGTCCGATGAATACCTTTAATAACCCAGCTAATCAGGGAGGCAATATAGGTATTCAGGTTTCTGGTAGCATGTTTGCCATGGGGATGAACGAAAATCGTTCCTATGCAGCCATTGATCAGTTTGGAGACAGGGTCACAGATAACATTTATGTCGTTTCTAAAGGCAGCCAGCAGGGCTATTCCAGTGGTATTGCCTGGGGCTCTGGTAAATTAGGTGTTTCCCTGGCAACCATGCCCTTTGTGACACCGGCATTCTTTTATAAAGAAGAAATTAGGGGCAGTCTCTATCCGCCAAATGTGAATCGCGATCCGCTGGTTGGTTATCACCATATCGAGCAATCTGGTGTGATTCAAGGATCGGGAGTGAGTGCTGCAACCACATTGGGTTCCTGGTCTGTGGGTGGCAGTTTTCGTCTTCTACATGGTATCAATTTAGAAAATCAGTTTGGCGTCACCGTGCTTGATAGTATCGATACTTCAGCTTTAGCCAGTGGGACAACTTACCTGCAGACTGAAGAGTGGTCCTTAGATAACTCACCTGTTGTTATCAATTTGGGAGTCATTAAAGATTTGGGTATGCATTGGCGAGTCAGTGCCAGCTACCAAACACCTTATTCACTTGAATCAACCCGGCAGGGTGCCATTCCAGTATTCGATCCCACGATGGATCTTCCCGAATTAGCATGGTCATCAGATACCCTGGGGTTAATCTCAGATATCCCAGCCAAGCTTGAGGTTGGACTACGTATGAAACCATCAAACCCCTTACCGACTTCAGTTTTCGTTTCAGTTATCTATCAGGATTGGTCTGACTATAGCGTGTCATATCATGATAGTTTGACCGATGGAACGACTACTTTTGGGTATCCAATGCAGGAAGCTTTTACCATAAGTGGGGGCATCGAACACTGGGTTTCTGATCAAGTTCCTTTTCGGGCCGGATTTTCCTGGATCGAATCACCCCTTGCTGATGAGTTAGCCGTCAGTCAGTTTAGTGCAGGATCAGGTTGGACAAGCGGACCTTTGCAGTTCGATATTGCTTTACAACTCAGCTCTCTCAGATATAGTTTCGTGGATTTATTTACGCCAGTTGGGTTGTCATCGAATCCCAGTGAATATGTTCGTGAGACCAACACAACCTATTCATTTACTATGAGTTATAGCCTGTGAAAAAGATAAATATATTAAGTCTGACTATTCTAACTATTGGCTTACTGGTTTTTCAGTCAGTGCCAGTGAACGCTCAGACAGCGACCTATAGCAAACGCTTTGAATCACCAGAATATTTAAAAATACATCTATTATTTACCAATGACCTCCACGGAGGAATTGCTCCTTCCAAAGCCTGGTTCATGAATCCTGAATTTCCACCAGATCTGGGTGGGGGCGCGTCGATGTTTGCTTATGCAAATGAGATTCGTGCTGAGGCTGCAGCTGAGGGTGCAGAAGTGTTGCTTCTGGATGGTGGTAATATTTTTCAGGGCACCCCTCTTGGAATGGCTGATTCTGGTCGTGTGATGATTGACTGGATGAATCAAATGCAATACGATGCATCTGTGATTGGATTACAGGAATTCATGTTTGGGATTGATAATATTGCTGATTTAGACCAACAGTCTAACTTTCCCCTCCTTAGCGCCAATATTGAGTCTGCAGACTATCGCCCTCAAGATCATTTGATCAAGACCCTCCAGGGGGTCAAGATTGGAATTGTTGGTTTAACCACCTCGAATACACCCAACAAGCTTCTTCCCGAGCAGACCGCGGGTGTCACCTTCGGTAAAGAGATTTCGGTCGCTCAGGACCAAATTAAAGCCTTAAAGAACCAAGGTGTAAATTGTACCATTGGCTTGTTTCATCTTGGAGTTCCTTATCAGCGTGAGAATGAATTTGCAGAGTTTGTAGACACCTATGAAGATGAGAGTGATTTTACGGATCGGGTGATTACAAATCTCGAGATGGCTCACCTCGTAGAAGGTGTTGATCTGATTGTTTCAGGTGGTACCAATGCCGGCTACAATTCACCCTGGGAAGACCCTCAAACCCATACTTTAATTGTCCAGGGTTATGGTGGCGCCAGTAATATTGGTCACATTATTTTATATGTAGAGCGTGAAACTGGAACATTGGCAGGCTATCGTCAGCCCTTCTCCAGAGGTGTCTTGTTAACTTTAAGCACCGATGATATTCGCCCTGATAAAAAGATGGCGATGCAGTTGCAGACTCTGGATGATGATCGCAGTAAACCTCAAAGGCGGGATTTTTCCCAGACCCAAGGATCGGTATCTGATGCCATGGAATCTCCTGAATTAAATCGCTGGGGTTTTGATGTTCCTGATTTTAGTAGTGCAGCCCATTTAGAAGTTGTTACCTGGAATATGGAGTGGTTTCCAAAGTCTAACGATAGTACGATTACAGCAGTTGCAGAAATTATGCAGAAAATGAATGCTGATATCTATGCTGTCCAGGAAATTGGGAGTCTTAATCAGTTTGCAGCGATGCTCGATTTATTGCCAGCCTATGATTATCACGTGACGCGCCAATCATCCTTCTTTGATCAAGCCATCATATACAAAAAAGATGTTCTCACTTTTATCGGACGCGAGGAACCCTTTGCTCAAGCTGATTATAATTATGCTGGACGTCCGCCTCTAAGAGTTGATTTCCTATGGCATAATGGCGATCAGGTCGAGCCACTTTCAGTCATCAACCTTCACCTCAAATGCTGTGGTAACGGATTAGAACGCCGTAAGAAATCCATGGATGAACTACATGAATACTTAAGTCTAGGTATGGAATGGGGAGAAGAAAACATCATTGTCCTTGGTGATTGGAATGATCAACTGGATGATGTCGGTGTGACTCAGAGTTTTGGCGCTTTTCTAGAAGATCCCGAACACTTTTACTATACCACCACAAAAATTGCTGGTGATGTTGAACAAGCATCATATCCGACCTGGCCCAGTTTCCTGGATCATATTATGGTTGGCAAGGGCTTCTTTGATGAATTTGAAAACGGCAGTACCATTCAGACCTTGCCCGTGGCAGATTGGTTAGGGGATTGGGAAAATTATGAATTAATAATCTCTGATCACCGACCCGTTCTCATGCAACTCAATATGGCCCGGTAACAAGTCGTTTACGAATAGGCGTTTTTGCCAAGTTGAGGGCGTTCGAGAAATGTGGTCTATGGACCTGCATTCAGTGAGGAATAACATCTCCCCCTTTAGACTGGAAAAAACGTGGGTTCTTCACACATCACTATGCTATTTGTGAATGGAATATCTGACAATCAGATATCATGACCCTTCGACTCCGCTCAGGGAGACGGTCTATAACTCGTAGAATTAAAATTAGCTTATACTATCAGTAACTATTTAGAAAAATGCATATCAAAATGAACTTTCGTAAAACCAGTCTTCCAATTATTCTCCTGATCCTCAATATTCTGAATTCCTGTGCTGAACCTGTTGATTCATCACTTCCTATCGGTCCCCAGATTCCTTCTATTGACGACCGCGCCAGTATCAGTATTGTTAGCTGGAATATTCAGGAATTCCCCCAAAATGGTATCAAAACCATTGACCGAGTTGAATTAATTATGGATTCATTGGATGCTGACTTCTATTGTCTCCAGGAGATTATGGATAAAGGTGCCCTCCAGAATATTGTGGATCAACTCCCTCAGTACTCCGTTGTAATTTCAGATGAAACCTCTTACATGCATTTGGCCATCGTTTATAAGCAGGATTCTTTCCTACCTCTCCTGGCCGAAAGCCTCTTTGAGCATAACGATTATAATTTTGCAAGCCGGCCACCTCTTTTGGTCCAATTCGCTTACGAGCAGGACGGGCTTACCCAGGTTTTAAATCTCATCGATGTACACATGAAGTGCTGTAGTGATGGGGTTGAAAGAAGACATGATGCATCGACGATGCTCCATGAATATCTGAATGATAAGCGCCTGGCAGGTGATAGTAATTTTGTGGTTGCTGGTGATTGGAATGATGACATCTACGATAACGACGGTTCAGGTGAATATAGTTTTGAAGCCTTCCTAGATGATCCCGGGAATTTCTATTTCGTGACAGACAGTCTGGCATCGACAGGAACAGCGAGTAACGCTTCCTACCCCAGCTACCCTAGCTTTATTGATAATATCTTGATTAGCCGTTCTCTGTTTGATGAATATTCCGGGTCGAAAGTGCAAACACTTCGTCTTGATATTGTTTTTGGAGATTACAGCTCAGTTGTCTCTGACCACCGCCCAGTGCTTTGGTATTACACCCCCAATTGATTTAACAGTTTGTCATCCAAGGTATTTGCGAAGGATCTCCCCACTGTGAAAATGGGTATATTATAAAATCCAGAGTTATGCGCTTGAGATTGCCGCGTCGTTGACATTCCTCGCAAAGACTATTGACTATTAATCAATTATCAAAATCGGGGTTAAGCGGGAATTCTATCGTAAAATGAGCTCCAGAATCGTTGTTTAAAGAGACGGTACCCATGAGTTGCTGTTCACCTAGTATCTTTATCAGATAGAGTCCTAGTGAGTCAACAGAGTCCCAAACTACAGGTGTTTGAAAACCGACACCATTGTCTATGACTTCAATCCTCAAGTCATTAGTATCAATTTTAGTAAATTTGATCTTGATCTGTTTATCGGGCATCTTGGGATCAGGAAAAGCGTATTTTAGTGCATTAGTGACCAATTCATTAATTAACAGACCACAGGGCACGGCGAAATCAACTGATAGGTTTAACTCTGGTATCTCAGTTATAATTTGGACAGGCTCACTATGTTGACTAAAGGCTGACTGCAAGTCTAACGATAGACCCTTGATGTAGGATCCAATATCGATATTGTCAAACTCTGGAGAACGGTATAATGCATCGTGAACCAGGGCCATGGAATTCACTCGGTTCCTAAATTCCTCTAACATTCCCAATGACTCGGTGTCACCCAGACTCGCCTTTTGGAGACCAAGTAAGCTTACAATTATCTGAAGATTATTTTTTACACGATGGTGTACTTCCTTGAGTAACAATTCCTTCTCAGTGAGAGATTGTTCCAACAAAGTTCGATGTTGAACCATTTCCGTGATGTCCTCCAGGGATATCATGACTTGATTGGGTGTCCCAGACTGTTCTCGGAGTGGGTAGAGGAGCATGTGAACAACTTTTGTTTGCCCATCAGGTGAAACAAAGCTGACTTCCGCCTGCTCGACGATATTTCCATTCATCGCATCCTTGAAACTATTTTCTAATTGTAGCTGGATTGCCAGGGGATCTGAATTTATTTGATAATCGCGAATAATATCTTCAGCGCTGTCAGCACACCAAAGATTGACCCAGCCCCGATTCAAGTGGGTGATGTTGCCTTCAATGTTGTGGATCGCCATAGGTAGAGGTGACTGGGAAATAACAGCCCTAAAATAGTCTGCTCGTTCACGAGCGCGAAGGTGAGCTTTACGCCGGGATTCAATCTGGGCGTTAAGCTCAATATTATGTGCTCTAAGTTCATCACCCCGCCTGATCAAAAAGGCAGTTCGCATGCGGTAAACCAGAAACACACTAAGGATTAACAATGAAATAATGAGCGTGATGAACCACCAGGTTTCATATATTTCGGGGTGGACAACAATCTTGAGTTTGGCATCCATGTTATTCCAAACCCCATCATTATTGCTTCCTTTCACCCGTAGAGTGTAGGAGCCAGCTGGTAGATTTGTAAAAGTGACCTCTTGTTGATGATTGATATAACGCCATTCATTGTCAAAACCTTCCAGCTGATATGCATATCGATTGCCCTTGGAGAAATAGTAATCCAGACTGGCAAATTGCACGCTGAAAAATAGATCATCGGGGAAAAGTTCGAGGACAGGGCGAACCATAATAGTACGATCCAATACGATACGCCCAGCATACAATTTGTTTACCTGAATGGTCTGATTCATAATAGAGAGACCAGTAAAACGGATGGGGGGGATGTGGGTGTTGTCTTTTATCTGATTTGGGTCAAAATAGGTGATTCCTTTTATGCCGCCAAAATAGAACCAGCCATTTGCATCCACACAGCCTGCAGGATTAAATTCTTTACTGAGAACACCGTCAGGAATACCATAGCTCTTAAAAGTTTTCAAGTGAATGTCAAATTTAGCCAGACCGTAATTAGTACTTAACCAAAGATCACCGTTGTCATCCCTGAATATTTTGTAGATGGCTTGACTGATCAGCCCCTGATCAGCACCGAAACTTTCAAAGATACCTGTGGAGGGGTCAAATTTTGTCAAGCCCCCTCCATAAGTTCCTAGCCAGATGTAGCCATCGTCGTCTTCGAGAAAACACATGACATCATTATTGGGAATTGCCAGCGGATCACCTGGTATGGCCTTAAATTGGGTTAACGTCAAATCCTTTTCATCAAAACCGATCAACCCTTCGTTTTCTGCACCGATCCAGAGTATATCTCGTGAATCCATAAACAGGGAATAGAATGAGAGATCACCCAGACTGATATTATTGATCGTGGGGTCATAATACGTTTGGAAGCGGCCGGTTTCAGGGTCCATTTTAGCCAGTCCCTGCTCCCAACTGCCAAACCATAAAAAACCGTGGGGATCTTCATAGGAGATTGTAAGATAATCACTTCTCAGAGCCGTCGAATCAGCAAAATCCGCTGAGATATGTTCAAATTTGTCAGAACCTGCACGGAGTACATCCAAGGTGCTACTGGCTGAGATGATCCACAGATTGTCCTGTTTATCTACTAAAATATCCTGGATTCCATTGTCACTGAGGCTGGTTGAATCAGCAGGGTCATGTTTATAGATTTTAAATGTTTTGGTGATAGGATTATATCGGGTTAACCCCTCTGTCCAGGTCGCAATCCACAAATATCCCTCACTATCTACAAGAGTTCTCAGAATCCGCTCATCATGTAGCCCGGATGGATCGAGTGGATCATAGGAAATGTTAAAAAACTGTTTTCGATTTCGAGCATATTTGCTTACGCCACCAGCAGACGTTCCTACCCAAATAATGTCCCCGTCATCATACATCGTGTTGATGATATCATCCTGCAGCGTGGTTTGGTCATAAACCCGTCGTTCAATTTGATCGACTAACTGCCCCTTAGTATTCATGACAAGGATACCTTCAGAATCAGTTCCTAGCCATAAACAGTCAGGACTCTCCTGAAGCATCCACATGATGCTGGTCTCAGGAAAATCAGGGTTAATGGCAGATTTAAACCCGTGATGAATAAATCGGTCTCCTGCTGGGTCAAATCGATCGAATCCTCCCCAGTTTGTGCCAACCCAAAGGGTATATTTCTGTCCATCATAAGTTTCGGAAACAGCATTGATATAATTATCAAAGGGCGAGCTGGAATCATCAGTATCATACTCGTAAGTTCTTAAATGGTAGGTCTTAAGATTAAGAACATTCAGGCCATCCATGGTGGATATCCAAAGTTGATGCTGATGATCTTCAAATAGTGACAACACCACAGGATCGGTAAGTTCCACGTCATTACTCACCAGTGCACTCAGGGGGGTGGACTTTCCCGTTGTCGGGTCAAGTTGAAATACACCGGCACCAGAAGTTCCCACCCATATTTTTCCATAATGATCTTCGTGGAGCGCGTAGATAGAGCCTTCTCCAAGACTCAAACTATCCAAGGGATCATGGGGGTAATGGGTGAAGTTTTCAGCTCCATAATCATACTTGTTTAATCCTGATACGTAAGTTCCCACCCAAAGATCGTCATTTTTGTCTATCAAAGTGGATATAATCGAATTTGAGTTGATCGATGAGGGATCAAGTGGATCGTGGCGAAAGATTTTAAAAGAAATACCATCATAACGATTCAAGCCATCTTCAGTACCAAACCACATAAAGCCATATTTATCTTTGGCTACAGTTATCACACTATTTTGTGATAACCCATCAGCAATATCGATGGTTTCAAATAGGTATGCCTGGGCGTTAGCACCATATACCAGGTTTAAAAGAAGGAGGTGTAGTAAAAGAAGTTTAAGTGAGTGAATCATAAGCTGATTGAAAAGGACTCTCTTCATATTGCATGCGATGCCCAAAACTTGTTCGTTAAAGCACCTGGATTATTCAGTCAAAATTATAAATGAAATATAGTGTCAATCAGCTCGCCTGCAAGCAAGAGATACTTATTCGTGACTGTTGCCGGGGCGGTGAATACAGCGGGGTTTAGGGGGCGGGAAAGTAGATATCCCAGTTTTTCAAGGTATCCTCAGAGGCGTGTTGGCTGGCCTCTTTCTTGTTACGACCCTCACCAAATCCAGCTACAGTTCCATCAATTGAAACCTCAATCATATAGATTGGGTCATGATCTGGACCTGTTGTTTTTGTCACTTCAAATTTTGGGTTGCCTAGTTTGAGTTGTTGACATTTCTCAGCCAACTGACCTTTGTGATTAAATGAGTTGAGCTCTTCTGAGTAATCAGGTTTTCCAGCGATGACATGGGTTTTAATCCACTGGGCAGCGGGTTTATAACCACCATCGATATAGATGGCTGCAATCAATGACTCTGTCACATCCGCCATGATGGAGTCATTATCTCTTTGGCCACCTCGACGACTTGAGTCACTTAAGAGAATCCAGCGACCGAGATCAAGGCGAGTGGCGCACTCTGCTAGGTAATTCCCATTGACCAGAATTGTACGGTATTTTGTCAGGGTTCCCTCGTTCAGATGACGATGGGTTTTGAAGAGGTAATCAGATACCACAAGCTGTAAAACAGCGTCCCCTAGAAACTCCAATCGTTCGTAGGAATAGCTCTTGTTGTTTTGACTGGCAAAGGAGCTATGGGTCAGGGCCCGTTCAAGTAGATGTGGTTCTTTGAAGACATACCCAAGTGTATGCTCCATGGCCATTAGGTTTTTGGCAAAAGATTCAGAGACTTGAGGTCCTGATGCCTTTTTACGAAAAATATTCCCCAAAAAATTCATGGATGTTTAGTCAATAAATTCCTTTACAGCCAAAACTGCATTGTGGCCGCCAAACCCAAAAGAGTTACTGATCCCAGCCTTTACCTCGCGTTTAACGGAGATATTGGGTGTATAGTCTAGGTCACACTCATCACATGGGTTTTCGTGGTGAATGGTTGGGGGGATCGTATTCGTTTGAATTGTTTTCACCAGAGCAGCTAACTCGATTCCACCAGAAGCACCTAACAGGTGTCCAGTCATCGATTTGGTTGAGCTAATGGCCAGCTTGTGCGCATGCTCACCGAAAACAGTTTTAATAGCAATGGATTCATTCTTATCATTTGCTGGTGTAGAAGTACCGTGAGCATTGATATAATCAATATCTGTAGTCGTTAGATCACCATCAGCCATAGCCATTTTCATAGCACGCTGGGCACCTTCTCCTTCAGGAGCAGGACTGGTGATATGATGTGCGTCTGCCGTCATCCCAAATCCAGAAAGCTCAGCCAGGATAGTTGCTCCCCGGTCCTGGGCATGTTCTAAACTTTCGAGGACGAATACACCCGCTCCTTCACCCATCACAAACCCATCACGGGCTTTATCAAAGGGCCGACTCGCCGATTCAGGATCTGGATTAAAAGTCAAGGCTTTCATATTGGCAAAACCAGCAAAGCCCATTTTAGTGAGCGCTGCGTCGCTACCACCGCACACCATTACATCTGCATCGCCGTATCGGATGGAACGAAGACCAAGGCCGATGGCGTGGGCTGCTGTAGCACAGGCTGAATTGACAGAAAAATTTGGTCCTTTGAGTCCCCAGATGATGGAAACAAAACCAGCAGCTATATCGGGTATCATCATAGGAATGAAAAATGGGCTGACTCTACGATGACCCCGTTTGAACAGCATGTTATGCTGTTCTTCAAATGTATCTAACCCACCAACGCCACTACCAATGATGACACCTATACGGTCGGGGTCCTCATTGTTCATATCCAAACCACTTTGAGCAATCGCATCTTTTGCGGAATGAACAGAGTAGCGAGTAAAAGGATCCATGCGACGGGCTTCTTTAAAATCAACGATATCATCGATTCTCAGCTCATCTTTAACAGCTGCTGCAACAGTGGCATTGTATTTTTCTTCTACCAACCAGTCTTGGGTGGTAACCCCGTTTGTACCTGCTACAAGATTATCCCAGAAGGTGGTAATATCGTTTCCCAGTGGAGAAACAACACCCATGCCAGTGATCACAACACGTTTTTTCATAGTATCCCTTTATAAAAAAAACTGGATTCACCGAGAAGTCAGGCGGTAATGCTTGACTTAACGATGAATCCAGTTGCTATTCAAAAATTGAAAACTAAAACTTATCCAAGCTTGCTATCAATGTATTGAACTGATTTCCCAACTGTTGTAATGGTTTCAGCATCTTCATCTGGAATCTCAATATCAAAAACTTCTTCAAACTGCATAATGAGTTCTACGGTATCCAATGAATCGGCACCTAGATCATCAACAAATGAAGCAGCTTCATTAATCTTAGCAGCATCTACACCTAATTTTTCGACAATGACATCGCGTACTTTTTCGAAAGTTGACATGTTAATTTTTTCTCCTAACGTTCTTTTCTATCCTTGCATGACCAGGCCGCCATCAACATTGAAGACCTGACCTGTGATATATCCAGCTTGTTCAGAACCTAAAAATGCCACCAAATTGGCTACATCTTTTGATTCTCCTATACGACCCAGTGGAATTTGTGCGAACAGTTTTTCCTTCGCATCTTCTGTGATCGCATCAGTCATATCGGTGGCAATATAACCAGGTGCAACAGCATTCACAGTGATTCCTCTGGACCCAATTTCTTTGGCTAAAGACTTTGTAAATCCAATAATACCAGCCTTCGAAGCGGCATAATTAGCCTGACCAGCATTCCCCATTTGACCTACAATTGAAGTTATGTTTATGATACGTCCGCTGCGTAGTTTTAAAAAATTCCGGAGCAGCGCTTGACTCATATTGAACACACTTTTTAAGTTAATGGTCATGACATCATCCCATTGATCTTCTTTCATGCGCATTATGAGGTTGTCTTTGGTGATCCCGGCATTGTTGACCAGAATATCCACGGGACCGAAGGCCTCAATGGAGGCACTTGCCAAAGCTTTGCAATCATTCATGGAAGAGACATCCGCTGCCACACCCAAACATGGATAACCTAAAGCTTCAAATTTTTTTTGTACTCGCTGACAGTCCTCAGCCTTACGACTACTGATGACAATTTTAGCGCCTAGTTTTGCAAGCTCCAGAGCTATTTCGTGGCCAATTCCCCGTGTTGATCCGGTAACAATCGCTACTTTTCCTTGATAATCGATCATATCAGTGCCTCCAATTGTTCAATGGATCCAACCCCACTGATGTTGGTATTTCGTTCAATCCGTTTAATCAAACCCTGTAATACGCGCCCAGGACCAATCTCTACAAATTCATCTGTCCCATCTTTGAGCATGCGACGGACACTATCCTCCCAAAGGACTGGGTTTTCAAGTTGGTCTATTAAACTAGTTTTAATTTTGGTTGAATCTGAAGTGGGTTCTGCGTCCACATTCACAATAATTGGAACGTTTGCTGTGTTGAATGTCGCAGCATCGATCGCTTTTTGTAAAATTGGTTTTGCCGGGGCCATGAGAGGTGAATGAAAAGCACCACTGACATTCAGCGCAACAGCCCTTCGGGCACCAAGATTCTTAGCGATATCCATGGCATAGTGGACAGCATCATGCTCTCCTGAGATTACAATCTGACCAGGTGAGTTAAAATTAGCTGCCTGGACAATACCTCGTTGAGATCCCTGGGTACAAACTTTCTGGATATCCTCACGTGACATATTGAGGATGGCTGCCATAGCACCCGATTGGGTTTCACCTGCTGCCTGCATTCCTTCTGCGCGCACCTTAACGATATTTAGAGCATCCTCAAAGCTGAGTACACCAGCTGCATATAGGGCGGAGTATTCGCCTAAACTATGACCGGCAACTAAATCAAACTTGAAAGTTTTGGGGAGGAGTGAGAAAAAGGCAGCGGAGACTATAAATAGGGCGGGTTGGGTAACCTTTGTTTCGGTCAGGGCTTCTAAAGGTCCATTAAAAGTGATCTCTGCAATATCATAACCCAAAATATCTTTGGCTGTGGCATACATATCTTGGACCGAAGCGTATTTGGCATACGTATTTTGACCCATTCCTACAAACTGTGAAGCTTGTCCTGGAAACACCAATGCACGTTTCATAGACTAAGCCTTTCTTGATGGGCCATAACGCAGTAAGGTACTACCCCATGTATAGCCAGCGCCAAAAGCCGCAAAAAGTACTAAATCACCGTCTTTAATTCGCTTCTCTCTTACAACCTCATCTAAACCGAGAGGTAAAGTGCCGGCGGTGGTATTTCCATACTTATCAATATTAATCAGAACTTGTTCATCAGTGAAACCTGCTTTTCTGGCAGCGACATCGATAATACGTTTGTTCGCCTGATGGGGGATAAAAATGGCGACATCTTCCGCAGCAAAATCATTCTTCTTCAAAACATCAACACTGACCTTGGCCATATCTGTTGAAGCTCTTTTGAAAACGCTACGACCATCTTGCCAGATATAGTGTTCCCGAGCATCTACGGTTTCATGGGTGGCAGGCTTCCGACTTCCACCAGCTTTCATATGCAGGGCATCTGCGCCAGAGCCATCTACATATAACATTTCATCGATGATGCCATAGTTTTCATCTTCTGTAGGTTCTAGTAATACAGCGCCGGCTCCATCACCAAAAAGGATACAAGTGTTACGGTCGGTATAATCCAGAATAGAACTCATGGTATCAACACCAACAATAATAACTTTCTTATGACCTGTTTGTACCAGAGCACTTCCTGACTTTAAGGCGAAAAGAAAACCGGAGCACGCTCCTGAAAGATCATATCCCCAAGCCTTCGTGGCGCCAATTTTCTCTTGAATTAGGGCTGCAGTGGATGGAAAGAGCATATCAGGAGTTACCGTTGCAACGATGATGGCATCAATCTCTTCAGCTTTGACGCCCGTTTCTTTGAGCAATATTTCAATGGCTTTGACACTCATGTCAGAACTGGCTTCGCCTTCAGCGGCGATATGCCGTTCTCGAATTCCCGTGCGGGAGATAATCCATTCATTATTAGTATCGACCAGCTTTTCAAGGTCGAAGTTTGTCATTACCTTTTCGGGTACATAGGAGGCAACTCCGGTAATCGCAGCTTTAATCATTTATAATATCCTGAGGGTTAATGGTGAATAATTTGTTCATCCATCTCAGTATATATAATACTAGATAAGGATGTTGTAATTTCCTGCTCAATAGCGTCAATCAGGTTTGAGTTGACGAGGCGTTGCGCCTCAAATATTGAGTTTTTTATGGCTTTCTCGCTGGAACTCCCGTGGGCGATCAGGGAAATCCCCTTGATACCTAACAAGGGGGAACCACCGTAATTATTGGGGTCAAATATATTGACTAACTCTGTAAATACTGGTTTGATAAGGCGTGCGCCGATCAAACGACTGGGACGATCTAGACGGCTTTTGATCATGCTGAAAAGGGTTTTGAAAGTACTTTCAGCCAATTTCAGACTCACGTTCCCTGTAAAACCATCCGTCACGATAACATCAAATTTATTATTAAAGACATCCCGACCTTCTGCATAGCCGTGAAAATCTATATCTGCAGCTTCGAGCAACCGTTTGGCCTCTTTGACCAATGGGGTGCCCTTTTCAGCTTCCTCCCCAATACTCATGAGAGCAATGCGGGCTGAATCTGATCGAGTCATTTTTTTATAGACAATACTGCCCATAATTCCAAACTGAAGTAAATTTTTAGGTTTGGCCTCGGCAACAGCACCTACATCCAGTAGAAGTGTGGCCCCGTCCTCATGTGGCATAAATGCACCCACTGCAGGTCGATCTACGCCGGGAATCCGCCCCAGTGTTAACAGCGAGTAGGCCATGGTTGCACCCGTATTCCCAGCAGAAATAAAAGCGTCTCCAGCACCGGATTTTACGAGTCCAATACCAACGCGCATCGAAGAATCTTTTTTCTCTTTAAATGATCGGGTGGGGGACTCATCCATGCCAACGACTTGTGAGGCATGTTGAATATGTAAGCGAGGACTGGTAAAGGATCGTGATTGAAGTTCTTGTCGAATAACATCTTCCTGGCCTACCAGGATAACGTCGCCCACACTTTTAGGGTCATTCAGATATTGAATGGCGCCTTCTATATTGATAAAAGGGGCGTTATCGCCCCCCATACTATCAACCACAATTTTCATTGATGCAATCAGACCTCTTTAGGAATGATAACCTGTTTGCCTTTGTAATATCCACAATGGGGACATACACGATGTGGTAATTTTGGTTCACTGCAATTTGAGCAAGTGATTAGACCGGCTAGAGTTGCCTTCCAATGTGTCCGACGTTTATCTCTTCTGGCCCGTGAGGTTTTTCTTTTTGGTACAGCCACGAGTTAATATCTCCTATTCATTGAACATGTCTTTTAGCTTAGCCCAACGGTCGTCCGTTTCCACTTGAGGTTGAATACTTTCCTGAAGCGCCTTAGCGGCATCACATTCAGGTCCACACACGTGTGAAATAGGAATTGCCAACAAGATAGAATCATATACAATTGGGTATAGATCAAAATCAGTCTGGTGTCCGGGAACAAGAAACATATCCTCACTCTCAGAATCATCCAGTTGTTTGGAATCATAAGTCAAGATGATCTCAAAGTCACTCGTCAAGGTGTCTTCAAACTCTTCCATCCCTGCCTCGCAAATAAATTTACCAGTACAGGATAATGTTCCATGTAGATAAAAATTTTGGATCTGACGATCTATACGCAACCTAAGCTCCAGGTGGATTGGTTTCCACTGAATGTGCTTATCTTGTTGCAGTTGTGCCACGCTGTCAAAAACCTGCTCTGATCTGCCTTTCGGCACTGTGTTCAAACTTAACTTCATTGTCAAAGCCGCGCAATATAGACGGGAGTTATTCGCATGTCAAACGTTTGATGACTGTGAAAGAGGGGCCAGTCAGAAGTCATTTTCAACTGGTTGATGCTCCAGCGCAGTCTCTTTCCATCATTCCGAGGGGAGTCGAGGGATAATAAATTTTTGAGCTGGCACTTGAGTATTGAGATAAAACAATCCTGTTGTTTTCCAATTTTACAGTTTAGCTGAAATTTATATCCCTCGACCCTGCTCGGGATGACGGACTTATAATTTCTATCATTAATCATCATGGTTGCATCATTCCTTCAATTTCATTGATGGTTTTTGGAATCGAAGCACTCAAAACACGGTATCCCTTGGGTGTCACCAAAATATCATCTTCAATCCGTATACCAATATTCCACCATTTAGGGTCAATATCTGCATGCTCAGAGATATAGATGCCGGGCTCAACCGTTAGGACCATCCCTGATTTTAAAACATGTGCCTGTCCAGCAACATCTACATAGCCACCGGCATCATGGACATCCAGACCGAGCCAATGAGAGGTGCCGTGCATGAAAAATTTGCGGTAGGCGCGCTCTTTTATCAAAACTTTTGGATCACCACTCAGAAGACCGAGCTCAACCAGTCCTTCAGTCACTACTTCAACTGCAACATTGTGAGGCTCTCTGAAGGCGATTCCTGGTTTAACACTTTCGATGGCAGCAACTTGAGCATCAAGCACTAACTGATAAATCAGTCGTTGTTCTTCTGAGAAAGTGCCACTGATAGGTACCGTGCGGCTGATATCTGCAGAATAATAATCCCATTCCGCTCCGACATCCATAAGCAAAAGGTCCCCTGGGTTCAGTGACCCAGCGTGATCTTCATAGTGGAGGTACGTTGCATTTTTACCTGCGCCTACGATGGAGGGAAAACCCAGTCGTTTTGCCCCTCTCTTTTTGAATCCATATTCAATTTCAGCCTGAGCTTCATATTCATAACTTAATGATGGGATCAATTTGAGGGCGTCTGCTAAAGATTCGCCTGTTATATCTATGGCTCTCTCCAGGGCATTGATTTCTGTTTCTGATTTAATGAGTCGATGTGCCTTCAGTAAAACACTGGCTTCCTGGATTGTGTGAGGGTGGCGTCGAACTTGCTTAAACCGTTTATCAAAAACTGATTGAAATTCCAAATCGCTCCCATAGGAAATGACCAGGCGATCATAACCAGAGGTCACTTGTCCCAGATGATCAAAAAAATCAGCATAGGCAAAAGTTGTATCCACATGTGGAAGAGCGGCAGCGGTTTCAAGACCTTCACGGGGTCCTGTCCAAACTTCCATTTTAAGATTCCGGGGGGTGACAAAAAAAGTCACTTCTGCTGCATCGGAGCCCTCTGGCTGGGGTGTTAGTACAAGAATTCCATGGGGATCTGACCAGTCTGTGAGATAAATAAAGTCTGAATCTTGTCGATACTGGAAGTTAACATCATTGTTGCGTTCGATTTCTGGGGCTGAATGCAGAATTGCACAAGCATTTAGATCACGCAACTCATTGAGGAGGATGGACCTCCGCCGAGCAAATTCATCAGTAGGTAGCGCTCCAGATTTAGACATCCCCTGTAGAAGGCTAATTCCGGTTATTAATAGTATTATATATAATACATATTTAGGCATCCCAAATAGTCCTATTCAATAATCTGATATTTTGAGCGGGCAACTTTTACAGGAACTGCATTAAAATGCCACCATTCAATCGAGATTGATTGGAAACCAGCCGAAGTCATTACCTCTCTTAAAAGTTTTCGATTTTCAAATTGTGTATCGCTGAGTTGGCCGTTGGCGAGGAAATACTCCTCATGACGGGGTTGAGCAAGTTTTCCGAAATAGTCAAAGGCCGTTCCCATATCCAAGGGCATGCCTGCTTTACTTGCCAGGGTCAGGTCAACAGCTGATCCGAAATTATGAACTGAGCCTCGATCTGGATTGGCAACATAATCTTCCGTGGTAGTACCTGCCACCAGAGCCCACATTTTCCTCTGTACCGATCGGGGACGGGCGCCATCATAAACCAGGAGGGTGAGTTCTGGATGTTTTGTTGTCAATATCCTTTGGGCAGCTGCAAGTTTGGCAGCTGCTTCTGGCTGCAAATAACAGTCTTCTAGATCACCATAGGTGTCGGCATCGAGAAAGTTGTCTATTGTGGAATATTTGAGATCAACCAAAATATCAGGGGCGATTGAATGAATATTGACTAAGCCCTGATCCAGAAGTTGTTTTTCCAGGGTAATTGTTAATTTTTCATTCTGAGCCTGGACAAAAATCGCCAGACTTAGGAGCAGTAATGTGGCTTTGATCAGATTTCTATTTTTCATGGGGCGAAGATAGTGTGATGCCCCCCGTTCTGCCCAACAATAAATTTTTACGGAAAGACTTGTGGCCCACCTAACGGTCAGGTGTGAATCTCTTATTGAAGTTCTCTCTCACTTGCGAGAATGACTTCTCGAAATTCAGATGATGGAGCCGGAATCAGCTAAAAATCAAAATATGATAGACCTTAACAGTTAATAATAAGCACGTGTTTTGTTTTTGGCGAGTAGTTTTGGATGAGGGAGGACAATGCTTTTAACAAAATAAACAACATTGATCCTTTATCGTTAACCCTTTTGGCATACACTTTGTAAATACAGTATTTCAGAATACTGAAAAATGAATATACTACAAAATCATAAAGACCATCCAGAAAGCCTCTCAGGAGAGGAAATGTTTTCGCCCCGTGAGGTTTCCCAAATGTTGAATACCTCAGTGGAGACACTTAGACTCTATGAGCGGGAAGGACTCTTTGTCCCTTATAAGTTATCCTCTGGTCACCGCCGTTTTACAGAAGCAGATGTAGAGTGGATCAAATGCATCCAGAGACAGATTCATGAGAACAAACTCAATTTCGCTGGAATCAGGTATTTGCTCTCGTTGTTACCCTGTTATGAGATGAAACCCTGTTGTCTGGAAGATAAGGCATCTTGCCCTGCCGGTTCGAAAAGTTGTCGTCCTTGCTGGGATTTTGAAGATACTCCCTGTCGAGAAAAGGGCGAAAACTGTAGAACCTGTGTGGTCTACCAACAAGTTTTAAATGTCGACAACCTAAAAGAAATACTTCAGGTGAAATTTAAATGCGACTGATACAAAAAATTCTAATAGCCAGTTTGCTGGTCTTCAGCACAATGTTTTGGAGTTGTGATGCCATAAACCCTGTGGATGAGGGTGATCTTGTCGACTACAGTTGCGAAGGTTGTCATACCAACAAAGGAACCCTGGCTGGGATTATTGATGATCTGGTTCTTGATCCCCCAGAGGAAGGCCATGAGGCGCCTGGCTGAGGCGGCGGAGCAGTGCCGTTGGCACTATCGGAAAAGGTGTGGATCAGGTTGAACGCAATTCGTGGTGTTGAATCTTATGCTGATATCGACCCAACCCATGCAGCTATTGGTTGTACCGGTTGTCATGGAGGTGTTTCACCCGTGGATGCGGCTGATGATACATCAGCTTATAATGCTGCCCATAGTGGGGTTCTGCGCGACCCTTCCGCCATTGGTGAAGAAGGTTGCAGTGGGGGTATGTGTCATGCCGATATCGTTCGGAGAAATGAAACCAGCATCCATAGTAATCTGTGGGGCGAAAAAGCGCATGTTGCTTTAAGAACCGGATATGAGACTTTTGAAGAATGCCCTGCTGACGTGAGGGATGCCTTTACAGCTGATTGTTCAGGATGTCACACAACCTGTGGTCAATGTCACGTGAGTCGACCCAATACAGCAGGTGGCGGTTTTGTTAATCAAAACGTTGGCCATAGCCACGAGTTTATCCGCACACCTGATGAAGCAAATATTTGTACCGCCTGTCATGGTTCCCGTGTAGGGGATGACTGGAATGCCAACCAGGATCGTGTCCCTGGGAATGTTCCAGATGTTCACAATGATTTTGGTTATTCCTGCTTGGATTGTCATCAGGAAGATATGCACGGTGATGGGGCTTCAGATGCAGAACTTACTTCTCGCTATCAAGTCGCTGACTTACCTCAATGTATCGATTGCCACGAAGTGGATCGGGATGATAACGCCTTCCATCAACAGCATTGGCCCAACTCAAATGGCAGTGATGGTGCTGACCTCGCCTGCTTTGTCTGCCATTCCCAACAGTATAATAATTGTAACACCTGTCATGCTGGTGAGTGGACTCATGAATATGCATCGGATAATTCAATGCCATATCGCGTCTATGCTCAATTTAAAATAGGCTTAAATCCATATTATAAAGAAGCCGGCCATCCTCATGAAAAGGCTGCTTGGATTACAGTACGACACGTACCTGTCTCTCCCGATGCTTACGAACCTTGGGGAATCAATGCCATGCCTAACTACGATGTTATGGAAACCTGGAAATATACCAGTCCTCACAACATCCAACGCTGGACTAACAGGACACTGGTTGACTCGGTTTGGGCTGATACTTCAGCTCAGATATACACTGATTTGACCTGCTCAGATAATTGTCACATGCATGATGATTCAGATGATGATCATACCATTGTCAATCTCGATCTGTATCTGACAAATGAAAATCTTAAGAACGACATTACTGATGATAATCTCAGTGGTGAATTGGATGCAAACATTCGTACAAGCCTGGGTGATGGTTCATGCTATTTCTCGGCTTGTCATAATAACTAACACATGCAAGTTCAAAAAAACCGCAAGGAGGTAAAAATGAAACTTGATTGGAGACTCGTTTTAGTTTTAGTGATGTCACTGGGGCTAATGGTGGGATGTACAGATGATGATGAAGAGATTGTACCAGTAGGGACGTTTGATGATGTATCTACTTACATGACCGATAACGGTCTAGATCTACCCGCATTGTTGATTGACTGGGTAATCCCAGCTGATTTAGTTGTAGACGCAACAGATGGGAGTGTACCGGATTATACTGTACTTGATATCCGTGGCGTTGATGATTTCGCTGCTGGTCATATTAGTGGTGCGATTAACACAACACTTGGTGATATCCTGACAGCTGCTGAAGGCAATGCTGCTGGAACTAATGGCTACTTGGTCGTTTGTGTTACCGGTCAGACTGCTGGACATGCTGTGATGGCACTCCGTCTTATGGGTTATGAAGCAAAAGTTCTGAAGTTTGGATTCTCTGGCTGGAACACTGCTTTTGAAGGTCCTTGGGCCGGCGCTACAGGAAACCGTGGAATGGATCATGCAAACTGGGTGACTACAGCCGATCCAGGCCGTGGCAGCTATGATTATCCTGCATGGGAATCAACCACCACTGAAGGTGCAGCACTTCTGGTAGAACGTGTAGAAACCATGCTTGCTGGCGGTTTTAAAGCCATCCTTGGTCACACAGATGCAACTAGTGTTTTAGAAGCTCCTGCCAATTACCAGATTTTTAATTTCTGGACAATGGATGAATATACCACCTTTGGTCATTTTGATGGTGCCGTTCAATTGAATCCTATTTCAATCACTGACGACGAAATTTCAGCTATCGATCCTGATATGCAAGGTGCAATGTATTGTTTCACCGGTCAAACCTCATCCATGGTTACAGCTTGGTTGAATGTACTGGGTTATGATATGTCCAGCATCTTGTTTGGTGTCAATGCATTGAATTATGATGAACTGTATGCCGCTGGGAAACCAACCTGGCACGGTGCTGCAGACTACATGTACGAAGAAGGTTAAGTTAAGAAACTTTAGCTTATCTTGACCTACGTAATTAAATACGTATCTATGAAAGGGAGCCGGATTTTATTCGGCTCCCTCTTCTTGTTAAACATTTGTTATGGACAACTAACATTTCCTGATACGCCCAACCCTCACGGTAATGATCGATGTTCAGCCTGTCATTTTGAGCAGGGAGAACCAAAAAAAAATAATTTTAATCCAGCCGCCTGTGATGCTTGTCATTCTCGAGATGCAGTTAACAATAAGATTCATCAATTGAATAATGTTGACTTGCAGGCTAAAGGGATATCCGTTCCAAAAGAGTTTAGAATAACCAACCGAGGTCAATTCGATTGCACAACTTGTCATGCAGTGGTTTGCAAAACGGATCGAGCCAATCAAACATTTTTACGAGGCGGACCCTACAAGAGTGAGTTGGACTTTTGTTTTACCTGTCATCAAGTGGATGCCTTCCAACAATTGAATCCCCATAAACAGATTCGGGTAGATGGAACTCAGGATAAATCGACCTGTCAGCATTGTCATTTACAGACTCCCGATGTGACATCTGAATCCCCAGAAAATTCTTATATGCAGCTCGATATGACCCCAACCTGTAATAAATGCCATGCTTTGCACCGGCATGAGAATCAGCACTTAGGCAAATCTGTCGATACAGATATAAAACATATTCATGAAACGATGGCTGCATCAGAAGAACGTTTAAAAATTGAGTTTCCCCTGTCTTCCAATCATGAAATTCAGTGTAATACCTGTCACTATACCCATCAACGTGGCGTGTTGAATAAAGAAGCAGTCATATTTGCCGGGCCTCAGGAAAACCTGTGGCGTCTGCGTTTATCAAAAGAACAGCTCTGTCTGGCTTGTCACGATCTATAGAGGTTGAAATGAATCGAAAATCCAATCAAATAACGATGAACACACTCCTGAAGCTCTTGATCCTTTCCTTGCTGATTGGTTTTTCCACATCCCTTATGGCCGATGAAGAAAATTGTATGAGCTGTCATAAATACAAACTTTTTGGACGGGTGGATGCATCAGGGGAATTTCATAATTTTTTTGTTGATGAAGCAGCTTTCGAAAACTCAGTACATGGTCGCTTGACCTGTACGGCCTGCCATTCAGATGTTACCAATATTCCCCATGACCCAACTCCAGAGCCTGTTGACTGCGCTCAGTCCTGCCACATCGAGGACCCATTCAGCGGTACACCCTTCAGTCATGCAACCGTTTCAGAGAATTTGGCAGCTTCAGCACATGGTTTAAATGATGATGAGGCTGACGACTTTAAACCGAGTTGTAAAAGTTGTCACATCAACCCTCAACAGATTTCAACGGAAGGTCTAATTTTTTCAGAAGTCAGTAGCAACTGCTCCAAATGTCATCAGCCTGAAGGTTTAACCTACGCCATTAAACACATGGAATTCCATGGACATTCCCACGAATTTTGGACACAAGAGCGCAAAATGGCAGTTTGTGCAAATTGTCACACGGATTCAACTCTGGTTGGGGATGTTTTTAAGGACAATATGGTGGCTTCATTCATGGATACCTATCATGGCGTTGGCTTTACCCATGGTGATGAACGTTTACCTGTCTGCTCTGATTGTCATGATTATCACTCTGTTTTTCCTCAAGATGATGTGCGTTCTACCGTTCATCCATTACAAGTTGGGGAAACGTGTGGCGGTATTGGATGCCATGAAGATGCCAGCGATGCATTTGTCACTGGTACAATGCATTTCCGTTATACTGGTTGGAAATCACAAATATTATTTTGGGTCAAGAATGTCTATATCCTGCTAATCATTGGTGTGATTGGCTTTATGATATTACACAATTTCCTCGACTTCTTAAAGACTCGCAAGGTACTTAAAGCACACCCCATGCCGCCCTCATCAGAGCAACGCTTTTTCTTACGTTTGAATAAGTCTGAAAGAATTTCACATATCATTGTATTTATTTCTTTCTCGGGTCTAGCTGTTACGGGAGGACTGCTTTGGATTCCACCCATTAATGATGTGGCCTGGGTTCCTGACTGGCTGTTTCTCGGAGCCTTGAGACAGTGGATTCATCGGACTTTTGCTATCGCGCTTACTGCTGTCAGTATCTATCACATCGGTTATGCAATTTTTACCAAACGGGGCCGTAGACTATTGATGGCGATGATTCCCAAGCCAGTGGATGCCGTAAACATTTTTCACAATATCGGGTATCTCCTGAACCTGCGTAAAGAACCACCAAAGATGCCCTTCTTTAACTACGCTGAAAAGATGGAGTATCTGGCATTTGCTTGGGGAACTCTGGTTATGACAGCCACTGGAATCATTCTCTGGTTCGAAACTATGGGTCCAAAATTCTGGGTGGATGTTGCTCGCTTGGTTCACTCTCTTGAAGCAATCCTAGCTGTGCTGGCGATCATCGTATGGCACTTTTACCTCGTCCATTGGCGTCCTGGAAAATTCCCCATGAGTCGAACTTGGGCAACAGGTTACATATCTGAACATGAAATTGAAGAAGAGCATGGACTTGATGTAGACGAGTTCACGGAGGAATACGATGCGTAGACGGTTTTTTGCCCTGGGGTACGTATTCTTTGCGCTCCTTACCGTGACTGGTTTGGTGATGGTTTTCTCATTTATTGAACGTCTGAGTACCAAACCGACCTTAACCACAAGTGATCTTATTGAGCAGGCTCTTTCTGACACATCCAAACTCAACGCGGATCCTGCTTATATCATCGAGAGTTCTGGTAGAGACCTCCATGCTGCCTTAAAGAATTTTCATTATTATCCAGAAATCAATTTTATCGCACAAGAGCACCGTTCAAACTGTTTGAGTTGCCATACACCACTGCCTCATAACAATGATATCAAGCAACGTGCTTTTCTGAATATGCATGGTAATTTTATCGCTTGCCAAACATGCCATAATACTGGTTCTGAGGGTGAATATCATTGGTTTGATATTGAGCGGAATACCATTGCTGAAGTACTCCTAAATGATGTCCCTATGATGTCAGTTCAATTAGTATCGATAGCCAACGGAGCACCTGCATTTACCAAACAGGCAGATCCAGCCTTTATAGCAAAGTACGCTACGGTTATTAATGATCTGGAGAAACAAGATCAACTCTGCAAAGATGAATACAGGAAAGATCTGGAGCAGGCGTTCACTTGTAAAAAGTGCCATACATCTAAAGATGCTGCGATAGACTGGAATGCATTGGGGTACTCTGAAGAACGAGCCTTGGAGTTGTCCACTTTGAGTACGCCTTCAGTTTTTCAAAAATATGATGAATTTTATATTCCGAGCTTCTAGGCAATGCGCAAAATCATCCTCTTATTGACCCTATCCCTCTCGGTTCTATCGCAACCGATGGCTGAAATAACCCATCGCTTTCAGGGGGAGATGGATCGGCCTACAGATATTGCAGTGCTCAATGATGGACGTATTTGTGTTGCCGATGGTGTCAACAATCAGGTCCTGGTTTTCAAAAGAGATGGAAGTTATGTAACGTTAACTTTTCCTCAAATGAAACGCCCTTTAGGATTGGCTGCCGATTTTAACGGTGGATTGTTGATCACTGATACGCAAGCTGATGCCATTTTCATCCTCGACAAATATCTAACCCTCAAAATTCATATACCCCTCAGCCAAGAAGTTGATGCCACTGATGTTCTCGCAATGGACCAAGAGGTGTTGTGGGTTGTTGATAATGATGGGCATCAAATAATTGTCATGGATCGTCAAGGTCATATTAAGCAGCGTTTGGGGAGCAAAGGCAGTACGGGGCCAGCTTTTAATTACCCCTCAACGATTGCAGGCAATTCGAATAACCAGATTTTTATTTGTGATGTTCTCAATGGTAGGATTCAGCTTTATGACAGTGAAGGTATCTATCGTGGTCAGATTGCAGACTGGGGGATTACCCCTGGCTCACTATTTCGACCTAAAGGCGTGGCTGCGAATCAATCAGGTGCTTTTGTCGTGACAGACAGCTTCACAGGTACAATCCATTATTTTAGAACTCAAAGCAGTGTTGGCAGTGTGCTCCCTCTTAAATTTAAAAACCCGCTCGGTGTGGCCTGGGATAATGAAGGCATACTTTGGGTTGTTGAGAGTGGAACTGGGAATATTCTGGGAATTAAGGTCCAATGATGAGAAGATTTACAGCCCTCGTTATGATCACCCTAATGATACCCATCATTATTTTTGGGCAACGTTCACGAAATAAAAATGATGAAAAAGAATGTGTTATCTGTCATGCCCAATGGCACCAGGACTTGAATGCCAGTGATCAGTTATTGCCGGAAATACAAACCAGTATAATCATTGATGGGAAACCTGGCGTGGTCAGCGACAGGGAAATGTGTATTTCCTGTCATGATGGCTATGTCTTGGATTCACGTGAGGTATTTAGTTCTGAAAATCATCAGGGTGAACTGGATAAAGGTCATCTCAAAATTCAGGGATTACCGCTGGGCACAGATGACGAAATATATTGTGGCACCTGCCATACGCCTCATGCCCTGAAGCCCAAGCACACAGGTGGTCTTGCACCATTCCTGAGGGAAGAAGTCACTGATTCCAAGCTATGTCTAAATTGTCACTCAGATCGAGCTGAAGACCACACAAATCACCCCATACATGTAGCTGTATTAGAGCACGATATGCCTGACAACTCCTTTTTTGGGGAAAATGATAATTTAGAATGTATGACCTGCCATCCCATCCATGGAACAGAATCTGTTATGGGTGTCCGTGGTGAGGATCGTAGTGAGCTGTGTTCTGCCTGTCACGAACCCTATTTCAATATTCAGCTTACAGATCATGATTTGAGCACTGCTTTTAAAAATAGTCCAGGAAGTATTGGCCCCAGTTTAGAGAATCAAGATGCTTGTGCCGCGTGTCATACTAGTCATAATGGTAAAGGCAAAGCTATGTGGGCTATGGACTTGAATCAGGCTGATGGTCAAAATGGTTATTGTTTGGGATGTCACAGCGATGATGGGCTTGGTCGTGAAAAAATATTCTCCCATGCCGGTCATCCAGTATCAAATGAACCCATGAATCAAGCGATTCCCAGCCTGGGCATTCAGAGCGGTGATAAGTTATTATGTATCAGTTGTCATGATCCCCATCAATGGGAATACTCCAGGAAACATGCTGTCACTGAAGCCAATGAGGAAGGCACCGAGTATACATCATTTCTCCGTCTTCCAGATGATACCCAGGGTCAGCTGTGTATTGCGTGTCATAGTGAACAACGATCGATAAAAGATTCAGATCATAGTGTCGTACGGGCTGGTTTTCAGCAACATTTTAGCAGCACAGGTACCTTTCACGGGCAATGTTCTGCCTGCCATGATACCCATGGTCCAGAAGGCTTGCGGATCAATGATGGTGATCCACAAGCAGATTTAACCCGAGGATTGTGCGAGTCATGTCATTCTGAGGCCCACTATCCGTCCACTGTTGGTGGTTTTGATCATCCACTGGGAGACGAACTCAAAGCTGGTGTTGATCTCCCCAATTATAACGGGACATTAACTTGTATTACTTGCCATGATCCCCATCAATGGGGCACAACTAGAGACCCTTCCATGGCAGCTGACCTGAAAGGAAATGATGCAAATTCCTTCCTAAGAGTTGGCAACTGGCCCGAACCTGGGCTCTGTCTTACCTGTCATTCCGATCAGGAATCTGTACTCGAAACGGATCATGATTTGAGTGATGCTGACCATAGCTCCTGCTCCTTCTGTCATACTGCCCATAACTCTATTGCAGAGTATGGTATTCTCAATCAATGGAATGAGACAGCAGGTGAAACATATAACGAAAAATTTTGTTTATCCTGTCACCAGACAGACGGTAGTGCCCATGAAAAGATTCCTCAAGCCTGGACACATCCTCGTGAATATGGTACTGTTACTCCCAACGCTCGTGGGACTGGAGACTGGGAAGATTTTCCTCTATTTGATCGTGACAAACCAAATAAAGACTTTGGCTTTGTAGATTGTTTTACTTGCCATGATCCTCATAAATGGTCTTTCAGAGATGACCTGGCAAAACCCAATTCAGAGAATGATGAAGGTGATTACATGACTTCTTTTTTAAGAAATCCGAGTCAGGAAACCTTGTGTACAGACTGTCATGGTCCCAATACGCTGTGGAAGTACAATTATTTTCATGATCCGGTAAAAAGGAAGCGCTACTAATGCTCAATTTAGCGACCATAAAAAAACGTATCTCCCAGAGTGTTGTTGAAGGGTCTAGAGCTAATTTTTTGACCAATCTGAGTGTGGGCGTTAGGAAAGATCATTGCTTCCGATTTAATAGAGTCTATAAATATCTCTCTCTTGCCCTTTTCGTGATGATTATGACATCGTGTGCCAGCAGGAAAATAGATCCCAAACCACTCGCTTTCCCCGCAGATATGAATCAACCATTCCTCACTTTGGAGCATATCCCCGGTGAAGATGTGGTGCCACCTCATGGACTTTTAGGACGGATTATGTCCAGGATAACAGGTCGACAATCTGCTATGCCTATTGCACGACCGAGTGCCGTTGCCATCACAAGTTCGGGTGATATTTATGTGGTCGATACAGATGCCGCACACATATTGCGCTACAGGTACAATCAGAATGCTCTGGAATCTGTCGAGATATTTGCACCGTCTGAATTAAAATCACCGCTTGGAATTGCAGTTACTTCAGAAAAAATCTACATCAGCGATGCTGAGTCCAAATTGATTCATCTATTTACACATAAATTTAAGTCATTGGGTTCCCTTAACATTGAAGGTCTTGAACGTCCTGGACAGCTCAAAATTAACCCACTCACAAATGAATTATTTATCGTCGATACGCCTGCACATCAAATTATTGTCGTAGATGACCAGGGCAGTGTCATAAAACGGCTCAACAATGAAACATTACGTCGCGAGACCTTCAAAGCTCCCATTGCAGTGGATTTTACGCTTGAAGGGAATATTGTTGTCCTTGATGGATTATCACGTCGCGTAGAATTCTTATCCCCAGAATACAAATATTTATACGGATTTGGCGGATATGACCGTGTGCCAGGTAGTTTTTCTTATCCAAGAGGACTCGCCATTTCCTCAGATGGGTATGTGTTTGTTTCAGATGCGGCCTTTGGTAACATTCAAATATTTGATCCCAAGGGTGCCTTATTGTATTTTTGGGGCGAAACTGGACAGGAAGCGGGGGAGTTTCTTTTGCCAGCAGCTCTAAACTTTGATGCGCAGAACAATTTATATGTGGTTGATCAGTACAATAATCGCGTACAGGTCTTCCAATATTACGCGCAGGGGAGATAGACATGAATTGGCGATCATTGGTACTGTTCCTATCAATCACAGCTTATGGCATGTCACTACCGATTGCCCAAACCGGACTAATTGAAGGTCAACTGAGCTACAACCTGGATACGCTCAGCGAATCAAGCGGCAATTTTCTTCACCAGGAAAGACTGGTGTGGGGGATCAAAGGTAATAGCTCTGTGATGGATCTGAACTATGGAGTCACACTTGGTGGCGTTATGCGAGGAAACACCGCATTTTCTAAAACTCAGTTTACCCCAGAATATGGTATCCGAACCAGTCTTAGACCTGCAAAGTCAATAGACCTGGAATTCTTCTCCTATTCGCGATTAAGAAATCCCATGCAAATGCTTTCCGATTCGTTAGAGTATCGGGAATTTGTGAATGGACTTAAGCTAGGGGCGCAGTTTGCTGGAGGTACCCACTTTTCAATCGCTACCGGTCTCAGATCCCAGCAGGTAAATCACCGTGACACCATAGAAACAAGTCAACAGTTTGTTCAGCTCGATCTAGACAAGCGCATAGCAGGCATGCAATTTCGTCTCAGCAGCGAAACAGATATTTGGGCTAGGGATACACTTGATAGCAAGTCCAACAGTATGACCTCACTACATTGGTATGGGAGCCCCATGAAGAACCTACGGTGGAATGCATCAAATTCATTCTACCTCACAGGTGACTACAATTTTTGGAGACTTTCCCATCGCTTAAACTATGATCTTTCAAAGAGACAAAAAATATGGGCCGTCTTTAGTCAGGGTGATTTTGCCTACGGCACACAAGAGTTACTCCGCCGTAGTTACGATTTGAGATATCGCTTCCAATGGAAACAGGCTTTGGGGCTAGATCTTGTTTTTCAAGGTAATCGCGTAAGTATTACAGATTCAATCGATGTTTTTCATTGGAGATCGTACGGAGTAAGTACCCATTGGACTCTGGGTAAAAAGGGATTCTTGCGGGGTAATTTGGATGCTGGTTTTAAAGAGTCATTCCAGTATGGCAAGGGGATCGATGTTCTCTTGAATGCGAGTGAATCAAAACAACTGATCAACTCGAGACTCGTCAGCTTACAAATTCGAGATGACTTGAGTGCTGAATTTTTCCAGCGCCTGGATGAAGCCGGTGACCCACGCTATGATATCAGGCATAAATTTCGGTTAACCACAGCATTCTTACCTGGGAATCAATATCAGGTAGGGAACCATGTTAAAGTTCACAGTCACTTTGGGTCTGATCTAGACTTTTCTCCTGACACGCTCCGCAATGCACTCATTGATGAACTGTACTTTAAAACTTTCAGTCAAAAGGCTCAACTCTCATTATTTTACAGAACGGTACTAGATATCCGGGATCCTGAAAGTGATTTGCAATTCTACTTCAATACCCGCTTCTATCGCCGGGTTTCCCAGAACCTGAGTTGCAATCTCATGAGTATGTACCGTTTTCAATCAGATATCTATGCTGATTACCTTTGGCTGAGTGCTGTATTAAAATATCAAACCAATTTATTTAGTTACGCATTGGAACTTCAGAGTGCAGGCCTACCGAGCTCGGCTTTGGAGCAAGATTCGCGCGTTCTGCTTCGATTTGTGAGGCGCATATAATGGCAAAAAGAATATTGTTCGTCATACTCATGGCCATGACTCTTTTGGGTCAGATGGATCAAGATTTAGCTGACAAAAGTAAGATCGCATTTACACCCCATAACTTTTTCGGTACCGAGGCTCTGGCTGGAAGTGATTCCACCGTCCAGGATTATACCCTTTGCCGTCAATGTCACACGCCTTCAAAAATGGAACCTGTTGAAGCCCTTTGGTATCGCAAGGAAGCTTTGAAGGATTTTGATGTCGAAAAATTATTAAACCAGGGAGCGGGGGAAGTTATTCCTGGTGATATGAACAGCAGAAGCTGTCTCGTTTGCCATGATGGGTCACTGGCACCTGGGTTTCCACATCATCCCAAACCAGTGAATCAACAAGTATCCCTTTTAGAACAGGGTTCTGACAATAGCTCACCTAATATTAATCTACATTTATTTAATTTCTCAACGAGAACAAATGTAACTCATGTTCCTGGCAATGATAGCCCCTTAGCTTTGAGTGAAACCGGTGATATAACCTGCGTAACCTGTCATGATCCCCATAACAATGAACACGGAGATTTTCTGCGCATCACGGCTGAAGAATCTCAGATATGTTTTGATTGTCATGAGATGGAGAATTGGGAACTCTCAACACATGGCAACCCAGCTGATCCAAGATTTTCTTCCTTGAAGATGCAATCATGCTCTGCTTGTCATAACATTCATGCTGTACCAGCTCAGAGAAACCTGTTGAATGCGGATCAGAATACATTGTGTCTCAGCTGTCATGATGGTACCCAGGATTCTGAAAAGGAAGTTGCCAGCGAGTCAGATTTGGAAGCCGTGTTTGATAAGCCGTTTATCCATCCCGTACGCTGGAATTCAAGTACAAAGATGAATGGCGAGAAATTGGATAGCTGGAGCTCAGGACTGGCTGATGACCGTAGTGTTTCCTGCAGTGATTGTCATAATCCTCACGCAGCCTCAGATAATTCTCACACACCATTTATCGATGGGAGCCAGCTCTATGTTGGTGGCGTCGATAGTCGTGGATTTGAAAAAGATTACTCAGATTATGAGTACGAAACTTGTTACAAATGTCATGGAATGAATCAAAATGCTGGTCTTGGCAAAGCGGTTGGTCGTCTGCTGGCTAGAACCAATATGAGCTTTCATCCTATTGAAGCTCCAGGAAATAATCCGTTTGTTCCCAGTTTAAAGCTTGAATGGAGTGAACAGTCCATGCTCCAATGTTCTGACTGTCATGGAAATGATGATGCCTTGGGACCTCAAGGACCCCACGGGTCAAATATCCCCCACATATTAAAAGCGTCTTATGCTGATTTCCCATTTGCAAGCCTAGATGAGAATCAACTTTGCTTCAAGTGCCATGAGGAGCAAAGGGTTGTCCAGAGCAACGGTTTTAAATTTCATCAATTGCATATTCAGGATGAAGGATACGCCTGCTCGGCTTGTCATGATCCCCATGGCAGTATTGAATATCCTGGGCTCATGGATCTTTCTGCTGGATTTATCGAACCGCTCAATGGCGTACTGGAAGTTGTTCAGACAGAACCAGGACACGGCTATTGCACCTTAAAATGTCACGATAAGGCCCATCCTAGCCAGAGCTATTGATTGAAGATCCAGGGTCTTGGGATAAAAATAAAATCTCCTGGTGTGGTACAAATAGGAACCTTTCATAGAGCTATAAATTGCACCAGCCATAGGTCCTTCAGTGCAAACATTTTGCTCCCACACAAAAGTAAAAACCTGACGGACATGAAATACCCAATTCATTGGATCTATTTAAAGAATACGTGATTTGAAATATCTAGGAATTGTCTCAACAATTCATAAGGTTAATCCTGAACAGCCAGCATCCATGGTAACACTGCTGTCATAGCTGAATAGAGAGATATTGATGAAATTATCACCGCGTAGTAAAAATCAACCCAAATGTCTTTCCGGTAAAGATCTATATACCCCCAAACAGGTGGCCAAGGAATTGAATCTATCTGTTGAGACGCTGAGGTTGTATGAGCGCGAGGGATTGTTCGTTCCTTACAGACTATCCTCTGGACATCGTCGTTTTACTGAGGGTGATATTGAATGGATCCAATGTATAAAAGAGCAGATTCATGTGCACAAATTAAACTTTGCTGGGATTCGTTATGTGCTATCCACGATTCCTTGTCATGAAATTAAACCTTGCTGTTTAGAAAATCCTCAAACTTGTCCCGCCGGAGCAAAGAGTTGTCGTCCCTGTTGGGATTTTGAAGGAACGCCCTGTCGCCTGAAAGGTGAAAGTTGCCGAACCTGTGTTGTTTATCAGCAAGTTTTTGATATTGAGAAGCTGAAAAAGACACTTCCCGTGAAATTTTTATGCGAGCAAAACGCTTATAACTAAAAGATAATTCTTTAGATTTATGGGCATATGCTTATATTAACTCCATGGTTGAAGGTTTAAATAAGCGAGGTCGTCCCAAACATTGCCGCCGCGTTGGACGCACTGCTGTTACTTCCCGTTTTACACCTGATCTATATCCCAGTAATGAACACATCCAGCTTGGACTTGATGAGTTAGAAGCCATTCGGTTGACTGACCTGGAGGGGCTGTATCAGGCTGATGCAGCACAATTGATGAACATCTCCAGACAAACGCTGGGGCGGGTGTTGAAAGAGGCCCACCAAAAGGTCGCCGACGCCATTATCAATGGGAAAGTACTCAACATTCATGGGGGTAATGTACAACACCAACAGCCTGCTGGTGCCAGCAAGGGCAATTCACCGTTAGGCGTTTGTCCAAAATGTAAAAACAAGGAAATACATAAATTCGATTCACCTGAAAGGTCAGCACAATGTCCCAGTTGTGGGTGTAAAGTGTATCAGGGGAATTCATAACAGCATGAGCTTTAGCTCATACGGAGGAAAAGATATGAAGATTGGAATTGCATCTGATGATAAGGTTAACATCGCGAATCATTTCGGAAGAACATTGGGGTTTGTGATTGCAGAAGTGAGTGATGGAAAAATTGTTGCTGAAGAATATCGAAAAAATGATTTCTCCATGCACATGCAACAGGGTGGACATGAACATGGATCACATGGCCATTCTCATTCAGCTATCCTGACTGCGCTGGCAGATTGTCAAATGGTGCTGGCTCGCGGCATGGGTCGCCGTATCTACGATGATCTCAGAGGTGCTGATATAGAGTCAGTGATAACAGATCAAGCAACAGTTGCTGGGGCTCTGGAGGCCTATTTAGCAGGTACACTGAAAGACAATCCTGAGCAGGGTTGTGAGCATTAATATTGGGGTAAACATTTCAGGATAGAAATTTACTTGTATTATAGGGTACCCTGGTTGGTCATTGAGTTTATCTACTCTGATCTATTGGAAATGTCTCTATGGGTGCTGTAATGTCGAAGTGGGGAGAAGGTTATGTCAGATTTAAATGAGTTGAGTAGAGATCAACTCATCGGAATGATTGATGATTTTGCAAAAAATTGGCTGGCACATGATGGCTTATGGTTCCAGGCAGTTGAAAAAGATTTTGGCATGGATAGCGCAATTGCCTGTGATACAGAAGCTTGGCGAAGATTTACAGTAATTGAAGCAAAGCGAATTATGAAAAGGCATAATATCCCACCAAGTTCCGGCTTGCCTGGTTTGAAAAAAGCACTGGCCTATCGTCTCTATGCGCGGCTCAATGTCCAGGAAATAACTGAAGAAACAGAGCATAGTTTTGTCTTCACCATGAATGATTGCCGGGTTCAATCAGCACGCAAAAGACATGGCTTGCCAGACTTTCCCTGTAAGTCAGTGGGAACAGTTGAATACACTGAATTTGCTAAAACGATTGACCCGAGAATAACAACCTCGTGTATCTCTTGCCCGCCAGATCCCCACCCAGATACCTATTACTGTTCCTGGAAGTTTAATATAGATCTAGAAAAGTAGATTCCACATGGGTTGAAGAGCAGTGGTGCAAATAATACTTGCAATACAGGATAAATATGGTCATCTTTAGCCAGAAATTAAAACTATCAGTAATAAGGTAAAGTTTATATATGATCCAACTAAGTGAAGTAGCCGCAGATAAGATCAAAGTTTTGATCTCTCAGCAAACACTCTCAGATGACGGTGGTTTGCGCATTTATGCAAACTCTGGCTGTTGCTCTAATAGCTCCTATGGTATGGCGTTAGAAGAAAAACAACAACCCAACGATAGAGTCTTTGTCACTCAGGGAATTCGTGTTTTGGTAGATCAGGCTAGTTTCTCTCAATTAGAGGGAGCCAGCGTTGATTACTATAAAGACGAGAATACGGAAGGTTTTAAAATCGATAAACCTCAAGCAGAACATAATTGTGAATGCGGTGGAGGCTGTAACTGCTGAGACCGCAACTCTCCTCGAACCAAAACCTCGGCTCATCACCGGGGTTTTTTTTCGTCAAAAAATACATCCGTATTTTTTGACGAATCCCGGCGTAGTTCAAAGAACGGAGACGGATAGAGATATGCGATTACCATTATATATTAGCCAAAGACAGGCCATTACTGCGTAGCCAATAGTGAGATCTGATTAATCTTGGGTGTCCGAGGTAAAAATGATACTGTTGAGATTAAAGTATTTAAGAAATACAGAACCTGACGTTTCTTTACTGTCCAGTTATCCCATTTATCCAAACCAATACTTGATTCAGCCTATTCAATAGTTCAGTTTACTCATTATAAAAGTTCATTAGCCAGCATTCTTAGTCTTGTTAGTGGGAAATTCAATGCTATTTTGTGACATGATAGATGAAACCCAAGAATTCGAACCGTTACCGTGGATGGCCAACTTAAAAAAGGATTCTATTCAAGTCCTTTTAAATGCTGCTCCACTTCCAATCCGCTTTCAAATATTTCGAGATGTACTAGATGATACGACCTCGGAAGATCTACTGTTATTGCAGAAAAATTTGCGAAAACATCTACCACGCAGAAAGAAACTGGCAGAACAGGATTCTGAAGGCCTTTGGCCTATCGGAAACCCTACTAAAGGGTTGAATGAAGTCCAGATACAGACGCTTCAATTTATCCGACAAATAGAATCTCTTCACGAATTACTGGAACTGATGGTGACAGGGAAGCAGGAGAGGGTCACTCTGGGGATGCGTGAAGTGATTCGCTATCTCGCAGAAAAGAATCTACCGCTACGATTTCATCACCTGACCCAAGCTGTGTTTCTAGCCATTTCATTTAAGTTGGATGGCAATCCCATCATCAAAGACTTGATGCGGAGTATGTTACAGAGCCAAAACGCAGATGGCGGATGGTCAAGTATGGATGGAGAGAAAGAATCCTGTATATGGAGCACTCAGTTCTTCTTGTGGACCATGGGGCACTCTGAGTCATTTAGGAAGAACCGCGTGCTGCAAAAGGGCTTGGCATATTTAAAAGCGAATGTTTTGCTTGAGGATAAGAGCCTCCTTTTACCTGGAATGCAGGTATGGGATACCCTGATAACAGGGACCAGCGGACTGTCAGTAATGACTGGCGGTACCCTACGGTATCTTGAAACCCTCCAGGTTTCGGTTGGAGTACAGAGAGATCGAAAGGTCGATAAACTGATAGATTGGCTGGTGGAAAATCAACTTAAAACAGGATTATGGCCCAGTATCATTGGTCGTGACCGTCAAGGTGACCATTTGGTTACATTGCGTGTGCTTAAAGTCTTGAAACATTTCCAAACCCAACGGGTTCAGGAAGCGCTGGACTATGAAAAGAATAATTCCTATGAATAAAACTATTTATGGAGACATAAAATGTCAGAAATAATTCCCTCAACATCCTTTCCCGTTATGCCCTTGCGTAACACAGTTCTTTTTCCGCAACAGGTAATTCCGTTATACATCGGGCGAGAAAGATCCTTAAAACTATTGCGTGAACTTCCATCTGGAAAAAAGACCATCGTCGTCGTTGCTCAACAGGAAGGTTCAGTTGAGAATCCTGAGGTTGGCGATCTTTTTACCGTGGGAACAACCGCCTCCGTCATGAAAATATTGGATATGCCTGATGGTAGTCAGAGTGCTATCGTTCAAGGTGGCGAGCGTGTTCTTATTAAGAATTACACTCAAACAGATCCCTACTACAGAGCTGTCATTGAAGGTGTTGAAGAAATTTATGAGGCTGATTTAGAAACGGATGCAATGTCAGCAAATATTCGCACCCTCTTTCGTGAGCTTTCCAAAGTTGCTGACTATATCACCCAGGAGCACATCTCACTCCTTTCAAATATTCAACACCCTGCTCGACTGGTTGATCGTGCTATTTCGATGATGCAGTTATCCAATGCAGAGAAGCAAGATATCCTTGAAGAGACTGAAGTCAGCGAAAGACTTAAAAAGGCTACTGTCCTCATCAATCGAGAAATTCAGAGACAAGAAATTGGTGAAAAAATTCAGACTGAAGTGCAGGAAGAAATTTCCAAAAGTCAGCGTGAATATTTTCTCCGTGAGCAGATGAAAGCGATTAAGAAGGAATTGGGCGAGGATGACCAAACCATTGAGATCAAAGAGCTTGAAGATAAAATAAAAAGTGCCGGAATGCCTGAAGAGGCCCTCAAGGTAGCGAACAAAGAAATTGATCGTCTCCAACGGATTCCTCCCTCATCTCCAGAATATACTGTTTCACGAACATACCTAGACTGGCTGGTTGAGTTGCCCTGGGATAAGGAAACAGATGATCGAGTTAATGTGCAGGAAGCCTTAAATATTTTGGATCGAGATCACTATGGACTTAAGCGAGTAAAGAATCGTATCCTGGAGTTTCTGGCTGTCCGGAAGTTAAAAATGGAACAGCACCCCGATGCACCGATCAAGGGGCCTATTCTTTGCTTCCAGGGACCTCCGGGAACAGGCAAAACCTCTATAGGTAAATCCATTGCCGATGCTTTAGGTCGGGAATTTATCAGAATATCGCTGGGTGGAGTCAGAGATGAAGCGGAAATAAGAGGACATCGTAGGACCTATATTGGAGCCTTACCTGGTCGGATCATTCAGGGTCTCAAAAAGGCTAAGACACGCAATCCCGTGTTCATGTTGGATGAGGTTGATAAACTAGGAACCGATTTTAGAGGAGATCCTAGTTCAGCTTTACTTGAAGTTCTAGACCCGGAACAAAACAATTCATTTAGTGATCATTATTTGGAGGTCACATTTGATCTCTCAAAAGTCATGTTCATTGCCACAGCAAACTGGCTGGATCCAATTCCTGGACCCCTCCGTGACCGCATGGAAATAATTGATTTTCCTGGATATATTGAAGAAGAAAAAATTCACATTGCAAAATCCTATCTCATCCCTAAACAGGTGACCGAACATGCTCTTGATGAGGAGCAAATCACTTTTATGGATACTGCCATATCTGAGATAATCAGTCGCTACACCTATGAGGCGGGTGTTCGTAATTTGGAACGGCAGATTGCAAACGTCTGTCGGAAAGTTGCCCGGGTGAGAGCTGAGGGGAATATGAAACCCCGAAGGATTACCAAAGGGAGCATCTATAAGCTGCTGGGACCTCCAAAACGACACAACGAAATTGCAGAACGTATGGCAAATTATGGCATCGTGATTGGCCTGGCCTACACAGCTGTGGGTGGTGATATCTTATTTATCGAAGCCATGAAGATGGAAGGTAAGGGCGGGTTAAAACTGACCGGCAAGTTGGGTGATGTGATGAAGGAATCTGCTCAGGCAGTGTACTCCTACATCCGTGCCAATGCTGCCCGGTTTGATATCGACCCTGATTTTTACAAAAAATATGATATTCATGTTCACATACCCGCAGGAGCCGTGCCCAAAGATGGTCCTTCCGCTGGAATAACGCTATTCACAGCAATGATATCACTTCTGACAGAGCGACTTGTAAAGAGTAATCTGGGAATGACAGGTGAAATCACACTGAGAGGCGCTGTCCTCCCAATTGGCGGCATTCGGGAAAAGGTGATGGCAGCCAATCGTGCTGGTCTGACCACCATCATTATGCCTAAGAAGAATGAGGCAGATTTAATCGAGCTTCCTGAAAAGGTCAAGAAGGAGATGGAGTTTAAGTTTGTTGAAGAAATCTGCGATGTGATTGAACTCGCTCTTGAACCAGCAACGAAGAATCCCCAAAAAACTAAATAAGCAAAACTCGAATATCAGTAACCCACGACTTAAGTCGTGGGTACCAAGATACACAGGAAGTCCAACTTAATAAACCATCAGTAGGCCACCATGGATCAAATCATCACATCACTTAAAACTCAGACCAAACGCCCTGGAACCATCCAATTGGTTGCAATTGGGACTACACTTATAGTCATAGGACTTATCATGGGTATCTCAGATAATCTACCAGGTATTATTGTGATGGGGGTAGGGGTAGGTTTTATCTTTTTTAGCCTCATTCATCACTGGCGTGAACCTGGACAGTTTGGAACTCTTTTCGCCGTTTCGATTATAAGTTTTCCAGTACTGGTTCTACTTCACAATATCTTCGATGGTGTGAATCAAAATATTGGCAATATTCCCGTTGTGAACCAACTGCTTGAGGGATTAGCAGTTATCAGTTTTTTTGCTGCTATCTTATTTGCCCCTGTTGCCACATTAATCGGAATATTTGCTGGTCTTTTTTATCTGATCAAATCAAAGCTTAAATGATCTTTCCCCAGTTGGTCTGGATATCTCTGTAAATATTTATATCGTCTAGGCATTGAACCCCCTCTGCCCTATGGGCATCTCCCCCTGAAAGGGGGAGAAAAGCCTTGCTATCAACAGGCTACACGCAAAGCAAATAGCCAAGAGTGATTGCATGAATATTCCCTCCCTTTGGGAGGGGTGGATCGCGTAGCGAGACGGGGAGGGTTTATCCTTAACCACTAAACAAAAAAAGGTCCCGAGCCGAAGCCCGAGACCTTTTTAAGGTTATATCACTTAATTATTAGAAATTAAGTTTTAAACCCATATTCATCCAACGTTCTGTACCTAGGAACACCTCTGCATTTTGAGCAAGGTGAGCTGGAGTACCAAAACCATTGTACTGACTATTATCAACAGCATCTTGAACATAAATTTCATCAAGAGCGTTGAAAACATGCAGGAATAGTTGAGCATTGATACCAGCGATCTTTGGTAGATCATAGGATGCGTGGATGTCAAGCTTGGAAAAACCAGGAGCCATCCATACTTGTTCTCTATCAGCATTCGTATCGTCACCATCATAAGAACGACTATCTGGACTCCAATCGGAGTAGTTGTCGTCATAGATGCTATAGATTGCCTGTAATCTTAAGCCATGGATAGGAGTCAGTGTAGCACCGAGTACATATGCAGTCTGAGGCATATCTCCAACCTTCAGATCTTTTAATGCATAATCATAGGTTAAAGTACCTTGACCTGTTACAACACCAGTGGAATCAAATAGATCATAAACTAGATTTCCAGAAGCATCATCGGTGAATGCCCAGTCGCCAAAACTTAATGAAGCGTCAAGACGCAACATTTTCATTGGCTGAATAGAGGCTTCAACTTCAAGACCTTTATGGTTTTGATTAACACCAGTTAGGAAAATAACATCTGAATCGCCACTGTCGCCTTGACCTGTAGTTACAGCTTTGGTTAAGTTACGATCTTTCCAATCGGTGTTATAAACGTTTGCAGTTACAGCAAACATCTTGGCTTTATAATTGACACCAGCTTCACCACTAATGAATTTTTCATTAGCTGGATCAGAAGCCACTGTACCATCAATGTAGATAACATTATCCATAATCGGTGCTTTTTCAACATACCCAAAGTTACCGAAGATATTGAAGTTATCAGCAAGATGGAACATACCGCCACCCTTATACTGCATAGCAGAAATAGCGTCAGCAGTAATCACTTCATCAGCAACGGTGAAATGATCTTGGTAGGAGTAAGCGATGGATGAGAAGCCAGCCATACCGTAAGCAGAAATAGCACCTGCAGTATAGTTACCCTGGAGAAAACCACCAATCCAATCTACGGTAGTCTCATTGTGATATGCAATGATGTCACCGAGTTCAACTCTTTTACCATTAGGAGCATTTTTATCAGCATAATCCATATAGTAATCGCCACCCATAAGGTCGCGAACTTCACGAGCATGTTCAATGCGAGCGGAACGCCAGTCAACACCAACTTGTAGAGCAAGCATATCGCTCATGTCATAAGTAAGTTTGGAAATCAAACCAATAGTACTCTGACGGTTGATACTGTTACGCAGGATACCGACAGACTGGTTGTTATCTTCACCATGGGTACGTACGAGAGCAGTTTTGTCAACATAAACTGTATCATCACTACCTGAATTCATAGCTACGAGGGCATTCCAATCTCTAATCCAAGGACTATCGCCATAGTAGTATTTATAACCGTCATCACCGAGGTTACCATTGGCATCCAAGGTAGGAATTTTACCATAAGTACCAGTACCACCACCGGAACCACCTGACCAATAGAGAACAGAGGATAATCTTAGATCATCAGCGAGATTCATATAGTGGTTCAAATTTACCAGAGGTTTATGGAAATAATTTTCACGTTCGTTTAGGAAGTTAGGATCATGACGTTCCTGAGTCTTATCACCATACATATACCAGTACTGTTCACCGGTGTAGCTTGGGTCAATATCAGCAACGTTCTGGTTGAATAGACGACCAGCTTCTTCACCTGTAGCATCAACAGTAAACTTGTCGACGTATTCGTCCCAATCGCTTGTGCCATCATCATCAGAATCAGCAGCTTCTAAAGCAGCTTTATCAGCTATTTCTGCTGCAAATTCTTGGTCATAGGCCATGACATTTTGCTTATATAAATTTTGACCATGACGCTGTGGAGCACCAATGGCATATAACTCAAAACGATTATCTGAGCTGATAGCATAGGCAGCACCAAAATAATAAGCCCATGAATCGGTCCAGGTTTTATCAATGATACCCGTTCCTGTTTTACGAACGACGGTACTACTAAGAGCAATCTTGTCGCCAATCAGGCCAGTATTATAGTTAACAGTAGTTTTAAGGAAGTCGCCGGAACCAGATTCTTGTTTGAAGCTTCCGCCGGGAGTGAGTGCAGTAGGATCAGTGATAATATTCATGGTTCCACCAATGGAAGGTGTGGCCAGGTTAACAGCACTGAGGCCACGTTGCATCTGGATTGAAGATGTTGCATCTCCAACACCATCCCAATTTGACCAAT
>Ga0307988_1000208_pt1 | contig 45123 bp, 39 predicted proteins | sample EllFjometagen183_FD_203166 | JGI IMG/M metagenome (GOLD analysis project Ga0307988, IMG submission 203166) | Marine microbial communities from Ellis Fjord, Antarctic Ocean - #183 | ecosystem: Environmental > Aquatic > Marine > Unclassified | place: Southern Ocean | collected 2014-10-08 | reverse complement strand
GGGCTTAATCAGTAGTTTTAGAGAGAAATCCAGACTGTTGTCAAACCACCTTTCCCCTGTTGACACACGAATCCAAAATTTCATAAACGATTATTTTAAAGATATAAATTTCGACAAATCGTTACGATTGCCCGGTTCAACATTTGTTTTGAACCAGCCAGGATTGGCACGGGAAGTAAGTTTGCCTCCAAATGGCGATACTTTTCAAAACGAGTTAATAAGTTCTTATCGGCTAAAACAAGGGATTTTAAATAACCCGGCAGCCGATAAACGCACAACCAAAGGAACATTTCATATTGTTGAAGGCGGGCTGCCCGTGGCTTTGGATAAAATTGAGGTGCCAAAAATTACCTTTGCTCACATGCTCAATTCAGCATTCAACCCTTGCGAAAGTATGAATGTTTTACCATTTACCGCGAACCAAAGTATGCAGGCAAAAATTATGGTTTCGTTGCTTTTACGTCCGATAGTTTGTCCTGAAGTAAAAGGAATTATCAGCGAGAAAAGTATGGAAGTACGATTTTTCGCACCTGGCAGTTTAGTAAGCAATCTCGATTTTGTAGAAACAATTTTTGGAAACGGAGGAGATCACAACCTTGCTAAAAACGATGCGGCACTAGATTTTGAACACTGGACCGGACACACCGGATGCATTATTCTTGCACCTCAACTTACCAAACTCAATAAAAAAGAAATTGGTTTGCCACACTTCGACAATGCTTCCGAAAGACAAAAAAGGGAAGGAATGTGTTGGAAAGATTCTAACGAACTTTATAACAATGGCAATGCTTTTAAGATTACATGCAGGGACGAGCGTGGAGTTGTTGTAACCTTGATTGCAGATAATTATTATGGATATTCAAAAAAAGAGATAAAAACACAAATCAGTTACTCCGCCAATTTATATGGATTGGTTGAAGAAGAACATGCAGGTGGTGCCATTGCATTCCCGCGAAGTAATATGGGTGACAATGTTTTTGGAAAATCATTCACGACAAAATTTAATAGAAATTATTCCTTCGAAGAAGTTAAAAAACTACTTGCTGATAAAATTGAAGTTTTCCCGGAAAATTATGCCGTTGATAAAAAATACTCAGACATTATTTACATCCCGGAATTTGCAGACATCGATATTGAAAAAAGCACCATTAGTTGGATGCATAATAACGTTGAGCAGAAACTTAAACTTTCGCCAAAAAAAACGTATGTACATCCGAGTGGTCACAAATTTCAGTTGGTGAAACATCCCAAGCAAAAATTATGGCGGATAATAGACACTTCCTCCGAAGGGATTTTCTGTCATAAACCGAGCACAGTTTCAGGTGGTGGAAAATCGGAAATTTCCAAATCGATGCAAAATGCCATAAAATATGGGGCATTTTATATTCAGGATTTAGAAGAAGACTCGAAGCAGGCTGACGTACTTATCAATTATAATTATTCAAACCGATGGAAAAACATTCGTCCCGATGCACAACCTTCCAGACCATTTCTTAGCCCGCACCGCACACTGGGCTCAGCAGTAAAATTACTTACTCCATCCGATCAATACAACGACGAATACAACCAACTTTTGGAAAGTATCCCTGTTCATATTCGAACTTTAGCTTTGTATATCAAACGATTATACCGAAGTCACGAAGATAAAGGTTCGTGGAAAGAGCATTTAAATGTTGAAATAGTAAGTGGAAGAAATGGGAATTCACTTCGTTATAAGCACAACAAAATAACAGCAAGTTACGTGCGCGTTGGTTTTAATCCTGAAGGGAAATGGTACCTGCACAAACTTAGATCAGACTTTATCCCCAGTCAGAAAATTCAAATGGAAGATGATATTTCTGCAACAATTACTTTGCCGTCAAATCAATTACATAACCTTAATCCTGAATATTCAAACAAAAGCCTTAAACTGGTAACAAATTGTGAATATCATCTGTTTCAAAGGCCGGATGAAGCAATAATACGTGGTTACGACAAAGACTCGGAAGCCGATATTGTTCGAAACAATACCTTCCTTTCGAACTACCAACCACTTACTAAAAAAGATGCGATTGACCTTTACGAAGATGCCATTAGTTTCGATCAATATACAAAACCAGTTCAGGATTTAATTACTAAAGTTGCCGAAAGCGACAAGGACGGGTATTTCGTTTCTTCATCGCATACACGAATAGTTGATGGGCAGCCAACAAAAAACCCGCGTTATTTGCAAGCAAATATATTTAAGGGTGAAACTCAAGATGCATATTTGGCCGAAACCGGTATTCGTTTGAGTCGCAAAATACAACCCGATCAACCGGTTCATTTTCCTGTAAATGCAGTTCTCCCGGGACGTAGAAATAATCCAGCCGATAAAGCTGCCGGTATTCGTGCACTAAGTGTTTACAACCCCATTCATTATCAGGAAACGCCCGAACTTTTTATGGACTTTATTTGTAGCCTCACCGGAAAATCACCGTCAACTACAGGTGCCGGATCAGAAGGTGCATTAACAAAGGGGCCTTTTAATATGCTGGTGCCAACAAGCGATTTAAACAACGCTCTACTTTCGTATATTTTAACTGAATATCAGGGATTTAGTTCGGCGGCCGGATATATAGGATCAGAAAAAAGATTTGACCATGATATTAGCATATTAATTCCAGAAATATGGTCGCGATTGGAACCCAATGATCGTGATGCACAAAAACTAATTGAAAACAATTGTCTCGAAAAAATGAATGACTTTGAGCACAAAGGAGAAAAAATATTGGCAAGTCGTTTGGGTTACCGGATTAATAAAAATTTTGCATTCCGTTGTATGAACCGACTTTTCGATGAGCCGCTTGCTGTTTTTAATGAAAGAATGCTCAAACCTGAATTACAGAATATGGAAGACTTTGTTGATGGTATAAACAATATTGTTGAAGCTCAACAAAAAGTCGCCTTGCGATATTTCGAAGATGGCAGTGTTGATGCTGCAATTCCGCCGTTAAAAATATTATTGAATATTATGGCTTATGGAAACTATGAGGGAAAAGAACTCGGCAACCCCGAATTACGAAAGTACTTCGACCGGGATTTTGTGCTTCAATCAGATTGGTACAACGACAGACTCAAACTGAAACAAAACAAAGATTCGAACTTCCTGAAAAAAGAAATTCAATATTTGGAAGATTTTATGTCAGACCCTAACAATCAGGTTTTAATTGACGAAATGAAAATTAAACACCAGCTTGAAAAAGCAAAAAACCAATTGGTACAAGTTAAATCGGAAAAATATTTGGATGATTTAGTTGGCACAATTGGAGCCGACCCACTGTTTAAAAAGAAATAATAAAGCTTAAAATAAAACAGTCTGCACAAATTATGGCAGACTGTTAATTAACTAACATTTTTAGAAGTTTATAGATTCACCAAAGTTTTGTAAAAATTGAACGCGTCTCTTTTTATAGGATCAAACTGATAGTAGGCAATTGCTATTCTGCAAATATCTTTAGTGGTAGTATAAATTTCGGCAACTTCTTTTTGTCCGTATGAATTCAGGTGAGTATCACCTTCAAGAGCTTCAAAACAATCTTTAAAATTTTTTATATGTTCAGCACAATCTAAAATTTTAACGAACAATGAATCTACCGATCCTTTTGCTACAATTTTTTTACGGTTTTCATCTTCAAGGTTTTCAGCAAATACCAATAAAAACTTGAACATACATAGATGATCGCCATTTTTTGCATCGCTGAAATATTCATTGTACCCCATTTTTTCAAAGAATTTACTTAAAAAAGCTTTGTCATTTTTAAAATCTACTTTCATCGAAGCACGTAAAATTTTCAGGCTTTGCAACCCTGCTACCATAATTTCGTGCCACTCCCTATATCTACTATCATCCCAGCCATCTAAACTTTCTACATAGTGTTTTTCAATGGTGTCTTTAATCCAGATATTCAGCGAAGTAGCAAATTCCGGATCCCAATCCTTCCTAATACTTGATAATTCGTAGATATTTTCTTTGAATGATTTAGCAATTTTCTGACATGCTAAAATTGTTGCAGTGCTTGTTGGACAAATAGTTAAGGTTTCCATAAAAGATAATTTTTTGATTTTAATCGATTAACACAAAATTACCATCTTCGACGCAATAAAACCTCACAATAACGCCATAACAATCAATGTTTTACAATTATGTTTTTAAACTATGTTTCATAACAATGTTTTAAAAAACATTACAAAATTAATTTGAAAAAAACTATCTGTAAATAAAAGATGACAGCATATTCTTTTTTAAGAATGCCGTTTTTTAAGCTCGCGAACAACGTCTTCTATCCGATATCCTTTGTTAGTAAGCAAAACAATAAGGTGGTAAATTAAATCGCCCGATTCATAAATAAAGTTTTCGTCGTCGTTTGCCATTGCACCAATTATCGTTTCAACGGCTTCCTCTCCAACTTTTTGAGCGATTGTACGTGTTCCTTTTTTAAAAAGAGAAGTGGTGTATGAACCAGTGGGCATTTCTTTTTTCCGCTTATCAATAAAATCCTGTAAATAGCTCAAAAACTGAATATCATCTTTTGAATTTACCTCATCGAAACAAGTATCGCTCCCCGTGTGACAAACCGGGCCAACTGGATTCACTTTAATTAAAAGTGTATCGTTGTCGCAATCGACCAAAACTGAAACTACATTTAAATAATTTCCCGATTCCTCACCTTTTGTCCATAACCTGTTTTTGGTTCGACTATAAAAAGTGACTTGCCCAATTTCCTGTGTTTTTTCAAGGGCTTCCTTATTCATAAAACCAAGCATTAAAACTTTTAATGTTCTATTATCTTGAATAACAGCTGGAATTAAACCATCCATTTTTTGAAAATCAAGCTGGGAAATATTTTTGAGTTCGTTCATTTTTTAAATTTGCTACGAAGGTAAAGAATCAGTTGAAATCTATCGAATCACAATTCCGTTTTCTTTTAAATATTTTTTTAGTACAGGAATAGGAATTTCGTTATAATGAAAAATGCTTGCTGCCAGTCCTGCATCTGCTTTTCCTTTTGTAAAAACATCAACAAAATGAGATTCGGAACCTGCCCCGCCGGATGCTATAATTGGTATTTTTAATGAATCGGCCATTTGCGCCAATTGTTTATTTGCAAAACCACTTTTTGTTCCATCGTGGTTCATCGACGTAAAAAGTATTTCGCCGGCACCGCGGTCTTCCGCTTCTTTTGCCCACGAAAACAATTCTTTATCGGTTGGAATACGGCCGCCATTTACAGTCACTGTCCAGAAATTGTTTTCATCGCCGCGGGCATCGATTGCCACAACCACAAACTGATTGCCAAAATTACGCGCCAATTCATCAATCAATTTTGGATTACGTACAGCAGACGAGTTTATTGAAATTTTATCGGCACCGGCACTTAATAATCGTTCAGCATCGCTAATTTCACTAATTCCGCCGCCAACAGTAAAAGGAATATTAATATGTTTTGCAATTCGTTTTACCAGTTCAACAAAAGTCTTGCGCCCTTCGTGAGTTGCCGTAATATCCAAAAAACACAATTCATCGGCACCCTCGGAAGCATATTTTGCGCCCAATTCTACCGGGTCGCCAACTTCCTGAATATTTACGAAATTAATTCCTTTAACGGTTTGTCCGTTGCGGATATCAAGGCATGGTATTATTCGTTTTGCTAACATTTTCTTTTAGTAATATAGTTCATTAGGCAGAAGGCAGAAGTTTTAAAAACTGTTTTTTTATTATGGCTATCTTTTTCAATTTTAATTCTGCAATACAAAAATTTAAATGCATTTTACCACTCACTTCAACATATCAACCTCTTACTTTTTTAAAAACTCCCCAATTTCTTTCAAAGTTATTCTATTCTCATAAATAGCTTTGCCAACAATTACTCCCGGAACTCCCATTTCATCTAATTTTAAAATGTCGTTCATTGTTGCAATTCCTCCGCTTGCAATAATTTCAACGTTTGGCAAATCATCAATAATATTCTGGTACAGTTCAAACGAAGGTCCGGTTAACATTCCGTCCTTGCTAATATCGGTTGAAATTACTTTATAAATTCCTTTCTCATGAAATTCAGAAATAAACTTGATTACAGGTAGCGATGTTGTTTCTAACCACCCACCAACTGCAATGTTTCCATTTTTTGCATCGGCGCCGAGGATTATTTTTTCGCTTCCATATTTTGCGAGCCATTTCAAAAAAGTATCGCGGTCTTTTACTGCAATGCTTCCGCCGGTAATCATTTGCGCTCCGGAATTAAAAGCAATTTCCAAATCTTCATCCGATTTTAAACCACCACCAAAATCAATAATTAAATTGGTTTTAGTTGAAATGGTTTCCAGTACTTTATGGTTTACAAGGTGTTTCGCTTTAGCACCATCCAAATCAACCAGATGCAAACGAGTAATTCCGGCAGCCTCAAACATTTTCGCTACTTCCAGCGGATTTTCGTTGTAAATAGTTTTTTGCTTGTAATCGCCTTGCGAAAGCCGGACACATTTTCCATCGATTAAATCGATGGCTGGTATTATTTCTATTTTTTTATTCATAATTTAAAACTCCCGCAAAGGCTCAGAGACGCAAAGGTAAGCGGTTTTATTTAGGGTGCAGCGATTTCCGAATCGCTGGTTTCTTAAATGCGAATCGGAATTCGCATCACCCTTTATCTTCCAAAATCATTTTCAAAACAGCTTGTGCAGTAACTTCTCGATTGTACGCCTGTTCAACTACAATTGAATTTGGGCTATCCAAAACACCATCGCTTACCACAACATTTCTACGAACCGGCAAACAGTGCATAAATTTTGCATCATTCGTAAGTGCCATTTTTTCTTCGTTTACAGTCCAGCTCATGTCTTTCGAAAGCACTTTCCCATAATCGTTGTACGACGACCAGTTTTTTGCATAGATAAAATCAGCTCCTTCAAAAGCTTTTTTCTGGTCGTATTCCACTTTTACATCGCCAATAAATTCGAGAGCCAGTTCGTAACCTTTCGGATGTGTAACTACTAAATCGTAATCTGTCTCTTTCATCCATTCCACAAACGAATTTGCCACTGCTTGTGGTAATGCTTTTGGGTGCGGGGCCCAGGTTAAAACTACTTTTGGGCGCTCAACTTTTTTATGTTCTTCTATGGTTACCAAATCGGCAAAACTTTGCAGCGGATGGCGAGTTGCGCCTTCCATACTTACTACAGGAACTCCGGCATGTTTCACAAACTGGTTTATAATTTTTTCGGAATAATCGTCTTCTTTGCGTTCGAAACGGGCAAAAGCGCGTACACCAATTATATCGCAATATTTGCCAATTACCGGAATTGCTTCTAACAAATGCTCGGGTTTGTCGCCATCCATAACAACACCAAGTTCCGATTCCAATTGCCAACTGTCGCCATTTACATTCATTACCATGGTGTTCATTCCCATGTTCATAGCAGCTTTTTGTGTACTTAACCGAGTTCGCAAACTGGAGTTAAAAAACACCAAAACCATGGTTTTATTTTTTCCTAAATGTTGAAATCCGAAAGGATTTTTCTTGACTTCAAAAGCAGTTTCGAGAGCTTTTTCAATGCTGGGAATATCTTTAAATGATGTATAATTTTTCATTTTGTTTGTTTTTGAACCACATAGTCATATTAGTTCACATAGTTTTTTTCTAATGTGTTCTATGTTTCTATTGTGGTATAATATTTTAGGTTGGTCTAACCTGTCCATCACCCTCAATTATCCATTTATAACTGGTGAGTTCTTCCAAAGCCATTGGTCCGCGGGCGTGTAATTTTTGTGTACTTATTCCAATTTCGGCACCCAAGCCAAATTGCGCACCATCGGTAAATGCAGTTGAAACATTGGAATAAACAGATGCAGCATCCACCATTTTTCTGAAACTTTTAATTCGTTCGGTGTCCTCTGAAATTATTGCTTCGCTGTGTTTCGAACTGTATTTATTAATATGGAAAATTGCCTCATCGAAATCTGCAACTGTTTTAATCGACATTTTCATGGACAGGAATTCTGTTCCAAAAGATTCTTCGCTTGCAGGAAAAAGCAACTCAGCAGGGTAATTAATTTTTAATTTTTTGAATGCTTTTTCATCGGCATAAATCATAACATTCTCTTCAGAAAGTTTATCCGCAAAAGCAGGAAGTTCACCCAATCTGTTTTCGTGAATTATTAAACAATCGAGCGCGTTGCAAACTGATGGACGACGTGTTTTTGCATTGAAAATAATTTCGCGGCCTTTTTCAGCGTCACCAAATTCATCGAAATAAGTGTGGCAAATTCCGGCTCCGGTTTCAATTACCGGAATGCTTGCATTTTCTCGTACAAAATTAATTAGCCCCTGACTTCCACGTGGGATAATTAAATCGATATAGCCATGCGCACGTAACATTTCGTTGGTCTCTTCCCGTCCGGCAGGTAATAAACTAACCGTGTTTTCATCCAAATTATATTTCTTTAAAACCTTTTGAATGATTGAAACAATTGCCTGATTAGAGCAAATTGCATCGCTCCCACCCTTTAAAACGCAGGCATTTCCCGATTTTAAACAAAGTGCAAAAACATCGAAAGTTACATTGGGGCGGGCTTCATAAATAATTCCGATTACTCCAAAAGCAACCGAAATTTTACTGATTTTTAATCCATTCGGTCGGACAGTTTCTTTAATAATTTTTCCAACCGGACTTTTCAAACTGGCCACATTTTCAATGTCGCTGGCAATTCCTTCAATTCGATCTTTCGTTAATTTTAATCGGTCAAATTTTGGATCTTGCGCATCCATTCGAGCTAAATCTTTTTCGTTTTCATCTAAAATAAAACTGGTGTTTTCCCTTGCCTGTTTTGCGAGTTCCAACAAAATTTGTGCAACTTTTTCAGCCTCAACTAAATTTAGTTTTCGAGAGGCGACAAGTACATTTTCAAGTTGTTGTTTTATTTTCATTACAGCATTTTTAATCTTCAAATTTAGAGTAAGAAATATCCAATAATTAATTTTCAATGTAAAATATTCAAATAATTGAAAATTGAATGTTGCTAATTTTACTTTGAATATTTGCAATCTTTCTTTTAAAACCCCCTCCCGGGGGAGGGAGAGGGAGCTCAGAATAAGTTCCAATTAAGGCTTCTTTAAAGGGAGAAAGGATAGTAAAATTTCATTCTGAGCTATTTTTATTTTCTAAATACAAATAATCGTAATGTATTAGCGGCCTCTGTTTTACCGACTGTTTTTCGACGTTAATTTTATCTGATGAAAATTGTGCTTTCCCAATTCCCACTACATTATCCGATTCATCAATTATTTTTATTAAATCTCCTTTTTTAAACTCACTTTCAATATTTACAATTCCAACTGGTAATAAACTCACAGCCTTTTCTGAATTCAACGCTTTAATTGCTCCCTGGTTTATTACAACCTGTCCCTTTGTAAACCCATCGGAGTAGCCAATCCATTTTTTCACTCCGCTTGCAGATTTTATATTTGGAACAAAAAAGGTATGTTGAATTTCCATTTTTGTATCTAACAAATCAGTCAAAATATTTTCTGAAGTTCCGTTTGCAATGTGCACCCCAATTCCATCGCCAGCTACTTTTTTGGCAATCCTAAACTTGGTTAACATTCCCCCGCGCCCAAAATTTGATTGTTCTTCCGAAATCTCATTTTCCAACTCCTTTTCAGCAATTTCTATTTTTTGAATGAGTTCAGCATTTTCATTTTGGGGGTGAGAACTGTAAACACCATCAACATTGCTTAAAAGTATTAGTGCTTCCGAATTTACCATCGAAGCCATTAAACCTGAAAGTTCATCGTTGTCGGTAAACATTAATTCTGTTACCGAAATTGTATCGTTCTCATTTACAATCGGTATAACTTTATTTTCGAGCAAAGTTTTAATGCAGTTTTTCATATTCAGGTAGTGCGCCCGACTCGAGAAATTTTCTTTGGTAGTTAGAACCTGTGCACAAACCAACCCTTGTTCACCGAAAAAATCGGAGTAACGAGAAATTAGTTTTACCTGACCCAGCGCAGCCCAAAGTTGTCGTTGTGAAACCGCATCTGTTTTTTTTACAGGCTCAAGAACAGCGCGTCCGGCAGCCACCGCACCCGACGAAACCAGCACCACTTCCACCCCATTTTTATGAAGAAAAGCAATTTGATCAACCAAATGTGCAATCCGCGAAACATTTAAAGTCCCATCAGATTTAGCTAAAACATTGCTGCCAATTTTTACTGTTATTTTTTTATATCTAAACTGCACCCGATTTTATTTATCTGAATTGTCAATTTTTTTATACGATGCCAAAACGCCCTGAATCAACGATGAACTAAATCCTTTGTGTTCCATTTCGTTTAACCCGGTAATTGTTATTCCACGTGGCGTAGTAACTTTATCAATTTCCCGCTCGGGATGGTTGCCCGATTGCAGCACCAATTCGGTTGCACCTTTTACAGTTTGGGCGGTTATAAATTGTGCCATTTCTGCTCCAAAACCGATCTCAATTCCGCCTTGCATGGCTGCACGAATGTACCGTAAAGCATAAGCAATTCCACACGACGAAAGTACAGTTGCAGCCGCCATCAACTCCTCCGGAATCTCAACAGTTTTGCCCAGTTTATCGAACAGTTCAACTACATAATCTTTGTGAGGATCGGTATTTCCGTTTGCCGAAATACAAGTTAATGATTCCTGCAAAGCTATGGCCGTATTTGGCATAACCCTGAAAATTGGAAGATCGCTTCCTGCCATTTCGCCCAGCTCGCTAATTCCAACTCCAGCAACAATCGAAATAAAAATTTTGTCTGCAGTTAAAACCGATTTAATTTCATGTATTACTCCTTCAATATGGTATGGTTTTACTGCTACAATTATTACATCTGCATTTTTTGCAGCATCCAGATTATTTTGAAAAGTGTTTACTTTCAAACCATCCATTTTTTTCAGAGTGCTTTCTTTTCTGTCGGCAACCGAAATGTTTGTGGCTGGTACAAAACCTGATTTTAAAAGTCCGACGGCAATTGCGCCGCCCATATTTCCAACTCCAATAATTGCTATTTTTTTATTTTTCATAATTTCTAATCGTTAACGGCTAAAGCCGAGTTTCTTTTCTACCCACTATCACCGCCCTAAAGGACGGTGCAAAATTAAATCTAATAATTAATATTGTTCTTTTTCTCTTTATTTCACCATGCTTTAGCTTGGTGAAATAAATCCAAAAAATTCTTCGGCTTTAGTAGCCGTTAATTATTTATAAGCAAACCTCGTTATAAGCCTCTTCAAAAGCATTTAAAAATTGGTCGGCCTCCTGAAATGTTAAATTCAGTGGAGGCAGCAACCTGATTATATTTTGTCCGGAAACTCCGGTAAAAATTCCATAATCAAGTAATAACTTCTGGCGTAATTCTTTTATCGAGAATTTGAATTCCATTCCAATCATTAATCCTTTTCCGCGTATTTCGTAATCAGTACTAATTTCGGCCAACTTTTCCATTAAATAGTTCCCAACCTTTTCTGAGTTTTCAAGCAATTTTTCTTGCTGAATTACATCCAAAACGGCTATTCCTGCAGCGCAAGCCAAATGATTTCCACCAAATGTAGTTCCCAACATTCCAAACCAGGGTTTTATTTCGGGCTGAATTAAAACTCCGCCAATCGGAAATCCGTTTCCCATTCCTTTCGCCATCGTTATTAAATCCGGATTGACATCAGAATATTGAAAGGCAAAAAATCGTCCGCTTCGTCCGTAACCCGATTGAATTTCATCCAATATTAAAAGTGCCCCGTATTTTTCAGTCAGTTTTTTTAATTCAGTCAGAAAACCTTTTTCAGGAATATTTATCCCACCAATTCCCTGAATTCCTTCCACAATAATTGCAGCAATTTCTCCTTTCTTTAATTCAACTTCAGTGGCTTTAATATCGTTAAAAGGAAGAATAATTGCATTTTCTGTTTCGTTTACCGGAGCAATTATTTTTGGATTATCGGTTAATGCAACTGCAGCCGAAGTTCTTCCATGAAATCCTTTTTTGTAGCTGATAAATTTTTTTTTACCTATTACAAACGAAGCCAGTTTTATGGCATTTTCGTTAGCCTCGGCACCCGAGTTACAAAGAAAAAGCTGATAATCGGGGCAACCCGAAATTTCACCTAATTTTTTTGCCAATTCAATTTGTAATGGATTTTGAATTGAATTGGAGTAAAATCCGATTTGCGATAATTGGTTAGAAATTTTACTCACATAATGTGGATGGCTGTGCCCAATTGAAATTACCGCGTGCCCTCCATACAAATCGAGATACTTTGTTCCGTTGGAATCCCAAACATTGCATCCCGTAGCTTTTACAGGAGTTATATTAAAAAGTGGATATACGTCGAAAAGTTTCATTTTAAGAAAGTTGGAAGTTGGAAATCGGAAGCAAGAAGTTTATCTGTGCTAATCGAAAATCTGTTCTTCCTGTTTTTATTTATATTAATTCATTTTTGTTTTTATCCGTCGGTTAAAACCGACGGCAAAGGATATCTCTTTTGTCAATTGTATGAACATTTATCTTTTGCCGTTGACTTTAGTCAACGATTTTTATAGTATCAAAAAGCAATTTTTACTTTACACCATGCTTTAGCTTGGTGATATTCATATTCAAAAAATTCTTCGGCTTTAGCCTTTAAGTTCTTGTTCTATTTTACTTTTTCTCAAATTAATGGCTAAAGCCAAATATTCCACACTATCTCTTTCACCGCCTTAAAGGACGGTGCAATAAAAATCCTTAAAACGCAACCGGCTTTAATTTAAGTCCGGATTTTTCATCCAGGCCAAACATCAAATTCATATTTTGAATTGCCTGCCCCGAAGCACCTTTTATTAAATTATCTGTTATACTAATTATCACCAATTTGTTTCCGTGTTTTTCCAAATATAATACTGCTTTATTTGTGTTCACTACTTGTTTCAAAGCCGGATTTTTATCGCTTATAAAAACAAAAGGATGTTCGGCGTAGAATTGTTTATACATTTCATTTGCCTCTTCTATCGTACCATCAAATTTTGTATAGCACGACACAAAAATTCCACGGGTGTGATTTCCGCGAATTGGTACAAAATTGAAATCGTTTTCAAACCCAGGTTGAAGTTGTTTTAAACTCTGTAAAATCTCACCTTCGTGTTGATGTTGAAAGACTTTATATGATGAAAGATTTCCATTTCTCCAGCTAAAATGCGAAGTAGAAGTTGGATTTTGTCCAGCGCCCGTTGAGCCGGTAATCGCCTGAACATGAACTTCACCTATCAATTTTTCATTTGCTGCCAGAGGTAAAATTGCCAATTGAATGCCGGTTGCAAAACAACCCGGATTTGCGATATAATTTGCCTGTTTTATTTGTTCACGATTTAATTCGGGTAATCCGTAAACAAAAATATTTCCAGCTCTTTTTAATCTGAAATCGTGACTTAAATCGATTACTTTTAATGATTCAGTCAATTTATTGTTTTCAACAAATTCAATAGATTTTCCGTGCCCCATACAAAGAAAAATAACGTCAACTTCTTCGAAAGGCATTTTATCGATAAACCGTAAATCCGTTTCACCCAATAAATCAATGTGAACATCGGAAATTAAATTGCCGGCATTGCTCGAACTTTGCACAAATCTAATTTCTACTTCCGAATGATTTAACAGAATCCTCAACAACTCACCCGCTGTGTATCCTGCACCTCCTATAATTCCAATTTTTACCATTTGATTAACGATTGGAGATTAACGAATTTCGATTGCAGATTTTTAAATAAAAACTTCTGTTTCATTTTTTTCTATTGTTTCTTTTTGCCGTTTCTATACTTTATAAACAAATATTCATTCGTTAATCAACATTCATCATTCGACATTAATTCTTAAATATTTTTATTTACCGAATTATAAATTTTCAGCGAATTCGACATAATTTTTGTAAATCCTTTTACGTCGTCTGCTGTCCATGCTTTTACCGTTTCACCGTATTCTGCAAATTCCGAGTTCATTAAATCATGCTCCGATTCAATCCCTTCCAATTCAAAATGATAAGGTTTTAGTTTAACGAAAACTTTTCCTGTGACATTTTCTTGTGTTGACTCAAGAAAAACTTCCATATTTCTCATAACCGGTTCCTGATACAAAGCTTCGTGCAAAAACATTCCGTACCAGTTACCCAATTGTTCTTTCCAGTACATCTGCCATTTAGTAAGCGTGTGTTTTTCAAGAAGTTGGTGTGCTTTTATTGTAATCAACGGAGCCGCAGCTTCGAAACCAACCCTGCCTTTAATTCCAATAATTGTGTCGCCAACATGAATATCGCGACCAATTGCATATTTCGATGCAATTTCGTTTAGCTTTTGAATTACTTCCGGTCCGCTTTCGAAAAATTCGCCATCGAGAGCAATTAATTCGCCCTTTTCGAAACCAAGCTCAATAAGTTTTTCCTCTTTGGTTTCCAACTGACTTGGGTATGCTTCGTTTGGCAATCCTTTGTTTGAGGTTAAAGTTTCTTTCCCACCAACACTTGTCCCCCACAAACCTTGATTTATGGAATACTCCATTTTTGAAAAATCTGCACCAAAGTCGTATTTTTTCAGATAATTGATTTCATCCTGGCGACTTAGCAACAAATCGCGAGTTGGTGTAATTATTTCAATATCGGGAGCAAGAACCTGAAAAGTAAGGTCGAAACGTATTTGGTCATTTCCGGCAGCTGTACTTCCATGCGCAATATAACCGGCACCAATTTCTTTCGCATATTCGATAGTAGCAATGGCTTGAAAAACACGCTCCGAACTAACAGAAATCGGGTAAGTATTATTCCGCAAAATATTTCCAAAAACCATATAACGGATGCATTTTTCGTAATATTCGTTGGTAACATCCAAAGCAACATGCTTTTTCGCACCTAATTTATAGGCTCTTTCTTCGATTTCTTTTAATTCATCTTCGGAAAAACCACCCGTATTTGCGATTGCTGTGTAAACATCAAAACCCTTTTCTTCCTTTAAATATTTAACGCAAAACGAGGTATCTAAACCTCCGCTAAATGCTAAAACTAATTTTTTGCTCATTTTTAATATCTTAAAAAAAAAATGACGACTTATTTCCAATGCAATTTCAAAACTATTCAAATGCTGTTTATTTAAATCCACACATAAATCTAGTCGCCACTTTTTTGCTGTTTCTTTTTTATTTTTAATAATTTCTTTTTTTTATTAATCCCGCCTGGAGTTATCTTTTGTATAATTTCCAAAAGACTTCTTTTTCTGATTCCGTTTCCATTTGTAAATGTTGGTTTCTCCCATTCCGGATTATATAACATCCCTGTACACAAGCATTTTGTGCGTTCGGTACGTTCAAGAATATCATAATTTACGCAACCTTTGCAGCCTTCCCAAAACATATCGTCGTCGGTTAATTCAGAAAAAGTTACCGGGCGATAACCCAATTCGTGATTAATTTTCATTACCGCCAAACCGGTTGTTAATCCAAATATTTTTGAGTTAGGATATTTTTTTCTCGACAGTTCAAACGCCATTTTTTTTATGGCTTTTGCCAAACCAATTCCACGGTATTCATCGGTAACAATTAGGCCTGAATTAGCTGCAAATCCTTTGTCACCCCAGGTTTCGATGTAACAAAAGCCGGCAAATTTTTCGCCATCGAAAGCAATTATAGCTTTCCCATCATTTATTTTTCCTGAAAGATATTCGTTGCTTCGCCTTGCAATACCAGTTCCACGTTCCTTCGAAGCAGTTTCAATGGCATCATTTATATCATCAACATACTTGATGTGTTTTGCCTGAGCAACCTCAATTTTAATATTTTTCAACTCCTTCATTTACTCCAAATCCTATAATTTATTCCTTAAATTTGGCATCACGTTAATTAACGTATCTAACAAATCTCGTCTCGATATTCCTTCTCTCTGGATAATTAAAATTGTGTCATCCCCGGCAATTGTCCCCAAAATTTCCCACGGATTTGCTTTGTCAATCACAACAGCTATACTACTGGCATATCCCGGAAGTGTTCTTAAAACTGCCAGATTACCGGAGAATTGTAAATCCTGAAATCCATCTGCCAAATAATTTACCCTTGCCTGTTCTCCCGAAACTTCCTTTTTATTCATTCCAGGAATAACGTAAACATACCCTCTTGCAGGATGCGAAACCTTTGCAACTTGCAAGATTTTTAAATCGCGTGACAATGTTGCCTGAGTCAATTCAAATCCTTTTTGTTTTAAAGCAACAAGCAATTCATCCTGACTTTGGACACTTCCTTTTAAAATTATTTTTCGTATTTCTAATTGCCTTTTTACCTTATCTTTCATTATGTATAAATATACATTTTATTTGCAAATTTATTCATTTTATTTAAAAAACAAACTAAAAGTTTAATAATTATTTCTATTTTTGCATTCAGAAATGAAACGGAACGGCCATTTTAAGTTAATGAAAAGAAAGATAAAATTTAGTAATATAAAAGACTGAAAACAATGCGTTTGTACTATTTTTAGTGCAAGCGCATTTTTTTAATATAACACTTGAATAATGTTGGAAGTAAAAAAAGCAAAACTCACACTCGAAAACGGAACAGTATTTAACGGAAAATCGTTTGGAAGTGAAACAGCCGTTGCCGGCGAAGTAGTATTTTACACTGCAATGACAGGTTACCCGGAAAGTTTAACCGACCCATCGTACACTGGTCAGATTCTGGTTTCAACATATCCAATGATTGGCAACTACGGTGTTCCGTTTAACCAAAAGGAAAATGGGATTCACAAACACTACGAATCGAATAAGTTGCACATTACAGGTTTAATAGTTTCCGATTATTCGTTTGAATTTAGTCACTGGAATGCTGAAAAAAGCCTTGCTAACTGGCTGAAAGAATACAACATTCCGGGCCTTTTTGATATTGACACTCGAGCCTTAACAAAAATTTTACGCGAGAAAGGTTCCATGCTTGGGAAAATAGAATTCGATGAAGAAATTGACTTTTATGATCCGAATAAAGAAAACTTAGTTGCCGTTGCCAGTTGCGATAAAAAAGAAGTTTATGGCGATGGTGATCACAAAATTGTATTAATTGATTGCGGAGTTAAAAACAACATTATTCGTTGTTTACTCGAACGTAATTCAACAGTAATTCGCGTGCCGTGGGACTATGATTTTTCGGATGAAGAATACGATGGAGTTTTTATTTCGAACGGACCCGGCGACCCCGCCATGTGCGAAGCAACCGTAAAACATGTTCGAACTGTAATTGACGAAGAAACTCCGATTATGGGAATTTGTTTGGGTAATCAACTTTTAGCCCGCGCTGCTGGTGCAGATACGTATAAATTAAAATACGGTCACAGAAGTCATAATCAACCCGTACTTTTAGAGGGAACGAACAAATGTTATATCACCTCGCAAAACCACGGATTTGCTGTTGAAACAGAAACTTTACAGGAAGATTGGGAATCACTATTTACGAATGTAAACGACAAAACAAATGAAGGAATCAGGCATAAAACCAAACCTTTTTTCTCCACTCAATTTCACCCGGAGGCTTCGAGTGGACCAACTGATACTGAGTTTTTATTTGATGATTTTATTAAAAGCATAGAGGAATCTCGAATGAAGAATATTGATTGAAAATGAAGAAGTTCCTCGCATTATTTCTGTTTTCAAAATATAATAATGGATAAATTTGATTTAGAAGAAAGGTTAATTCAGTTTGCAGTTACAGTTATTAAATTGGCCGGTTCGCTACCGAATTCAACTATTGGGAATCATCTGGAAGGTCAAATTATTCGTTCAGCTACTTCGCCTGCACTTAATTATGGAGAAGCACAAAGTGTCGAATCAAGAAAAGATTTTATTCATAAAATGAGTATTTGTCTAAAGGAGTTAAGAGAAACATTTGTTGCATTAAAAATTATAGAAACTGCAAAGAAGAATATAAATAGAGAATGATGAATAACGATTTTTAGTAAATCTAAATTCTAAAATCGTTAATCAGAATTCAAAATTCAAAATATTGTCATGATAGATACGCATATTAAAAAAGCAATAGTACTCGGTTCGGGAGCATTAAAAATTGGCGAAGCCGGTGAGTTCGACTATTCCGGTTCGCAGGCATTAAAAGCCTTAAAAGAAGAAGGTGTTGAAACGGTTCTAATCAACCCGAATATTGCTACCATTCAAACTTCGGAGAATATTGCTGATAAAATATATTTCCTTCCGGTAACGCCTTACTTTGTTGAAGAGGTTATTAAAAAGGAAAAACCTCAAGGAATACTTTTGGCTTTTGGAGGACAAACTGCGCTTAATTGTGGGGTTGCATTGTTTGAATCGGGGGTTCTTGAAAAATACAATCTTGAAGTTGTTGGAACCCCGGTGCAATCGATTATTGATACGGAAGATCGGGAAATCTTTTCTAAAATGCTCGATGAAATCGATGTGTTAACACCTAAAAGTATTGCTGCTAAGAATATGGAAGAAGCGCGAGAAGCAGCTAAAAATGTAGGATTTCCAATTATTATTAGAGCGGCCTATACTTTAGGAGGACTTGGTTCTGGTTTCTGCGAAAACGAAAAAGAATTGGATATACTTGCTGCAAAAGCATTTTCCTACTCACCGCAAATTTTAGTTGAAGAATCGATAAAAGGATGGAAAGAAGTTGAATACGAAGTGGTGCGTGATAAATACGATAATTGTATTACCGTGTGTAATATGGAAAATTTCGATCCGCTGGGAATTCATACCGGAGAAAGTATTGTAGTCGCTCCTTCGCAAACATTGTCTAATACTGAATATCATAAATTAAGGGCAATTTCGATAAAAATTATTCGCCGTGTTGGAGTAGTTGGTGAATGTAACGTTCAGTTTGCACTCGATCCTCATTCCGAAGATTATCGGGTTATTGAAGTAAATGCGCGCTTATCAAGATCGTCGGCACTGGCATCGAAAGCCACCGGTTATCCACTTGCATTTGTAGCTGCAAAACTTGGGCTTGGTTATGGTTTGCATCAACTAAAAAATTCGGTTACAAAAGTTACCACGGCTGCATTTGAGCCTGCACTTGATTATTGTGTGGTAAAAATTCCACGCTGGGATCTGACCAAATTTATTGGCGTTTCGAAAAACATTGGAAGTTCGATGAAAAGTGTTGGCGAAATTATGGCAATCGGCCGAAGTTTCGAAGAAGCAATTCAAAAAGGAATTCGTATGGTTGGATTGGGAATGCATGGTTTTGTTGCTAATAAAGAAGAAATTAATATTCAGGAAATTGAAGCTGAATTGGGCAATCCTACTGACAGAAGAATTTTTGCAATTGCCGAAGCTTTCAACAAAAATTACACGGTTGACGAGATTTACGAAAAAACAAAAATCGACCGTTGGTTTCTGCAAAAACTAAAAAATATAATCGTTCTAAAAAACGAACTTGAAAAATTTCATGAACTTGAAAAACTCCCACTCGAAATTTTGAAAATTTCGAAAAAAGCAGGATTTTCTGATTTTCAGGTTGCCAGACTTGTATTGAACAGCCCGAATAATAGAATACATCAGGATTTACTAAAAGTGCGAAATCACAGAAAAACAAACGGCATTATTCCTTTTGTAAAACAAATAGATACGTTGGCCGGCGAATATCCTGCGCAAACCAATTATCTCTACATGACTTATAACGGAAGCGAGCACGACATAGAATTTGTTCATGATAATAAATCGGTAATTGTTCTTGGTTCGGGTGCGTACCGAATTGGAAGTTCGGTTGAGTTTGACTGGTGTAGTGTAAATGCAGTTGAAACCATTAAAAAGGAAAACTACCGCTCGGTAATGATTAATTACAACCCCGAAACGGTAAGTACCGATTATGATACCTGCGACCGTTTATATTTCGACGAACTGAGTTTTGAACGTGTGATGGATATTGTTGACCTTGAAAATCCACATGGTGTGGTTGTTTCGGTGGGCGGGCAAATTCCGAATAACCTTGCCATGAAACTGCATGGACAGGAAGTTCCGGTACTTGGTACTTCACCACTAAAAATTGATAATGCCGAAGACCGCGAAAAATTCTCTTCTCTTTTAGATGATTTAAAAATTGACCAGCCTCGCTGGGCACGGCTTTCAACCATTAAAGAAATCCATAAATTTGTTGATGTAGTTGGTTATCCTTTATTAATTCGTCCGTCGTATGTACTTTCGGGAGCCGCAATGAATGTAGTTTCCAATCCCGATCAACTTGAACATTTTCTGGAAATGGCAGCTAATGTTTCGAAAGAACATCCGGTTGTTGTTACCGAGTTCATCGAACAGGCCAAAGAAATTGAAGTTGATGCGGTTGCAAACAAAGGAGAAATTGTTGCTTACGCAATTTCAGAACATGTAGAGTTTGCCGGAGTTCATTCGGGTGATGCTACCATTGTTTTTCCGCCACAGAAATTATATGTAGAAACCATTCGACGAGTTAAAAAAATAGCTCGCCAGATAGCAAAAGGATTGGAAATTACAGGCCCGTTTAACATGCAGTTTCTTGCAAAAGACAACGACATAAAAGTTATTGAATGCAATCTCCGGGCTTCGCGTAGTTTTCCTTTTGTATCGAAAGTGATGAAATTAAATTTAATTGAAATTGCCACAAAAGTGATACTGGGGATTGATGTTGAAAAACCGGACAAATCGTTTTTCGAACTGGATTACGTGGGTGTAAAAGCACCACAATTTTCGTTTGCTCGATTACTAAATGCCGACCCTGTTTTGGGTGTTGACATGTCATCGACTGGCGAAGTAGGCTGCATTGGCGAGAATTATTACGAAGCAATTTTGAAAGCAATGCTTTCCGTAGGCTATAATTTCCCAAAAAAGAATATTTTGATTTCATCTGGTCCTTCCCGTGGAAAGATTGAATTATTAAACAGTGCCAGAATGTTAAAAGAGCGGGGATACAATATTTTTGCAACCGAAGGAACACATAAATTTTATCGCGACAATGGCGTGGAAAATACACTACTTCACTGGCCCGACGAAGAAGATAGATCGCCTAATACAATTGATTTTTTAAAAGAAAAGAAAATTGATTTGGTAATTAACATCATGAAAAATTACACAAAACGAGAACTTAATAACGGTTACAAAATTCGTAGAAATGCCATCGATTTTAACATCCCGCTAATTACAAATGCAAGGGTTGCAAGCGCATTTATTTACGGAATTTGTAAATATAATTTAAGTGATATTTCGATTAAAAGCTGGGACGAATATAAATAGGAGGTCTCACTAAAAATGGAAGTGAAAAAAAAAGCTCTTGCCGAATATCGACAAGAGCTTTTTTTTAATTCAAGATAACCTTAATTTTCCAAGGCTTTGTTTTCTTTCCAGGCTTTTGTGAATAAGCCAAAACTGGAGGATAAATTCCTAATTTTGCTTTCCACACCGGATTTTTCATTTTAGTGATTATCTCACTTTTGTTAACATTCTGTTTCATTGTTTCAAAAAAATATGTTTTCTTCTGGCTGCTACTGTATTCAATTAAAGTAAAACGAAATAAGTATTTCAAATATTACCCAAATTATTAACAAATTTTGAGCCAAAAACACATTTTCTGAAAAAGATTTAAACAAAAGAGTGTAAATAGTGAAAAAATATTAATTAGACTGACCTTCTTTTATTGAATATCCACGTTTCTCAATCGCTTTTTCAATCAAATTCAAATCTGTTTTTGATGCATCGAATTTCACAAAAGCAGTCGAATCGGTTAAACTGGCTTTTACAAATTCGATACCATTCAATTCGTTTACTCCTTTTTCGATGGATGCCACGCACATGTCGCAATGCATTCCACTAACATTAATTGTGGTTTCAACAATTTCAGCAGGTACAGTTGAGATTTCTTCAGCTGTTGTTTTTTTATTTCCCGAATTGCACGAAACAAAAGCCAAAACAATAAATAAATAAAATAATTTCTTCATAATATTTTTTTAAGATGAGTTAATTCTTTTTCCGACTTTGATAAAATATTAATGCCTAATTTCTTATTACCGGTTCTAATATTTTCAGGTTTTCTTCGCTCGCTAAACTCATCACTTCATTAATTTTACTTCCCATAAGTTTAGAGAATAATCCTGAATTTAACATTGAAATAAACGTTTTACCATTTTTTTCATAAACAGCTATTCTGCAAGGCATTAAAGCCGAGACCAGTCGTTCTTCATCTCTTTTGAGAATTTCAAATGAGTGATCGGGTTTACACAATGAAAATACGGTTACCGGATTCACTTCTAAATCATGTTTCTTCATTGCCGCTTGCAAATCATATTGATGTGGGACACTCCAATTATTATCAGCCGCCGATTTAACGATAGTTGCAACAGTTTCGTCAAACCCCAGTTTGCTTTCGTTAACCACAAACATTTGTTTGGGCAGAATTACAAAAAGTGCCAGCAATGTAATGGCAACTCCTACAACCAAGCCACTTAAAAATTTAAATATTCCTTTTTTCATTTTTGTATGTTTTAAAAATATATTCAATATTCAAAAACAGAAACAACAAATACAAGCCTTTGTTTGATAAATTTATCAAATGGCTTATTCAATTTATTTATGGATAATTATTCAACTGCTCGAATATAAAATTATGGCTTTATTATTACATGTACGCAATAACACTTACAAAATCATATAAATCAATACAATCCTTCAACACTTAAATACCTTTCACCATGATCATATGAAAAAGTTAAAATTCGAGAACCACTTGGCAATTCCTTAATCTTTTTAGCTACCGCAGCCAACGATGCTCCCGATGAGATTCCGACAAATAAACCTTCCAGTTTTGCAGCATTTTGTGCGTATTCAAAAGCTTCCTTCTTTGAAACCTGAATAGTTCCATCTAGCAAATCGGTATTCAGATTTTCAGGAATAAAACCGGCGCCTATTCCTTGTAATGGGTGAGCCCCGGAATTCCCTCCTTCAATCACAGGACTTTCCTCGGGTTCTACAGCAAACACTTTCAATTTCGGGAATTTCTTTTTCAATATCTCCGAAACCCCTGAAATATGTCCACCAGTTCCTACTCCGGTAATCAAATAATCAAATCCTTCAGGAAAATCTTTAATAATTTCGAGTGCTGTATATTTACGATGAGCATCTACATTGGCATCGTTAGTAAACTGTGAAGGAATCCATGAATTTGGAATTTCTTTTGCTAATTGTTCCGCTTTTCCCATGGAACCAAGCATTCCTCTGCTTTTTTTAGTTAGCACTAATTCTGCTCCAAGCGCACTTAGCACTTGTCTGCGTTCAACCGACATCGACTCGGGCATTGTTAAAATAATCCGGTATCCTTTTACGGCTGCAACCAGTGCAAGACCAATTCCTGTATTTCCCGATGTTGGCTCAATTATTACCGAACCTTTTTTTAAGATTCCCCTTTTCTCAGCATCTTCAACCATCGAAAGTGCAATTCGGTCTTTAATACTTCCACCGGGATTTGTTTTTTCCACTTTTACCCAAACTTCATTATCCGGGAATAATCTACTTAATCTAACATGCGGCGTGTTGCCAATAGTTTCTAAAATATTTTGTGCTTTCATTTTGTAGTTTTTAAGTTATTTCGGTATTTATAGTTTTTCATAATTTAATTTATCAATCCCCTTTTATTCCTCTTTTCCAAGGGAAACTCAGTCTTTACAAAACCAGTATTTTTTATACGAGCTAACCCTCCTTTAAAAAGAAGGTGGCTGACATAGGAAATCGGAGGATTTAATATTCTCATATTCAAATAAAGATTTCAAAACATTACAATCAAAAAAGACCTTACTGATTTTTCAGAAAGGCCTCGTTAAAAATGAGTTCAACTTATAGTAAACAATGCACCTTCCCTTTATATAAGGCAACAACAAGTTTTATAGTACACTGTTATTTTCATAATTTTTATTTAGAACTGTTAATTTTAAAACATAAACACGAAATCGTTCAATTTGTTTGAATTATATTTGTACCTAAATTATTGATAGGGTAATTTAGAAAGTGTTTCTGCCAACTTGTTGATTCCTTCCTCCAGTTTACTTCCAGCCATCATTTTAATCATCATTGTCATTTCAGCATGCAATGTCAAACGCATTTTTGTTTGAAACTGATCGACAGGAATTAGTTGAATCCAAAAAGTAAAACTCAAGGGTAATCCACCCGAACTTTCAATTTTTATGGTTTTAAAAGGCTCGCGATTAACAATTTTTATTTCTGCCAAACCCAATCCGGTAACTTTAAATTTGCATGAATCCTGATTTGATTCGAATTCGGTAATTTTTATTTGAGGAATCTTTTCGGTAATTTTTTCGATTAACCCGGAATTTAAATATGACGAAAGATTATCAAAATTTGAAAGATAATTGAAAACTACCTGCTGATTGTGGTTAATCAGTTTTACTTCGCTTCTATATTTATTTAAACTCATTACCAATTTTTAAGGTGAAAAAAAATCCTGCAAAAGCAGGATACTTATTTTTTTGCTTTTGCAAGACCAACTATTTTCCCCATGCAGCCGGGTCTTCGCGCCACTTCAAAAGCGAGTCAATCTGGTCGCTGGTAACTTCCCCTATTTCCACGGCAGTATCTATTAATACCTGGTATCTACTTAACGAAGTTAATTCAATTCCGGCTTTCCTGAAATTTTCCTTTGCAAGCTCGAAATTGTAGGTAAAAATAGCAACCATTCCTACCACATTTCCTCCAAAGTTATTTACTGCTTCGGCTGCTTTCAAACTACTAATTCCGGTAGAAACCAAGTCTTCAACAACTACAACTTTCTGCTTTGGAATTAAATCTCCTTCAATCATATTTTCCAGCCCGTGCCCTTTTGGTTTTGCCCGAACATAAATAAATGGCAAACCAAGAACCTCGGCCACCAAAGCACCAATTGCAATTGCTCCGGTAGCTACACCCGCAATTACTTCGGCATTGGGATACTTCTCTTTTATAACTGCCACAAACCTATCGCGAATATAAGTTCGGGTTTTGGGGTACGATAAAATCTTCCGATTGTCGCAATAAATAGGAGATTTCCAACCAGATGCCCACGTAAAAGGATTGGAAGGTTGTATCTTTATGGTATTAATTTCAAGTAACTTTTTTGTTACTTCAATTTGAGTAGAATTCATAGTTAAGAATAATAATTATTTCAGAACAAATGTACGAAGTTTTTTTAAACGACCGGAAAATACAGATTCACTCTCAGGGGGAAATAACATTAAATAAACCCGTTCAATTGTGCGAAAATTTAAAAACCAAAAACGATGTTCGAAAGTGGTTTTTTAAATTTATTAAGAATAATAGGGATGTAATTATAAACCATCCCAAACCGGAGATTTTTTTTAAAACCTTATTTCAACAGAGTTTTATTCAAATACCTGCGGCCGGCGGAATTGTAATTCGAGAAAATAAAATGCTGCTTATTTTTAGGAATGAGAAATGGGATTTGCCAAAAGGAAAACTTGATAACGGAGAATCAGTCAGGGAAGCTGCTTTAAGAGAAGTGGAAGAAGAATGTGGAATTTCGGGACATAAAATTACGAAACAACTACCCTCAACATTTCACATTTTTCAATCACCTTTTAAAAAAACAGAAGGCAAGTGGATATTTAAAGAAACGTTTTGGTTTGAAATGGAATATAAAGGCGATAAAAACGGAAGCCCGCAAACAGAAGAAAATATTACCGATTTAAAGTGGGTTTCAAAAAATAAGTTGGATGAAATAATGGGAAATACTTACGCCAATTTGAAACCATTAATATCGCTTTATCGCAATTAATTCCGTTGACGTTGGAAAAGTTCGCGTTGAATGAATTTACCAAACTGTTGCTCGAAACCTTCAAGTGGATTTTTTGCAGTCGAAAATTCAACCTTATGATTTTCGTTTAAAAGATAACTTTGAGGAAACGACCTAATTTTATACTTCTTTATAAATTCACTGCCATCATCAATTAATTTTATACCTGCAATTTTATTTTCAGCAAAATACCTTTTCATTTCTGCACGTTCCGTATTTTTTAAAACAATAAAAATTTCAAGGTGTTTCTGAAAACGCCGTTCAATATTTTCCAGGTGTTTTAATTGTTCGCGACAAACAATCATTTCTATGTCGGCAAAAACCAGGTACTTAAACTTATCGCTGTTTTTATGGGTACAAACTTGCATTCCTTCAATCGTGTTAAGGCAAATTGGCGGTGCTAACATTCCCTTTTGTAAATGAGTTAATTTGCTTATAATTAATTTGGAAGAATGCTTAATTATTTTGTTTGCATGTTTAGAAAATAATTCTGATTCAATCATTTTTAAAATCGAATTTTTAGAAAAATCTCCTGAATAAAAACCGTCGTGTAATAATTTCAGCAAAACCAAATCAGCCATTTCTCCCGAAACATTATACTTTGTTTTTATAAATTTCTGCAGAAATGTGATGTCCGATATATTTACTGCATCTCTAATTTCTTTTCCTTTAATCGACTTTGCTTCGAAACTCAATTGACCGTTAAATGCCCTTTCGAAAAGATCTATAAAAGAAGGATGTAACCAAAATTGTTGCGAGATATCTGAAAATAGATGTGAAATTTGTTCAGGTTTTTGGCGGAATGCTTCTGCCTCAACCATTTTAATTTTCATTGTTTTATGAAAATTAAAAGTCTCCGATTGATTTTCAACAAACTCTTTGTCTAATAAAAAAACCACCGAATCGTATATTTCTTTTGATTGCCTAAAGTACAGTTGATTAAAAAATTTATCGGTTAATCTGTTTAATTGTTGAGTAAAATTGGATATCTGGTTATTTAATTGTTCTTTATTAGCCGATGCAAACCAAAAGGCAAGCGGACTAAAATACGGATTCTTTTCTTCGGCAAAAGACTTTTCTCGTAAAGGTGGCAATTGTAATCTTATGGTTTCGCCGGGCTCTAAAAAAAGCATTCCTCTAAAAATTCCAAAGTCACAAAAAACGTAACTGGTAGATGTAATTTCAACCGTTGAATTACATTTCCCATTTTTATCAAACTCCAATGAAAAAACGTATTGACTTTCTTTGGCAATTGGGTCGGAATATTTAAAAAAGTCAAGTTTTCGGTCGGCATAATCTAAATTCTCGCATTGAATTAAAGTGGAACCATTTGAAAAATAAGAACCAGAAATAACTAATAAGAATATGAGTAATTTACGCATTCACCAGAATTTATTTTTTCACAACCTTAAACTCGTTTATGTCTAAGGCCTTGGGTAAAAACATACTTGCGTCGCCACCATGAAAAACAATATCGCGCACAATACTTGCCATAATAGGCGTGTGTTCCGGCAATGTTAAAAGAAAAACAGATTCGATTTCGGGATGCATTTTTTTATTTACTTGAGCAATAGCACGCTCGTATTCAAAATCGGCCGACGTTCTAATACCCCGCAAAATATACTTTGCATTTACTTCTTTGCAAAAATCAACCGTTAAACCTTCATGAGCCAGCACTTCAATTTTCGGCTCGCCTTTAAAAACCTGATTGATCCATTTTAATCTTTTCTCGATTGAATAAAAAGATTTTTTATTGGAATTATTACCAATCATAATTACAACTTTATCGAACAAAGGCAAAGACCGGTTTACGATCGATTCATGACCGATTGTAAAAGGATCAAAAGATCCGGGGAATATGGCTATTTTCTTCATCGTATAATTTTTCTCAAAATTAAGTTAAAAATGCACTTTCAAAAACGTTAAGCAAATTAGTTTATTGTTGGATGCAATTTAAGCCAAAATCGATAATCTCCAATTTTAACCGAAACAACACTAATTTAAACTTTTACGCAAATCAATATTCAAATTTATAAAGTTTCAATTTTAACTCGTAGAAATCAAATATTTTTAAAATTATTACTCTTGCAAAATTAGAATTACGAATTGAGATTGCAATTGAGGTAATTTAGTTTAATTTGTAGTTGAAAAATTACCGCCTTTGAAAATTCAGTTAAATAAAATTTTATGCGGATATGCTTTTCTTATTATCGGACTTGCATATTTTTTTGGTTTGTTCATCGATTTAACCGGTGATTCGGGACTTTACGCTGCAATTTCAAGACAAATGGTGGAGTCGGGAGATTGGTTTAATCTCAAAATTAATGGACAACCTTACGACCAAAAACCACATTTATTCTTCTGGCTGGCCGGTTTGGGAATTAAACTTTTTGGGAATACAAACTTTGGATTCAAACTATTCCCATTTTTATATGGATTGCTCGGGATTTATTTCACATTTAAATTGGGAAAACAAATATTCTCAAAAAAAATTGGAAACTATGCCGCTTTATTAACAGGCACTTCTCAAATATCTTTTCTCTATTTTTTCGATTTTCATACAGACACGGTTTTGATTACCGGAGTAATTTTAGCGCTTTGGCAACTAACAGAATATTTGCAAAACAGGAAATCAATAAATTTTGTTTTGGGGTTTTTCGGCGTCGGACTTTCCATGCTCGCAAAAGGACCCATTGGCGGAATTTTACCTTTTTCCTCGGTACTTATATTTCTTTTATTGAAAAAAAATTACAGGCAACTTTTTCACCCAAAATGGATATTGGGGATTTTAATTGTATTTATTGTTATCTCGCCAACGCTACTCCATTTATATAATAGTTTTGGTTTTGAAGGGCTAAAATTTTATTTCATTACAAATAATATTGGTCGAATTACGGGAGAATATGCGGGGTCCAGCTCCGACCCGTTTTTTTATTTGCACACACTTTTGTGGGCAGTTTTACCATGGACCATTTTTGTTATGAGTGCTTTTGTATTTGAAATAAAAAGCTGGTTTACAAAACGGAATTTCAATATCTGGGGAAGTTCTTTATTGGGAAGTGTTCTGCTGTTTTTAATAATTTTAAGTGTTGCAAAAGGTAAAGCACCCAATTATTTTTTTATTGCAATTCCAGTTTTATCAATTGTTACCGCAAAGTGGATAGTTCATTTTTATGAAACTACAACCAGGTTTCGTTTGTTTTTAAATCGCGCTCAAACCGCGATTTTAATTTGGCTTGGAATATCAATTTGTATTCTTACAATTGTTTTTTTTACCGACACATTCTGGTTTCCAATCGCAATAATTGTTTTATCAACGTCGGCAATAATTGTTGGAATAAGAACACAGTTCGAAAAAATAAATACCACATTTTTTGTTTCACTAATTATTATTGGCTCATCGAATTTAATATTGAATGCAAAAGTTTTTCCCGATTTATATAAATACCAGGGAGCAAAACAAGCTTTAGAAATTTTTGAAAAAAACAGAGAGGAGAATGACAGTCTTCATTGTTTCGCCTTGGACGAATTTGAAGTGTTTTTTTATGCTAAAAACCCTGTAAACGAAATTCAAGATTGGACTGAGTTACGAAAAGTAATAATTAAGCCCGGAACATGGATTTATACCAACTCGACAAAACATAAAGATTTTATAAAAATGAAATTTGAGTTCGACGAAATTTATGAAATTCCTCAACGAGGCATGAACCGAATTAATATAAAATTTCTTAATCCCCGAACGAGGGAAAATTCTCTGGCATCCAATTATTTATTTGTTACATCGAAAGAAGAAAAGTAGAAAGTTTTCTTGATGTTAATTACCTTCTATAATTGTATGTGTTTTGTTTATTTTTGGGTTAATTATTTTTGATTTTTCCCCCGAAGGCCAGTTAACAATTACAGAATCAGGTTTTTCCTTCCCTACACCAAAATGTAAAATTAATCCGTTCATACCACCATAACCACCACCTGTTTGACTTGCTACTTCGCGCATAATTCTATTTTCATTTCGAACCACAGTAACTCTGGTTCCAATTGCAGAATGATTACTTTCTTTTCCAATACATTTTACTTTGAGCCAATTGTTTTTATTTCCAGGATTTCGATACAACAAATTTGGTTGGTTTCCACCATTTGCAATAAAAAGATCGAGATACCCGTCATTATCAAAATCGTTCCAGGTAACACCGTTCGAATTAGAACTGTCGGAAGCAGGAGAAAGGTTTTCCAACTTTAAAAAATTTCCATTGTTGTTTTCGAAAACTGAATTGTCTCCATCGTTTGTTACAATTAAATCCAGATCTCCGTCGTTATCGAAATCACCCCAGCTGGAACCCTCCGAATTTAACGATTCATCGGTAACAGGCGATTTCTGAATTTTTTCAAATTGCCCCTTTCCAAGGTTTTTATACAAATGATTTTTACCCCACCAATTTGCCACAAAAATATCTATTAAACCATCGTTATTATAATCGGCAGTCGAACAACCAAATGAATTTCCATTTTCAGTTACCGGAATTATATTTTCAATAATTTCAAACTTACCGCTCCCAATGTTTTTATATAAATCGTTTAATCCGTTGTTGGCAACGTACAAATCTATCAATCCATCATTATTGAAATCAAACCAGGCACAACCTTGTGTCGATTTATTAGCAGCTGAAATTACCGTTTCTTCATTTCTAATTAATCCACCACTTTTATCGTTTAAATACAAAACATTATTCTGTTCCTTGTAATTTCCCACAAACAAATCGAGCCATCCATCGTTGTTGTAATCTGCAAAAGCACATGTATAAGACCAGTCCTCATTATTAACCGCATCTCCTAAAACGTTTTTCGAAAATGTTTTATCGTTATTATTCAGATAAAAGAAATTATTTTGGTTATCTACATTTGCAACAAATAAATCAACATCTCCGTCGTTATCAACATCTCCCCAAGTGCAACCGTTAGAATTCCCTCCATCGTTTGTCAAAGCAATGTTTTCAACTTTTATAAAAAAACCTTCTCCAGTGTTTTCATAAAACATATTGTTACCGTTTGTCCAACTATTCGTAACGAATAAATCCTCATCGCCATCGTTGTCATAATCTGCCCAAGCCGCTCCTTGCGAAAAACCAAAATCTTCAACAATGCTCCCCTCTTCAACCAATAAAAAATCAAAAGATTCGGAATTATTATTGCAACTTATAAACAATGAAAAGATAAATAAAATAAAGATTCTAACGTTTTTATATAATCTCATAACAAACAAATTTAACAACTTTAGAAAATTGATTCTGATTTAATAGTAATATATTTGCCACTCATTGTGATTTATGCGATTTATAAAAAAAATATTACTGATTTCAATAGTCCCTTTGCTCTATTGTTGTGGCATAGATAAAAAAGCGGGTTTTCTTTCAAGGGAGTCGAATATTTTAATTGAATGCGGAGCTGAACAATGGAAAGGAGAGCAATTTCTCGACATTAGTAATACATATAAATTATCGAATGCCAATGGTAGAACAAAAGAAGAAAAACGTTCGGGAGAATATGCTTTAAAATTAACAAAAGATGTTCCTTACGGAATGACCATTGTTATAGACAATATAAAACGCGACGATTTTATTCGTGTAACTGTTTGGCAAAAAGGTGCGGGTCATATTTGTGCTTCAGATGACATTGCTGATGGTTTTTACAGAGCGGAAAATACACCCATTCTTACTGATAGTCTGGGTTGGCAAAAAATTAGTCTCGAGTTTTACATACCAAACAATTACAGTAGTTCGACGTTAAAATTGCTCCTTTGTAATTTTGGTGAAAATCCGGTTTATTTCGATGATTTAACCATTATAAAAGAGAGAGAAAAAACATTTCCTTCATTCGAAAATGAAGAAGTAATGAATATTTTTATTAGCGACGAAAATTTTCAGAAAATAAGTAATAAGCGTCAAAAAGCATTTGATGATGGACTCCTAACTACTTCTGACGATGATTGGGTTAACGCAATAATATTTCACAAAAATCAGGTTCTAAATACAAAAGTAAGACTTAAAGGAGATCGGCTCGACCATTTAAATGGAAAGAAATGGTCGTTCAGAATAAAAGTAAGGGGCGAAAATGCCTGGAATGGAATGGAAACTTTTTCGATACAAACACCGGCTGCCAGGAACTTTCTACACGAGTGGTTTTTTCATCAGGCTCTGGAAAAGGAAGACATTCTTTGTACAAAATATGGATTTGTTCCGGTTGTGTTAAACGGAAAATCGTTGGGAATTTATGCCTGGGAAGAACATTTTGAAAAACATTTGTTGGAATCGCGGAACAGACGCGAAGGGCCAATTCTTAAACTTAGCGACGACAGTTATTGGATAAACGATAAAATCCGCCGACAAAAAGAAATTAATTATAGCGTTCCAAATTACGATGCTTCCGTTGTTCTTCCTTTTAGTCAGAAAGGAATTTTAGCCGACAGTTTACTTTTTAAGCAATTTAAATTTGGCCGCGATTTATATCACCAATATAAATACTCAAAAGCAAAGACATCGGATATTTTTGATGTGGAAAAAATTGCAAAATACTATGCAATGACCGATGCAACAAATGCCTATCACACACTTCACTTTTTTAATCAACGATTTTATTATAATCCGGTGCTGGGGAAATTAGAACCCATTTTTTTCGATTCGTTTTCCGATGTTGGAATATTCGATTTTGATGGAAAAGACCTGATTATTGAAGATGTAGAAAATGTGTGGTTAAATACTCATTTAAAACTTTTTGCTGACCCAAAATTCAAGAACCATTATTTTAAATATCTCGATAAATATTCATCTCATAATTTTTGGGAAAACCTTTATACAGAGAACAAAGATGAATTGGAGATTCTAAACAGCAATTTGAAATCGGAATTTGATAATTATAATTTTAATATTAATACTTTTTACAATGTGGCCAATGATGCTAAAGTTGCTTTATCTGCAATAAAAGAAATTGAGCAACAGAAAGATTTATTTAGCAAATTTGAAAACCGAACAGCCGGTGTTAACAAGAATTACCAAGGCAAAGCAGATTTCGAAATTTTACCGCTTCTCATTAATATTTACAAGCAAGATAATCTAACCTTTCAAATTGAAAATTATTCTACCGACACAATTACTATACTTGGGTTTAGCGATATTCCCCAAATTGTATCGGAGCGAATTGAGGAAAAAATTATAGTACCACCGGCAAATTCGGGAGGTATCTTTATTGCAAAATCGAATAGTAAAAATGCTGGTCACAAATTTGTTTTCGTTAAAATCAGAGAAAAAGAAATAAGTATTCCGGTAATTTTGTGGGATGCCCCAAATCCAGATCTAAAACATTACAATTTGCTTCATTCGTTCGATCAGGGAAAATTAGCCTCGAATGAAACTGCTAAATTTATTAACGATACCGTTTTATTCTCCGGAAATATTACCGTCGAAAATAATTTAATAATTCCCGACAACCGAACTGTTATTTTTGAAAAAGGCACTTCGATTGATTTAGTAAATAATGCAACTTTTATTTCTTATTCGCCTGTATTTATTAAAGGTACACAAGAATTTCCTATTACATTTCATTCAAGCGATGGAACCGGAAAAGGGATTCATGTATTGCAAGCAAATAAAAGATCGAAAGTAGAACATGCAACATTCGATGGTTTAACGAATCTGGATTTTAAGGGTTGGATAACCACAGGTGCAGTCTGTTTTTACGAATCGGATGTTGAATTCAAGAACGTTAAATTTGAGAATAATTTTAATTGCGACGACGCTTTAAACATCATCCGCTCCGACTATTTAATTGAAGATTGTATTTTTGAAAATACTTTTGCCGACGCTTTTGATTCTGATTTTTGTACCGGAAAAGTAATTTCAACGCAATTTATTTCGCCGGGTAACGATGCCATTGATTTTTCGGGTAGTAACATTTCTGTTCAAAATTGTACGGTTTTGAATGCCGGTGACAAAAGTATTAGTTGTGGAGAAGATTCGAGAATTCATATTACAGATTGTACATTTAACGGAGGAAATATTGGAGTAGCTTCCAAAGACAAGTCGGAGGTTACCATTGAAAACTCTGATATTAGCAATGTAACTTATGGTTTTCTTGCATTTTGTAAAAAACCTGAATATGGTTCGGCAACAATTATTTCAGAAAATGTAACATTTAAAAAATACCTCTTTTTACACTTAATTGAAGAGGGTTCGGAACTTAGTTTTAATAACCGCAAAATTTTTGGGCAGGAAAGAAATCTTGCAGAACGATTTTACTAAAAAAAGAAAATTATGGATAAATGGAGTTTATTTCAAAAGTTTTTAATCACTGAAAATTCTCAAATTTCAATTTGGGATTTTGTAGCAAATGCCGTAATTATTTTGATTTTATCGGCCATATTAGAAATTACATATGCAAAATGTGCAAAAAGTCTTTCAGGCAGAAAAATTTTTGCATCCAATTTTTTTCTAATTGGATTTACTACCATGCTTATAATTTCAATTGTCAAATCATCGCTTGCTCTTTCATTGGGACTTGTTGGTGCTCTTTCAATCGTTCGTTTTAGGTCGGCAATAAAAGAACCCGAAGAATTGGCGTATTTGTTTTACACTATTGCAATTGGTTTGGGTCTTGGTGCAAATCAAAGAATAATAACCGTTTTGGCATCTTTAATATTGTTGTCGATAATTTGGGCGCGATTCTTAATGGTAAAACAAACGAAACAGCAAAATTTATTTCTTACTGTAAGTAGTACCGGAAATTCAAAACCTACTATTAGTCAGATTACCAATTTACTGGAAGCGAATTTCAAAGCTGCTCATTTAAGCAGGTACGATGAATTTGAAAATAGAATTGAAGCCTCTTATTGGATTGAAATAAAATCGGTAAAAAGCCTTGAAAATTTTAAAACCGAAGTAAATAAACTGTCGCCCGATACGAATATTTCATTTGTTGATAATAAATCATTTTAACAAAACATGATTGAAGGTTACACGCCACTTGAAGATTATCGGTACGAAAGGAAATTTACGTCGAGCGTACATTACAAGGGACAGGTAGATATTCTAATTCGGCAAAATCCGGCCTTATTCAGGCAATCGTATAAACCGCGTCAGGTAAATAATATTTATTTCGACACACCCGGACTCGACTGTTTTTTCGATAACCTTTTTGGAGTAGGAAAACGATGGAAAGCAAGAATAAGGTGGTATGGAGATGTAAAACAGGATATTAAACAGCCTGTTTTGGAACTAAAAATAAAGAAAGGACATTTGGGCACAAAAGAATCGTGGCCTTTAGAATCTTTCAATCTCTCCGAAATAAATAATAATCCTGACATGTTGAGGAAAGTAATAATTGCTTCCTCTCTTCCCGATGGTGTAAAAAATAGGATATTAGGAATGCAGGCTGTTCTATTAAATAATTATCAACGGAGCTATTTTATTTCTGCTGATAATAAATTCAGGTTAACCGTTGATACCGAACTGGAATACAACGATTTTCTTTTATTTCGAAATGGGACAAAACAATTATTCAATGAAAGAGGGAAAATTGTTATCGAACTAAAATATGCAAAAGAATTCGATGAAAATGCTCGATCAATTACTAATTTTTTCCCTTTCAGGCTGAATAAAAATTCTAAATTTGTTTCGGGAATGAGTTTTATAAGACCCGGTGTTGCCGAATAAATCAGGAACAATGAAATTAAGTATAATAATACCACTTTATAACGAACAAAACGAAATTGCAGTTGTACTCAATCAGTTGCAAGAAGTTGAATTTCCTTCGCATTTAGAAAGTATCGAGTTTATTGTTGTCGACGACCATTCTACCGATAACTCCTTTGAAATTGTAAAACATTTTATTTCTGATAAACCCAAATTTAAACTGGTAAAACATGAAGTAAACCAGGGAAAAGGAGCCGCCGTAAAAACAGGAATAGCTTTAGCAAAAGGAGATGTTTTTTTGGTGCAAGACGCTGACTTGGAATTAAGCCCAACAGATATTCCTGAAATGGTAAACGCCATGAAATTATTAAATGTTGAATTTATAAACGGCTCGCGTTATTTACCAGGAGTACCACGTCCATTAGCCTCATATAAAAGGTATTGGGGAAATAAAATATTTACCAATCTTACTTCTATTTTAATTAATGTTAAACTCACAGATATGGCTTGTGGGTACAAACTTATTCACCGTAACTTATACGAAAAAATAAACATTCGAGAAAATAGATTTGGTTTTGAAGCTGAATTAATAATAAAAGCACTTCGTATAAAAAGGAACAACATTGCCGAAGTTCCGGTAAAATATTTCCCAAGAAATGCTGGTGAAGGTAAAAAGTTAAATAACCTTGATGCATTTAAAATTCTCTGGACAATTTTCAAATATGGTGTTCTTCGGCTAAAATAATTTTCATGCTACATTTAAAAGAAAACCTTTCAAAACTTACTATTTATTTCAGTGTGATTCTTGCCACGGTTTTTATAATAGTTGCACAAAACTGGAAGCAAAAAAACATGATTATTGGAGCCGATGTAATAAGTTATTATGCCTATCTTCCTGCTAGTGTAATATTTAACGACATTAAACTTGAAAAAGAGGAGACTTTTAAAAATGGCATATTTTGGCCTGAAGTTTTACCCGATGGTACGAAAGTGATAAAAACTACAATGGGATTATCTGTTTTGTACTCTCCATTTTTTTTAGGAGCCCATGCCATTGCAAAAAAATTTGGACTTGATGCATTTGGGTATTCCGCGGTTTACAAAATTGGCTTACTCCTGAGTGCTGTTTTTTTTCTTTTTATTGGTTTGCTTTTTTTGCGAAAGATTCTAAAACTTTACTTCAATGAAAAAATTACTGCACTTACTATTTTGGCAGTTACAGTAGGTACAAATCTACTGTATTATACTACAAGAGAGGCAACTATGTCGCATGTGTATAGTTTTGCTCTTTTTAATATTTTTATTTGGCTAACCATAAATTGGCATAAAAATAAAAAGTTTGGAAGTCTATTAATAATAGGTTTGTTGGCCGGATTAATTACACTCGTACGACCAAGCAACATTATTATTCTTTCATTCTTTTTTTTGTATGATATTTACTCTAAAGAAACACTCGTTAAAAAGATAAAATTGGTGTTCTCACGGTTTCATTGGTTTGTTTTAATGGCAATCGCGTTCCTTATAATTTGGATTCCTCAACTACTATATTGGAAAGTTTTGACCGGTGATTTTTTCTTTTATTCATACACAACTGAACGCTTCTTTTTTAACAACCCACATTTTATCGATGGCTTATTTAGTTATAGAAAAGGTTGGTTGATTTATACCCCGGTTATGGCTTTTGCATTAGCCGGAATTGTTCTATTATTCAAAAAAAGAAAAGAACATTCGTGGGCCATTTTGTTTTTTACGCTATTAAATATGTATATCGTTTTTTCGTGGTGGTGCTGGTGGTACGGTGGATCATTCGGAATGCGAGCACTTATTGATTTCTATGGAATGCTGGCAATACCAATGGCTCTTTTATTTTCGGAAATTTACAAATACCGAAAATATTGGTTTAATATTTTATCTGCAATAATTCTTTTAATGGTATTGCAAAACTTATTTCAAATGAAAAAATACCGAAGTGGAGCCATTCATTGGGATTCGATGACCAAGGAAGCTTTTTGGTACTCCTATTTTAGAGATAGTCCACTTCCTGAATATTGGGATTTATTGGAGCAGCCAGACTATGATAAAGCAAGGCAAGGAATTGATGCGGTTATAAAAAAAGACTAAGTAAGTTAGCATTATTCAGTCTTTTTTTGTCCAACTTCATAAATGCATTTTATTAATTCAGAGCTCCTAATTTATAAATAGTTTGATGTTTTCCTTTGTAAATATTTACAAGAGGCAAACCTATAGATTTCATCTCCGAAACAGTTTTTAAATTATTCGGACCATTTATCATTAATATTTTATCACCGTGTAATTCCATAAAATCATTCAAACTGACTGCGTCATCCCAAAGTAGAATCTGTCTCCGCGAATGGTCATAAAAATAAGTTGAAGGATATATATTTTTCAAATATGGTAGTAATTTATTTCCTGCGTAAACATCACCGAATTTAAGTGCAGTATATTTATTTAATGAAAAAGTATAATAGTTAACAACGGTATATTCGGGATAATCATTTTTAATCATTGCACGGGTCAAATCCATCTCTTCGTTAGAAATTTTATAAGCTTTATTTATTCCTATTAGAATTGGTATTTGTCGCCAAGCAATAAAAAGGATTAAAGAGATCAAAATAAAAGAACTGAAATATTTTTTAATTAACCTTGAAGTTATATTGTTCAGGACAATGGTTAAGGTAAAGAAAAACGTTACACCCGTTAACAGTAATACCGGAATTAAATAATGGTTAGCGTGGTAATGTTTGGCAACCAGTAAGATTCCAAAACCAGATGTCGCTATTAATCCTGTTAATATTCGTAATTCCCAATTAATTTTCTTTTTCTTCCAAAAATACCGTGCGAATGAAATTAGAATAAGTACTAATGCAATACCCACAACAATTCCAAAAATTAAATTCTTCTCCACTATTTTAATCATGTTAGGGAAATATGTTTGCAAATCGACAAACACTTTTTCACCAGAACCGTATTTGCCTGAATGTGTTATCAGATTTCGAAACCAGAAAAACATATTATTGTATTCGGGAATGGCCGGAATGGTGCATAAAAAGAAGGAGGGAAAGATACCAAGCAAATAAAACAATTTCTTTTTTAAGCTCGGAAGAATAATTAGCGGAAAAATAACAAGTGGCAAAAAAGTTGCTTTAGTTGCAAGTCCTACTCCAGTAATTGCAGCAAAAATTATTACGTGTTTCCATGAATCTTTTTCTTTGTCGGAGTAAAAATATAATATGTAAATTATGTATATACAAGTAACGAAAAAAAGCACCGGTTCGGGAGACAATTTGGTCCACACGTGGTCGAGTGTATTTGTACTAATAAAAGTAAACGTTTGTAATAATAGCGCAACTATCACCGATTTCAATTTTACTAATGCAAGCCAGCCAAGCAAAAATAAAACTATCGTATTCAATACTAACAAAACTGTCCTAATTACTTCCAGATATTTATCCGGATTTTTTAAAACATGCGTTACTAAAGTGTCATTTTCAGGGTTTGAAACAAAGTGCATTATGGTAATAGTAGCCGCTGCAATTTGCATTACCGTTGTTCCCGGATTATCTATATGTCCCACACTTTTCCCGTCGCAAATGGCAACAGCATTTAACAAATATATATAGTCAGGATCGTTGGCATATTTAGCTTTGTGCATATTAAGTCCCGCTAAAAGAAAAATCAGCGGAAGAATAACAACACTGTATTTTAGAAATTTTGACAAAAGATTATTAAGCCTCCTTTTGTTTAAAAATTTTATTTTTCGTCAAGCCCCACTTTTCTAGTCGATATTGAATCGACGTTTTTAAAACACCAATTCCGTAAATACTGCTGTTTCTAAAGTTTATACTCGAAGCATCGCCGAAATATTTTGTGGGGCAGGTAATTTCTGCAATTTCGTAGCCGGCGTACCAAATTTGTGCAAGCATTTGATTATCGAAAACAAAATTATCGGAGTTCTCTTTATAACATATTTTCTCTAAAACTTCTTTTGAAAATGCACGGTAACCCGTGTGATATTCTGATAGTTTGGCATTCATTAAAAGATTTTGAACGAATGTTAATCCTCTGTTTGCAACGTATTTTATCAATGGCATTCCACCTTTCAAAGCTCCTTTTCCTAAAATTCGTGAGCCCAAAACTACATGATACAAACCGCTTCCAAGCAAGTTTGCCATTGCCGGAATTAGTTTTGGTGTGTACTGGTAATCGGGATGAAGCATTATTACAATGTCGGCACCAATTTGTAGTGCTTTGTTGTAACACGACTTTTGATTGCCGCCGTAACCTTTATTCTTCTCATGAATAACAATATGCTGTATCCCCAGTTTTTTGCCAACTTCAACGGTCTCGTCTTTACTTAAATCGTCAACTAAAATAACATCATCAACTATATTGAAATCAATTTCATTATATGTGATTTCGAGCGTTTTGGCTGCATTGTACGCAGGGAGAACCACTACTACTTTTTTATCGTTAATCATTCTGCTTTTAATTTGCTATCGCAAAAATAATAAGAAATATTAGAGGATTACATGCTGGGGGCAAATTCAATAAAAAAAAGCACGCAGATGTGGATTTGTTTAATCTAATAAGTCCTTGTTAATTGTGTATCACTTGTGTCCAGTTAATTTGAAAGAGATTCCTCGCTTTGCTACCAATGACAAATTTAATATTAGACCCTGAAACAAGTTCAGGGAGACGTTCTAACTATCTAGGCACTAAATTAGTTTGTCGTCATACTGAACTCGTTTCAGCATCTTTCCTGTCATTCACTCATTATGCCTAATTAAAAATTAGGTGAACTCCCGGAATGACAAGCTTAGGAGACGTTTGTTGATATTGGCAATAATTTGTAGCTATTTTTTACAGTTTCAATTTTCCCATAAAACGTGTAACAAAAGTTGCAAATGCAACCACCGAAACAGAACTAATTGGCATTAAAATAGCTGCTACAATTGGCGAAAGATTTCCGGTAATTGCAAAAGCAATTCCTATAATATTGTATAAAAACGAAATGCCAAAACTTATTTTTACAATGTTTAATGCTGTTTTTGTAAACCCGATAAAATTGGCCAGATTATGAAATGTACCTGCCTCTAAAACGGCATCGCTGGCGGGCGAGAAATGATACACTTTGTCGGCAATTGTTAGTGCAACATCGGCTTGCATTAATGCACCCGCATCATTTAACCCGTCGCCGGTCATTAAAATAGTGTTGCCCTGCTTTTGTAGCGATTCAATAAAATCTGCTTTATCCCCCGGCTTTTGATTAAATAACAACTTCTCCTTATCAAAATAGGCAGTCAGATTTTCCTCCTCCGAATTGTTATCTCCCGAAACCAGAAACAAATTGAAATATTTATTCAGGTTCGTTAAAACCTGTTCAAAACCACTTCGGTATTGATTGCTAATTTTATAAAACCCAACCAATTTATTATTTATCGAAACGTAAACTACTGAAGCTTTTTGTTCTTTTACATTCGTTGAATTTGTAACGTATTCTTCCGAGCCAATCCGAATTTCATGATTTTTTACTTTACCAAATATTCCTCGCCCCGAGACTTCAACAAAATGCTCTGGTTTCTGGTATTTTGAATTTGAATAATAATGAACAATGGCAGTACTTAACGGATGTGTAGATTGTTTTGCCAACGAATAAACAGCATTCTTTTCTTCTCCGGAAAGAGCAATTCCCGAAAATTCAATTTTGCTTTCATTGGGTTTGGTAAGTGTGCCGGTTTTATCGAAAACAATGGTATTAACGTGCGATAGTTTTTCAATAACATCGGTGTTTTTAATGTAAAGTCCGGCTTTGCCAAAAATGCGCATGGTATTACCAAATGTAAACGGAATTGAAAGTGCCAGCGCACACGGACATGCAACAATTAGAACCGCAGTAAAAACGAAAATAGCTGTATGCAGTTCTCCTTTTATCATCCAATAGATAAACCCCGAAATTGCGATTGCTATTATTATCAGGGTAAAATATTTACTTATTTTATCGGAAAGCGATTTTAATGAATCGCTTGGTTTATCGTAGGTTTTGTCTTGGTTCCAGAGTTTTGTTAAATGACTTTGACTCACCTGTTTTTTAACTCTTATTTTTATTATTTCACCCATTTGTCGTCCGCCGGCATAAATAAATTCGTTTTGTTTTTTTAACACCGGGCTCGATTCTCCGGTAACAAAACTGTAATCAATTCTGCCTTCACCTTCAATTAAAATCGAATCGGCGGGAATCAATTCTTTATTCCTAATTATCAATTCATCATCAACTTCAATTTGTTCGAGCAAAATACTCTCTTCAATTTGTTTGTTGATTTTGGTAACTGCAATTGGAAAATACGATTTGTAATTACGGTCGAAAGAAAGTGCTTCGTAGGTTTTACTTTGATACCATTTTCCTACCAGAAGAAAAAATATTAACCCGGAAAGACTGTCGCAATAACCTACTCCGCCGGCAAAAAGTATTTCGTAACCCGAAACAAAAAACAACACAATAATTCCAAGTGCAATTGGCAAATCAATACTAACATTTTTTTTTAGCAGATTTTTAAACGCCGAAATATAATAGTCGCTGCCACTATAAAATGCAACCGGAACAACCAAAATAAAACTTAAAATACTAAGTACCGATTGCAGTTTATCATCTAATGGTTCGCCATTAAAATAGGCGGGCAAACTGTAAGTCATCACATTTACAAAAACAAAACCTGCAACACCAATTTTATAAAGCAGTTTTTTGTACGATGTGTTATCCTCTTTTTTATCAGATAAACTTTGCGAAAGGTCGGGAATATAATGAATCGACGAAAGCATTTCGACTAATTGGCGCAGACTTATTACCGATTCATCGAAAGTAATATCAACTTCTTTTTTAGTGAAATTTACAAACGAATGTTTAACTCCTTTGTGTAAAGTGTGCAAATTTTCGAGCAGCCAAATACAAGATGCACAGTGAATTACCGGAATATATAATTTTACTTTTGAAATTTTACCCTCGGAAAAAGAAATGAGTTTTTCTTTTACTTCGTCCTTGTCGAGAAACTCATATTTATTCCCGAATTCGGTAGTTGCTTCAAGTTTAATCCCTGGAGTTTCTTCGAGGTTGTAATAGTTATAAAGTTTGTTTTCGTTAAGCAGTTGGTAAACTGTTTTACAACCGTTGCAACAAAATTTCTGGTCGTTCCAGATTACCAGATTTTTACCGCAGTCGGCACCACAATGAACACAAATATTGTTTTTATCCTGACTCATTAATTGCAAACGACTGTTTTAGTTTTTACTAATGAATGATTCAATTTCTGATATAAAATCTTTCATTTCAACAAACATCTCATAAACTATTTCTTCTTCGAATTCAATAAATGTATCGTAATCGCCTTTTGTTCTGCGGTTAAACGCTTTATTAATTATTTTTCCGAATTTTGAATCGATTAAACCTTCGTGAATAAAGTTCTTATTGAACCAACCAATAAGTTGAGAATGTTTAGATGTTTCAAATTGTTGAGCTGTAGCTAATGCCAGCAAAGCATAAAACATCCCATAATAAATACGATTTATTGCAGAACGAAATCTTTTGTTTTCTACCAGCAGCTCCACATCCATGATAGTTTCCCTAGCTTGCTCAAGTCTGTAATTAATTAGACTTTCTCTATCTTTTTCTTCAATGGTCATGCGTAAATTCCCGATTTTATTGCTTTGGAAAAAACTGCTTGTCTTCCACGTGCGGACCCTAATTCAGACGCTGATAAAATATGTACATCAATAAGAATTTCATATTTCAAATCAATATCGTAGCATAAATCCAATATTCTGTTTTCATCTTTTCCTGAATATTTTTTATCCAGAATTATTAAAACATCATAATCAGAAAATTCATGAGATTTCCCAGTTGCCTGAGACCCAAACAGAATGACATCTTTTACCGAATCGTCAAAATTTTTTAATAAATGATTTTTTAAATCTTGTAGTATTTCCGATTGGTGTACCATTGTTTTAAACTTTTTATAAAAGTACAAAATTTCTGCAACTCAGAAGATTCATTTTGTTGCACAATAATTAACCTTCGAGTCTAAAAATAATTGCGCACTATTCTTTTCAAGACCCTGCTCAAATTTTTGTTCAATTTTTTGTTTTGGAGGACTCAAAAATGGAATACCCAAACTTAATCCGCGTAAAACAAAAAATATCCCAACCACCACCACAAGTACCGGAATGAGTTTATTTATTTTATTTCGAATGGCAAGACTCATTACATTTCCTACCAGCGAAATAGAAAGCATCATCGGAATTGTTCCAAGTCCAAACAAAATCATATAAAGCGAGCCCAACACAACTTCTCCGGTTCCAATAGCTCCGGCTATTGCCATGTAAACCAAACCGCAAGGGAGTAAGCCATTTAACAGTCCAATTAAAAACAGGCTTGAAAATGAGCGGATAGAAAACATTTTCCCGATGGTAGATTTCAACTTTACAACAAACGAAAACCAACTTTTATCCATTCTATATTGGTTTTTAAAGAGTGCAGGAAAAAGAACGGAGACAATCATCAACACACCCATTATTACCGATATTTTTTGCTGGAAACCAATCATTTCAACTCCTTGCCCAAGCATTCCGAAAATGGCTCCCATAATTCCGTATGTAATTGTCCTTCCTAAATTATATAAAGTACCACCAAATATTTTTTGAGGGACTGTATTTCCATGCAAAGGAAGTGCAATTGCAATTGGACCGCACATTCCTGCGCAATGAAAACTTCCCATTAATCCAAGAACTAGTGCTGATAATAAGATCGCCATATTATTTTATTGATTTGAACTTAAGTTAGTTTAAAAATTAAAAAACGATGCAAATTAATAAATTTTACTGAATGTGCACAGGACGGTCAAGTTCATATTTCAGTCCCTCAGAATACCAGAAAAATTTCAGTATATATCTACCATAAATTAAATCTGTTTTTGGAATATTTATTTTTTTTACCGCTTTTTCTATTTGAAAAGAGATATCCTTTTTACTGCTTGATGGACGATATAAAAGAATGTTTCCCGAATCTATTCTCGTTGATAAGTCATCATCAAGTTCAAGAATTAAATATTCATTTTCGATTGAAATCGATAAGGCATTTTTGAATTTCGCAGATCTGGCTTCCACATCCATTTGTTCGGAATAATCTACCCCTTTTTCGTAATAATCTTTATAAACCAGGTTAACATCTTGATTAAATGCAAATATGATAAATGCTGCACACGCTAAAAGAAACACTATCAAAAAGATAAAAATTCCTGTTCCCCAATTAATTTTCATGATTCAATTTTAATTTTTGCACCATGCTTTAGCTTGGTGTTATTTATTTTATAACTCAGTTCCGGCTTTAGCCTTTAAATACTTTAAAACCATATTGGGTAATAAATTCATTATATTCCTCTTCCCATGTTTTATTTTTATGATGTTCTTCCTGTTTTGCAATATATACTTTTACTACACTAGCTTGAGATTCACTTACACTAACAGCAAAATATTCTTTTTGCCAGTTGAGTTTTACCCCACTCAAACTATTTTTATTGTACCAAAAAGAAGATTCTCCTTTTATC
>Ga0307988_1000207_pt1 | contig 45178 bp, 63 predicted proteins | sample EllFjometagen183_FD_203166 | JGI IMG/M metagenome (GOLD analysis project Ga0307988, IMG submission 203166) | Marine microbial communities from Ellis Fjord, Antarctic Ocean - #183 | ecosystem: Environmental > Aquatic > Marine > Unclassified | place: Southern Ocean | collected 2014-10-08 | reverse complement strand
AATTCGTTAAGATTTCCCATTTTGTCTTTATGACCTATGGTTAAAAGGTTATCTCCAAACCTTACTTTCATTATTGCATTTGTTTTCATGCTTCACGAAGTTCTGTTATATTATTATTAAACTCAACAATCAACCGTTCAATCTCATTTGAAGGAACAAGTCCGAGATTTGCGCAGTTACTTTTAAAATCTTCCAGATGCCTCGTTTTTACTGAGAATGACACCACTATTTTTCTCTCGCTTCTAATCTTTTTAGTATTAGCCATAATATTTTTATTTATAATTTGTGTAAATATATGAAATAATTAATAAACTATTTGGAATTGTTAAAAACTATTTGTTAATTTGTATTCGAGAGGCAAATTAAATATTATATCCATGCTACCAATTAGACAAAATTTAGGAGAAGATAATTGCACCTACTTCACAGTAGAGAAGGACGAGGATAGCGGAGAATGGTGTGCCGTTTCTACACGTAACCGGATAATAATAAAACAATCCTTTGGAATAGGAGGAACATTTGACGAGGCGTGTACAGAAAGAGGCAGATTGATTAACTCTTTTTGGAGTGGTAAGCTCAATTAAAATATAGTTGCCGGACTTATAACCGGACGTTAAATTTAAAATTAGCAGCCGTAAGGCTGTTTGGAAGTGGTGAAGCATAGTAGCCACTTCCTGCTTTTTTCCTTAAAAAATCAATTCAATGACAACACTACTTTTTACAACAACAGAAATAATCGCCTTTGGGGTGATAGCTACGATGTTCGCGGTCTTATTTGGACTTGGAATAACTATCTTGTTCTGGATTTACACGATGAAGAAGGACGAAAGCGTGAGCGAACACATGGATGAGATTGAATACGAATATGAATTTTGGTTAGAAGAAGAAGATGTAAGAGTTAAAAATAACTAATCATGGAAGAACACGAACCTTACTACTATCAAGACAATGATTTAGAAACACCTTCGGAGGACTGCCCACATTGCGAAAGCGATAGGAAAGTATATGAATACTATAATGCTGAAACAGGCGAGGACACTTACAGATGTCTGGACTGCGATAAATATTTTACAATTTAATCTCAAAAATTATGAACAAAATGGAATTGATTACGGCTCCTGTCATTAAGCACGACATGGTAGCTATCGGTAAAACAGTAGATGCAAGGCTAAAGAAACTTAATGTTTCCGGGCTTGTGGTTACTGAAGATACCATCCAGTCGCTTAAAGCACTAAGGGCTGAGTTAAATAAGGAATTCACAGGCTACGAGGCGCAACGCAAAGCTCTCAAGCAGGCAGTGGCTAATCCTTATATGGAATTTGAAGCTATCTTTAAAGCTGAGATAGGAGAGAAGTTTAAAAAAGCTACCGATGAGCTGAAAGATAAAATCGGAGACTTTGAAATTAAACTCAAGGTCGAGAAGAAAGATAACGTTTTAAGATATTTTACTGAGTTATGTGCTGCCGAAGAAATAGGATTCCTTAAATTCTCTGATCTTAATTTGAATATTACTCTGTCTGTAAGCGAGAAGAAATACAAAGAGCAATGTAATGCCTTTGTTGAGCGAGTTAAAGACGACTTAATGTTGATCCAAACCAGCGAGTACGAAGCTGAGGTAATGACTGAGTACAAAAAGACTTTGAGTGCATCTAAAGCCTTAACAGAAGTCAAAGAGCGTAAAGATGCTGAGAAGATGGAGAAAGCAAGAATCAAATTAAATATGATTCAGAAGAGAACGGCTTTACTTAGTTCTATCGGAGTATTTTTCCATGCAATGACCAAGACTTATAACTGGATAGAAGATGATGCCTTTTACATTACGGAAGCTCATGTTGAGAGTTTGTCCGATGAAGATTTTAGAGATAATTTCGTTGAAATGGAAGCTGCCATTAAAGAGCAGATGGGAAAAAAAGCCCCTACTCCGGTTGAAGAGCCAACTCCTACACAGCCAGAACCAATTAAAAAGCCAATACTAAAAGCTCCTTTGAAGGCTCCGACCGTAAAAGCTCCGATTGCAAAAAAAGCAGAAATATTCAAAGCCAATTTTGTATGTGAAGGGACTATGACTCAATTGAAAGCATTGGGACAATACATGAAAGATAATTCAATCACTTATAAAAATATAGAATAATATGGGACAAGTACCAGTAAAATCGGTAGCTAATTTTCTTAGTATGCCGTCAACAAACAAATTTCTCGAAGCTACTTTGCAAGAGAAAAGAGCAGAGTTCGTTAGTAATTTAATTGCAATGGCAGATGCAGACAATAATCTTGCAGCCTGCGATCCTGGAGCCTTAATGAAGTGCGCTTTAAATGCAACAGCGTTAAATCTTCCGTTAAACAAAAATTTAGGATACGCCTATATCATTCCGTATAAAGGTATTCCTTCATTCCAAATCGGTTACAAAGGAATCATCCAGCTTGCTATCAGAACAGGAGCATATAAGTTTATCAATGCAACTGAAATTAAAGAAGGGGAGATTGACCGCAACAAGATCACCGGAGAATTAACCTTTAATGGAGATAACGAAGAAGGGAAAATAGTCGGATATGTTGCGTTCCTTGAATTAATGACTGGGTTCACAGCTTCTCTTTATATGTCTATTGACGAAATGGAGAAGCACGCATTGAGATTCTCAAAGATGTACGGTGCTGATAAAAAATACAAGACGCGCAAATCTAAATGGAGTGATCCTGACGCACGTTTAAAAATGGCTCTTAAAACAGTTCTTAAAGGATTACTCGGAACTTATGGATTAATGACTACTGAGTTTGCTAAAGCGTTTGATTCCGATAACGACAGCGCAGAGGCAGCTCCGTCAGGAAACAGAGTCGAGGAAGCAGAAGTAGTTTCACAACCAGAGCCGGAAGTTAAAAAAGAGCCTAAAACCGTTCAAATATAATGTACAACATTATCTCATCCGGGAGCAAAGGAAACGCTATAATCTACGAGGGATCTATCCTTGTGGATTGTGGCGTTTCTTTTAGTTTAATCAAGCCTTATGTTTACGACTTACAGCTTGTCCTACTCACGCATTTACACGGAGATCACTTTAATTGGGCTGCCTTAACTAAACTTTCATACGATAGACCAACTTTAAGATTTGCCTGTGGCGAACACATGGTTGATCGCATGGATGGCATTAAGAATATTGACATCATGCTTCCGGGAGAGATGTACGATTATGGAGAGTTTCAAATATCTCCAATAAAACTGTATCACGACATACCAAATTTCGGTTATAGGATATTCAAAGAAGGTAGAAAAATAATTCACGTAACAGATACAGCCCATTTAGAAGGTATTACCGCGAAGGATTATGATTTATACGCATTAGAACATAACTACAACGAAGACATAGTCGATGAAATAATAAAGCGCAAAAAAGAACTTGGAGAATTTTGCCACTTGGAAGGAGCCATAAATTCACATTTAAGCGAACAACAGGCAAGAGATTTCTATTTTAACAACAAAGGAGAACACTCTAAAATTATAAGATTACACGAGAGTTCAACAAATTATTAAAACATAAAACATGGACGATATTTTAACAAATGCAAATAAAATAATAGCCAATGCTGACGAGATAGAAAGGCTCGTTGACGACTTAGAGGATGCTGCAACGGCAAAAGCTCAGTCCAGAGCAGACTACGCTAAAGCAATAGCAATAGAAATATTAAAATTAAAGAACGGAGTCACTATCAGTTTTGAAGAGCAGGCTATTATCAAGCCCACGGCAGACGAGAGATCCAAAATTGCAGAGGCAATATGCTACGATGAGGTATTTAATAAAGATGCTTTTGATAATCTATATAAAGCTCTGATTGTCAAGATAGACGCTCGAAAAGCTATTATGAACGGATACCAGAGTATTAACAAAGTAATTCAATAAAATGAACACACAAAAAGCAATAAGCATACTAATTCAAGCCGACTCATTTCAACAATCAGTCCTGGATGCGATAACGGATGCTACAAACGGCAGGATAAATCCCTTGAAAACTATTGAAATAAATGATTCGTTTGCAAAACTACGCGAAGTCATCGCAGGGAACCAACGAACGAACACAATTGTATTACACGAAATTCAAGAAATTGTGTTTGAAATTACTGGAGCCACAGAGGAGCAAATGAGATCCAGAACCCGGAAAAGAGAAATTGTCATGGCTCGGCAGGCGATTATGTCATTTTATCGGAGAATAGGGAAAAATATATCTTTACGCGAAGCAGGAGAAGTTTATGACAAGGATCATGCGACAGTCTTACATTCGATTAAAACCATGACCGAATTAAACGACACCAGTAAGCAATTTAGGGTAATGTTTAAGCCTTTATGGACATTTGCAATCAATGAGGTTGGAGGCACAAAGAAAAATTTTAATCTTAGAGTAACATCAATATAATGAGAGATACAGCCAAATGTGCTTGTGGGAGAAAAATACCACAAAGATATGGTTCTACTATCCAGAACAAGCAATGCCCTAGCTGCACTCTTTTAAACCTATCCTCTGGGGACACAAATAAGGTTAAAAGAGGATTAAAGCAAAAGATAGCGAATACCACTGTAAAAAAAAGAAAGTCCGTTAAAACGTCTAAAAATACCAAAAAGAGTATTGTTAAAAAACTTGATATTGCATGGTCGAAGCTGGTTAAAATTAAAGGAGATCATAAATGCGCTGTCTGCGGAAAGACTAAATCATTAAATTCACATCACATTACATCCAGAGCTAACCATTCTATAAGGTGGAATTTAGATAATGGTATATGTTTATGCGTAGGACATCATATAGGAGTAACCTTTTCTGCTCATAAAACTCCAATAAAATTTATCTACTGGTTGGAAGATAGGATGGGAAAAGAGTTTTTGAATAAGTTAATAATGAAAGGTAATAGCACTTATCATTACCATCTGTTTGAGCTGGAGGTTATGTTAAAGGAGTTAAATAACGAAATAGTCAATCATGGGAAAGTACAGTAAATATAAAGGAGTTTCTCATACCAAAGACCCAAGAACAGCTAAAAGAACGATATGGAGAGCTGCATGGAGCTATGAAGGAATCAAATGTTATAAAAAATGTGATACCGAGAGAGAGGCTGCGATAGCTTACGATAAAATGAGGATTAATAGAGGATTAGAGCCTGTAAATATATTTAAAAGAAAAATTGAATAGTAAAGTCCCTGTAATTTCGGCATACCATAGTCGGCAGGGACTTATTTTAAAGAATTAAGCATGGTATTTGAAAAATATATACAAGTTGAAAAAGAATACATACCTAGGAGATGCTGCACCGATATTCTATTAAAAAAACTCAGAGCAGTAGGGATTAAAACTACCGGATATGACCGGGATATGGAGCCGATCCTAAAAGATAAAGGATTTGGACTTCCAATTCAAGAGGAAGAGTATTGGCATTTTATGGTAAATCATAAATACCAGAGATATTGCCTTAACTACTCTGACGCACTCGCAGAAGAATTACTTTTCCTTAATCAATTAAATTTATTATAATTAGTAAAGTTTTTACACTAAATTATTATATATTAATTATTATATATTACATTTGTACCAAATAAATATAATTTAATGATTATGAAAACACAAATTGAGATGAAACGTGAATTATTTGGAGTTCAAATTAAACAACAATCCAAAACTGAATTTTTCAGTGCCACTGATTTAACGAAAGCAGGCAATATGTGGAGAAGGAGCCGTGGAATTGGAGACTTCAACCTGTCTGTATTTTTAAAATCAAAAGGAACTGCTGAATTCATTAAAGAGCTGCACGACAAGTATGCCATCGTGATAAGCAAAGGGAGAGGTAGAAACTCTCAGACATGGGTACATCCGCTCCTTTTTATAGATATTGCGTTAGCTATCAATCCTAAATTAAAAGTAGAGGTGTATGAGTGGCTATTTGATAACCTTATTAAATTCAGGAATGACAGCGGAGATTCGTACAAAGAAATGAGCGCGGCAATTTGGCAGCGATTCCAAAACAAGAGAGAATTTCCTAAATATATTGCGAGAGTTGCAAAACACATAAGGAAATCCTGTAAAATCGAGGATTGGAACACCGCAACCGAAGATCAATTAAGACTAAGAGATAAAATACATTATTCAATAAAGACTTTGACCAATGTATTAACAAGCACAGATGAAGCTGTAAGACTTGGAGTTAATGAACATTTAAACTAAAGTTATGAATCACGAAGAGAAAAACAAAATGACGGACTATTTAATAGCGATTACAATAATTTTTATAATTGTATCTATTTTTGCTGCGATCCGGGCAAACGCTCAGTCTGAAATAAGCATTGAAGATGCAAAGAGTTTAGGTAATATAATAAATGCAATGTTTTAACAAATAATTTATTATATTTGCTTTTAAATTAAAAGTAACCACAATGAAATTAGAGAATACATATTTTATCATAAGCCCGACAAGGGTAAAATTAACAGGTTCGTGTGGTTACTTTCCTGTTTTTTTTATGTCTTGTTGGGTATTTTTATTTTATAGATATGGCTGAAAACAAAAAATCAGTGTTACTTTATTGCGATATAATCCATACGGTTGAAAAATTAACCGATGAACAATCAGGAATATTATTCAAACATTATTTGCGCTATATCAATGACCTAAATCCAAAAACTGACAATCTAACGGAGATAATATTTGAACCAATAAAACAAAATCTTAAAAGAGATTTACTAAAATGGGATGAAACAAAAGAAAAACGAAGTTTAGCAGGAAAAGAAAGTGCAAGAATAAGGGCTTTAAAAAAGGAACAAACGTCAACAAATCCAACAAGTGTTGAAAGTGTTAAACAAACGTCAACAAATCCAACTGTTAATGTTAATGTTAATGTTAAAGGTAATGTAAGTAAAAGTATAAAAAAAAGAGAGAGAGATTTTAAAGAATCTCTCACACCCTATTTAGAAAAGTATGGAAAGGATCTTCTTAATGAATTTTATTTTTATTGGACAGAACATGGAGAAAAAGATTTAAAAATGAGATTTGAGAAAGAAAAAAGTTTTGGCATCGCTCGAAGATTAGGAACTTGGATTAAAAACGAAAATAAATTTAATAATGAAAAGAATAGGACAAATAACAAGGGATTTGAAAGTGATACCACAAAAGAAGCAGTTAGGGCGGTTGCAAACGGATTTGTCGATTACACACCAGAAACTTAGCAATAAATCTAAATTAGTATTAAAATCATTTCCTAAGGCTGAAAGTTTCGCAACAGCGTTTAATCTTGACAGTTGTGATGAAAGGTATATCGGAATAAAAACAAATTTGGACGGGTTGAAGTCCAATACAATAAAGCTCCGAGAATTATCAGATTGCTACGGAGATGAAAATATATCTAACTGGATTGCGGCTTGGTTAATTTCAATTTCATCATATATGAATTTTGAAATAAGTACACAGCAAGCAAAATCAACATCTATGATGATATTGGAAGAGTTATACATGCTGAATATTGCAGAGTTTACTTTTTTCTTTAAACAGATAAGAAAAGGCATATTTGGTATTTTTTACGGTAAATTTAACGGACAAACTATTTTAATAGCTTGTAAAGAATTCCGCAAAAACAGAGGTAGGATATTATCTGACATGAATTATGATGAACAAATTCTTTATAAATAATGCGGCAATGAGCGAGAAAGAGCAGAATGAATTAATAAATTAAAGTTATATAAGAAATAAACGGAGCCTTAGCGGAGTTAATGACATTGAACGGTAAATGTAAGTTTTGAATTTAAACCGATTGAATAAAATAAAAATGAACAAGAAAGACAAAGAAAAATTAATGTTAGCGGATGATTTAACTGACTATATTTACAAGAAACATACGCAAGAAGAATGTGCTGGATTTGCAGACGGGTATAAAGCTGCACTACTAAAGGTTGAAATTTTAAATTTACATGGTGTTCCCCAGCAACGCAAACAATTGTGTGGCTTTTTTAGAAGAACATGAAGTTGCTGGATACGCGGAATTTTCAGAGAGATATTTTGAAATAGAAGTCGATGAATTTTTTAAAAGCAATTTGTAGTGGGTAACGTTTAGTTGTCGGTTTTTAAACGGAATTTAAAAAAATATTATGGAAAAATTAATTGATGAAATGGATGGGCTATTTAAACAAGTTGTTAAATACTACCCAATGAAAGATTTAGCGGAAACTAAAAGACAGTGGAACAGCTTAGTATCTGAGTTTAAAAACTGCAATTTAGCTTGTGTTAGCAATTCGGTTTGTCCACACTGTAATTCAATAAATACTATTGAAGCTGCGAATAGAGTATGCCTTGATTGCAACGAAACATTTAATTGTGGGCAAAATGATTGGTAACGGTTTGGCTATGTTTAGTTGCCTAACGATAAACTTCAAAAACTAAGCACAATTTTTCAACGGCAATTAAATATGAGCCGTTGTTATAAAACGTTCTTGAGCGATGGCAGTTTCTAAAAAAGATAGAGAAATAATATTTAGTAAATACGGAGGTAAATGTGCTTATTGTGGCGACACATTACAAAAGGGATGGCACGTAGATGAATTGCTACCAGTGCGTAGAAATATGAAATATAATAAGGATAAATCAAAATTCGTGCATGATGGCACTTACGAGCATCCTGAGCGATTAAATATTGATAACCAGATACCAAGTTGTCCAAGCTGCAATATTAACAAACACTCAATGAGTTTGGAAGAGTTCAGGAATTTAATTGCGGGATTTATGAAGCACCTGAATGAAGTAAGCACTCAATATAAGATTGCAAAAAGATATGGATTAATTAATGAAACAATAAAACCGATAGTGTTCTATTTTGAGCGTGCGTCGGCAAATGTTTTATAACGTGCCGTCTAAACGCAGTTTAGTTTTTGTGAAAGAATTTAAAAAAATATTATTACGATGGAATTAAAAAAGTTATTCGACAATTTATCAGATTGTTATGCTGATACATGGATAGAAATGAATGGTAAAATGAAAGAAGGACAAGTAATACCAGCTATGACATACGGTGCATTTTGTGAAGCTGTAAATATTGTTTTGAAGGCTGGGAACAAAAAGTAAAGTCGAAAGGACTTATAAGTGCTGCCGTTAAATTGCGTTTAGACTTTGTTCTATTGCGTTGACTTCACGGTCAAGTACTGATACCTTTCGAGTTTAGACGGCACGTTCAATTGCATGGTGTTTTGGGAATTGCGAAACGATAAAATTATTTTCAATTTTTGAGCAGCAATGGAAAAACAGCCGTAACGCAGTGAAGGCAATGCAATTGAACGGTTTGGGTATGAAGCGTTTTTATTTACGGACAATTAAACACAAATGATTATGAATAGAACTAAAATTATTGAGCATTACAAAAAGTTTATGGAACTTGATAAAATGCAGGAGGATTACCAAATTGATATTGATTGGATGGAAGCGTTCATAGAAGATAATAACTTAGTAAATAAAAATGATTTATTACCCGTTGTTAGCGGTAGTTGCACCGATGGTAAACACCGCAGACAAATAACTGAAAAGGAATTGAAACTTGCTGCTAAAGAAGTAAGATTAGAATGGGGACTAATCGAGTACCTTATAAACAAAGTACGTAAAATGCAAGTTAACAGCGGCAATTACCGCTAACGATGGGTATAAGAGCCGTTTTTTTCAATGGCTTTTATACCGTGTTACCTACTGGTGCGACTTTAAACGATAAAACTTAATTAATAGAACTGAACCAAAACCCAACAACTTTGAAAAAGTTGAAGAGCGTGGGCTTTTTTCTTTTACGGATGAACCTACAAAGGCTGATTAGATGCACGAATGTAGCACTTGCAGCTAACGTTTGTGTAAGTTGCGTTGAACACTGACTTTGATTAAATGAACGAATGTAGTTTTAAAAGTTTTTAGGGAGGGTTTTCTTATATTGTTTGTATATGCGGGATATATTATATATATTTGAATATTAATTATAAAATATATTTATATGAAAAAGATTATCGAGATTCCAGATGAAATTGTAAAGGAATTAAAAATCATGGCGGTTAAAAATGATACTGACCTGAAAAATTACATTCAAAATTTAGTCGCAAAACATTATGAATTTAGTAATGTAACAGAAATGGCTTCATACGCTGTTGAAGATGGGCAAAGCATGAGGTTTATTTGGAACTATTTAATTCAAACTTATCAGGGGATTCAAGATGAAACGTTTGATTATGGTGATTTTAAATTTGAATCATTAATTGATTTTTTAGAATACGTTAAACACGTATGCAAAACAGCAATAGAATCTATAAAAACTGAAATGGAGGACGAAAATTATGAATAATTTTGCAAAAACAGTAGAAATTACTATTGAACAATTATGTGATTGTGCTAATGAGAAAGAAAATAAAGGTCTTGATATTGATTCAGGATTAGGAGAAGTTGTTATTGGTGGAATTGAATACCAAATCCAGTTATCATTTAAATCTGACAAAAAGACTTGGTGCAAAGAAAACGAAGTAAGAATGTCTGAGGTTGTTAAGATTCATTAAAGTTTTGAAAAAACTTATGCGCGAGGGCAAAACTTTTAAAACGGTATGATTAAGCAGCGAATTATAATAAATGAAACGGGCAATGCAATTTACACCTTGTTGTATTGCCGGGTTTTCCGGCTACCGTTTGCCTGGCAGTTCGTTTCATTTTAAACCACCTTTTTGACAGGCAAATGGAATACAACGGCAAGAATAAACACTTTTAAATTTTAAACATGAAAGATAAAATAAAAGAAACGACAAAATTACTTGCAAAAGGAATGATTAGTATAAAAGAAGCCGATAAAATTTTATTGGGTTTATTTAATGTTAGCAATAACGCAGTGGCGGTTTGCGGAGAACTTGGATTTAAGTGTAGATTTCGCAAAGGCGAGTACTGTTACAGTATAGATGAATGCTCATTAAAAATGGAGCAAACTGATTGCTAACGTTTAGTATAAGAAGCGTTGCGAAATAAATATTAATAACTTTTAAATTAAAACATGATACCAAAAAATAGCAAAATACCTAAATTAAAACATGATGCAAGCAATGATTTTTATACACTGTTAGGTAACGTTGATATTAAATATTCTGGAATACCTAATATTTGTTTTTCTCTCACAGACGAAAATGATGATAGAGAAAAAGATTTTATTAAACAAAGAATAGAAAAAGGGTTTGACGAAAGCGAAACATGGTCATTAAGAGATACGATTGCTAATTTTATAATACCAAGATTAGAGTTATATATAAAAATAACACCAAGCGAAATTGAGGTTGAGCAAATGGATGAAATTAAATCTTTTTTGAGTGCCATGAAGTTAGTAGCAAGAGATAGAGGTTCTTTAATCTTAACCGATAAAGAAAAAGAAATATTAGATAACGGATTACAAAACTTTCATAAAATCTTTTTAGGATTATGGTGGTAATGTTGCCTAACGTTGAGTATATGAAAAGTACAGGAGATAAAAGCAGAAACCTACCTGATACTCACAAAACTTAAAAAAGTGGTACAACTGCATAAATCAGCACTTAACCCTGTATTTTTTATATACATTGTTACCTGCCGTTAATTTTAAAAATATGTTAATATTAGATAAAGGATTATATAGATTAACTCGTGATTTCCAAAATAGAGGAAGCATTAGTATTGGGACTTTAAAAAAAGGTACTTTGATAAATGTAACGCAGATTGATTTTGAATACCATAAAGTTATGGCTGACCAATTTGCAGACTGGAATTTTTGGGAATTGCCACTTGAACCTGTTGTGTTGGATAATGGCAGGTAACGGTTTGGCTATGCGTAGTTGCGGAAATTAACACTAAATTTTATAGATAATGACTAAAATAATAACAGATAATAGTAAAGTGAACATTAACTTATTAAAAGAGAATGAGCTTCTAAAAAAGGAAAATCAAAAACTAGAACTTGATAAACAAGCACTAACACAGCAATTACGTATAGGTGTTGTTGTAGGTAGTGCGTTATTGAAAGACTTACTTGATGGTAGTGAAGAAGTTATTACAATTAATGGACTGAGATTTACAGGAACACACGAAGAAAAAATTAAGCAGGTGTTTGATAAGCACGGAATAAAATATGAAATACCGTTTTAGCATTACCTACAACGGTTTGGCTATGTTGTCGGATTTTGTTTTTCACAAAATATGCAATATAGGTAGTGTTATACCCTGTTTTTTTGAGTGTTTGGAAAATAATTTACAGAAAAGTGTATTTTTATTTGGTAGTTAGTACAGATTATTGTAGATTTGTAGTATAATAATTAAAACAAAACAAAAGAAATTATGAAATTCAATAAAAAAGGTCAAAACGTAATAACAAGAGAAAATGAAATAAATGTAATTGCCTTCAAAATACAAAATAGTGATGACATTATTTTAGGCAGAACAAATGAAAAAGGTTGGATTGTTAAAACATCTGACGGTATTATGATTTACTCTACTAATGAAATGGAAGAAATATACATTTTAGATTTAATTGAAAGTGATTTAGAACGTTTAAATTGGACTGCATAATGAGCAAAGAATTAATAAAATGGAGTGTGCTGAGCCGTAAATTAAGCGGTTCAGATAACTCTATACGACCAAATAAAGTACCTAAAAAATACGAACGTAAAGTTAAACGATTATTGTTTATTCTCGATTTGTGGGAGCGTTGGGCAAATAGGGTATAACGGTGGTAATATGAACCGTTTTTTCAATGGTTTATATTTAGTGTTGTATGTCTGGTGCGATTATTAACCACAAAATTTGATTAAATGAACGAATTTAAAAAAGAAAAAAGGGGAGGGATTTGTTTTTATAACTGTGATAATATCGAGTTTATGAAAACTAAGCCTGATAATTATTATGATTTGGCAATAGTTGACCCACCTTACGGAATAAGCCAAGACGAAACACAAAACGATTTAGGAGGTAAAAAAGGTTTTAATAAAGAAAGTGGAACTTTTAAAACTTACCACAAAACAAACTGGGATGATGAAGTTCCACCACCTGAATATTTCGAGCAATTACTTAGGATTAGTAAAGAGCAAATTATATGGGGAGGTAATTACTTTCATAATGTAGATTTAGAAGGTGTTATTATTTGGAATAAGGGGAATAGCGGCAAATTTAAAGAGGGCGAACTTGCAAAAACTTCTTTTAATACTTTTAAAATTTATTATTACAGCAGGGCTGATGCTTATATTAACAAGATTGATATAAAAATACATCCAACACAAAAGCCAATTGATTTATACCGATTTTGCCTTTTAAATTACGCAAAAAAAGGTTTTAAATTATTAGACACACATGGAGGAAGTTCATCTTTTGCCATTGCAAGCGATGTTGAAGGATTTGATTTAGATGTTTGCGAGATTGATAGTAAATACTTTAATGATGCAGTACAGCGATTTGACAACCACAAACGCCAACTCAAACTATTTTGAAAAAATAGAAGTGCGAGGGCTTTTTCTTTTTGGTCAAATTAGTACAAACTTGATTAAAAGAACCGAACTAAGCACTTGCATACAACGGTTAAGGTATGGTGTCGTTTTTTTTACGGATAAATAACCACTAAAATAAATATAATGGAAGATTTTAAAACAAACCTATTAAAGGATTTACGTAATTTCATAATAGAAAATGAAGACTGCGGAGAAGATAAAGCATGGAATGCAGCAATTGAACAGGTAGAAAACTTAGTAAAAGAATGCATTATACCTGATGTTATAGGTTGTAATAATTTAATTTTCGGGAAGGAAAGAAAAGATTTTGAAGTAACAATAAGAACACACGATATACCTAGAGATGATATGCTATGGGACGTTAATGAGGAAGTAGCTATTTATGTAAAAAACATGAATAGGCATGATGATTTTAGTGAAGTAATTAAAAGACTAAATGAAATAATGGAAGAGCTTAAATAGCGTGCGTGGGCAATTAAATTTTATTGCCTATAACGGTTTGGCTATGTTTTGAAGCCGACAACGAAAAAATAAGATTGAAAATATAAACCAACAAAGGCTTTTAAATATAGTTTTTGTTATAAACTTTTAAAAATTATGAGATACACAATAATCGAAAGAAAAGTGGTTGAAGTAACCAAAGAAGAATATATTAAAGATAGAAAAGAAACCCTAAAAGCGTTGAAGGCAGGATTAAAACAGTTTAAGACAAAGACTACGATAGAAATAAATGAAAGGCAGAATAGAATTGATGAAATTGAAATTCTCCTGCGTGGGCTGGAATAATTTTTTATTGTTTATAACGTTCAGTATATGAAATCGTTTGGCATTTCGGAGCACTTATCTGTCAAACCGCTACAAACTATATTAGGTGTAACTACCTTAAAGTTAGCACTATCCGCCAAATGTTTTATATTCATAGTTATACAAACATTTGCTGCAACAAGCCTTTTTTAAACTCCTGTGTTTTTTCTAACTCTGTATTTGCCAATTCTATTTTAGTGTCAATAGCACTTAGAAAATTCGCTATTTGGGTTTGTTCTTCGATTGAGGGTACTTCACATTTAAGTTTTAAAAAATCTTTTTTACTCATAACTCTATTTCGACCAGCACCACCTGGAGAAATCATTCCTAACATAAACCTAAATTCCTTTTGAATAAAAATATACTTAAAGTAATGATATAGAACTAAATCACTATTAAAAGTATATGTTGGAAATCTATGTGATACTAAGCCACCATCATCTTCTTTTTTAACTAATGCAATAGCTCCTTCCCATGCAAAAGTGATATTTACAATTACATCATTTTCCTTCACAATAAAAAGTCTATCCATTGCAATTTTTGTGGGGTCTGCATTTGGTTTTTGAAAAGTTCCTTTACAATGACTTCTTATTCCAATTGCAAGGTATTTGATTTTTGGCTTTTCAACCTCTCTTATGCAGGGTATTAAGAAATCCCCCAACTTCTTCTCCTCCCAATCAGGAAAATCATTCCCATTTTTATCTTTAAAGCGCAGTTGCTGGCTAAAGATTTGCTGCATTACGCCTTTTTTGTATTGCTCTAAAAGCTGCTTCTTTTTGGTGACTTGCTCTATTTTGCTGTCAATTGCCGTTAAAAAGGTGGCTATTTTTTTTTGTTCGGGTAGGGTGGGGAAATCAATTTTAGTCGTTAGTATATCATTTCTTGAAAGTCCGGGAATCATATTACCACTTGCTAAAGCTATATAGTAATTTTTATACAAGGCTAGTTTATGGTGTAAAAATTCAGTAGAAGAATCAGAAGAACTTATAGCCATAAGCTGCCTTCCCATAGTAACCTCATCAAGCATTAACAACATTGCAGAGCCAACTCCACTTCCTTTTACTGTAAAAAGAATATCTCCTTTATTTGCTACTTTTCCTTTCTTTAGACTCCATTTCGTAATGTCCTCCATGCCATTTGTAAAATCAGAGGGACCAGTAAAATATGGTGACAATCCTATTTGTTTTTTGATAGAATATTCATCTGGGTTTAGATGTTGCCCTGAAATTAGGATATATTTTTTTTCTAATTTAAACTCTTCCCATCCTTCACTAAACTCAGGAAACCGCAATGTTGGTATTTTGTTTTTTACTGCTTCCATACTAAAAAGGCGTTTCAATATTTAGTTGTTTACAAAAGTCGGCAATGGTGGTGTCGGTGGCAGTTATTTCTTTATCTAAAGCTTTAAGTTCGTTTGCAACCTCGCTTAAATCAATTGGTTCTTCTTCTTCAAAAGTATCTACATAACGTGGTATATTCAGGTTGTAGTCGTTTCCTTTTACCTCATCAATTCGGGCTACGTAACTGTATTTATCTAATGCTTTTCGTTCTCGGTAGGTATCAACTATTTTATCAATATTAGCATCGGTAAGTTTGTTTTGGTTACCTGCTTTTACAAAGTGTTTACTGGCATCAATAAACAGAATGTTATCGCTATTAACACGGCATTTACTTAATACCAAAATACAGGTGGGTATGCTTGTGCCGTAAAAGATGTTTGCAGGAAGCCCGATTACAGCATCTAAATAGTTTTGTTTCTCAATTATATATTCTCTTATGGTTGCTTCGGCTGAACCTCTAAACAGAACCCCGTGAGGTAATACACACGCCATTGTTCCGTTGTCGGCTAATTGGTGTATCATGTGTTGCACAAAAGCAAAATCGGCTTTACTGGTGGGTGCTATTTTTCCGTACTGGCTAAAACGTTCGTCACTTTCGTTTAGTGGGTTGTCTTTGCCTTTCCACTTTGCCGAAAATGGTGGGTTGGCTACAATCGCCTCAAAACGTTGGTCGAAGTGTTGCGGTTCTACCAAAGTATCTTCCTGCCTAATATCGAACTTGCTGTAATGTACATCGTGCAAAATCATGTTCATACGTGCAAGATTGTAGGTAGTACGGTTTAGTTCCTGCCCGAAAAACTCACTTACCTCAGCCTCGCGGTTTACACGCAACAATAACGAACCACTACCACAAGTAGGGTCGTAAACGGTTTTAATTCGTTTTTTACCTGTAGTAACTATTTTAGCTAATATTTTAGATACGGGTTGAGGGGTGTAAAATTCACCTGCTTTTTTACCTGCACCACTTGCAAATTGCCCTATCAAATATTCGTAGGCATCGCCCAAAACATCGCTATCGGAATCTTTTAAGGCAAAATCAATTTTATCGAGGTGTTGTAATACTTTTGCTATTAATGTATTTCGTGCATCGGGCGAACGCCCTAATTTGGTACTGCTTAGGTCTAAATCTTCAAAGAGTTGGTTAAAATCATCTTCGCTTTCCGTACCCATTGTACTTTGCTCAATGCTGTTTAATATACTTCCTAAATCCTCAAGAATAAAATTGCTTTCGTTTTCGGTGTTGCCATTCCCTTTTTTAGCGATTGAGCTAAAGAGTTCTTCGGGTTTTAAGTAGTAACCCAATTTAAGTAAAGAATCGTCTCTTATGGCTTCTAAATCATCGGTACTGGTAACTAGTAAATAGTCTTTTACGGTTTCGGTTTCCAGTAATTCGTTGGCGAAAATGTATTGTTTTTCTGATAGGTATTTAAAGAAAATAAACCCTAATATGTAATCTCTAAACTCATCGGCATCCATTTTGCCGCGTAACTCGTTGGCAATGTTCCAAAGTTGTTGTTCGAGAAGTCGCTTCTGTTCTTCGCTCATTTATGTTGGTTGATTTTTACGGTAAATTTTGGTAGGTCAAATATAGAAAAATAGATTAGCAAAGTTTCTTATCAATACAATCATTAAGCAAATAAAAGAGCCTGTAAATAATGATTATTGTCCTTTTTAATATAATTATTACAGGGTGTCGCATTTTACAACACCCTGTATTATACAAAAAGCAAAATTATCCTGTTATTGAGGTTAATTTAACCTCAAACGAATCAATCAATCCGCGTAATAAAGCTGCAATAATAATTCCCTCTGTCTCCTCTGCCATCTTTGGTATATCAATCAGCATATTAGTAAGAACCGGGGCGCTTTCTTTAAATGCAATTATATCTCCTGCTATTACTGCCAGCGCAATTTTCCTCGCAACGGGCTTATAGTCTGCTGGGATCATTTCTCCAAAGCGGTCATCAATGTACCCGATGGCGGCACTAAATAAATCATCATCTTTAGCTTCGACAATTTTCATTGCCCACTTTACCCAACCTTTTTTTCCAAACTTTGTGAAGTCAATTAAGGCATCACACTTTACACTGAACGCTTTTTGCTCGTCTCTGTACAAAATTCCTACTAATTCTTCCATAATTATTTATTTTTGAGATTATTAAAATTTGTTATTCCTTTGACTATTTTTGAGTTTTTGGATACATTATGGAACCAACCCCAGCCAGCGAGACCACCTCCAACTACTTCTATTACCCTGTATTGTTCTGGGGTCATTAAGTCTGGTGCAAATGCGCTTAAAGCTAATCCTGCAAATGAGATACCTATTCCAAAGTTTCTTTTTCTTTGGTTAAACCATTTCCAAATCTTTTTAACTGTTTTCATGACTTCCTTTTTATTTTCTTGATCCAGGAATTATCGTTGCGGCATAAGAGTAGCATAACTCCGATAATAACTATCCACGCTAAAGAATAATATAATAGTATAATAGTATCATATTATAACATTAAATCTTCTATATCCTAACACATCGCTTTTTTTATACCGGGAGATTTTTACCTGATTAGACTGGTTCCCTCCCAATACATTCACGTATAATCCTTCAAAGCTAATAAATAATCCAACATGACCCTGCCAGGTGGAGTTGCCTCTTTTAAAGATAACTATATCTCCGGTTTTGGGATCTTCCGTTTCTTTCCCTTTTTTTAACCAACTTCTTGCGTTAACTTCCCGGCTAAGAGAGAATCTGGCTTTCATAAATACCCAATTCATAAAGATAGCACACCATGGGGTTTCGTCATCATTAACCCATGTTGCCCCAGTTTCTTTAGCATAATTGACAATGGTTTGATTATTGAGTTTCCCTACAATCTCCTTAGTCCCATATTCAGCTAATGCTATTTCAATTACTGTTTTCATAATACTGCTTTTAGCCTTACGGTATGCTCCTTTAGTTTAAGTTGTGGAAATTCACTTCGTGCCAAAGTTTCTACTATTTCCCAGTCGTCAAAGTACAAAGCATTTACAATTTCCTCGTACTGCTCCCAGTCTTTGAACTTGATTATTTGAACTTTAAAGTTTTTCATTTCTGATATAATTTAATAATGTTCTCATTTAACCCATCCAGCTTTAAAGCCAGAGACCTCTCATTTCTAATTAACTGGTCATTCAGTAAATTAAAATCTTCTTTACTTCTTTCCTCACTTTGCAGCACTTGATTTAAAATTACTTGATGCTGAGATATATTATTGGATTCAATAGAAAAGGACTTCATTTCCTTACTATGTTCCCATATATCAGAGGTGTTCCTGTTAATGCTTCGCCTGTTTCATCGTTAACCCAGTCGGAACTATCTTTGGGAAATGTCCAATTTTCGAAATCGACAACTAATTTAGTAATGGATTTTTTTTCTGGTTGTTTAGGCAAATTGAAGCCAAAACGGTCAAATATCCTTTTGCCTTTCATTGCTACAAAGATATTGTCTAATGCACGGGCGTAAATTTTTGGAGGTATTTTTTGTTTGCTTTTCTGTCTAATGTCGGGTTCAGAAAATATTTTACTTCCGTATTTAATAGTTTCAATTAAGGCTGATTCTAAATTATAAACCGACTTAATATCTTGGGATTTGGGTCTTGTGAATTTATAACGATATACATTTTTGTTTTTTGGCCGCCATTGTTTTAGCCATTCCTTTTTTAGCAATACTGCAATTTCTTTACTTGGTACGATGAGGTGAAAATGTGGGTTGTACGTTTTTTTTATTGGATTGAAGTTGCATTCCAGAGATTTAACACCAATTAGCTTAATTCCTTTGCCCCGTTGGTATCTTTTTTTGCATCGATTATGGATTAGCTCAAAAGCTCTTAGCATTCCATAAATCCAACGATTTAACTTTTCTTCTTTACACGCTTTTACGGTTAGTGTTACAAAATAAACATCTTCCCACTGGGATATAATCGGATAATATCGGTTAATTGTGTCAGCTTTACGAATGGCATTACATACAGTACAAAATCTGTTTTTGCAATACTTACCATACATTTTGCCATTCGAAACAATAACATTGCCCAAACAATGGTAAGCGTTCCAATATGCCTGTTCTCTTTCCGGTTCTCCTTTTTCTTTCACAACATCAATAAGAGACAATACCATTTTCCGAGTTATTAGTTTTCTTCTGGCTCTATTTACTAACGAAGGATTGTTAATTACATCTGTTCCTTCGCCCGTAACTAAAGCAATTGAGGGAATTTCATCGTTAATTATTTGAACTTTAAAGTTTTTCATTTCTGATATAATTTAATAATGTTCTCATTTAACCCATCCAGCTTTAAAGCCAAAGACTTTTCATTTCTGATAAGTTGGTCGTTAAGTAAATTAAAATCTTCTTTACTTCTCTCCTCACTTTGTAACACCTGATTTAAAATTACTTGATGCTGAGATATATTATTGGACTCAATAGAAAAGGACTTCATTTCCTTACTGTGCTTCCATATATCAGAGGTGTTCCTGTTAATCTTAGCCTGATTTACATACGAATTGATACCAATAGTTGTCGCATTTGAAACTACCATTGTAATAATAGCGATTACTAAAAATTTAAAAATCGTCTTTTTAATGTCCTTTTCACTCATAACTGGGTTTGTTTATTATTTATTAAAAAACTTAATTATTTTCTTTCTGATTGCCCACCAACTGATTTTATCCTTAGTGTTTTTGTAGCCTGTTTTTTCTGGTTTGTCTTTACGTTTCATAATTATATTTTTTTAATTCAAAACCAAGAAGTGTAAACTCTGCCGTTCCCTAAGTTATATAAGTATTCTATATCTATCTCTTTTAATTCTCTACCGTTCCATATACTAAACTGGTCATACGTCGCGTCTTCGATTTCGTAGAACCACTTATAACCTCCTGAGTAGAAGCCATTTGTCAACGTAGATAGAGTTACTGCATAAGTAAATTCGAGAACTCCATCAACATATAGTTTGTATCCTGTACTCGACCTAGTCAATACAAGGTGTGTCCACGTTTGCTTAATAAAAATTCCTGTATCGTAATAAGATGTGAAATTGCGTATATATACTTTAGACACTGTAACTGCCCAGGGAACTCCTGCCCATCTAACAGCTAAACCATCAGTACTCCTAAGCCATACAAAATCGTAATCAGTTTCATTACGGGACTTACCATTAAGCCATACACTTACTGTTGTAGAGACATCCCCTGGAATGGAGTAGTTAAAGAATCCGTCACCTTGTCCTACTACTGCAATACCGTATAACATCACAGCAGAACTCCTAAAGATCAGGTTATTATTATCGTTATCTACACTACCTGTATAGTTTCCTGCCGCATCGGCAATAGTAGATGTTCCTACTGGATCTTCTAACTCCCAGCAAATAACATTACCTGACAGTAAATCTACTGACTGTACTCTCCACCAGGCTTGAGCTTGACTAAAACCTATTGAGGAAAAGAATAATAGTATTATGGTTAATTTAATTTTCATACACATAACTTATGTCTATTGTTGTTCCAAATCTTTGAAAAATTACTTTCGTTATTTTATTATTAGTATTATCTAAAGTAGAGTTTCCTCCAAAAATTTCAGCAGTTAAAGCTGTACCTCCGCTATCTGCTAGATAAAATAGCAGAGTATGTGCATAAGCAGTGGTTCCTTGAGTTAATCTAAGTTGACCAGTCTGCCCTTCTGGAATATTAACTATCTTTAAAGTTGATAACGAGTTAGCCCATGTCTTGGTAATAACATTACCATCAACCCAATCCTCCTCTAGTGTTGTTGAAGCAAGTAGCCTTTCTCCTAATGCATCTATCCAATTAGTTCCCGTGACAGTAGAGCTAAGAACTTGCCCTGCATCGCCTACATCACCGGATAGATCGTAGATAGACCCATAAAGAACTAGATCATCACCTACTTCTACATCCCCTGAAGCAAAAGAGTTGCCTGTAACTTGTAATTCATACGCCCCTAAATCAGTAGTGCCTCCTATCCATACTTCACTATCTCTATAAATGTCAGAACCTGATACAGTCCAATTGCTACTACCACTTCCTCCCGCTGCCCACTTCCAACCCCCAGTAACTCCATTATCAGCAGTTAATACAAAATCATTCGTAGGGGTGTTACTAATCTTCATATTAGCTTCGTCAACTACATTGTTTGTAATTGTCAATGCTGCACTACCTGTAACTTCTCCAGTATGTGTTACGTTGCTTATTTTAGCTGTGTTTGTTGTTATTTGCCCCCACTTTGACGCACTCAATAAACCTGCATAAGTTCCTGTTGCTTCGGGTACTAATACGTTACTTCCTGAGCTTGAATTAATATATAGTGTAGTACTTGTTTTTGTTCCGATACTTAAATCTGTTCCTGTGCCTCCACCGCTTTGTCCTAAGTCAACCCAGCTACTACCAATATAAGAATACAATTTCCCATCAGTAGTATTATAGTAAGTATCTCCGGTAAATGGAGTTGATGGTGCTGAACTTATATTCCCGAACCTAAAACGTTTAGCATTCATACTAACCCTATCAGCTGTTAAATTCATTAAAGTTGTTGGTGTTGCAGCATTGTGTAGAATATAAGTAGCGTGTAAATTTCCTGTCTTTATTGTTGTGGCTTCGAGGTTATTACCGTCCCATGTTAAATTTGCATCGCCTTCAATAGTTCCTGTTCCTGACCATACAGGAATCTGATTTGCTGTTACCGTTCCATCCTGAGAAACATCACCGCCACCTCCTCCGGCATAAATAGGTACATTCAGTACGCTACCTGTTAAGGTAGAAGCTCCATTTGTTCCTGTTGTGGTTAGTGTTATAGAAGTGCCTGAACCTGATACTGTTCTAAAATCAAAGTAAACTATTTCTTCATCTGCAAAGCTTCCTGAATTTCGGTAGTCGGAAGCAGGAACAGTGAAGTAAGACGTTTGGTCTATTTCATCATAACTTAATTGGAACGTATAGTAATCTTCACCGTTTAAGTCTATTAGTGAAAAGATATTGCCTGTCACCATAGAGTTAAAAAATGCAGATCTATCTTTCGAATCTAAATCATCTTCAGCAAAGAAGAATTCATTAGCTTCCCCTAAATCAGAATTATTAGCTCTGAAATAACCTGCTGCTATGCCTATGGGGGATTGTGAAGTTTGGTCATACCTGTATCTTAGTGATATTGAACCTGTTGGAACAAACGTATCTCCAGGTGCGTCCCCAAATACTATCTCGTCTGTAGTTTCATTAAAGTACAACATCTTAGTTTCCCCTACTTTTGTATCGAAGTCCCCGTAAATACCGTCAACATCCACACTAAATCTGTTGACTGATCCTGATCCTTGTATATATGCTTTTTGGGTTGCTGTAGATGTTAATCCTACTCCTGTGTTAGTTCCTGTAACTAAACCTACTGAAGTAGAAGCTATTTTGAAATTAAGAATTGATGCTGCACTACCTGTTTCGTTAATTGTTAGGGTAGCTAGGGCATTAGATATTGTTGGATTAGCTGTAAATGTCTTAGCCCCTGTAATCGTTTCCGCCCCATCAATAGTTACATAATTACTTAAATCAGTATCTCCATTGATTATGCTTAGGTCAGCTATTGATGTTGTGATGGTAGCTGAAGATAGTAACCCGTTAACTGTTTCAACTAACCAATACTCGTTGGTAGCCACGTTAACAATCTTGGACCCTACGGGTATATTGATTCCAAAGGGGACTGAGTTACTAGCTACCCTGTACTCATTCACAGTGTATGCCTGAGAGAATACTTGGGTAGAGAGTATTAAGAGTAATATGGTTACTAATATATTTCTCATTGTTTCACATATTTAATCCTTAATTGATCATACTTATAAACATATCCAGTAACTTGGACAGTGTTGGTTGAAACGATATACTGGGAGGTAGCTAGAGGACTGCCATTATATTCTATCTCCACAGTGGTTGGAATGGGGGTATTAGCTAGGATGTGTACATCACCACCTGTCGCAGTGATACTTTCTGAGAAGTCCTCAAATACTGGGATGTGGTAGGTGACATCAGAAAGTAGAGCTGATTCGGTTTGAAGGGTGGGTGCGGCGTGGGTTACTGTGCCCGAAAAATAACCTGTACCGGCAACATTTAATTTATATGTGCCAGGACTAGTAGTGCCGATGCCGACGTTGCCGCCGATAAATGTATTCGCAAAGTTATCACCAGGATTTAATGATAATAACGTTCCAGATGTTGTTTGCAAACCTTCCCATCCTGCACCATTTCCACCAATATATAAATTAGCAGGGAACGATGTAGGCTTAATCGATAATCCACCGTTAATTTCTAATTTTTGTATTGGCGCCGTCGTCCCGATGCCGACGTTGCCGCCGTTTGTGATTCTCATTTTCTCTGAATAAAGATTTCCTCCTGTGGTTTTCTGTGTCCAAAAAGCAAGGTCAATATCTTTCCACGCAGAAGATTGAGCCCCAATAATTCCGACAGATGTCCCGGCAGTATATACACCGACACCAACATCATTCGGAGTATCCCAAACATTAAATTTTTGTATTGGACTCGTCGTGCCGATGCCGACGTTGCCGTTCTCTAAAACCGTCATAACCTCTGTTCCACCCGTTTCAATTAAATTAAGAATATCCGTTGTTCCTGTCGTTTGAATAGAAAGTTTTGACGCTGGACTCGTAGTTCCAATCCCAACATTAATACCATCTGTAAATACTGGGCTATCCTCCAATGCACTGCCTGTACCGTTCCAGTTGGGCAAATACCCGTCTGTACCTGTACCACTTACCCCACCTAAACCCTCCAAGGAATACTCAGGGATATTCAAAGAGTGTCCTACTAATTCGGCAGCTCCTGATGTGCCTATGGTTGTTAGGGTGGTAACTGCTGCATCTATTATTACTAGCTGAGCATCTGTTACATACCTACTATCAGAATCTTCTCTGATATCTCCTGTGGTTAGGGTTACTATTCCTACTTCACCGTTAACTGAGCTAACTAAGTCGGTAGGACTGATAATCTCTTTCCAACTGGTTTCTAGGGTGTAATCCCAAGTTTGTAGGATGTAAGTCTTGCTTGAGTCTAGTACAATACCAACATCACCAATCTCTGCATCAGACCAGGTAAGTAGCTCGAAATAAGTGTCCAATACCTCAGTGTTGACTATTGCTAGAGGTGGGACTTGATCTGCGGGCAGGAGACCATCAATATCTAGGGTTGCAACTCCGAATGGTTGGGCTTTCTGCGTTAAAGGGATATAGAAACCAAGACTGTCTTTAACTTGTCCTAGTGTGGCTGATTCAGTATCTATGGTGGCGTCTGGGTGGGCGACTGTGCCTGTGAAACTAGCTGTGCCAGTTTTGTGGTCAATTCTTGCTGCTTCTGTAGCCCCATTATAAAATATCGTATTTATTTGCCCTGTTGTAGTTTGATTTCTACCAAACCTGAACGTGCCTCCTGCAGTAGTTAGTGATGTAAAATCGAAATCCATCCATGAATTTGTATTCCCAGCATCGACGTTAAACGTGGATACATTACTGCCATTAATTGAGCCACTGCTGGTTAGTCCTCCCACTGTGATAGCGTCAGTAACCGTAGCTGTCCCATTGTCTATTACGTCTTGCCAAGTAGAAGTTGTTACTGTATTATCTCCTGTATTTGCGCCTGAAACTAAATCTAAAGCCGTTCTATTAGCATGATAAATGCCTGTGGTGTCTTTCCCTGTATTAGCTGCAACACTTGTATTGGCCGTAACTCTCGCCTCTGTATAATACAAGTTAGTTCCTTCGCTTAAATCGGTTGTTGACTTTCCCGAAAAGTCAGTATCAAAATCAGAAGTTGAATAATTAGAAGTTCCCGAATTATCAGTAATAACAAAAGCAGGATAAGTCCCGCCTATCGTTACATTTGTGCCACCTGTGAAAGTTACTGTTTTATCAAATAATTTGGCAACTCCCTCTATAATATCATCCGTATCGTCATTTGTTTTATGAAAGTAATTAATTTTTGCAGCATCCCATACAGGGTCAACCTCCGTTAATACCCCAGTTGCGGTTATCGTATTCCCTGTTCTATTCAATCCAGTTGAGAAAGTTAAAGGGACTTCAAAATCTCCTGTGTTGTTATTCGCAGCCGTTCCAAAAGTCCTCCCCTCTAATACTGTTCCTGTTGTTGTACCTAAATTTAAGTTAAATCCTGTGTTCTTTGAGAATATTGGTTCATACAATCCGCTTGCCGCGGCATTTTCTACGTTCCCTAATCCTACATCCGTTGCGGTTACAACGTGTGGATTTCCTGTTATTAATTGACTATGTGTATAAGCTGTATTCCAGTTTGTACTATTATTAGTTGTAGAAAACCAACTCGAAGCTGAATAAATAGGGTCAAGCTCTGTGAAAGAAGTTAAGTAAGCCACATTGCTACCTGATGTTGCTAATCCTTTTGCATTTATTGTAATATTATTATAAGTGCCAATATTTGAATTAACTGTTGCCAATGTTAAAGCTGTTGCCCCTGTCGCATCTCCTGTGTGAGTGGCGTTATCTAACTCATTTGTAGGACTTGCATCTGCATCATCGACATTCAAATTAATAGTATTACCCCCACTTATAGAAATATTTCCGGCTGCGCCTGTTGTAGATAATGTTTGGGCTGCTGCCTGAGTGTCGTTTATTGTTATTGTTTTTGCACCTGATTGATTTAACGTAAATGTTTGTGGTGTGCTGACTACTGCCGTACCTTCTATTGTTATGGTAGGGTCATTTGCTGATACCTTTGCAGTATTTAATCCTATCGCAATATCCTGAATATCATTATCGTGTTTAGTTCCTATAATAGTAGTAGTATCAGTCCATTCAACATACCCTATTAAATCTTGGTCGCCTGTGTTTAATCCTGTTGTGTTGAATGCCGGACTTGCCACGAATACTTGGTCTGTTTCATCTGCGTTGGTGAAGTAATCTAAATCAGCGGTATTTACCTTTAAATCTATATCAGTTCGTAAGTCTGTAATTGAATCTAAATACTCAGCTCTATAAGTTAGTTCAATAGCCTCTGCGTTTCCCTTTGGGGTTACATATTTATTATCAATAACTCCGGCTGTGGTTTCTGGCGTTGTGGCTTTTGGTGGAATTTCTGAACGGACTTGCGCCGCAGAATCTGCAAGTTCATTCCTTACCGAATCAACTGAAATATTAGTATAAATCCTTAATGCCGCTGCGGTGTCTATTAATGCCTGAGCAACCGAATCGGATTTCCTGTATAATAATTCATTATCAGCACCGTTTAGCCTCCAACGTGAAGATTCATCTAATGGCGAATAATCAACCGAACCAACATATTCAGCTTTTCCCTCTGCAACCGATAAATAAACCCTGCCAACCTGCCAACCCTGCGGAGCTACATTTTTCTCAAAGTGATTAACGACCATTATTGTAGTCGAAGTTGAGCTAATTATCTCAAATCTATGCCCGACAAAATCAACAAAATAATTACCTATTTCTCTGGCGGCTGCTCCCGGTTCATTATAATTTATAACCGCTGCGTCAAATGTAAAAGTAGAATCGTTTATGTATGCTACATTTTCTGGAATAGTTGACCAGTCTATTGTACGATAAAAGTTATCCTGAGAGTAACCAATAAAAGAAATTAATAAAAGTAATATCGTTAATATCCTTTTCATTCTGCAAAAGTTATGTAAATTAAAAGAGGTTTTTGTACGGTACACAAACCGCCTATTCTTAAATTGTTTTCGTCTGGTGTTGCTATTGCATTGAAAGCCGCTGCGTCAAACATTTGCTGATGTTCTGTTCCGTCAACATCAATATGTACTGAAACATTTGCAACCCTCCGCCCTGTTGCGTGAGTTACTACAATGTCAACCGCTGAACTCCCAACCGCTAAACTCCATCCTGTTGGTGGTGTCGCGCCTGCTATCCTTGCTGAAACTGTTGCACCTGTTGGTAATTCTAAAGTAAATACATCTTTTGCAACCGCTGCAATTAATGCCGCAACCTCCGCCTCTGTTTGATACCTACCGTCTAAATTAACAGTAAAATCTAATACAGAAGCGACAAGAAATTGCAAATCTCCGCTGGCATCATCAAATGTAGAACTATCCCACCCTCCCGATATTACAGCTCCATTTAATGTTTGCAAATTTACGGCATCCCGTAAATCTACGGGATTTGCTATATCTTTTATAATCGAATTTTTAAAATCAGCCCCGTCGGTAACAACTAATTTACCTGTATTTAAAATATTAATGCTCATGCTTTTTGTATTTTATGTGATAAATTATTTTCTATGATAAAATTATTTCTTGCATTTAACGCTTCTGTCTTAGTTTTAAAAACACCAAAATATTTTTGTATTCCTGTATATCTTATATTGGCACTCCATTTTTTCCCTCTTTTCATTATACCTGTATAACCAGATTTATTAGATGAAGGCATACGCCTATTTGTTGCCTGCAAAAACGATGAAGCATATCTTAAATTACCCTTTTCATAATTGCCGTTATTATCTATTCTATCTAATGTGTAACCTTGCTTCCCAAAATCTTTTAAAGATTCAATATATTTACAAAAAACGGCAGGTTCATTAAATTCTAAAGACATTGTGATACCTCTACCTCCATAACGACAATATTCTTTATTTTTAGGATTATTGCATCGTGATTTTATTCCTGACCATGCGATATAACTTTTACTCCCTGTTTTTCTATGAGTTGTAATACGCTTTTTAATTTCATGTATTTTAAAACATCCACAACTTTTAGAATGCCCTCTTTTTACATTGTCTATCGAAGTTGTAAATTCATTCCCACATACACACAAAAACTTAGCAATTCTATGATTACATTTTTTAACTAAAACATCTCCTAAATAGATAATTCCATTTATAGGAATACCAATCTCATAATTAATTTTTTTAGACATAATACTATTTTTTAACTCACTATTATTAATAAGAATTGTGGAAGGAATAGTGAAACCTATTACAGAGCCGCTAAGCCCTAACCACAATGCTAATATAATCATTTTTAATCTCATTTTACTCAATATTGCGTATTAATTGGATGTCGATATTTACAACCCCACCCGTTACGGTTAAATAAACATTTGCGTCCGAATCCCTATCTAAATCGCTGTGTATTGCAACGGTTGAATTAGTTACCACGCTGGAAACTGTAAATTCTTTAGCCAAATCATCGCCTGCTAAAGTAGTTCCTAATTTTATTATTGCTGTTCCCGATACCCATTCAGCTCTCAAAGTGTGTAATAAATATCCTGCTGTTACTACAAATGTAACGCTTCCACTTGCATTGTTTTCTGTTAAATTCATAATTTCATTTGTTGTTGTTGCTTCATCGCAATCGTAACCAATATCATGAGTATTTACACCTAAATACACACTATCTGTTAATGTCATTGATATTTCAACCAGATTCATGCCGTCATTTACTATTATCTCCGGCTGTTCTGCTCTCACAAAAGCAATATCGTTAACCGTAAAGTTATCCATTGAACTCGCCAGTTTCATTGTTTCAGCCAAATATCTCGGTATATCAATAGATTTTAACACTAATAATCGCTGTACAGTTTCTTTTAACTTAGTTAACTCATCCTGATTATCGTAAGTTGAACTATCTCCACCAAATTGATAATCTTTTAAAATGGATGGTAAATATAAACTGAATGTAATCTCGGTTGAAAAATCTAATTGAAAAGCATTATCAACATTAGAATATTCAATCTTTAAATATTCTCCGTTTAACTCATCCGCTGTTAAATTTCCGATAATAGGCTCTGAAATATATTCGTCTCCTCCCTGCGTTACCGTGATGCTCGTTTTAAGCGCGTATAAGCTAAAAACAACATCGAAAGAATAAAAGTATAAATCTGTTCCTAAACCTTCAGTGTCATAGCTCGAAATGGGTGCAGCGGTTATTATTACCGTTGTTTTATCTTCTAATGTTGCAATGACGGTAGGGATAACCGCAGAATCCGATTTGATTATTACCGTTTCAGTGTCGGTTGACTTCCATCTTTGGCAATATGTTTCGATTAAGTCGTTATAAAACTTCTCATCTGCCAGTAAAGTATTATCGAATCCGGGCAAATCACTGTTTACCTTTTTAAATCGGATGCTATTTGCTTGTGATATTATCATACTATTACTTTAACATTCTGTAAATTTACTCTAAGTAATTTAAAACTACCTTTTTTATTTTCATTATTTGTCTGGCATTCCAAAAGCCAACCGTATTTATCAGTTCCAATTTTAACAACCCCCCGCGAATTTAATTGTAAAGCCGTTACCGTATCTTCGTCTATTGGAGCTTCAACTTGATATGCTTCCGGCATCCAATAACCAGCGTCTAAATCATTAACAAGTAAATCCTCATTTTCTGGCTTCTCAACTTCGCCTGTCTTTTGAGTTACCAGTTTAGTATTTTTATCTGACTTCATCCATTGTATTTCATCTCCGGCTGCAAATCTCATTGAACTAATACGGTTTCCATGTCGCTCTAAATTCCTGCGTGGTGTAAAATTCAAATTATAAGATTGTGCTGGGTCAATCCCTCCCGATACTAAAATAAAATCATCATCTGTTTTTACTTCAAAAACGGTTGCTCTTTTTACATCAAATCCAAATACATCATTATCTCCGCTTACATCTTCAGTTCCAAAAGCATTTTGAGGTTTGGCACGTAATTTATTCACGCCCTGAGTATCAAATCTAAAAGGTGAAACTAAATCAAGTAATCGTTTTATAGATTTTAATGGAGTTACATAATTTGATTTCGTGTTGAACTCTTTTAACCCTTGTATATTTTCATATTCAAATGAGTTGTAACCTACTTTTATTTCGTTTGCATACCATTCTGGCAATACTGCTTTTGAAATTACTTCATCATTTAACCATGTTGATAAATCTAAAATCTGATTTGTAGTGTATTTTTCTGTGTCGGTAACCGGATAATCTGGATTGTCTTCTATATCGTAAAAGTATTTTTCATTTTCAATAACCACTTTCCCGTCCTCAAATCCAAGCCCGATATTTAAAATACCATTAAGCGTTTTAAAAGCATCTTTCAAACTCGCATTAAATGTAACCTGCGATACATCGAATAATCTAATAAGTAACCCATTTGTAAAAGTAATCAATGAAAATTCGCCATCTGCACCGTAACTTGTAGGTTCTGAATCGGTGCGTCCTAATAATGTGCTTTCAAGTGGATATACTTCACCTGAGTATAATTGTAAAATTCTTGTAACAAATTCAAAAACAGGGAAAGACCTTACCGAAGATGCTGGCAATGTATCCCCAACGCTTTCACTCATGCTTAATGCAGAAGTAGAATAACTAATATTATAACTCACTATTGCCGTAGATTCAACTGCGAGCCTTAAAACATCGTTTGCTAATAAAATAATGCTCTCATCTACATCAAAACTAAATGTAACACCGTGAACAGCTAAAGCCGAATCACTCCAACTTTGAATAATAGAATCATTTTTATATAATTTCAATGTCATATTAAAATCAGTTGCTACACTAAATGACTGAAATATCATTGTAACATTTCCAACAAGTAAAACTGTCCTGTCAATTAATGATAAAAAGAAATTCTCAGGCGCATTTCCGACAAATAAATTAATGTCCTGACTTATTGCCTCCGTGGATTCAAACTCCGTTGCGTTTATATCCATGCCCGACCAATGGCTAACTGTTCCCGGTGTTAACGTAATATTATCTACAAATCGCCAATCAGCGTTTGCAATAGCATCGTAAGTTGGAATTATAGTTGTTATTGGCACACCTGAGATTTGCGGCATTGCTCTGTCGCCACCTCCGATGAACTTAGTATTAAATAAATCCACTTTTATATCATCGCGGTTTAATACTACATTCTGAAAACCCGATGGGATAACCTCACATGAAACGTTTATTGAATTAATTTCGTAAGTTGATAAATCTAATTTCCCAGTAAAATATCTTTGATAACTGAATGAATTATTAAGTATGTCGATGTAAATTGTTATTTCGTAGTCTATTCCTCCACGTTCATAAGCGGTTTGAATAAAGTTTTTAGCCTCCTTTACAAACTTTAGACTGTCAGTTGAATAACTCTCGATTACACCTTTATACAATGGGTCCCGTATGAAAGTCAATTCCCCTGTTTCCCATCCCTCTGGGGCGTGGTACATTGTTAATGACGGGTCGTCTTTCGTGAGCAAAGTATATCTGAAACGCTTTTCAGTGTTTGAATGTGAAAGTCCGGCTATTTGTTCCTGAGTACTCAATTTAATCTGTGTTTATTTGATTTGTAACCGTCTAAATATGCTCTTTGTCTTATTGCAAATTGTGATTCATTTCTTTGGCGTGGCATCCGTTGTATTGCCTTTCGTGTTAGTTTTAACTCTGAAACAATGTTTTTATCATTTAACATATTTTCAGTTTTAGCATTTGGAATAACCTTTGAGCCACGTTCTAAATTTACCAACGCAGGATTTTCAGCAAGCGATATTTTGCCCGATGGATTAATTATAAGTTCACGTCCAGCCTCTCCGACTAATGCAGTTCCTCCGGGAGCGTAATTTGTACCTGTTGCAAATGTAGGAATTGGTTGTGCTGCGATTAATCCAGCTTGCAAAGCTCCCATAACTAAAACTGGTATTTGTGCCGCTATTGCGAATATTCCTGTTTGACTCCAAACTTTAGAAACTGCAACGGCTGTATTTATTGCCACGTTAAACATTGCTTGTTTCTTTTCCTGTTGCGCGATTTTACGGCTTATCTCTGCTTGCTTTTTAGCGTTTCCCTCCGCTGCTTGAAACTCTCTTTGTAATCCACTTACCTTTTGATTAAATAAAAAATTAGTTAAATCACGGCTCGCATCAATAGCCATTTGTTTATATTCTTCTTCATTGTTTCTTTTTATCTCTGCATTCTTATCTAATATATCCAGTTTCTTTTGTTCGGTACTTCTAAATGCTGATAATGCTTTTTCATCAACCTCCTCAGTCTGCTCATCTTCCAATGGAAAATCTGAAATAGCATTTGCAATTTCCTGCTTAATTGTTAAAGTCCGTTCCAGTATTCTATCGAAATATTTGTCAGTTTCCGAAGTAACTTTTTTGGCAAATAAAACATTCAGGTTAAATAGTTCGTTATCTAAATTCTCATATAAAGTCTTTAAATCTTCTGCGTGTTCTTTGTTTTTATCCTTTATTTTATCAAGTTTCTCCTGTTCGTTTTTTAATTCTCTACTGGCTAATGCCGCTTTTACGTTTGCTGCAAACTCATCATTTTTTAATAACTCTTTATTTTTTTCTAATACAATCGCTATTTCTTCATCGTTAAGCTCCGATATAGCCGCAATTATAGACAATCTTTTATCTCCTAATGCCTTTTTATCCTGAGCTGCTTCATCTTGTTTTGCTTTAATCTCAATTATTCTTTGCTGTTGAAGTCTATTTTTCAACATATCCAAAACAAGTTTATCCGTCTTGCTACCGTTTTTTAATTTTTCTTCATTAGTTTTTATAGTAAATTCCAAGTCTTTTACAGACGCACCCGAAATGGCTTTTGTAACTCCGTTTAATCTTCTTTGTATTTTTGATGCGGCAGGAATGATGCCTACCGTCATAAATTCAATCAGTTTCCTTAATGAAGAAATACTATCGTTTGAAAAAGTATCTATCGCAATAGCCAAACTATCAATAACTTTTCTAAATATTCCCTCGCTGCCTTTAAATCCAAGTATAAACTTTTCCCAAGAACTTGAAAGTCCTTTTATCGAACCGTCTAAAGTAGCCATTTGCTCTTCCGCTACCCTCTGAGTCGTTCCACCTGCTTTATCTATAACATCTTCAAACTCTATTGCCCTATCTATATTATTAGCCAATGCAAGCCCTACAATAGCCCCACGTTTGCCAAATAAATCAAATGAAGTGTTTAGTTTATTAGAACTATTATTTATCAATCCGAGTGCTTCGTTTAACGTTAACCCTCGTGCAGATAGCTCTAAATAAATATTACGCATTGAAGTAGCTGCTATACTCGCGTCCAAAGTTGCATCGTGCGCTATTCCTAAATGAACAAGCGTTGTACTTAATGAAATATTTAAAGCGTCTGCCGCTCCTGCTACTTTCGGTATTCCTGTTTCCAAACTTGAAAAACTTAATGAACTCCGTTGCGTGGCTAAAGTAATTTTATCAATTATTTCAGTAGCATTAGATGTTCCCAAATTCTGATAAGCCAATACAACTGCACCTACTAATGTTGCGGTCTGGTCAAGTGAACTATTTAACGCGATTGAACCCTGTATGGTGGCTTCTGTTAAGTTTATTATCTCCTGTTGCGAAAATCCTAACCTTGCAAAAGAAACTTGCAATTTGTTTACCTCTGAGGCTGTAACGGGATAAACAGAACCTAAATTAATAGCCTGATTTGTTAACTCCTTTATTTCTTTTCGTTGTTTTCCTAATACCCCAGCAAGTACAGCATTTTCCTTTGTAAATTCCCTAATCGTATTAAACGAACCTTTTAAAACATTCACAAACAGAAACGCCAACGAAGTCAACCCCAAAGCTCCGGCAAACTGTCTGGCTAAATTACCAATCGCAGAACTATAATTTCTTATGTTTATTTTTTGCTTCGTTAACGCGCTCGACTGTTCACTTATCTTTTTATTATTTTTGTCAATAGCAGAACGCAATAAATCTGCACTCTTTCGCCCTTTGTCCGTTGTCTGGTTAACGCTTTTTAATCGCTTTTCAAGTATTGTATTTACCGCTGAAAGTTGTTCGGTACTTCCTTTTTGTGCTGATTGTGCCTTTTGTAAATCCCTTGTTGCTTTTGTATTTTTTACTATTTCAGTCCGGGTTTTAATTAATATGTCCTGTTGTCCTTTTTGAACTGATATTAATTTCTTTTCAGCTGCTTCTAATTGTTTAGCAAGTTTAGCCGCGTCCCTCTCTGCTTCAGTTAACTTTTTACGTTTGCTATTATTATCTTCGTTGCTTTTACCTAATGCCTTTTGAGCCTCCGCCAACGCATTAATAGACGGCACAAGTTTGTCAACATTCGTCCCTGCTGCAATTAATTGATTATTAATTTGCTCTAATGACGAAATCAGCTTTGGGTCAATAAAGTTATTTATGTCTTGTGCCATTTTTCTAATTCTATTTTGTACATTTCATAAAACTGAAACATCTTAGTATTCTGCGGAATTGATATACCTCTCGATAATTCAGTAATCACAACCAACTGCGAGAAAGATAAAGTTTCACCTTTATTTACAGGCTGCGATAATGTTTTAATCTTATCACCAATTCTATTTGCTTCGCCTATCAATAATTTTAAATCGTTAACATCAGCAAATTTCTTTTTAAATATTTTGATAAATTCTTTTTGGGAGTTTTCCGAATCGGGGTTTACAGAAAGAGCGTCGTACATGGCTCTTATTTTCATGTGCTTAGTTTTTAGATTTAATAAATATCTATCTGAATTAAGTCTTTTATTATCTTCTGTTGAATTAAATAAAGTGTTGTATTCTAAAATAAATTCTTTGAACTTTCTAATTTTGTTAACCCCGAAACATGATAAATTGTGAGCATCAAAAATTAATGATACATCGTTAACGGTTAATTTATAAACCCAGTACTTTTGCGTATTCTTTGACGGCTCGCGCTGAGTTAATATTGCTAACTTCTTCTGAATTTTTTTTAGTATTGTCATAAATCTTATCTCCATATCTACTTATCTGATATTTTGAATAATCAACAGTTGAATCAACTTTTACAGTCGTATTGGTAACCTCTGGGAATAACTCCGCTTGCAAAGCACCTGACAATTTTAAATCAACTATTCCGTAAGGTGCTTTAGATATTCTGGACTTCATAGTAGCATATCGTAAACTGCTATAAATCCCAACCGCCGCCCCACTCCCCGAAATACCTTTAGTGAGCTGCTCGCGAACATTATCAACAATTAACTCAGCGTTTGTTTTCACTACTAACTGAGCTAATTGTTTAATATTAATCGTCTTTGCTTTTGCCGCCAGTTCCCTTAGCATTTATTTTCTCCTTTAATTTTGCCAACTCGTCTTTCCAATCCTGATTACGCTCCTCTTTTTCTCTGTTCGCAATCTATTTTTTCAATTCTTTCTTTGGCAATTTCTTGATATTTTCGCTAATTGTCAGCATGATTAAGCTCCCTCTATTGTTACCCACCCAGATAAATGCGTGGTGTCAGATGTTACAAGCAAATTAACCCTAAGAACTACAATATCACCTGCAACTAAATTAACGGGTGTCCCGTCCTTTTGAACAGTTAAGGTGTAATTACCTCCACCGTCATCAACAACCGCTGTTATTGCCGGAGTTGATACGTTACTCATTGAAGCTGATGCCTCAAAGTCTGCTACAACCAACCCTGTATATCCTGTTGAACAACGAATGTTCACATTAACGGTTTGGTCGCCTGTTGCATAAACAGCGGTCTTAATCATAGAAACACCTACTGGCATAGCCTCTAAAAGCTCATCTACACTCCAAGCCGGAGAAAATAGAAAGTAATTCTTTACCTGCGTGTATTTCTCAAAGAATACATACACTTTATTAGCTTCATCGCTATCAATTTCCTGCGCTCCCTTTGTAAATGAATCTACGGTTGCAGTAAATGGTTTGAAATAACCTATTTCAGTACCCGACTGGTCAATGTTTCCCTCAATAGTACCGTCTTGCATTTCAAAAAATACTCCGTAAGTCCCACCATCCAAAGTATTCAGAACCTCTTTGAAGTCGCAAGCGTTCATGTCCACCATAAAATCAATACTCGGTAGTGGATTGTTAGTTTTCTTTTTCCTTTTGCTGACTGCATTAACCTTGATATTCGGTTCATCAGTTGTAGGGGTATAGTTTATCACTCCCGGCAAAACTGCAATAGATAAATCTTGTTTTATTTTATCTGTCCAGTTTGTCAAGACCTCTTTATCTGTGTACGAAAAGCTAACATCGCTATCCGTAATGATGAGGTTTTTTATTTCTGATAGAGCGGTTTTACAATCTTTGTTTACCCCTCCGTTCAGTATCGCATTACATACACTCATACTTAACAATTTTGTGGATATACAATTTTAGCATTTACCCTGAATAGATAAAATTTATTCATGTTATCCGTTATTTTTACTAATTTATAATCATTAAAAGCATCAAGCCCCCGAACTATTCCAGTAGGTTTAAAGCTGCTAAATCGTTTAATAATATCTATCGCATCTTTATGCGCATATTCAGTCGCTCTCTCCGAAATTAAAGGATATAAAGTTTTCAAGTTAATAGCAAAACAAATCCATACATCAGCATTAAATCTGCTTGTATAATCTTCATTAGATTGAACATCAAAAAAACATACTGAATCAACGGCATCATTCAGGAGTACATCTTCATAATCTCCTGTATTAGGGTTAAACCATTCTGGATAAGTTCCATCCGATTTAATTGTTCTTTGAATCCTACCTTTAAATACATTGTTTTTATCTGTCCATAATTCACTTATGAATTTTAAAACTAAATTATCTATCGGTATGTCGATTCCGTAACTCATAATGTACCTATTTGAATGCTCGGCAATTCAATAAATGTTTTCTTAATACGTGCAATCTCTGTAATTAGCCTTTTATTTATTCCAAGTGTTCTTGGCAAATCAGGATTAATAAAACCCTCCAGCTCAATGAATGCACTATCTCCAATCTCTCTCTCTATCCTATTACTTCGTGTTGACTTTATAATCAAATCAAGAACATCTGCTGCAACCTGTAATCCCAAACAATTAACAAACTTGTTCTTATTTCTAAGAATTATATTCGTGTAATCTTTCCAGCTTGTTATGTCGAAATTAAGCCCATAAGTATCAGATTCATACTCAACATCATCGACATCAAATAACGTTTCTGAATCCCATCCACTTACTGAAATCGGTTGTATCTTAAACATATTAAAGCAACTCTTTACATTAGCAGAATTCCAATCTCTGTTTATTGCTTTGGTTGTTAATCCGCTACGTAAATAACCGACATAAAATTTACCTCCTGAATATTTAAAATTAGATAAATTCCAACTTAATGAAGTGTCAACGTCTGTTAATTCTAATACAGATAATTCCTTTGAATCTATTGGCTCTTTTTTACTCGAATGAAACAATAATAATTTTACTGTTTCATCAGCAGAAAAAGAAGCAAATACATTATTCAAAGTTATTATCAAATCCCGCCTGTTATTAGGATTGATTTCATAACCGACAAATGAAGTATCATTATCAATAGTTTCAGTCCATGTATTTTCAAATGGATATAAAACTCGATTTTCAATATAATCATCATTCTGAAATATTGCATTCAGAACTTTTACAAATGCAGCGTTGGTTAAATTGGTTAGGAAAGCGTTAAAATTGTCGTCAGTAATAACACTATCTCCCTGAATCTTAAATATATTTTGAACGGTTACAAGACTGGAAAAGTCCTGATAGTACATCCCTGATGAAGTAGCAATATTACCAGCCGCTAATGTCGGCACTCCGCTAATCGTTGACGCTCTCCAACCAACTAAACCTAAACCCTTTATTTGACTTGAATCAATCACTTATTTTAATATAACAGTTAAATTAACTTTAGTTGTATCGGAAGCAGTTCCAACCCCTACAACTTTCCATTCTCTAAATGGCGAGCCAGTAACAGCCCAGCTGCATACCAAAGCATTAGTAACGGTTATTTGATTCATGTCCGTTCCTGTTAAACTTGCTTTGGGTGATGCTGTTAATATATTGCTATCAGCCGCCCCGTTTACAAATACCCAGTTAGTCCCATCATTAGACCCATATAAAGTTAACGTCCCGTCTGACGTGCCTCCAAGCTGCGTACACAATCCCTGTACTGAAATACTATTATAAGTCCCAGTAGTGAAAAACGTTTCAAAACTAACTGTTTCAGCTCCTTGTAAGGTGTCAACATCAAGTGTTACTACCCTCCCCGTTTGCGCATTGGCTGTCATTGCTACAACGACAAATACCAATATTAATAATAGATTTTTCATATTAACTAAGTAATCCGGCTTTTATAATCGGAGTTAAATTACTTGTACTCATTGGTGCTTTCAAAGGAGCTAAGTCAATCGACATTTCAACTTGAATATCAACGTCCTGAGTTTCTGAGCCTGCACTTTCGTTATCTGCTCCAGTTGCATATTGGTGAATCGCAAAGTTTAAACCTGAACCTAATGGGTCTGGAATAGAACCATAAGAACCACCATTCTGGAATGTTTGACCAAAACCTGTTCTGTTTTCCTTAGGAATCCACGGCAATATACCAATAGAACCCTCAGGCAAAATATAACTCATTTGGTCGTATCCTGTTGCATTTGCAAAGCCAGTAGAAGCTACCATATTCATACCGTCAATCTGCCAACCTAAATTAGTTTGGTTACCTGCACCTTGTTGACCTAAAAATGCTGCATTTGCTTGCGCTCGTACATTGTTAATAACATCAAAAGTGCCGCCGTAATACTGCTCATGCATGAATGTTTTTAAATATTGGAAATACTGGTCTGAATCAGCATTCAATATCCCGAATAGAAAATTTGCTGCATCCCACTCACCTGACTGAGGCGTTAAAGAAGTTACTACCTGTGTTTTGTTAGTATTCAAATTTGCCATTAAAGCAGTTTCAATACCAGCGTGTAAGTCAATAGCTGCACTTCTTATTTGAGCCGCCACCATTTCAGCGGTGTCGAATACGTTTAATCCTGACCTTTTAATCGACCATTTAAACGTTCTTGAATAAGTTGTGTAACTTGCATCTACTTTTCCAGAATCTCCAACAGCTCCAGTGTGAGCGGCTGCACGTGCAGACCCTAAAGCAACTGTTTGTTTTTCTAAATTGTAAGTAGATACCGTTTGTTGGTCAGATGATTTTTGATTCCACATTCGTTCCCTCTCTGACGCAGGGACGAGAAAATTAGTGTTTTTAAGGAATACCGATAAAGCTGCCGAAGGCTTATGTTTAAATTCCGGCTTGTTCATCATTTCGCTCAATTTATATTGAGCTGCACTCCATACACTGTCAGCATAATTTGCCATAATTAATCTTTATTAAAATTTTCAATCATTGTTTCACCCTCAACACTATCCGGTTGAATATTGTTTTTCTCCATGTGCTTGTAAACATCATTAATGGTCTTAAACTCTCCAGTGTTCCCTTGTTGATGTTCACCACCTCTCCCATCTGAACTAAACCAGCCATTCTGAGTTGCATAATCTGTCAGTAAATCCTTTACAGGTATATTCTGCTCCATTTTATCTTTGACCGGGTTACCGTTCTTTTTAGCCACCAAATTACCATCTTCAATATCAAAGTCATATTCCGTTTTTATCAAAGTAGTAAATTGAGTAACATTCAATCCTTTTATTTCAGGTGTATTTTTTTGTAATTCCGACATAATAGATATGTCTTTTAGTTGTCCCTGATACTTCTTTTCGTTAGTATCCCATAACTTTTTATCAGTACCGTATTCAGTTCGTAGATTAGTTAACGATGTTTCAAGTTCTATAATCTTAGCATCTGGTTTTTTATTGGCATCTGCTAAAATACTTGTTTTAACGGTATCGACTATTGTTTTTCTGTCTTTACCTTCAATCTCAATTCCAAAATCCTTTTTAATGTCTTTCATCGCAAAGTCGTAACCAATTGTTTGACCCTCTTTTTTTGATTCAACACGGATTTTGTCTTTCATCGTTTCCAAATCGCTATCGGTTACCAACCGTCCTTCAGTAAATTCAATAGAAGTTTCCTCCTCTGAATCTATTGCTTTTTGCAGAACATCTGCGCCACCTTTGACAAACTTTGCCAACTCGTTTAAATTTTTAATACTCATTATTTTTCTTTTACGGGTCGCCCCATTTTTTTAATCTCCGCCAATTCATAATGCAAATTGTTAAATCTTGTTTGCAAATTGTTTGTTTTGGCATCACGTTCAGAAATCATTACATAACCTCTTTCTGTTGGCTCTTTCCTGTCAATTTTAAATTTACCTTTGACAATTCGCCCGGTAACTTTAAATTCATTAAATCTCTTGTCCATTGTTTAATTTTTTAGTTTTTAAATATGATTTAAACTTATTTTTAATCGCATCAACATCGCTGATTAATATTTCATCAACGGTTAATGTCCTCCAAAATTCATTAAAATAAAACTTAGCCAATTTATCATCATCCGCAACAGGCAATGAATTAATCTGTTCATCTGACTTATGAATAAACGGCTCAATTTTTAAACCTTTTTGTGATACAATCATTTGCTTTGCATCGTTTTTAAATTCGCTTTGATAAAATTGAATCAATAAATAATCAAGTGAGATTTTAGGTGCATTGTTTAACTTTGCTGTTTCGTACTTCTTCCATATTACATCAGGAGGTTCAACTAAAAATCTCCGTCCATAATTTACACTTGAGCCTTTGTAATTCTCTCTGATATAAAATTCAGCAATTACATCAGTCATAAACTTTTCGGTCTGCTCAAAAGCATCTGCAAACTTGTTCAATCTATCGTTAACGGGTTGAACATCTATAAATGCAGCCGTTGCAGTTTCATTATCCGCCTTTTCTTGCTGTGCTGTTCCCCACATAGAAAAGTGCATCAATCCCCACAACCAATCTAATTCAGTCCTCTGCTCTTCCCATGTAGTTAAATCAGGGGCTACATATCCTGCAACATCCGGTGCAATCTTAGGTTCTTCTGTTGATGTTGGTGGGTTTAATTTAAAAATGTCCGAAACATCTTTGGAAAACGAATGACCATCACCCCCACATACATTGCATGATTGACCATCATAGAGACCCGTACCATCGCAAGCTCTACAAGGCTGAACATAAGCCCAGAACACAGGATAACCATGTAAAAACTCATATATGTTCTTTACAGACGTTGTTCTTAAATAATGATCTGCTAATTCAACAACGGGGTCAATAGGTGAAATATGGCGAGTTAATGTTGAATCTAAAATGTCACTATTTGTAATTGCAGGAACGTATCCCCACGGGTTTATAAAAGTTTCATTTTCGATAATAGTAATATTCTCATCAATAACATGAACAATATAATCAAAACTATCATCTATTACTCTGTAAAAATCTCCTGCAATTTCAGCTCCATTGCTGTCTTTTCTTTTCTCCGGCTCAAATACTATCCAATCTAATTTCCTGCCATCAGATGAGTAATTAAAAATAGAATAAATGCTTTTTAAAGTCGGATATAGTTTTTCTTTATCCCACTCGAATAATGTAATTCCTGAAGGATCTGAATAATATTTATTAGATTGAATATTTTCAACCCATTGGCGAATTGAATTACCTCCGCTAATATCAGATAATTTTATTTTTAATAGTTTATTTGAGGCATCTGTTTTTGTTTCTACAATCGTGCTGCCTCCATTAGCTGAAAATACCTTATCAACAGAACGTAGCAAATTTTCAAATACAAACTTATTTGATGTTGCATATTTTTTGCGAAGTATATATTGCCGCTCATTTTCATAGCCCGTAATATTGTCGAGATATTCAGCCGTCCCTATACCGTTTATATGCACGTCAAGTTTTGTAGTATATTTTCTTGAGACTGTAATCCAATCGGGAGTACCTTCAAAAATTATATTGCTTATGTCCTCAATCTGTAATTTTGACATATTAAAATTGTATAAATATTTTACACAAAGATAGTCTTTTTAAATTAAAGTGTATAAATATTTTACAGATGTATGATATTTTTACAGTTGAGAGATTATTGTAATTACCAAAATGCCTCAAATTTTTTCTTTAATGGATATTCATAATACAAAAAATATCCGCCTGCGTCCGTAATATGATCAAACCCACTTTTTTTATCTGGAATACCGTTTTTATCGTTTGGCATTCTTTCAAGTGCCTCCGTATATTCCTGACAGGTGCGAGTATTTACGTAATATTTGACTTCATTATTACCATTGCAAAACATTCTATTCATATTTTTAACCCTGTCTGCAACAAATGGATTCTGATTACGAGCATTTACTTTAAACCCTGCATTTTTTAATATTTCAATATCAGTAGTGGTTGTACTTGTTCTTCTTTGTTTTCCCGAAGCATCAGGATAAATGATAATTTTATTGTGTGGGTATTTTTCTATAATAATATTGCACATATCCGACGTGTCAAAAATGCCTGTCAATTCATCTACTGCAATAGGGTGTTCTTTAATTATGTGAATAACAGCTGACATATTTCCCACATTAAAATCCATGCCAATATGTAACGTATCTCTATTGCCATAAATTTCATCTGAATGATTCACAAATCTGTCAAATTTATAATATACATTTGAATTTGTTAGATTTATAAATTCACCTTTCAAATATGCTTTTAATTGATGTGAATCATATAACTCGCGCAATCCATCAATATATCCTTTCCCTAAATTATCCTCATTGTCCAACGTGTTTAAGACAAATAATTGTTTGTTAATATTATTTGTCTTAACAAAAAAATTATACATATAACTGTAACCCTCAGGGGTTGATACAAAGTCAATACTGTTATATGTTGACTTTTTAAATGAATTACGTGAGCTAATACGTTTGATAGCATCACTCCTTTTATTTGGGTGAACAATATCAACTTCATCTATCATTGAATAACCAACCGAATAACTTACAATCCTATCGGGAGTGTCCATTGAACGCATCCATATCTCCCCAAATGGAGTTATTATTTTACTGTCTTTTTTATTATGGGTAAATTTAATCCCTATATTTTCAAATAACTCTGTAAATTTTGGAATCAACATATCTTCAATCAATCCGTAAGTTGGTAGATAATACGCAATGGGAACAAATGGGTCTTGTAATAATTTTGTGATAACCTTTATAGCCGCTGCCAAACTTTTTCCAGACTGATAGCCTCCTACTATTCCAGAATGAAGCAAATTAGATTTTATAAATTGCTGTTGTTTTTCTCTAAGATTACTGAGATTTAACTGGTTGGTTTTATCTATGTAAATAATTTTATCTTTCATCATTCTTATCGAATGTAATCCCGATAATCGGTGTCATTGTGCCGTCATCACTTGATAAATCTAATTTTTCACCGTACTTTTTAGGTTCTAATTTAGATAACATCCATTTACGTGAATCAATCCTTAACCTTGCTCTATTGATTACATTGTGGTTTGTTATTTCCTTTCCCTCCTCAGTAATTATAACGTCCTTATACTGATTGTCTGCAATCTCCATAATATCTTCAAATATAGAGTTGTGGCGTTCACTTGTCGCGCGCACGTATTGTTTGAGTTTGTTTTTATCTGCATCGATCCATTTATAGAATGTAACTGAATCTGGCATATCTTTAGACTTCAATATAGTTCTTAATGCCATTCCTTCGCTTATCTTTTCACAAATGGTATTAATCAACTGTATTTTTTGTTTCTCGCTGTATGCCATTACATATACTTTAAAAAGTACCATGCTATTTCAATCACCGCCAAAATAAGCACGAATATTATTATTAAATTTATAGGTTGTTTTTGCTGTTTCATCTATGCAAATATAGTTATTTACATTAATATAAAAAAGTCCCACTCAATAGCAGGACTTTTACAATCAAACTTAAACCTAAACAAAATGCTCTCGAATTGAGCTTTGTAGTATTCCAAAGGTAGTTAAATTTCTGACATAAAAAAAACGATTATCTCTAACCGCTTAATTTTGATTTTTATGATATATACGTCTCATTTCATTGATTAATTCATCAAAGGTTCGTATGTACCCCATATCCACAACAAATGACAACTTTTCTTGCAATCCTTTTAATTCACTTAACTGCTTAGAGTTTGCGTTATCTCTTAATCCTGAATTATGTTTTCCGAATACAATATAATTTAATCCTTTGGCAAGAATAATTCTTTGCTTAGTGTTTGGCTCAAAAATATTGACCGCTTTATTCAACATTTTAAAATCATCCCCGACAACATCTCTGTATTCAAGAATTTTCCCATTTATAAATGTAGTTATTACCTCATCGGCAAATACAGGATTGATTTCAATAGCCACTCTAATCATTAGATTTAGTTGCGCCCATGTTCCTCCCTGCTTTCCTCTTTTTGTTTTAAGTACATTCCTAACTTCCTTAATGTCAGATACTTCCAAATCCCCTAATTTGGGGTATTTAGATTTTTCCTTGTTTTCGAGCATTATAATATACTCTTTAATGCTTTTTAATTCCAATATCTTGTCCATTCTTACAGGATTAAAACCTTCTCTTGCCCTATACTGGTTCCCGATAGACACTAATTCGTTAAGATTTCCCATTTTGTCTTTATGACCTATGGTTAAAAGGTTATCTCCAAACCTTACTTTCATTATTGCATTTGTTTTCATGCTTCACGAAGTTCTGTTATATTATTATTAAACTCAATAATAAGTCGCTCAATTTCATTTGACGGAACAAGTCCG
>Ga0307988_1000206_pt1 | contig 45191 bp, 41 predicted proteins | sample EllFjometagen183_FD_203166 | JGI IMG/M metagenome (GOLD analysis project Ga0307988, IMG submission 203166) | Marine microbial communities from Ellis Fjord, Antarctic Ocean - #183 | ecosystem: Environmental > Aquatic > Marine > Unclassified | place: Southern Ocean | collected 2014-10-08 | reverse complement strand
TTCTTTGTAGATCTTCGGGAATGGTATGATCCCTGCCATGGAGAAATGCCCAGGCCCGGGCTGCCCGGGAGAGGGACAGGCCTGCCCTGGGGGACAGCCCGATCTGGAATTCAGGTGATGTTCTGGTAAATTCAAGGATGTCCTGGAGATAGTTGAGAAAGGTATCTGAGCAATGGACCTGGTTCACCTGGTCCTGGATTCGGATTACCTCCTCCCGGCCCATGCAGCAGGACAGCCCAGCCAGTGCCTGGTCAGCCCCCTCTCCCTTGAGGATCTTTTTTTCTGCTTCCCGGTCTGGATATCCCAATTCAATGCGCATGAGAAACCTGTCCATCTGTGATTCCGGCAAGGGAAAGGTACCTGCCTGTTCCAGGGGATTCTGGGTGGCAATGACAAAAAAAGGGCTTACCAGGGAGCGGGTTTCCCCCTCAATGGTTACCTGTTCTTCTTCCATGGCCTCCAGCAGCGCACTCTGGCTTTTGGGGGTGGCCCTGTTGATTTCATCTGCTAAAAATACCTGGGTGAAAATAGGTCCTGGATGAAAGCTGAATGTACTGCTGTTTTGGTCAAAAACTGACATGCCCAGTATATCTCCGGGCAAAAGATCGGAAGTAAACTGCATGCGCTGGAATCCAAGGCCCATGCATTTGGCCAGGACCTTGGCCAGGGTTGTTTTTCCAATACCGGGAAAGTCTTCAATCAGCAGATGGCCCCGGGCAAAAAAACAGGCCAGGGCCAGCCGGATCTGGGGTTTTTTCCCCAGTACCACGCTGGATATGCTGTCCACAATATTTTCAAATTCCTGGATCATCATGGGGAAAATTTCCTATTTTAATTTCCCTTTTTCCCAGCTGCGGATCAAGGTTAAAAAGGTCCTGACCCCTGTGCCTGAAGGACCTTTGGGAATATAGGCTTTTTTGGTAAAATCCCAGGCTGTACCGGCAATATCCATATGGGCCCAGGGAGTTTTCCCCACAAAATTTGACAAATAGGCTGCTGCCGTAATCGTACCCCCGGCCTTTCCACCGACATTTTTAATATCAGCCACTTTGGATTCAATCTGTTCTTTATAATTTTTGTTCAGGGGCAGCCTCCACAAAGGTTCTCCAGCCTGTTTGCCAGCAGTTTCCAATCGTTGTGCAAGAGTATCATTATTTGAGATCAATCCGGTAAAATGATGACCAAGGCCAATGATCACAGCCCCGGTCAGGGTTGCCACATCCACTACACAATCTGGTTTAAAGGTTTTAATTCCATAGGCCAGAGCATCGGCCAGGATCATCCGGCCTTCTGCATCGGTGTTCACTATTTCCGAAGTTACCCCGTTAAAGTGATGGATAATATCCCCGGGCCGGACAGCACCACTGCCGGACATATTGTCTGTGGCAGGTATGATAGCCACCACCCCCACATTGGGTTTTTCCTCCCCCACGGCCTGCATGGCTGCAAGGACGGCTGCCCCTCCGCACATGTCATATTTCATATCTTCCATGCCGGCTGCCGGCTTCAGGCTTATACCGCCGGAGTCAAAGGTAACTCCCTTGCCCACCAGAAGCAGGGTCTGGGTTTTTTTTTCGGGCTGATATTCCAGGATTACCATTCTGGGTGGAATGGCAGAGCCCTGGTTTACAGCCAGGATACCACCCATGCCAAGTTTTTCCATCTCTTTTTTTTCAATGCACCGATAATTGAGGCCATGGATATTGGCAAGAGTTTTTGCAAATCCTGCAAAATCAGCCGAGGTCCATCCATTGCCTGGTTCATGGGCCATATCCCTTGCTGCACATGCGGCCTGGGCAGCAATTTTCCCTTTTTTTACCCCCCTGCGCACAGCCTTAATATCACCAGAACAGGCAAATTTAATGGCAGCAAGCCCTGGGTAATCGGTCTTTTTTTTGCTGATCTGTTTATATTTTACAAATCTATAATCCCCCAGCAGCAATCCTTCCAGGAGTGTTTCTGCCACCTGCTCCGGATCAGGCATCAAAAAATCAGGCTGGCAGACAATTACGTCTTTGGCCCGGGTTTTTTCGCAGGTCTGGGCCATATGGCCCCCGGCTTCCCGAAGAATATCCCAGGTCTCGGTTACATCCTTTTTGGGATTTGTTTTACCAATGCCTAGAACTATAATTCGTCTGGCCCCTGGTTTTTTATTTTTCCCGGGAACTTGTGGGTAATAAAAAAGCTTCTCCCCTTTTTTCCCTTTGAAATCTCCCAGGGCATAGGATTTTTTCACCTGGGCCATGACAGCGTTATCGCATTGGGGCATCTTGTCTTTCACCTCTGCTGCCAGGTAGACTAGAAGGTCTGTCTCAAAGGAATCAACGGGTTTATCTGTTGAGGTCACTCGGGTTTTTTTCATGGGAATCACCTTATATTTGAATGGGAATATTTACTATTCATTAAAATTATCACAGATATGGGTTCAAGTAAAAGAAGTTTTCAAAACCCAATCAATCTTAAAAAGGCTATTATAAATTCTTATAACATTATATCTTGTGGTTGTTTAAAAATAATGTTGCCATCCCTTATATTTTTTTGTTAGTTTTTAAGGATTGTAAACTATCATTATTTGATAGCTGTAGGATCATTTGTTTTTTTATATTGAATAGTAAAGTAAGTATCAAATTAATAGATTCCAGAGAGGAAGGATAAATATGCAGGAAAATCAAAAATTTACACTTGAGAAGATAGGGGTAATAAAAACTCCATATCAGGAGAATGCCCCATATCAACCCGTGGACACGGACCAGGAAGAATTTTATATAGAAATTAACCCTGAATATCTTGATGGCTTGAATGATCTGAATAAATTCACATATATCTATGTTATTTTTTATGCCCATCAAATAAATCGTAAACCAGAAATGATGATTTCCCCTCCATGGGCCGCCGGGAAAAAAGTAGGTGTTTTTTCCAGCAGATCTCCAGTCCGGCCCAACCCCGTTGGATTAAGCATAGTACGTATTAAAGACATCATTGAAAACAGGGTTTATACTTCAGGACTGGATGTGTTTGACGGGACCCCTGTGCTTGACATCAAACCCTATATAAAAGACCTTGATGATAAACCTGATGCCAATTTAGGATGGATTGAGGAGATGGATGATAAGGAACATCTCAGCCTGCACATTAAGGGCATCCCCCATGATTATTAAAAATTTGCCAGGGAAATTGACATGATTTATGAGGTCTGACCCCCCCCATATTTGAAAGGGAATTTGACCGGGTCTTTTTTTACTCCTGGGATTTGATATTCTTTTTGTCAATGAACCAGTCAATGATGGCATCGGGTTGAGGGCCTGTTCGAGGGTCTGGAAAATTATTATAGTTTTTCCCCTTAACTGGTTCATTGGGTTCAGATGTCTTATACCCAGGAAAAGATGGATCAGGTGTATACCCAAGGCCGATGTTCTGGGGTGCAGGATTTCTGGGTTTAGGGACAGCCGTTGGGATCTCTTGGGCCAGGGTCTGTTCCATTGGTTTGGCATCGTTCAAGGATGTATCCGGTGTCGGGGTTTTTGGGCGGTTATAAACCGCATACACATTTTCCACAGGCCCTCTGGAGTTGTATACCTGGAGATCAAATCCATATTGTTTTGCCATTTTCATCATGTTCAGCCCAAATTGAAAATAGGTGCCTTTTTTACTACCGGTGATCATTCCCAGATCAACTGCAAAGATTATCATTCGTTTTTTATTCATAATGCCCCCATAATTTCTGGTGATATTGAAAAGGGTTAAGATGCCTTCAGGAGAAAAACAAATGGAAAAATAATTTTGTGTAAAGTATATTAAGGACCTCAGATGGTCCCTACTTGGAAATTCCCAGGGAGTTGGAATCTTCAGTGGAGATAAAACTGGTTAACTGAGGGAGAATTAAGATGAACTATGTAATGATATGGAAATATACTTTATCAACTCTTTTTGGTTCCCTATTGTTTGTATTAATATTTTTAGTTCAAATGATATTAATATTGGACATAAGTCCACCTTTAAAATTATTTTTAGCCCCATCTATTGTGGGAGGTGCTGCAGGATTTTTGATTGGTCATTGGAAAGCCAGAAGTAAAGCTTTATATGATGCACTGTTGCAACATCAAAAACAGCTTGAAGAAACCATAACATTAAAAACCCAGGAACTGGAGAGAAAAAATAAAGACCTGAAGATGCTATCTGCCACAGATTCATTAACCGGTCTGGGAAATCGGAGATTGTTCGATATAGCAATAAAGAATGAATGGAGCAGGTTAACAAGGGTGACTAGTCCCTTATCCCTTATTATGTGTGATATAGATTATTTTAAGCAATATAATGACACCTATGGACATCAACAAGGAGACAATTGTTTAAAAGCTGTAGCAGATATCTTAAAAAAACATGCGAATCGCATTGGGGATCTTGCAGCACGATATGGAGGTGAAGAATTTTGTATAATCCTGCCAAACACAGAATATACCAACACCTTAAAAATTGCAGACAGCCTGCGAGAATCAATAGAATTATTGAACATAGTACTTCTGGTGTAAGTAATTTTGTTACCATCAGCGTTGGGGTAAGCAGTGCGAAACAAGTAGATAGAAACTGGGATTATTCCCTGTTGATTAAAACAGCAGACCAGGCCATGTATCAAGCAAAAAAGACGGGTAGAAACAGAGTTGATGGGGGAAAAATAGAAATTAGTGAATAAATTTACATAGCCAATAGGTATCAATGGTAATTCGTATATCGCTATTAATTTATTGTTGGATCAGCCCTGGTTGATCTTTGTATCTCTTTTCAATACAATAGGCAGGAACAAAAAATCTTAACAGGTTCAGGACAGGTTTTATATGAGTCCAGGAATGAAAAAAATACTCTTTATCTGCCTGCTTTTGCTGGTGGTGGCCATCGGGGTGTTGCACTATATCACTCCAGGGTATTTGATCCTGTTCCATGATACCTATCGCAGGGTTTCCTATTTTCCCATTGCCATTGGCGCCATTTTATACGGGGTCTGGGGCGGTTTGCTTATTGCTGTTTTATCCTGTATTTCATTTGTTCCCCATTTGTTAATGTTCTGGTTCCAGGGGCCGGAAGCCTATTATTCCGAGCTGTCGGAAATTATCTTTTACCTGGCTGCTGGTCTTGTAATCGGACTGATATCCAGCAGGGAAAATCAGCTGAGAAAAAAGTATCAACAGCTTTCGGAAAAGCTTGCCACTTCCTATAAGAGGCTCCATGCCCAGGCCGGCCAGCTGGTAAAGGCGGAAAAACAATTGGGTAAGGCACAGAAATTGTCCATGCTGGGCCATGTGTCTGCTTCCCTGGCCCATGAGATCAAAAATCCTCTGGCATCAATCAAGGGGGCAGCTGAAATCCTTGCTGATGAGGTACCTCCCTCCCATCCAAAGCATGAATTTGTTGAAATCATGAAGTCTGAAATTTCGCGGCTTAACAATTCCGTGGAAGAGGTGCTGACCTATTGCCGGGGGCAGCAGGCTGCCAATAAAGACCGCCTTGAGCCTTTGGACGATATTATTGACAAGGTAGCCCAGCTTTTGGATCCCCAGATCCAGGAAAAATCCATTGGTTTGATCTGGGGGCAGAAGGGGGCTGGAATCCAGGTTGAGGAAGCCGCCATGATTCAGGTTCTACTGAATATTCTTCTTAACGCGGTTGATGCGGTGTTGAAAAACGGGAAAATATGTATAAGCCATTATCAGGAATCAAAGGGGTATAGGATTGATGTGGAAGACAACGGGCCCGGCCTGGCGCCTGAAAAATATGACGAAGTATTTCAATCCTTTACCAGTTTCAAGGAAGGCGGAACGGGCCTCGGCCTTTCCATTACCAGAAAGATTGTTGAGCGTTTGGGAGGCACTATCCAAGTAAGGAAATCTGAAATGGGAGGCGCTTTGTTCTCTATTTTTCTGCCAGATAAAAAATCTTTTGCAAATTAAAAGAGGCATGATGAAACAGACAATTTTATTGATTGATGATGACCCAAGCCTTCGCAGGGTTACAGAGTACAACCTTTCATCCAGAGGGTTTACGGTACTGACAGCCGAATCCGGATTTCAGGGATTTGAATTTTTCAAGGCCCATGATCCGGATCTGGTGGTATCGGATGTAAAACTTGGGGACTTGAACGGCCTTGAGCTTCTGGAAAAAATCAAACAGGAATCTCCAGATACCCCCGTGATTATTATGACGGCATTCGGCTCCATTGAAATGGCAGTCCAGGCCATGCACAAAGGGGCCTTTACCTTTATTACCAAGCCCTTTGACAGGGATACCCTGATTTTGTCCTGTGAAAAAGCCCTTGAGCTCAAGGGTCTTAGATCAAAGACCCGCCTGCTTACCCATGAGATCAACCGGCTCACCGGGACAAAGGGGATTGTATCGGCCAGTTCAGCCATGAAAGAGCTGCTGGAAGTAGCCACCAGGGCGGCCAACAGCGAGGCCACAGTGTTGATTTCAGGGGAGTCGGGTACGGGCAAGGAGGTGCTTGCCCGGCTGATCCACCAGAATAGCCCCAGACATAATGGCCCCATGGTGGCGGTTAATTGTGCTGCTATCCCTTCCACCCTCGTAGAATCTGAGCTTTTTGGACATGTAAGGGGGGCCTTTACCGGAGCAGTAAAGGACCGGAAGGGTCATTTTATGACCGCATCCCGGGGCAGTCTTTTCCTGGATGAAATAGGTGAATTGGCCATGGATGTCCAGGTAAAGCTTTTGCGAGCTGTCCAGGAAAGACAGATACAGCCTGTGGGATCTGAAAAGACCCTTGAAGTGAATATACGGATTATCGCCGCCACAAACCTGGATCTTCAGGAGCGAATTTCCAAGGGAGAATTCAGGGAAGACTTATATTATCGGCTTAGTGTGATTCCCCTTTTCATACCTCCGTTGCGGGAGAGGATTGAGGATATTCCAGCCCTGGTTTTTCATTTTTTAAAAAAATTTGAAGCACCGGCTGAGGTACACTTTTCCCCCGGGGCCCTGGCAAAGATGGAATCCTATCACTGGCCGGGAAATATCCGGGAAATGCAGAATATTGTGGAAAGATGCATTATCCTGAGAAAAGATCCCATTATCCGGTCAAAGGATCTGAATCTGCCGGGTATGGAAACCAGGGCCACCCTATTGGACCCCCAGATTCCGGATGAAGGCATAGCCCTGGAAGAAATTGAAAAAGCCTATGTGATCAAAGCCCTGGAAAAGGCTGGCCAGAACCGATCTGAAGCAGCCAGGCTCCTGAAAATTCCCAGGCATGTCCTTTTGTACCGAATTGAAAAATACGAGATATAATTTTGTAGACTATTCTACATCCCCTGTTGAATAGTCTTTACTTTCCGCGGGTTCAATACCAATTCCCTGTTCTGGGGATTTCTTTGTTCTGTTTTGAATTTCAAGTAAATCAGTATGGTTATAAGCTTTTCAGATTTTGTGAAATGTCCTGGCACAAAATTTGAAATATTTAATTTGAAATAATTGAAATACGTAAAGGAATATCAATAAAGGGAGGGCATTGTGAAAAAATTTATTTTATTTATCCTGTTTTTTATTTTGGCAGGGGCCGCCTTTTTCTGGCCAGCAGGAGGGGTTACAGCCGGGAGCAATGAAGACAAATCCATCCTGCGGGCTGTTTTCAAGGTTGACAATTTAAGCTGCGGAGCCTGTTTTACCAATATCAATGCCGGGCTTTCCCCTTTGGAGGGGTTTTCAGGCATGGGGGCCAATCTTTTTAGAAAACGCATTGCTATAGATTTTATTGCTCCCCTGTCCCCTGAAAAGATTCAGGATGCCATTTCCAAGGCCGGGTATGGATCAGTCCTGGAATCGGTGGATACAATTCTGGAAAAAGAATCCTTTGCCTATTTAAATGCCCGGAGCAGGGGTGTGGGGTCTGGCGGCAGCTGCTGCAGTGGAGGCAGCCCTGGGGTAAGCCAAGAGCAGACCCAGCTTCCCGGGGGCAGCTCCTGCTGTCCATTGCCGGGTTCTTCCCAGACTTCAGTTGAACAGATATAAGTAAATCAGGCATCAGAAATTCAGGTGCCACATCAGTCAATAAGGAACCAGCAAATTCTGACTTTTATCAAGGAGCAAAGAGATGAACAAATCATCTGTAATAATTCTTATCACCCTGGCGGTTTTTTTCCTGATGGGATCAAGTGTTCAGGCCTGGTTTGGGGGCAAGTTTAAAACTATAAAGCCTGAAAACAATCAGATTTCCATCCCCCTTAAAGGGATCATGGATGGCCAGGCCCATTATTTTAAGGTCAAATCTGAAAAAGGGGAAACTATTCAATTTTTTGTGGTTAAAAGCCATGACAATGTGGTCCGGGCAGCTGTGGATGCTTGTGATGTCTGCTATAGATCGGGCAAAGGCTATGTCCAGGAAGGTAATGTAATGGTCTGCACAAATTGCGGGATGAGATTTGCCACGGACCGTATCAATGAGGTCAAGGGCGGGTGCAACCCAGCTCCTCTGAATCGGACCATTGTAACGGAAAATGACGGGGAAAAACTTTTGATTTCCATGGCAGATATCAATGCCAATGCCTGGTTGTGCAGGTATAAAAAATAAAGGGAGGGTTCAATGGCCTGGGATCCTGAAAAATACAGGGAAAAGCGGGAAAAGGTTTTGGGTATAAAAAAGCGGGGGATCTCCTTTGGCAGCCTGGCAGTCATTGTTTCTATGGTCATCCTTCTGGGGTTTGCCTTTGTCAGTATTCCAGGAGCGATTTCCTATATACAGAACAGGAATCTGGATGATGCCATATATAGGCTGGTGGAAAACAATGCCTGGCCCGGTTCCCTGGTGGAAGAGATTAAGCAGCTGGACGGTGTCAGGGAAGCGGCGCAAGACACCCATGGCACCCGATTGGTAATTACCTTTGACCGGAGTTTGTCAGGTCCAGACACCTTTGCTGTTCTGTTTGAGCAGAAAAACCTGGAGGTTGCCCTGCTCAACCAGGTAAACCACCAGCAACGGCAGACAACCCTGGAAAAGGAATCTGAAGATGAAACTTTATGATATTTCCCTGGGCAATATACGCCGTCGCAAGGGCAAGATGCTTTTCCTGGCATTGGGTCTGATCATTGGTATCTCCACCATCGTAACCCTGCTGGCCATTACCGAAACCATGACCGCTGAGATAGAAGAACGGCTTAATCAATTTGGAGCCAATATTATCATGGTGCCTAAAACCGAGAATCTGTCCTTGAATTACGGCGGTATTGATGTGGGGGGCATCAGCTATGAGGTCCAGGAATTTGACCAGGAAAACCTGGGAATGATCCGTAGTATTAAAAATGCTAAAAATTTAGGGGTTGTGGCTCCCAAGGTATTGGGGCCGGTCGTGGTCAATGATAAAAAACTGCTGCTCATGGGGGTGATCTTTGAAGAGGAGCTTGCATTGAAGACCTTTTGGCAGAAAAAAGGAAGTTTCCCCCAGGGCCCTGACCAGGCATTACTGGGGTCTTCCGTGGCAGCCATCTTGAACCTGAAACCAGGGGATGAAATGATCATGAAAGATTCTGTCTTCAGGGTTTCCGCAGTCCTGGCCCCCACAGGCGCTTCGGAAGACAATGCAATTATGATTGAGCTTGGGGCGGCCCAGGCTGTCCTGGGAAAAAAGGGAAAGATATCCATGGTGGAGATTGCCGCCTTTTGCCGGGGGTGCCCCATTACCGAACTCACCCTCCAGATAGCAGAAATGTTCCCCAATGCCAGGGTAACGGCCATGAAGCAGGCAGTGATGTCAAAAATGCAGTCCATTGAGATGTTCAAGTCTTTTTCCCTGGGAGTTTCCATCCTTGTGACCGGTATCGGGGCCTTGCTGGTCATGGTCACCATGATGGGCTCTGTTAATGAGCGAACCCGGGAAATTGGTATTTTCAGGGCCATTGGATTCAGGCAGACCCATGTGATGCAGATTATTCTGCTGGAAGCCCTTCTTCTGGGTTTATTCGGGGGAATCCTGGGTTTTGGTCTTGGTAATATTGCTGCCTGGGGCATTATTCCCATTGTCATTGAAAAAGGGGTGTTTGTGGGTGTTAATTACCAGCTGGGGGGACTTTCCCTTCTAATGGCAGCAGCATTAAGCCTTCTGGCAAGCCTCTACCCTGCATTCAAGGCTGGGCGCATGGATCCCAGCGATGCCCTTAGAGCCTTGTAGATAAAATTATACCGATAGCCTGCGAAAATAAAAGAAAGAGAGCTAAAACCATGATCCAGACCTGTCATTTAATCGAAATAAAAGACCTTGGTAAAACCTATATCACCGGGAATACTCTGGTTACGGCCATTGATCACATGGATTTTTCCATTGACGACCAGGAGTTTGTTTCCATCATGGGACAATCCGGCTCCGGCAAAAGCACTCTTTTGTCCAGTCTGGGCGCTTTGAACCGTCCCACCCGGGGCCAGGTCCTGGTGGATTCCCTGGATCTCTATGGCCTGACCAATGAACAGAGGGCAGACTTTAGAAGCGAGTATATGGGGTTTATTTTCCAGTCTTTTCAGCTTATTCCTTACCTGACGGTATTGGAAAATATCAAGCTGCCCATGGCAGTCACAGGACGGACAAAGAAAGCAAAAAATGAAATGGCCAGGGAAGTCATTGAACGGGTGGGCCTTGGAGCCAAATCCAGCCGTCTGCCCGACCAATTGTCCGGCGGGGAGCAGGAAAGGGTGGCCATTGCCAGGGCCATTGTGAATAAGCCCCCCATTATCCTGGCAGATGAGCCCACGGGAAATCTGGATTCTGCAACAGCCCGGGAGATCATGGAATTGCTGAAATCCCTTAATGATGACGGGCATACCATTATCATGGTGACCCACAATGCCAGGATGGCAAAGTATGCCTCACGGACCATCCGGGTCAGGGATGGCAAGTCCTATGCCTGATCCTTTTTTTTATGGGAAGGTTTTTATGACCAGGTGATTCTGGTCTGCTTTTACGGAAATTGGATGATCATTCAGGCGTGAGCCCGATATCGTATTCTTTCATTTTTTTATACAGAAGTGTCCTGTGTATCCCAAGCAGTTTCGCGGCCTTTGCCTTGTTATAGCCAGTTCTGGCAAGGGCCTGGTAGATTGCTTTTATCTGGGCCTGGCTCTGGGCATTTTTAAGTGTGAGTTTTTTCTTTTTTCCGTGGGACTGTGTACTATAGTCCAGATTGAATGGCAGGTCTCCCTTGTAAATGGTGTTGTTGTCAGATGAATACATGGCGCGTTCCAGAACATTTGACAACTCACGGCCATTACCAGGCCAGTCATAGCTTTTTAATTCCTTTGCCGCAGTTTTTTCTATATCCATTGGAGAACGGTTTGCAGTTGCAGTCATTTTTTTTAAAAGATGTTTGGCAAGGGGTATGATATCTTCCCGGCGCTTTCGTAAAGGCGGAATATATATGGGTATGACATTGAGGCGATAGAAAAGGTCTTTTCTGAATTTTTGTTTTTTCATGAGATCTTCAAGGTTTTGATTTGTGGCACAAATTACCCTGAAATCAGATCTCATTATTTTGGTGCCGCCTATCCTTTCAAACTCCTTTTCTTCAAGTACCCGAAGAAGTTTGGGCTGCATTTCAAGGGGAAGATCTCCGATTTCATCAAGGAAAATGGTTCCATTGTTTGCAAGTTCAAATTTGCCGGGTTTTCCCTTGGCTTTCGCTCCCGTAAAAGCACCTTCCTCATAGCCGAACAATTCCGACTCCAGAAGATCTTTTGGTATTGCCGCACAATTAATTCGTACAAAGGGGTGAGGCCTTCTGGGGCTTGCATTGTGAATGGCCTGGGAGAACATTTCCTTGCCTGTTCCGCTCTCGCCTGTTACCAATACGGTTGAATCGTTTAATGCTGCTTTTTGGGCTTCGGTTTTCAGATATTTGATTTCATTACTTTTTCCAATAATGCAATTAAAAGTATATTTTGTGGACCGCAGGTCAAAGAGTTCTTTTTCAAACAGCTGAACTTTTGATTCAAGCATGTTCAGCTTTGTTGCAAGCTGTTTTACTTCTTCAACATTTTGGAACATGACCTGGCCATAGACCGCAATCACTTTGCCGTTTTTCTTAATGGGAATCCTTTGAACAACCATATCATGGCCGTTTATATGGTGGGATTTATTGATTTCCGCCTTTCCAGTCCTGGCAACAATATGCATCCTGCTGTTTTCGATTACTTCAGTACAATGCCTGCCGATCTGTTCATGGGGTTCAAGGTTTAAAAAATGGCCATAAGGCCTATTAAAATGGGTGATATAGCCGTCTGCATCTGTGATGCTGATCCCTGCATTGATATTGTCCAACGTCAGTTCATAAAGTTCAATTTTTTTTATCAATTCCTCTGGAGAACTTTCATTTTTTATCATATTGGCTTCCTTTTGGGAACGATGCTGTCAACCCAATATAGCGAGTATTAGAAAGGCTACATGTATAGAGTCTGCTACATATATTTTCAATATAAAACGATAAAAAGTAAAAGTCGATAAAAAGTTAAAAAAAACTCAAATCCATTGTCTGTATCAAAAAAGCGACATGTATATCCTGGAAAGACATATTTTTAAAATGAAGCTCCCATAAAATAATTATGAGAAAAAGGTATAAACCCTTCAACCAAAGGGCATTACCCTTTTATCCTTTATTATTTTGTTGTCTGGCCTGGAATTTGCTGAATATAAAAATAAAGCAAAAACAAAAAATCGATAATCCAGTTTAAATTTTTATGAATTTAAGCTTTCCTGGAAAACATATGAAAGGAGGACCATGTTAATTAAAGAACCTGAGATCGAATCTGAAGAAACATTAATTATTCAAGAAAAAAATTTTAACACGGGCAATGTCTGCATTGTATCCGGTGCCGGAACTGGAATAGGCAGGGCCACTGCAATTGCTGCCGCGAAAAATCAACTAATGATCGTAGGGCTTGATATCAATGAAGAGGAAGGAAAAATCACCCAGAAAATCGCCAGAGATTATGGCGGGCAGATGGTTTTTATAAAAACCGATCTCTGCAAGGATGACGAAATTGAAAATGCCGTTACCGAAGCCTCAAAACTTGGGCAGATTAAATACCTGGCCAATATTGCCGGGATTCAACATGTTAACTCAATTGAAGATTTTCCCATGGAAAAATATGACCATATGCAAAAATTGATGCTCAGGGCGCCCTTTTTATTATCAAAGCTGGTCATCCCCCATATGAAAAAAAGTTCAGACCAGAATGGGGTGATAGCCAATATGTGTTCAATTCACGGTCATATCTGCACAATGAACAAGCCGGTCTATAATATTACCAAATTTGGGCTCCGGGCATTGAGTCAGTCAATTTCAGCCGAAGGAAATGGAAAAATAAGGTCATTTACCGTGAGTACAGGATTTGTAAAAACACCTTTGGCCGATAAACAGATAGAAGCCCAGGCAGAACAAAGAGGCATAACCAAAGAAGAAGTGATTGAAAATGTTATGATGGGGATGTCCCGTATCAAAAAAATGATGACTCCCATTGAAGTGGCAAATTTGATTGTTTTTGGGTTTTCACAACATGCCAGGTATCTTATCGGTGGAGATTTATTGTTTGACGGAGGATCTGTGCTCACCTACTAAACGCAGAATCTTTCATATACCAGGAAGATCAAGGACCTAAACTTTTTGCATATAAAAAGTCAGCAAACCGTATCAACCATAAACCGTATCAATAAGATCCGGTTAAAACTAATAAAAAGGAGAGTAAAATGCAAAGAAGATCTATTTCAATCCTGTCGTTATTTGTTTTTATTGCCGTATTATTTTCGTCAAGTCCAGTGGTGGCAGAGGAAAAACCTATCCTGCTTAAGGTCCCCACAACATTTGCTGCTGCTTTGCCTGGTTTGGGAACAACCACTACCTGGGTGGCTGAAAGAATTCATATTGCCAGCAATGGAAGCCTGAAAATGAAAATTTACGAACCAAACAAACTGGTGGCTCCCTTTGAAATCCTTGATGCGGTATCCAAGGGAAAAGTTAACGCAGGATATAGTATTTCCGGTTATTGGGAAGGCAAAATGCCTGGATCTTCAGTTTTTTCAACTATCCCATTCGGACCTGAAGCCGGCGAATTTCTGGCATGGATGTATTATGGAAACGGTAGGAAATTATACCAGAAGATGTATGATGGTGCCGGTTATAATGTTCATGTCATTCCCTGCGGGATTATTGCACCGGAAACCGGTGGATGGTTTAAAAAAGAGATCAATTCAGTAGAGGACCTTAAGGGACTTAAGATCCGATATTACGGCCTGGGCGGAAAGGTCTTGCAGAAACTGGGTGCATCTGTAAGCTTGATACCAGGGGGTGAAATCTTTGCAGCCCTTGAAAAGAACGCCATTGAGGCAACAGAATTCTCCATGCCGGCAATTGATCAATTGCTGGGGTTCCATAAAATCGCAAAAATGAACTATTTTCCCGGATGGCACCAGCAGGCCACCCTGTTTGAACTCCTTATCAACAAAGACACCTGGAACAGCATGAGCGAAAGCCAGCAAATGCTTTTGGAAATCATCTGCAAGGCTGCAACCGCGGATGCCTTTGCATTCACAGAATCAATCCAGGCAGAGGCAATGCAGGAAAATGTGGCAAAACACGGGGTTCAGAACAAGTATTACTCAAAGGAAATCCTGGCAGCATTTGAAAAGGCCTGGTATGAGGTTGCATCTGAATTATCCACAACAAGTCCCTTTTTCAAGGAAACATGGGAAGACTTAAGTGCCTTCAGAGGCCAGTATGAAATATGGGCCAAATATGCATTTCTGCCCAGGGGCCTTGATAAATAGTTTCTGACGGAGTAAGGCATTGAACAATTGTGCAGAAAAATTTATTTTCTGCACAATTTTAATAAATTTTTGCGTACATTTCTAAGGGTATTTTTATGGCACAAAAAGTCCAGGGGATGGCAGACAGAATCTGTGATGCATCTGAGAATTTTATCAAACTAGTGGGTCACATCATCATGTGGGGAAATGGGATATTGATACTAGTCATTATCCTTCAGGTTGTATTGCGGTATGGTTTTGGCAGAGGCATGGTGGTTCTAGAGGAGCTTCAATGGCATCTTTACGGCCTTGGAATAATGATCGGAGCTTCCTATGCAATGGTTACGGATTCCCACATCAGGGTGGATATCATCCAATCAGGCATGAGCCAAAAATGGAAAAACAGGTGGGAGGTGTTTGGGATACTCTTCCTTTTGCTGCCATTTGCCATTGTTATATTTCACCAGAGCCTGGACTTTGTTTATGAATCTTTTCGGGTCAATGAAAGCTCTGACGCACCCTTGGGCCTTCCGTTCAGATGGATAATAAAGGGGGTCATTCCCATTAGTTTTGCTTTGATGATTCTGGCTACTATTTCACGGTTAATTCGAATTCTCAACTCCATGGTAAAAGGAAGATCAAATGGAAACAGGTGATTATTTTGTCATAGCAATGTTTTTAACTTTTGTGGGTTTCCTGTTTACAGGCTTTCCCGTTGCCTGGGTCCTGGGTGGAGTTGCCGTTCTTTTTACCCTGATTGCAACCATAGCTGACACCTGGTTCGGAACAATGACAGGCCTTGACTATATCACCCTTGGCATGGCAGTGAACCGGATTTTTAAATATATGGACAATTGGGTTCTGGTGGCCCTGCCCATGTTTATTTTCATGGGGCTCATGCTGGATAAATCCGGAATTGCGGAAAAAATGATGGAATCCATGCAGGAGCTTTTTGGAAAAATTCACGGCGGGCTTGCCGTGACCGTAACCCTTATCGGGATTGTTCTTGCCGCATCCACCGGAATTATCGGGGCATCCGTGGTTCTCCTGGGCCTGCTATCCCTTCCTGCCATGACAAAACAGGGATATTCAAAAACCCTGGCCCTTGGAACCATTGCCAGTGCCGGAACCCTGGGAATCCTTATTCCACCCAGTATCATGCTGGTCATCATGGCGGATCAACTGGCACTTTCAGTAGGGGATCTTTTCATGGGTGCTGTTATTCCCGGGGTATTGCTGGGGGTTTTATATATCCTGTATATTCTTATTTACAGCTTTCTAAAACCCGATGTAGCGCCCGTTCAAAAAGACAGGCGGCCCATTGAATGGAAAATGATACTGGATGTGCTCAGGACCATTCTACCCCCGGTACTTCTTATCATAGCTGTCCTGGGTTCAATTTTTGCCGGAATCACAACGCCCACGGAAGCAAGTGGGGTTGGAGCCCTAGGCGCAACCATTCTGGCTGCGTATAACAAAAGATTGAATTTTTCTGTTGTCGTTGATGTGATGAAAGGCTGTTTTAACACCACAGCCTATATATTTGCAATTTTCCTTGGGGCAACAACATTTGCCCTGGTTTTACGATGTCTTGGAGGGGATGAATTTATTGAAAGAATTCTTACGGGAATACCTTTTGGGCCTTACGGGATTTTAGGCGTAATTCTAGGCTGTATTTTCTTTCTTGGCTTTTTTTTGGACTGGATCGAAATTACCCTGATCATTCTGCCCCTGATTGCCCCGGTTATTTCATCCCTGGGTTTCAGCGTCAACGGTTTTGATGTGGTATCCAACCCAGAACTTCTCTGGTTTGTAATCCTTGTGGCCGTCACCCTGCAGACATCATTTTTAACACCGCCGGTGGGCTTTGCCCTCTTTTATCTGAAGGGGGTCTGCCCACCTGATATCCAATTGATTGATATCTATAAAGGAGTAGTGCCCTTTATTATTTTGCAGCTCATTGGTCTTTCTCTCATAGTATTATGGCCGGAGCTTGTGACATGGCTTCCGGCCTATGTTTATAAATAATTTTAATGCTATTTAGCGTTGGTGATCCCCATCTCTTCAAAGGTTTTGATATCTGCAAGTATCCGGGTGGAAAGGTCGAGAAGTTCCATGCACACGGCAGCGCCTGTGCCTTCTCCAAGCCTGAACTTCAGATCGATGAGGGGATCAAGTCCCAGGCGGTCGTGCATGTATTTATGGCCGATCTCCACGGATTTATGACTGGCAAAAAGATATTGCTTTGCCGCCGGGGCCAGTTCACAGGCAATCAATGCTCCGGCCGTTGAGATCAGGCCGTCGCATATCACTGGAATCCCCCGGGCTGCAGCACCCAGCACCAGGCCAGCCAGCCCTCCGATTTCAAGCCCTCCGACTTTGGATAGTATATCAATGGGGTCTGATGGGTCGGGCTGGTGAAGGTCAAGTCCTTTTTGGATAGCAGCAATTTTGTTTGCAAGCCCTGCATCATCCACCCCTGTTCCCCGGCCGGTAAGCTTTTCCACGGGTATACCTGAAAAGGCTGCAATAATAGCGGATGAGGGGGTGGTATTACCAATACCCATGTCTCCTGTGCCCAGAAGATCCACTGGAGTCTCGTCATCCAGTTCAGCAACAATCTCAATACCGGCCTCAATGGAAAGGATGGCTTCTTCCCTTGTCATGGCCGGTTCTTTGGTGAAATTGGCAGTGCCATGCCTGATTTTTTTATGAAAAATTGGCAGAGCCGGGTCAAAATCATAATTCACACCAAGATCTGCGGCCTTTACAACGGCCCCTGCATGTCTGCCAATGATATTGACTGATGCGCCCTGGGCTGCAAAATTTAATACCATCTGGGGGGTGACCTCTGCTGGGAAAAGGCTGACCCCTTCCTGGGTCACGCCGTGGTCCCCGGCGCAGGTAACAATGCGTTTATTGGTCAGGTGTACGTCAGTGGTGCCCTTGATTGCCGCAAGACGGGCTGAGATTTCTTCCATTATACCTAAGCTGCCGGGAGGCTTTGCCTGGTTGAGCAGCCGGTCTTTGGCCGCGTTAAAAGCTTCCTGGTTCAAAGTTTTTTTTATGGATCCGATGGTTTGTTCAAGCAGTGACATGATTTACCTCTTCTTGTTTATGTCTTTTCCTGCAAAATAAAAAAAGGACTCTGCAAGAAAAAATAATCTTACAAAACCCTTTACCATCGAGCTTTACACGATTTTTGAATATCTGGTTCGTCTTCTGACTTTCGGCATTAAATTTGTTTTTGCGCCTTCCCGTGTGAACAGTGGCAATTACAAAACAAATATTTCCGATTACAGCGGCGGGACCGTCACGGAGTTTCACCGTGTTCCGTGGACCAGACACCCATAACAAATTATGGAAAAGATAAATACATGATTCTGGGGCAGTATGTCAATAATTTCTTTACAAACTTTTCATCCTGATCAATAGTCTTACTGAACCATCCCTGATAGATAGAGGACATTATGACAGCAGATAAACGAATCAAAACCAGGTTTCAGTATTTCCGTATCTCCAATGCAGTGCTCATCGGAAATATGATGGCCGTGCTCATGGGGGACCTGCTGACAAATATTCTGTTTGAACACAGGGTAGGGAATGTTTCGGAAACAATTCTGAAAATGGTTAATTCTCTGGACATGTTCTATGGCATTTTCTTCACAGTTGTGATGCTGGTGGTGGTTATCTGGTATGAATTACCCATTCGGAAATGCCTGAAATCCTTTTATCTCGGTCTGGAAACAGATCCTCTATTGTTGGAAAAAGCCAGGCGCCGAGTGCTGAATGAGCCTTATATGATCGTTATTCTGGATATGGTTGGCTGGGGCCTGGGCTCCTTTCTTTTTTGGGCAGTTGGCACGCCCCATGGACTTGGCATCGGGATTGCCTGCGGCCTGATTACCATGACCCTGGCATTTTTCTGGGTTGAGCATGTGTCCCAGCACAACCTTGTGCCTTTGTTTTTTCCGAAAGGGAACCTGTCCAAGGTAAGTGGTGTGAGGTCAATTAGTTTAAAGGCTCGTTTTGCTGCTTTGATATTTGCCGTTTCCCTGGTGCCCCTGGCATTTATTCATTTAACCATTCATCGATTTCGTCAAATGCAGATGATGGATGAGATGACCCTGCTGATGCTGGTACGGCGCATGGAAGAAACCATTGCCAAGGAGAGCATTTTGTTCATGGGGGTGGCCATTGGATTGTCCTGGCTGGTTGTCCAGAATATGAAGCGGCCGGTAATAGAAATTATCCGGGTCATGGGACATGTGAAGCAGGGAGATTTTTCAAAACAGGCAAAGGTTTATACCAATGATGAAATAGGGTTTGCAGGGGAAATGCTTAACTCCATGACCAATGGGTTAAGGGAGCGGGAATTTATCAAGGATACCTTTGGAAAGTATGTGGATTCCCGGGTCAGGGATGAAATTCTCAGGGGTGGGATACCCCTGGATGGTGAACTCAAGGAGGCCACTATTTTATTTGCTGATTTGAGAAATTTTACCCCCCTGGTGGCTGTGACTCCGCCCAGGGAGTTGATTTATGTATTGAACGCCTATCTCAATGAAATGGCAGAAGCCATCAAGGAAAACAACGGACTGATCCTACAGTTTATCGGGGATGAAGTGGAGGCTGTTTTCGGGGCACCTGTGTATCAGCCCGATCACGAACTGGCAGCTGTTAAAACCGCCCTTACTATGCGGCAGCGTCTTGCCCGACTCAATAAAGATTTTGCCAGCCAGGGAATTTCTCCTATTTCCCATGGGGTTGGAATCCATACAGGCTCTGTTCTGGCTGCCAATATCGGCAGTGCGGACCGGTCTGCCTATTCCCTGATAGGGGATACTGTGAACCTGGCCTCCAGGATCCAGGGCCTGACCAAAGAGTTCAGGACCGATATCCTTGTCAGTGAAAAAGTCCAGTCCATTATTGGCAATCTCTATGATTTCAGGCCCATGCCTGAAATCAAGGTCAAGGGCAAGTCAGATCCCATCCAGGTATTTTCCCTTGATAATTAGATTCCTGACTGGAATCCCCTGCCAGGAATCAGGGCCCGGCAGGGAATTATTATTTATCCTGCTTCATAGGTACAGGTTGTAAAATCAATTTCTTCGCCGCATTTATCGCATTTGTGGATTTTTTCGAACTCATCGGAAAAAATTTCTTTTGGTGTATCGCATTTGGGGCATTTGCAGGTGAAAGACTGCAGGTTTTTAAACTGTTCAAAACCCGGGCAATGTTGTGGTGTGCTCATGGCCATCTCCTTATTGTTTTATGTTAACAGGTACAAATCAAAAATAAACGATTTGCAACCATGGGGTATTGTTAATACCTTTATTTTTTGCCGGAGGCTCACCCCAGATCCACCAGGGTCCGCCCTTTGAGCTGTCCTTTGAGTATCAGGCCTATACTGGGGCCCAGGTCTTTGAGGCCAATCTTTGAGGAAAGGCTTTCCAGGTTGTCAGGTTTCCAATCAGTTGAAAGATTTCTCCAGAGCCTCTGGCGCAATGCCATGTGGCAGTGCTGGGAGTCAATTCCAAAGAGTGATATTCCCCTCAGGATAAAAGGGAAGACATTTATGGGCAAATCCGGGGAGGACACATTACCGCAGCAGGTTACGATTCCTCCTTCATGGGTGGATTTGATGGCTGTGGCCAGGATATTGCCGCCCACCGTATCAATGACTCCTGCCCACCTGGGTTTGAGGAGGAGGGGAGCACTATCCTCAAGAAAGGTATCTCGAGCAATGATTTCCTTTGCCCCCAGGCCTTTCAGGAATCCAGTATCGGGCTTACCGGAAACCCCTGCCACCCCATACCCCAGTTTGACAAGGATGGCAACAGCAAGTGATCCTACTCCACCGGTGGCACCGGTCACAAGGATGGTACCCTGGTCTGGTGAGACCCCTGAAACCAGACGTTCAACAGACATGGCTGCTGTAAACCCGGCCGTGCCCAGGATCATGCTCTGTTCCAGGCTGAGGCCTTTGGGAAGGGGGACTACCCAGTTGGCAGGCACATGGATATATTGTCCAAAACCACCAGGGGTGTTCATGCCCAGGTCATAGGAAGTCACAATGACAGGGTCGCCTTTTTTAAAATTTTTTGTCTGGCTATGTTCCACAATTCCTGAGGCATCAATGCCGGGGGTGTGGGGATATTTCCTGGTTACCCCTTTATTGCCGCTGGCAGACAGGGCATCCTTATAATTCAGGGAAGAATAGTTCACCCTGATAAGAACCTCCCCCTGGGGAAGATCGTCAATACTTGCTTCTTTAATACCATGGGAAAATATCTTGTCAGAGCTCTCTTCTACGATAAAGGCCTTAAATGTCTTGTTTTTCACGATATCCTCCCTAAAGTTTCGTACAGATGCGATATCTGATTCATAATACGACCAGACACATAAGTCAATAAAGATCCATGAAGTCTTCAGGGTTATCACGGGCGATATTTTTTTACTTTTTCTTGTAACAATGATATTAAGGCCCGATGAAAACACAAAAATTTTATACAGCAAAAGTATCCCTTGTATCCTTTTCCCATTTTATCCATGATATGTATACAAGCTTTTTATCGCCCCTGCTGCCTTTAATCATTGAGAAGCTGTCATTGACACTGAGCCAGGCAGGCCTTTTGTCGACTGTTATGCAGATTCCAGCATTGCTGAACCCCTTTATTGGACTTTTTGCCGACAACAAAGGTCTGGCAAGATGGCTGGTGATACTGTCTCCAACCCTGACTGCTCTTCCCATGAGCCTGATTGGTATTACCCCTTCCTATGGGCTTCTTTTGGTTCTGGTCTTTTTTGCCGGGATTTCCGTAGCCCTCTACCATGTGCCGGCCCCGGTTCTGGTTGCCAAATATTCAGGGAATAAAAAAGGGCTGGGCATGAGTTTTTTCATGACCGGCGGAGAACTGGCCCGAACCATCGGTCCCATGTTTGCCGTGGCTGCTGTGTCTATACTTGGCCTGGACAATTTCCACCTGGTCATGGTTTTTGCAGTGCTCACTTCCATCTTATTGTATTTTGCCCTGGAAAAAGAAGAAGAAAAAACATCCTTTAAAAGGAATGGGTCCCTTTTGGCCTCCTACAAGGAAATTCGTCATGTGCTCAAGCCCCTGTCCGGGATATTGACGGCCCGGGCTTTTATGCATGCTTCCATGGGGATGTTTTTAACCGTGTTTGTGGAACAAAAAACCGGCAGCCTATGGTATGGTGGTGGTGCTTTGGCTTTGTATGAAGCCTTTGGGGTAGCCGGGGTATTGTCCGCAGGCACCCTTTCCGACTGGATGGGCAGAAGGCGGGTACTTTTCTGGGCTCTTGCAACAGCCCCTGTGGCCATTTTATTGTTTGTGTTTACAACAGGGGCAATAAAGATTGCCATGTTGTTGATCGCCGGGTTCACTGTTCTTTCCACTACACCGGTGATGCTGGCCCTTATCCAGGAAACTGCCAGGGATAACCCATCTGCTGCCAACGGACTTTTCATGATGGTTTCCTTTGCGGTCCGGGCAGTTGCCGTGACCATTGTCGGGGTCATCGGGGATGTGGCCGGACTTGAGAACATGTTTATCATCAGTGCCCTCATAGGTTTTACATCCATTCCCTTTTTATTAAAACTTGAAAAATAGAAGGAACGTCTCCAATGCTGAAAACCAATGAAAATAAAGTCGTTGAGATATATTTGGAATGCAAACCAGGTCAACCCAGGCTGGGGCCAGGCTGGAAAGTCGGCCACAATGGGGTTCCCTTTCTTTTGCCCAGCATTGGCGGGATAACCCTGAATGTCCAGGTTGGGGATTCGGCCTTCGGCCTTGCCGGTGACCATATCGAGCCTGGAGTCTCCTGTACTGCCAATGCAGACAAACCCAATGACTTTCCCAATAATTCTCTTCAGATCCTCTCCTGTGTGGGGAATGAGGCAAAAATTGTTTCTGGTGATGCCAAGGGGGCAATCGGTGTTGTGATCGGTCACCATGGCGGGTCTGAACATATTATTGTGGAGTTTGCCAGATCCGTCAAAGAGCAGATGACCTATGACGACAAGATCATGATCCGTGCCAAGGGCCAGGGTCTTGCCCTTTTGGATTATCCAGCTATCAAACTTTTTAATCTGGATCCAGGTCTTCTGGGCAGAATGAAGATTACTTCCGGGGGAACAAATATCCTGAAAGTGCCGGTTACCACAATGGTCCCGGCCCCTTGCATGGGGTCTGGTATGGGGCGGGCCCATGTGGGGGCCGGGGACTATGATGTGATGACATCAGACCCTGCCACGGTTAAAAAATATAACCTGGACCACATGCGGTTTGGGGATTTTGTGGCATTGATGGACCATGATAATTCCTATGGCAGAGCCTTTGTCAAAGGGGCAGTCAGCATAGGAATCGTGGTGCATTCCGACTGTCTTCTGGCTGGCCATGGCCCTGGGATTTCCACCCTCATGACTTGTCCTGCATCTTTGATTGAGCCAATCATTGACCCCAAGGCCAATATTGCAGATTTGTTGAAAATAGGCACTGGTCATCCCTGATCTATTTCAAGCAGCCAGGCAGATATACCCTGGTGCATGGCAGCTATATGTTTTAAAAATTTGAAAACCCTGATATAAAGAAGCAATTAATAATCTTTGTCTTAAAGGATGTGAAAGTTGAATACAGCTAAAAAAAGTATCCTTCAAAAGGGGCGGGGCAAGACACGTAAACTTGCCAAACTTGAGTACTTATATGAAAAGGAATCCCTATATTTTGCCCAGGTATCGGAAAGCGTTAAGGATATTGCCATTACCGAGCTAAGGGAATTGGGGGGGTATGACCTGAAACCAGTATTTCGGGGTATCTGGTTCAAGGCCTCAAAAAAAGATTTTTATAAAATTAACTATTTTGCCCGGCTGGTTTCCCGGTTTCTGGCCCCTTTGGCCGTGTTTGATTGCAAGGACAAGGATGAACTTTACAAAGCAGCCAGAAAGATCCGGTGGGAAGAGTTTTTAACCCCTAAAAAAACTTTTTCCATTATGGCCAATGTGTCTGAGTCTGAGATCAGTCATTCCAATTTTGCCGGACTCAGGGTTAAAGATGCCATTGCCGATTATTTCAGGGACCGGACAAACCAAAGGCCAAGCGTAGATGCTAAAGACCCATGGATTATAATCAACCTGCATCTCCACCAGAACAAGGCCACCCTTTCCGTGGATGCTTCGGGTGGGCCTCTGCATAAAAGGGGATATAGGGAAGAGTCTGTATCCGCACCCATGCAGGAGACAATTGCAGCCGCCATTGTCCGTTTGAGCGGGTGGGACGGGTCAAAACCATTGTACGACCCCATGTGCGGATCAGGTACCTTGTTGTGCGAAGCATTGATGCGTTATTGCCGGATTCCGGCACAGGTTTTCAGAACAGAATTTGGGTTTGAACGTTTGCCGGATTTTGATGCTGCGCTGTGGGAAAGGGTTAAAGATGAGGCCAAGGATAATATAAATCCCCTTCCCAAAAATTTGATAGCCGGAAGTGATGTATCGGAACATTCAGTTAATGCAGTTAAAACCAATCTCATGGGCCTTCATTTTGGGGGAGATATCCATATTGATCTAATGGATTTTAAAGAAATTCCTTCCATTGATAATTCAATGATCATTACCAACCCACCCTATGGCATTCGCATGGGAAAAGACCAGGACATGAATCAGTTTTATAAGGAATTCGGGTTTTTTCTGAAAGAGCGCTGCAAAAAATCAACTGCCTATGTTTATTTTGGAGAGCCCAAATTTATAAAAAAACTCCCATTGTCTCCTTCCTGGAAACGCCCGTTGAAAATCGGGGGACTGGATGGAAAGCTGGCTAAATATGAACTCTATTGATCAAAATCAGGATGTAGAATGGAAAAAGCAAAACCAGGATCTGGAAAATATACCTGTAATGAATACCGGGAGGAAATGATCCTTTTAAGCCTTCAAAAACAGCTTGCCTCTCCTGATCTTACCCCTGGGGAAAAACAAGGTCTTTTAGAAGAAATTGCAAAAATTGAAAAGCAGATGGGGCTGGATTAAAAAAAATTCAAATATGCATGAGGCTTTACGTGTTTTTAAGGTAAAATAAAAAAAGGTTTTACATGGATATTTCCAATACAAATTTCACCTCACCTTCCATCAAGATTTATCACGAACTCATGGCCAACAAGGTGGGGGAAATCCTGCTGGTATGCTGTCCATATGATGCTTTTATCATGGAAGAAGAAGGACGGCTTTCCAATAGAATTATTCATGAATACAAGGGATTGAACCTTTCAAAGCCTCCCCGGCTTACCTGGGTTTCTTCAGCTGAAGATGCCTTTGAAAAGCTGGAAAAAAAACATTTTGATCTCATCCTTGCCATGCCCAGCCTGGACGGGATGGATGTCTATGCCTTTGGCGGGGAAGTCAAGAAACGCTATTCTGATCTGCCTTTTTTCATGCTGCTTCACAATACCTGTGATATTGATCATTACATCTGCGCTGAAACCAATACCGCGATTGATCGGACCTATGTATGGGGCGGAAATGCTGACCTGCTCCTGGCCATCATCAAGAACTTTGAAGATGAAATGAATGTGGCCTTTGATACGGATAATGCTAAAGTCAGGGTAATTATCATGGTGGAGGATTCCCCCTATCATTATTCCTCTTTTTTGCCGGTGCTGTACAAGCAGATTGTTCTCCAGACCCAGTCCGTGATTGATGAGTCCATCAATGAAGAACACCGTCTGCTGAAAATGAGGGGGAGGCCCAAGGTCCTTGTGGCCCATAATTATGATGAAGCCATTTCCCTGTACGAGCAATTCAAACCCTATCTTTTGTCTGTATTTTCAGACATGCGGTATCCCAAAAACGGAAAAGAAGATGAATATGCCGGGTATAAACTGCTCACAAGGATCAAGGAGGAAATCCCGGACTTGCCGGTGCTGATCCTGAGCACAGAAGAACAGAACCGTAAAAAGGTTGAGACAATTCCAGCGGTCTTTATTAATAAAAATTCAACCAATCTCCATGATCAGATCAAAACTTTTTTTGTCACCCAATTGGGATTTGGTGCATTTGTGTTTCGCATGCCAGATGGAGAAGAAATAGCCCGGGCTACCGGCCTGAGAGCCATTGAAAAACTTATTCCTGAAATTCCAAATGAATCCATTATATTCCATGCCAGAAATAATGATTTTTCCAGGTGGCTCATGGCCAGGAGCGAGATTGATTTTGCCCTGAACCTGAAACCTTATTCCATTGAAGATTTTCCTGATCCCCAGGACCTTAAGCGTTTTCTCATTGACAGTATCCGGGCCAGGAGGCGGGGAACCCGCCAGGGCCATGTCATTGATTTTGATTCTGAAAAATTTGATTCTGATACGGATTTCATGAAAATCGGCAGCGGTTCCCTGGGCGGAAAGGCCAGAGGTCTTGCATTCATGTCGTCCCAGATCAAGCGGGATGATTCTTTGAGCAGGAAGTTTCCCGGGGTGGGCATCAGCATTCCCCAGACTTTTGTGATTGCCACGGATGGATTTAAGGCTTTTGTGGAAGAAAATAACCTGGCAAGGCTGCTGGACTCTGAGATAGAACTGGAAGATAATCAGGTGATAGAGCAGTTTGTGCGGGCCAGGCTTCCAGAACGTTTGGAAAAAAATTTGAAGACCTATATCCAGAATGTTTGCTACCCCATTGCTGTTCGCTCTTCTTCCCTTTTTGAGGATGCCCATTACCAACCCTTTGCAGGACTATACAACACATATATGCTGCCCAATTCAGATCCGGATCTGGAAAAACGACTGGAACGGCTGATCATGGCCATTAAGCTGGTCTATGCATCCACCTATTTAAAGGCTCCGCGATCCTATGCCAAAAGCACCATGCACAGAACCGAGGATGAGGAAATGGCAGTTGTTCTACAACAGATCACGGGCACCCAGTATAAAAATTATTTTTATCCGTCCATTTCAGGGGTGGCCCAATCCTATAATTTTTACCCCATTGCCCATCTTAAGGCAGAGGAGGGTATCTCATACATTGCCCTGGGTCTGGGCAAAATCGTCATGGAAGGAGGCAAAACCCTGCGGTTCTGCCCCAAATACTCCCAGTTTCTTCCCCAGTTTTCCATGGTTGATGATATCCTTGAAAATTCTCAAAAGTATTTTTATGCTCTGAAAACCAATGGATTTCCGGATCATAATCGGTTTTTTGACGGATCAACCGATGATCCAACCCTGGCCAGGCTGGATTTGAGTGATGCAATGGACCACCCCATGGTCCAATATTTGTCCTCCACCTTCCATGTCCAGGATAATAGGATACGGGATTCTTTTTCAAAAAAGGGGTTTCCTGTCCTGACCTTTGCCAATATTTTGAAATACAATTCCTTTCCCCTGGCCGAGATCCTTGAGGAGGTTACCCTGATCGGCAGTCGGTGGATGGGTGCTTCCGTGGAAGTGGAATTTGCCGTTAATCTGCCAAGGGATGGCCAGGGTAGCAAGCCAGAGTTCTCGTTGTTGCAGATTCGACCCATGGGACGGTACAAGCAGAACCTTGGAGTAAAAATAACAAAATCAGATATAAACAAGGCCTTCTGTTATTCAAGTTTTTCCCTGGGCAATGGGGAATACAAGGATATTTATGATTTGGTTTATGTGAATCCCCAAACCTTTGACGCGGGAAAAACCATTGAAATGGCTGGTGAGATTAATAAAATAAATGCTTTATTCAATGATAAGAATAGAAAATATGTATTGATCGGGCCCGGACGATGGGGCTCTTCAGATAAGTGGCTTGGGATTCCCGTGGTATGGAATGATATCTCCAATGTAGGGGTTATGGTGGAGACCACCATTGAAAGTATCAAGGCAGACCCTTCCCAGGGCTCCCATTTTTTTCAGAATATCACCTCCCTGGGCATTTCCTATATTACGGTTTCAGATAAGGGAGCTGATTTTATTGATTATGATTTTTTCAGCTGTCAGGCTTGTGAAAATACTACCCAATATCTAAAACATATCCATTTTGAAACCCCCATTAAAATACTGGTGGATGGAACAACTTCCCAGGCGGTACTCATGCCGGAGAAAACAGAAGAATCTGAGGATGTGATGGATGATATACCTGTTATTGACTAAATTTATCCAGAGATATTTTTTTGCCGGTAAAAGGATGCATTCATGAAAATTTTAATCGTGGATGATGAAAAAATTTCCAGGAAAATTCTGATAAAAAAGATGGAGGTTCTTGGGGAATGTGTGGCAATGGATAATTCCAGGAATGCCCTTGTTGAATTTGAAACAGCTGCAAAACAGGGAGCACCATTTGATCTAATTTCCCTGGATGTTTCCATGCCTGATATGGATGGTAAACAAATGCTCCAGAGCATCCGCAAAAAAGAGGTGGCACTGAAAATTCCCTGGGCGGACAGGGTCAAGGTGATCATGGTGACTTCCCGCATGAACATGTCCAACATCAAGGACTGCATCAATCTTGGTTGCAATGGGTATCTGTCAAAGCCGGTGAGCCAATACCAGCTCCTGGAAAATCTGGGGAAGATGGGGTTTGACATCATCGAAGCTCTTATGGAAACGGATAAAGACACCCATGCAGGTGTGGTGGCCAAAATCATTCAGAAATTTTACAAAGGTAAAATCGCTTTGCCTGTGTTCCCCGGTATTGTCAAGGAAATCCAGGATCTTCTCCAGGGGGATTCCCCTTCCATGGAAGATCTGGCCAGGATCGTTGAAAAGGAAATTGTAATTTCCAGCAAGCTGATTTCCATTGCAAATTCCCCTCTTTACAAGGGACTTGATACGGTGAACAGCCTGAATGATGCCCTGCTCAGGCTTGGAATGAAAGCCACCCAGGGTGTGATTTCAGCCGTGGCAGCCAGGAACCTTTTTAATTCAAAAAGTAAGTCTTTAAAAAATGTACTGGAAAAGCTCTGGATGCACTCCTTTGCCACGGCCTGCCTTGGAAAAGAGATCGGAGTTGCCTTGGGTCTTGAAAATACGGAAAGTATTTTTTTGATGGGTATTATTCATGATATCGGTAAGATTTTGTTATTAAAGGCAATTGTGGATATTTATCCCGATAAATCTCTGGAAGATCCAGAACTCCAAGTTGCCATCCATGAGATCCATACAACATTCGGGGCTGTATTGCTTAAAAAAATGAGATTTTCAAAGGCCTTTGTTCAAATTGCAGAGTTCCACCATTGGAATGCCTATTCAAAGGAAACGGAACCAGAACTGATGATTATCAACCTGGCCGATCATTTGGCCCATTGGATAGGGTATGGGTTTCTGGACTATGAAGATCAGAAGACTGTCATGGAAATAGAGGGTGATGATGATTCCCGGCAAAAGCCGGATGCGATCACAAAAAACCGGGATGAGATGCTTCGTTTCATCAACCCCCTGGCCTCTTACAGACAATTGGGACTTGATACTGACAAGGTTATTGAAATTTGTGAACAGGTTTCAGCCATGGTCAGGGAAACGGCCCGGGCCTTTTAAATTCTATTTAAAAAAAGCCTTGATCATGGGCAGGGCTAGTGCTAACACTCAAATTATTTATAAATGTCTAATAATCTGGAGAATTCTTTTTCATGATTCCCTTCCAAGATGGCTCCCGGCTGTTTGAATCCCTTGTTCAGCCCATCACAACCATAGATTCACACACAGAAGGAGAACTCACCCGGCTTATCGTGGATGGTGTCGGGGAGATACCAGGCACCACCATGATGGAAAAGCTTGCGTATTTTAAAGCCCATCATGATTCTGTGCGTTGCCTGCTGACAAAAGAACCCAGGGGTTCCAGGGAAGTCCTGGCTGCCATGGTTACAAAAAATGTGACACCCGGGGCTGCTTTTGGGCTGATCTATATGGATGCAAAACGCTATCCCTATTTATGCGGGCATGCCACCATGGGGGCTATTGCAACTCTGGCCCAGACCGGGTCCCTTGAACTGGAGGAGGGAGAAAATACAATTCTCATCGACACTCCTTCCGGCATCATGGATGCCAGGGCAGAGGTCAGGGGCGGCAGGGTAGATTCAATGGCCATCCACATGATACCTTCCTTTGTATTGGATACCAAAAGATCCATCATGATTACTGGATTTGGCAAGGTATCTGTTGATATTGTTTGCACGGGAGGTTTTTTTGCCATGGTGGATACAGGTCTTCTGGGAATAGACCCTGTGCTTGAAAACAAAGGCCTGCTGGTGGATCTTGGCATGAAAATTATAAAAGCAGCCAATAAACAGCTTACAATTGTTCACCCGGTCCGGCCGGATGTGAACACGGTGGATGTTACTGAATTTTATGATTCTGGTGTAAAAAATAAGATGGCCTCGGGCCGGGGCATGGTGATATACGGAGAATCCCATATGGACCGCTCGCCCTGCGGAACTGGCACAGCTGCCAAACTGGCCCTGCTCCATCATTATAAAAAAATCAAGATGCACCAGCCCTATATCAACTCAAGCCCCTTGGGCACCTCTTTTGAAGCCATGCTTGTGGAAAAAACAAAGATCAGCCATCTGGATGCTTTTGTGACCCGGATAAGGGGCAGGGCCTGGGTGACAGGCCTGCATCATTTTTTTCTGGACAAGACAGACCCTTTTCAACAAGGATATCTAGTATAAAGGATTACAATGAAACCAACGCCAACGCTGATTCTGTATAATGGTACTTTCCACACCCTTGACAGGGAGAAACCTTCAGTCACTGCCGTGGCCATGGCCGGGGAAAAGATCTGCGCCCTGGGAAATGACAGGGATATTCTATGCCTGGAAGGTCCCGGCACCCGAAAGGTTGACTTGGGGAAAAAACTGGTATTGCCTGGGTTTTGGGATACCCATTTTCATTTTTATGAATGGGCCCTGAACTACGACAGCCTTGATTTTTCAAAAACCCTGAGTTTTGCAGAGATGGAAGCAGATATTCATGCCAGGTCTGCTGAACTGGGAAAGGGCCAATGGCTCTTGGGCCAGGGCTTTAACGAGTCAGACTGGCCGGAAAATAAAATGCCGGATCGCAGGGCTCTTGACCGGGTGGCCCCGGACAATCCAGTCTGTATCTGGCGGTGCGATCTCCACCTTGCAGTGGCCAATTCCATGGCCCTGGAACTTGCAGGGATTGATGAAAAGACAGAGGATCCCCATGAAGGCGTGATTGTCAGGGATGCTGCTGGATTCCCCACCGGGGTTCTAAAGGAGCTGGCACCCAATTTGATTCGAAAAGTGATTCCGGAATTGCCTGAATCCAAACTCTTGGAAAATATGGAAAAGACGATGTCCCACGCCCATGGCCTGGGATTGACAAGTGTCCATGACGTAAGGCTCATGGGGGGGGAAGAAGGGGCAGATGCCCTCAGGATATGGCAGAAACTACATGGGACTGGAAAACTTACAATAAGATGCCATGTGGGTATTCCTGGAGAAATGACAGACCAGGCAGTGACCCTTGGGCTGCGGACGGGATTTGGAGATGATCTGCTGAAAATAGGATATTTAAAGTTTTTTGCTGACGGTGGAATGGGGGCCAGGACTGCCTGGATGACGGAAAAATATTTAGACGCAGATTATGGCATGCCCCTGACCCCGGTGGAAGAGATTGAAAAAGCTGTTATGAAGGCAGATCAGGCAGGGCTTTCCTGTATGGTCCATGCCATTGGGGATCGTGCCTGCAAAGAGATCATTAATTTGTTTTCACGGGTTGAACAGAGAAACCAGAGTTCCTGTACTCTTCCCCACCGAATGGAGCATGTTCAGATGATTTTGCCCCAAGATCTTGAAAATTTGGGCAAGCTTAAAAATCTGGCAGTTTCATGTCAGCCCAACAACTTGAGTCTGGATATTTCCATGATTGACCAATGTGCCGGTTCCAGGGGTCAATATGCCTATAACCTCAAAGGTATCGTAAACACAGGTATCCCCTTGATGCTCAGTTCCGATGCACCGGTTGCAGATCCCAATCCCTTTGCCGGTATTTATTCTGCGGTTACGCGAAAAAGAATGGACAACACCCCTGAACAGGGCTGGTATATGGAACAGGCCCTGGATGTGCATGAGGCGGTCAGGGCGTATACCCTTACCCCGGCCCAGGTATCGGGCTGCGGTAATATCCTGGGTTCCATATCCCAGGGAAAACTGGCAGATATGGTGGTGGCCGACCAGAATATTTTTAAGGTGTCACCGGATAAAATTGCCGGAACAAAGATTGATATGACCATTTTTAACGGAAAAATCGTGTATGAGCGATAAGGATTTCCAGTATCTGAAAGCTATTTTTGATCGGTCTGAAGATGGGTTAATGGTCTGTGATGCCCAGGGCAGGATCCTTAAAATGAATTTGGCTGCTGAAAGACTCAATGGTATCAGGGCCGAGGAAGTGGTGGGAAAGGATGTGAAAACCCTGGTCAAAGAAGGGCAGATCAATCGGTCAGCCACCCAGGAGGTTTTGGAGACCAAACGCCAGGTCAGTCTGGTCCAGACCACCCCCAGATCCGGATATACTCTTTTAGTTACCGGCACACCGGTTTTTGATGCTGATAACGAGATTCGTTTTGTGGTGGTTAATGAGCGGGATATTTCTTTGATTGATGATATGCGTAGGGAGCTTGCCCAGGTCCGCCAGGAGTCGGAAAAAATGCGGGACGAGCTCACAGAGCTCACTCTCTTGGAACTCAAGGAAAACAATATCGTGGCCAAGAGCCCTTCCATGAAACAGACCCTGCAGCTGGCCCTGAAACTTGCCAGGATTGACGCCTCCAATATCCTGATTCAGGGTGAGTCCGGTACGGGTAAGGGCTTGTTGGCGAAATTTATTCATAAACACAGTTTGTGGAGTAAAAAACCTTTTATCCAGATTAATTGTGCGGCCCTACCGGAAAATCTTCTGGAGGCAGAATTGTTTGGATATGAAAAAGGAGCTTTTACCGGAGCCAGGGAGACTGGCAAAGCAGGACTCTTTGAACTGGCCTCAGATGGTACACTCTTCCTGGATGAGGTCGGCGAATTATCCATGAGGGTTCAGGCAAAATTATTAAAATACCTGGATGATCACGAAATTATGCCCGTTGGCGGGACCATTTCCAAAAAAATTAATTGCTCCATTATCGCCGCCACCAATCAAAATCTGGACCAGAGAACCCTGAAAAAAAAGTTTCGCCTGGACCTTTTACACAGGCTCAACACATTTACCCTGAATATACCGCCCTTGAGGGAAAGGCCTGAAGATATCCTGGAACTGGTGGGAGCCTGTCTGAAACGGTACAATAAAAAGTATAACCGAAGGGCTTATATTGGCTACAAAGCCTATGATGTCCTTAAGCGATACATCTTTCCAGGGAATGTCAGGGAGCTGATTAATATTGTCAAGCAGGCTGTGGTCATGTGTGACCGCAGGTTTCTGGATGATTATATTATCCGGGCCACGGCTCCGGTAAAGTCACAGTCCCTGCAAACAACCATTGTTGACGAAGATTCCAGCCTTCCGAAAAAACTTCGGTCTGTGGAATATGAAATGCTCATGCAAGCCGTTATCATGTGTCATACCACCCGTGAGGCAGCCGTTTTTCTGGGTATCAGCCAGCCAACAGTGGTTCGAAAATTGAAAAAGCATGGGATAACCATGGAAAAAAAATAACTTTGATTCATTTTTAAATCAAAAAATAATATTGTTAATTATAGTAAGCTATTCCATAGTTATTATTTTGATTCAAATTTGAATCTTAAAATTTTTCAATGATTTTAGATAGATATAGCTTTATTTTGATTCTAAAACGAATCAAAACCTATTGTTTTGCGAGGGCCGTATATCCTGTAAATCAAATTTCGTTGTATTTTCAATATCTTATAAAAAAGATACGCTGCAGGCATAGTTTTTGTATATTTATTTTTTTTGTATGATTTTTTTCGTAAACGAATTTTACCAGGCAAATAATTAAATGGGACCTGATATATGAAAGAAAAAACCTGGAGACCCTGGCTGCTTTTATCGCCTTCTTTAACGGCAGTTTTTTTACTTCTTGTTGTTCCGGTCTGTTTTGTTATTGTTTATAGTTTCTGGCTCAGGGCCCCCAGTGGCCAGGATATTCCAGCTTTTCAACTGGGGAATTATGCCAAATTTTTTGCTGATTTCTTTTATCCTTCCATCCTTTTAAACACCCTGCGGGTGGCCTTTGAGACCGTTATTTTATGCCTGCTCATGGGGTATATTCCAGCCTTTTTTTTCTATAAGACCGAATCCCGGCTCAAGCCCTATTTGATGCTGCTGGTCATGCTGCCTTTCTGGATCAGTTTTATTATCCGAACCCTTAGCTGGATTAATATTCTGGGGGATTCCGGACTGATTAACCATCTCCTTCTCAAGGCTGGATTAATCACAAGTCCCCTTGCCCTTTTATACAATGAAGGGGCTGTGATCATGGGATTGCTGCAATATCTTCTGCCGTTCATGATTCTCAATATATATGTCAGCCTGGATGGAATTGACAAAAGCCTGGCAGAGGCGGCCAAAAGTCTGGGTTGTACCGAATGGCAGGCATTCAGGGAAGTCACTCTGCCCTTGAGTATGCCCGGGGTGAGCGCCGGGTGCCTTTTGGTCTTTGTACTTACCTGCGGTACCTATCTGCCTCCCATGATCCTGGGAGGACCCGGCAATGAAATGATTGCAAACCTGATTTTTAAACGGGTGATCGGTACCCTGGACTGGCCCTTTGGTTCTGCCATCAGCGTTATTCTGATGCTGCTTCTGGCTATAATTGTTTATACCTATAATCGTTACATGGGTATCAACCAGATATTTAAATCCCTGAGTAACGGGTAAGGGTTGCAGGGCATTCCTATGAAAAAAATGATTTCCGGATGGTCATTGATTAAATTATTTACTTTGCTGGTCTATATCTGGATGTTTACCCCCATTATAGCGGTGGTCATCCTGGCTTTTAATCCCCAGCAGTTTGGATCATTCCCCATGGAGGGATTCAGCTTTCAATGGTTTGTCAAACTTTCCCATAATTCTACTATTTTGGAGGCATTTAAAAATTCACTGGTCCTGGGCTCTTTGACGGCGGTTTTTTCAACTGCCATTGGAGTGCCGGCAGCCATGGCATTTATCCGGTATGAATTCCGCGGCAAGGAATTTTTTAATACACTTTTGATCGCCCCAATAATGGTTCCTGAAGTTGTATTGGGCGTGGCTCTTCTTTTGTTTATCCGATGGCTGCAGCAACCCAAAAGTTTTGCCATGCTGTTGATTGGCCATGTGGTCCTGACCCTGCCCTATGTACTCTTGATTGTCCAGGCCCGGCTGGTGGGAATTAAAAGAGAATATGAAGAGGCAGCCCTGTCCCTGGGAGCAAGCCCTTTGCAAACTTTCAGGGAAATTACCTTTCCTTTGCTGGCACCGGCCATATTTGCAGGGATGTTGTTTTCTTTTACGATTTCCTTTGATGATGTCACGGCAACACTTTTCTGGGCAACTGCCCAGAATCAAACAGTACCTGTTAAAATATTCGGCATGCTGAGAAATTCCATCAGCCCGGAAATTAATGCCCTGGGTGCGGTGATGATTCTGCTCACCGTGTCAACTCCATTGCTGGCAGGCTATCTTTCCCGCCGGTTTACCCGGGGGATCGACAAATAAAGAATTTGCTGACACAGGGAAAACTATACCCTTTGTCATAACTTTATATAAAAGGAGAACAGAATGGGAAACGATTTGGAAAAACAGCTGAAAGATGTACAGGAAAGTTATCGCCAGGGCAATATCTCCCGTCGGGATTTTGTTAAATTTATGGGCATTACCGGGGCTTCCCTGGGTGTCATGGGTGGGCCATTTGGGTTGGTAAAACAGGCATTTTCCGGCAGCAAATCCATTACCTGCCATTCCTGGGGCGGTTCCACTTCTGAAGCATTGAGAAAATTTGCCTTTGATCCCTTTACCAAGGCAGAGGGCATCAAGGTCATTGATGCGGCATTTACCGGCATGGATGCTTTTTTAACCCAGGTCAAAGCCTCCTATCCGCCAGGAGGAGAGTTTAACATCGCCCATTTGAGTGCAGTATATGACTATGCCCGGTATACGGATTTAGGATTTGGTGTGGTTCTGGATGAGACCAAAATTCCCAATTTGAAAAATGTTATGACCAAAATGACCGATACCCTAAGAGGTATTACAAAAGGTACCCTGTCAGCGGTTCCCTATGATCTGGGTCAGACCGGTATTGCCTACAACACGGAAAAAATTTCCAAAGCAGATGCTGAAAAACTGGGTGCTTCCCTCTTGTTTGAGAAGAGCCTTAAAGGGAAACTGGGCTCCTGGGGTGGTGATTTCAGGACCAACATGTGGTATGCAGCCCTGCACACAGGTCAGAGCCCCAATGACATCAAGGATGTGGATGCAGTATGGAATGTATTAAAGGAACAACGGGGCCTGATGAAAAAGTATTGGGCATCGGGATCAGAGCTAATGAGCCTCCTGGGTAACGGCGAGATCTATGCCACCGTGGCATGGTCAGGACGTGTGGCTGCCCTTCAGAAACAGGGGCATCCCATTGGATATCTGGCACCCGACGGCACCTATTCATGGATGGAATACATGTATGTACTCAAGGGAACGGATCTGAATGTGGCCCAGAATCTGTTGAATTTCATGCTGGAGCCCGAGGCTTCCATTGCCGTGGCCAAGGGGCAGAATTATCCAACCAGCCTGGATCCCACAAAGGTGGCCATGCCCGATGAAGTGAAAAAGCTTCCTGCCTATGATCCCACTGGCAAACTGGAGGGATATCTGTTTGCAGACCCGGCCTATTGGAACAGCCACCAGCTTGACTGGGCTGAAAAATGGGACAGGATCATGGCTGGCTGATCCTAAAATTTAAGCAAGTAATAAAATAAGATCCCGGTGCTGTCAGGTCATGTAATCACAGCCTAGGACGCACCGGATGATCTTTTCTCATACATGGGGAGAATACACGGTTTGGTAAAAGAAAAAGACCCGGCATTTGTAAGGTTCAAAGGGATTGAAAAACGGTATGGGAAAGTGGTTGCCGTTAAAAAAATGGATCTGGAAATTCCTGAAGGTGCATTGGTCACTCTTCTGGGGCCTTCGGGATGCGGGAAAACCACTCTGCTGAGAATGTTGGCAGGGCTTGAAACACCCACACTGGGAGATATTTATATCAAAGGCAAAAGAATCAATGATACCCCTATCCATAAACGGAATCTGGGTATGATTTTTCAAAATTATGCCCTGTTTCCCCATAAAACCATTTTTGATAATGTGGCCTTTGGGCTTAAATACAGAGCCGCATCAAAGGCTGAAATTCAGGAAAAGGTTGAAAATGCCCTGGAAACGGTTCGGCTTCCCGGAGTGGGGAACCGTATGCCTTCCCAGCTTTCCGGTGGACAACAGCAACGGATTGCCCTGGCCCGGGCCATTGTCATCCAGCCGGATGTGCTTTTGATGGATGAACCTTTGTCCGCTCTGGATGAAAATCTGAGGGAGGATATGAGAAGGGAAATCGATAACCTTCAACAAGACTTGGGGGTTACCACTATCTTTGTGACCCATGACCAGCGGGAAGCCCTTTCCATGTCCGATAACGTAGTGGTCATGAAAGACGGGTTTATCCAGCAGCAGGGAACCCCGGAAGAGGTGTACAATTATTCGGTCAACCATTTTGTGGCGGATTTCCTGGGTCATTCCAATTTTATCAATGCCACGGTTGAGGAGAAAAAAAATGGTTTCCTGAAAGCCAGGCTGGAAGACAATAGCGTCTGCCTGGTGAGTCCGGCAGGAGATTTCGTAAGTGGGGACAAGGCCGAGATCGTGATCCGGGCCCAGAAGATGACATTGGGACACAAAAAAGATTTTATCCAGGAAGAAGATATGAATTTCTTTTTTGGTAAAATTGTAGACCGCAGCTACATGGGAGGAGAAGTCAGTTATTTTATTGAACTCTCCCCAAAAAAAGTATTGCACGTGATCAATTTTGTGAAGCGCGCCCCCTATCGCAGGGGTGATGAAGTCTATATACAGGTGGACCCGTTTCATTGCAGATTATTGAAGTCATGAAATAATCATATAAAAAACATACCGGCCCCTGATGTAAGGACTGGATTGCGAAGATCCATTCAAGGGAGGGGTGCGTTTGCAAAGGAAAAGGCAATATCACTGTGACAGAGTTTGCCCCGTCCGGGCCGAAAAAGGAAAGTTTTTTATGGATTAAACAGACCCTGGATCCATTGGTCAGCTATATTATTTTTGAAAATGATTTAAAACAAGTGGAGGGATCCATATTTGATTCAAGCCATATGGCCTATGCCTTTCTAAAAACAGAAAAGTATTCCTGGCAGCAGGTGATTGATATGGACCTATCCCGTGAATACCTGGTGGTCCCTGTCTTTTCCGGCAGTGAAGAAAAGGTCCTTAGCAGGATCATGGGATATGGATTTCCCAAAAATACTATATGTTATATATTTAAAGCAAAAGAGGTGTGAACGTGAAACAGAATACAGATACCACCCTGGGAATTTATTTTGATTATTCAAAAAACCAGGTAGATGTCCCTTTGTCAAGACTGATAGATTCCACAACAGAATTCCTGGAAATTTATGCAAAAGAACAATTTTGCAGTCAGAAATTTGTTGAGATTCTTGGTGACAAAGAAGGGTCAGCAAAATTTGCCAATCTTTTGAGTGCATCGGGGTATGAAAATGATGCCAAAGGTTTTTTTACTCTTGTTCTGGCAGCCATTGGAAAATCCCAGAGCCGTGATTTGGCTGTAAACCAGGTAAAGCTGCCCTCCATGCTGCTGGTGGCATTGCTGGAGCAGATCATACCGGGCCATGGCTATGTTTCCATAAAAAATACCCAAAAACTGGAACAAATCACCAACCTGGATATTCCAGAGGATCAGCGGTTGGATCTTCAGGCTGTGATGGAAAAATATCCGGTTCGGCTTTCCCGGCATACCATTCGCCAGATGATGGTTTCCCGGGATGTGGCCTATCAATACATGCCCTTTGTGGAAGAATTGGAGTCTGTAGGTCATACCAATACCTGGATCGGACAGTTCCATGACGGTCTTTTGGAACAGATGTATCAGAACCGGGTAATTTTTCTCCTTAACATGACCTGCCCGGTCTATTGTCGATTTTGTTTCAGAAAACACAAAGATTCCAGAAATGAAAAAAATCCAACAACCCAGGGTGTTAAGAAGGCAGTTCAACATGTAAAAGATTCTCCTTTGATCAAGGAAATTGTGGTAACTGGAGGGGACCCTTTTTTGAACCGGAAAAATATGGCAGCCACCATTGACGGACTCATGACTGTGGACCATGTCCAGACCCTGCGCCTTGCCACACGATCCATTTCCTATTATCCAGATCTGTTTTTGGAAAATGAATCTTCCTATCTCAAATATCTGAAGCAGAAAAACCTGGAACTTCAGCAGCATGGAAAACGCATGGAAGTGGCCACCCATTTTATTCATCCGGACGAGGTTTCTCCTGAAAGTCTGGAGATCATATCCGATCTTGTCAAAAGCGGTATTGCTGTATATGTTCAGACACCATTTTTAAATGATTGTAACGATAAAGGTCCTGAACTGGTAAAATTATTTGGTCTTTTGCGGGGAGCCGGGGCTGAGCTGCATTATATATATATCCCCTGCAGCCCCATTCATGGGAATTCAATTTACTGGAAACCCTTATCAAATGGAATTAATATAGCCCTGCATCTTCGTGCCCATCTGTCTGACAGGGTGATTCCCAGAATCTGTACGGCAACGCCCATTGGAAAAATGGACTGGCACTCCAGCGGCTGGGCCGTTGAAAAGGTGGATGGCAATGGGGATTTTATCTGGATCAGGACCCCCTATACCCCGGAATATTTTAAGAATTTTGCTCCCCTGGCCAATGAATTAACCAATATCCGTGTGAATGCAGAAGGCACCGTTGATATCCAGTATATGGCCAAAATAGGGGACGATTCCTTTTTGATCGGTAACCGGCCGGTGAAATCAGCTCCTAAAAATCCAGGGGCTTCGAATACGGATATCGATTTGCTGAAAAAAGAATTGACCGCCATTTGTCAGACCGGAAAATCCATTGTGGATACAGGCATGAAAGCCCTGGTAAGGCTCCATGAAACCCGGGTTCAGATTGACATCAGCGCAGGAGAAAAGGAAATGGCCTATATAATGGCCGATCACAGGATTTCCGATGTGGTGATTGCTTCTGAAATGGATGCTGTGGATTCCTTATATGATATCACTAGAATTATCAGGATGCTGGAAAATATTCCCCATGTTAATGCAGTTCGCCTGCGCTCCATGAAGTTTGCTGAATCACCGGAATCTTATACCCGCGGTGTGATCAATACGCTGGGAGACCTGAACAGGTTATCCGTGGTCAATCCCCTGCGCCTTGAGATTGAGACCTGGTTTGTTTTGGATAAGGATGTTCATGAAGGCCATGCCAGACTTACCCGGCAACTTAATAATAAGGGGATTGTTGTCTATTGCAATGTGCCTTTGTTGGGCGGAATCAACGACGATGATAAAAAAATCCATGACCTGGCCCATGTGCTTAGAAAAACAGCTATAGAGTTCCACCATCTCTATGTGGCAGGCCTTCCCATCCAGGAAAAGTGGAATGCAGAATATCCCATTGACTCCTATGATGTCATTGATATTGCCACCACTGTGAGGCGTGAGGGCTCGGGCAGGGAGATCCCCCGGTATATAATTCTAACTCCCCTGGGCGAGGTGGATTATGGACTGACCTCAAAATTTGTGAGGGAAGGGGATTCTTTAAAAATAAAGCTTAGCTGTTATGATGAATCCTATTATAAAACCATGGATGTAAATTTTAAATTTCCAGAACATGTTGCAACCGGAAAAGATGGGAACCCAATGGTTACCGTGCCGGGACTGATAAAAACCAATGATTTCCCTATCTCCTGAGACCAAAGGCAAACCAATGAAATATCCATACATTGACTATAGCGACAAAATTGAGATTCAACCGATATTTAAAGGCCTGACCGGTGATCCCCTGGTGGTGGACCTGTCCGTGGGATCACCTGTGTTTGAACAGGTAAATGTCCTGGACCAGAAAGCCTTTCAGGCATGGCTGGATCTATCCATGAAGGATAGGTTCTCCTGGGGGCTGGCCTCCTATCTGGAGGACCGGCAGAGCATATTATCCCAATATCCCCAGATGCAGGAGGAACAGCGGTATTTCCATCTGGGCCTGGATATTATCGTGGATCTTGGCACCCCTTTGCATGCACCCCTGGATGCCGTTGTCAGGGAAAGCAGCTATGAAGCCGGGGATGGAAATTACGGAGGTAATGTTCTGCTCATGCACCAAAGCCCTTATTTTGAAACATTTTACAGCATTTACGGCCATTTGAACAAAGAAAAACTTCCTGCCCCGGGAACAAAATTTAAAGCAGGTGAAGTCTTTGCCCATATAGGGGATTTCCATGAAAATGGGAACTGGTTCTACCATACCCACCTCCAGATCATTACCCAGAAAGGCTATGACCAGGGATGGGTCTCCAAGGGATATTGTGCTGCCCCAGACCTGGCAGTCATGGATTCCATCTGCCCTTCACCTCTGTCTTTGTTCAAGATTTAAAGGGAGATCAATCCCACAACCAGGAAGGCTTAAAACCTTCCTGGTTGTACATTTTTTTTAACAATAAGATATGCTGAAAATATAGTAAATTTTATCAGTATGCACGTTTAAGTTCAATACTTATGCTTTCGTTCTTACCATCGATGTTTCTTTGTTTCTCCTTCTGTTGAGAACCTTCACAGCCTACATTCGTTATTTTTACTATTATAGGAATTGATTCCCTTAGATTTTAACCTTTTAAAAACAGAGAGAGTTTATAGCCTATTTTAGTTCACATACCCATGTTTATGCACTAACAGAACATGAAGGTGTTTTCGAAGTAAATACGGGTGTCTGCGGATCACACGTAAGCACAAAGCCCAACGATAGAGATGATGATTTCGCCACCCTGGTTATGCCCATTGCGATAATGAAGGCTTTAAATTCCGTACGTTGAGAGAACATCCATTGGATATTAGTGAGATCCGGAGTTTTACTATTGTTCAATAGTACATACACATAAACCAGTCGGTATTTGCCCACGACCGTTAGGAAAATAATCAAAATTTTAAAAAAAGTACCTGGCCTAGTTTTCTTCTTTACAGTATACTCCATTAGATTATCAATTGGTTGGGCGTGTTCCGGTTTTCCTGATTTTGAAATAAAGATTTATTGGAATTGGCCCTGGGCAATTGTCAACAACAGAGAGGAATTAAAAATGAAGGAAAAGGGTTTACTGGTGACTGGTTATTTTATCACTCTGTTTCTCCTTTTGTTCTGTCTGTTTCCTCCAGTAGGGGCCCAGGAATTGTCACCGCAAAAAACGATTGTTGCGACTCCAAAAATAGTAGGGGGATATGAAGCCACTCCAGGTGATTGGCCATGGATGTCTGCTCTTGTTTATCGAGGATCTGATTCCTATTCAGGTCAATTCTGTGGGGGCGCATTGATCGCATCGCAATGGGTGGTCACGGCAGCCCATTGCGTAAAGGATTTGAGGCCCTGGGAGATTGAAGTTGTCATCAACCGGCATGATCTGACAAGTTCAAATGGTGAACGGATTGCGGTTACACGTATTATTCAGCACAGCAATTATAATCCCAAAACCATGGATTCAGATATCGCACTTTTAATGCTTGCATCTCCATCAAACCAGTCCACGCTTGCCCTTCTCCCGGCCAGGGACCCTGATGGATTGGCTACTCCATTGACGATGGCAACAATACTGGGATGGGGAGATATTTCTCCGGGATATGGTATATACCCTGAGGTGCTTATGGAAACTACGATACCAATCTTATCCGGTCAAATTGCCAGAAGAATATATGGGTATTCCTTTACAGTGAATATGCTGGCAGCCGGCCCAAAAGATGGAAAAGAAGATAGTTGCTACGGAGATTCCGGGGGGCCTCTGGTCGTGCCCAATGCTGAAGATTCTGACTATGTTTTGGCTGGTATCACAAGCTGGGGATATGACTGTGCTCAACCATTAAGCCCTGGATTATATACACGGGTTGAGCGGTTTTCATCCTGGATAGATTTGGTCGTCAATAGTCTATCTCTGGGAATTGGAATTCAATAACCTAGGGTAGTATTCTTTTCAAAAAATTCATGGTTTTTATGTCCAGAAATTCCTTTTTAAAACGGTTTATTTTTATCTGCCTATCAGTATATTTTACTCATCTTAGAAGCTCATCATGCTTTTTTAAATAAAAATGCAAAATTTAGGATTTTCCCTGATTGACTGTCACCGCCGGTGGCCAGGGCCACCACCTGTGGCGATTAATGAAGTGGGCCAGGGAAAAAACAAAAGTACAAGGGCTTACCATAGCTGATGTTTTAGGCGATGTAAGAAATAAAATTGATGCCAGCGTATTTCAAGAGGAAGATAAATCTGCTCTTTCCACTTGTCATTATTCAGAAAGTGATACCATACCTTCAGCTGACAACGGCACCTACGCTGCATAGAGGTAGGCCTGGCAGCATATACCATCAGGCCTGAAGCAGACAGCAGTCTACCGCACTGAGTTATCCCTTGGCATCGGAGTCCCCTTTCGTATGCCTCTGTTTCACTCAGATATTTCTATCTGATCACAATTATAAATTAATTCCGCGCTGATCGTTTTTTCCTGTCTGTAGAAGGCTTTTGCCAAAAGTAGGGTTCCCATATTCATTATCTGACGATGATTCCCCCGGCAATGAGATGACATGATATTAAACGCATCTGGGTCAAAAAGATTTTCAGGTGCTTTTGCATTGGCGAGCCTGAACTTTATGAACACAAGGCTGTCTTTGTCATTTAGCGTGTTCAAGTTAATCCTCCTGTCTTTTCTAAATTTGTGATACCTGTTCATTTTCGTTTAGGTAGTGTATCTCCGGATTTTGGGCGGGACTTTGGGTAAATTTTCAAAATTCTTTACACATTCGTCGCTATTGTTTTTTAGATTATTGTCCCTAAGATATACAGGATAGTCTTTCTATGTTCCCATATTACTCGGTTGATCCCTATAGCCGTCATAAATATATCAGTTAAAAAAACAATTATTTGAAAGGAAGTTATGAAGAAGAACAGAGGAAGATATACTGAGGTTACCTTTGACCTGACAGAAAGAGACTTTAATTACCTGGGTGGTCTCCTCGACAATACCTTGGGTATTAATATGCTGAAAACCATTATGGTTCTTTAGTCTCCTATTGAAATCATGAAGATTCAGCATAAGAAATACAGGGGAGTTGATAAGTATTCTTATCGGGTTACAGTGTCCCTTCATAAAGATGACATGAGAGACCTGGAAAATACCCTTAAATACAATTCTAATCAGTATAAGAAGGGCGATTATAGCCAGTTGGTCAGTGATTGTATCCATGCTTAAAGTGAGAGTCTTGGTGAACTCGGTGGAAAGGGCATTGTGGTATCTAAAGAAATACTTGAGAGTCATAAGCCTATAGAGGGAATATACAAGGATAAATATGGCCTTTACAGAGGACCGAATGTTTATGTTTGGGAACCATCATCAGTAAAGAATGAATAAGAGGGGCATTGGAGAGGGACCATACATCCTTCCTGGTGCTTCCCTTTTTTGTTTCTCTATGGATCAGTGCGAATTGGTATGGGTGTCTTTGTTTGTATATGTATTTTTCTTCAATAAAAATTGAAAATTCAGGGTTTCCCTGATTGACAAGGGATATTAATATTTCTATAAAACATAGGTGAATCTGATTCTCTGAACAATTCATGATAGGTGAGTATTATGGAAGAACGCGATGTCATCAGGGTTATTATAGATTTTCTCTCTAAGCAATTTCCGAAAGACTGTAATTGTTGTGGGAAACATTATCATTCTTTAGCAGACTTCATTAAAAATACGAAACATCTTGGACAACCTGTATCATATGATGCTGATGAAAAAGACTGGTTTCCAAAAATACCGATTGGTACGATTTCAATATATACTTGTTCTTGTGGTACATCCTTGTCTTTAGGTTCAGATGGAATGAATGTAATGACTCTTTGGCGAATAATGCAATGGGCCAGAAAAGAATCAAAAGCACGAGGTACTACAATATCAGATGTCTTAGAGGATTTAAGGGACAAAATTGATAATAGTGTATTGCAAGATGAAGATGTGTGAGGCCTTATGAGGGAATGTTCGAAATTCTGTGTCACGGTTCAGCTCATCAATTTACTTCAGCAACTAGCGGAAGTGGAAGCCAGGCCCCGAGAATGGTCACCCCAAAAGCTGTTCATCGGAGGGGGTTGGCTTCCGCT
>Ga0307988_1000205_pt1 | contig 45527 bp, 35 predicted proteins | sample EllFjometagen183_FD_203166 | JGI IMG/M metagenome (GOLD analysis project Ga0307988, IMG submission 203166) | Marine microbial communities from Ellis Fjord, Antarctic Ocean - #183 | ecosystem: Environmental > Aquatic > Marine > Unclassified | place: Southern Ocean | collected 2014-10-08 | reverse complement strand
ACACAGGATGACAAATTATGAAAATTAGATTACTCAGTTTGCTCTTTGTTATGTTTGTTTTTGGCCCATATGGTTGCACTTTTTTGTTTCCTGAACATGAAACAAAAACAAGAGCTGAATATTATACGGACAGAGAAGCGTGTGATAAGGATGCAAGGGCTTACATTGAATCTCAAAATTTAGTCGGTTCAGGAGAGATTGAGTTAGACCAACAGCTGGATTATTCTCGCCGATGTTTAAAAGAGAAGGGTTGGTTTTATTTTAAATAAAAGCAAGTAGTAGATTCTAATAGGCTCTTTTCGTGATGTCGTTATTGCACCTTCCCAAAACTCAAGGATTCTTGCATTAGCATTTCTAAAATTACGGATAAAAAATTGTTTTGATTTGTATCGGTATCTTAAAGGTTTCAACCCCAGACTATTATTAAGATTTTTTACCCCAGTGCGGGATTTAAAGGTCCAGACTATTATAACAGCATTGAGTTTCCTCCCTCATAGCAAGGCATTTTGTGCTTGGGGAAAATTTTATTCATCAAGTAGATAATCTACTGTTCTTTCACTATAAAAAATTAAAGCGCGTTTCATTTACAGTTATATTGTTGATACCAAGCAATGGATTGCTTTTTACTAAAAGGAAAGAAGTGGTGATCGTTAGTGCAGCCCGAACACCGGTGGGCCGATACATGGGGGCATTAAAGGAGGTGCCCGCCTATGACCTGTCAGCCCTGACCCTGAACGGGGCCGTTGAAAAAGGCGAAATTTCACCTCAAATGGTGAATGATGTGATCATGGGTCAGTCCTATCCGAACGGCGAATATGTGAACATCGTCCGAACGGGCCTGCTCACAGCCGGGTGGCCCGAAGAAATCCCTGGGATCACCATTGACCGAAGGAGTTGTTCAGGTCTGGACGCAGTTTGTATGGGGGCCATGAAAATACAATCCCAAAATGCTGACACTGTTGTTGCCGGTGGTGTGGAAAGCATGAGTACAGGGGAATTCTATCTCACCGGAGATGTCAAATGGGGTATCGGCGGAAAAATGGCATGCTTAGGGGGCATGGCGCCTTTGCTACCTGGGGCCTGGCTCTTTATGACCGGATACAGCGGGCCAGGGTCATGGGAGGGGTCTGTAGGGCAGGGAACTTATCCTCTGAAAACGATGGGGCTGCTGCTGTGGTCATTATGTCCAGGAACAGAGTTGAGACCCTTGGCCTTTCTCCCATGGCAAAAAGTCTCTCCTTTACAGTTGCCGGGGCCGATCCAGGAAAAGCATATGAAACTGTACCTAGAGCCGTGTCCAAGGCCCTGGATCGGGCAGGGCTCTCCATGGAGCAGATGGATTTAATTGAAATCCAGGAGGCCTTTGCCGCCCAGGTTCTGGCCGATCTCAAGCAAATGGGAGTGGGCCGGAAGGATTTTGGCAGTATCAATGTCAACGGGTCTGGAACTTCCCTGGGCCATCCCATTGCATGCACCGGCACCCGGGTCCTGGTCTCTATGGTCCATGAAATGCAGCGACGTTATGCCAGGTATGGCCTGGAATGTATTTGCGGGGGTGGCGGGTTAGGCATTGCTGCTGTTATTGAATTGGTCAGATAATGCATCAGAAATGTGATATATTTTTTCCAATAGCAGCACAAAGTCAATTTTTCTTATTGGTTTGAGGGCCTAGGGAACAATGAGCCAGCCGGTCGTATTTAACCCTGCTCAAAAGCCCGACGCCGATATTGACTTTTTTCAAGCCAGAGAATCCGGGTGGAAAAAAAGTCCTGAAACAAATATTTTCCCAGTCCTAACGAATCCATCAATGAATTCGTTATAATTAAGCAGAGCTTCCCAAATTTGACATGATTATTGAAAGGACAGAGAGGTTTTTGGTAAAAAACCTATGACAAGGCCAGCATGGCTGAGATTGCAAATGCCGCCGGAATTGCCATATGAAAAGTATTCGTTCCATGATGGAGATCATGATTTTTACCCAGGTGTATAAGGACTGAAGTCCGTGATTGATTTGTTGTTATAGGGGCGGGCCTTGCCGGAACAGCCGCAGCCTTAGACCTTCTGGTGAAAGGGTTTTCAGTCCTGCTTCTGGATAAATATGAGTTTCCAAGGAAAAAGGCCTGTGCCGGGGGAATCACTCCCAAAACCAAAGCCCTGTTTCGAAATGAAATCAATTCTGTTGTCAAACGTCCAAGCCGGAGTATAAAAATCCAGCCGCCCCGGAAAAAACTTTTCTTAATCCAGAATAAAAAGCCTGCCATGTGGAGATCAAAACCAGAGATCAATTGATCAAGGCAAGGTACCGGCTAAATTGATAAGCCCATTGACTAATCCCTCTCACAAGATTTAGGATGTTGAGGATAAATAATCAATTTCAATTTTTAAAGAGCGAAATGTGAGTTAGAAGGAACAAATAACAAAATTAAAACATGAAAAGAAAGATGAAAAGATTTAAAAAATTGATTTTGATTGTAGGAATTTTTATGCTCTTTACCGGTGCTGTTCAGATCGCACGGCAGTTTTTTATTGAAAAAGAATGGCAGGCCAGGCATTTTGTTTATACAAAGGTTAAGGAAAAATTTCCTGAATCGGCAAAAAAAATTATTGCCCATTATGGGCTGAACCAATTTGAACCGATTTCTCTTCTCAGTAAAACCCAACAGTTTAAAACCAATGAGGAAAAAATCATAAAAAATCAATCCCCTATCATTCTAATCCATGGGCTTGATGAACCTGGCAAGATTTGGATGAATCTGGCACCTGCCCTGTACGAAAGGGGTTTTCAGGTTTTAGTAATGACTTATCCCAATGATCAGTCTGTCAAGGAATCTGCCCGTTTTTTTTGTGATCATATGGTGTCATTGTTTTCTGGTAAGAAAAAAACAGTATCAATTGTGGGACACAGTATGGGAGGATTGGTTTCCAGGGAGATGCTGACAAGTCCTGATCTATCCTATTGGGCAAAGGTTGAAAATGGAGAAGCCCCAAAGGTTAAAATTCTTATCATGGTGGGAACCCCCAATCATGGATCAGAACTGGCCAGATTCAGGTTTTTTACAGAAGCCAGGGACCAGGTTTCACATTTGTTTGAAAAAGATTCCCATTGGCTGCACAGCTTGCTTGACGGTGCCGGAGAAGCCGGCCTTGATCTGATTCCAGGCTCCAGATTTTTAACTATTTTGAACACCAGACCCCATCCAAAACACCTGAATATGCATGTTATTGCTGGAGTGGTAAGTCCCTGGTCTGGGGATGTGATCCCGGCCTTTATTCATAATCTTGAAGATATTCTACCCCAAGAAACCCTAGAGGTTGCAAGGCAGACAACAAGAGCGTTGGAAAAAGCCCTGGTATCAATGACAAATACCCTGGGTGATGGCCTGGTTTCAGTGGATTCTGCCAGACTGGAAGGGGTTCCCCTGGAAATAGTAAAGGGAACCCATTTGACCATGATCCGGAATCTTTCTGCTACAAGTCAACGGACACCTCCGGCAGTTCCTTTGATTGTTAAGGCGTTAACACCCTAAGGAAAGAATTCCATTTATTAGTTGCCAACCTGGCTTTTTTTAAAATCATAGCCAGTCATCCAATATACCGGTTAGTTCCTTTCATGACTTCTAATAAGAAGTGATCTGTTTAAAATTATACTTCATTTTTCTTTCTAATATATATCCGGAAATGGAGAAACAAAATCCAATGAAAATCATTGTCGCTACAACGATAAAGATGAATTGCAAAGCTTGTATTTGTGCAGATACAGGGGCTTTTGTAACATCATTTAACTCCCAGTTCCCGGTCAGACTACGAATTCGGATTACCCAAAGGGTTCCAATAATAGAGATGCCGGCAGTTTGGCCCAAGGTTCTGGATATTGCCATTAGACCAGAAACAATTCCCAATTGATTTTTAGGCCCTGCCCCCATGATCGCACTATTGTTGGGAGATAGAAATATTCCGGTCCCGATACCAATCCCTAAAATACGTATCATAAATCCCAATCCGTCTGTCTGGGCGTTCAGTGTGCTTGCGGTAATATAGCCAAAGAATAAAACAATTAGCCCTAAAAGCGTCATTGGCCTGGAGCCAAAATGATCAGAAAGTGCCCCTGAGATTGGAGAGAAAATACCCATCATTATCGGAATGACGCTCATTAATAAACCAATGATTATGGGCTTAAATCCAAGAATGACTTTTAAATAGAAAGGTATCAAAATGAAAATGCCACCTAACGCCACAAAGGTAATAAATCCGGTAAGCAGGTTTACACACAGCAGGGGATTTTGAAATAAATCTAAATTTATCATGGGTTGATCAACCCGTAATTCAACTACAATGAACCCTATAAAAAAAACAAACGAAGTGGGCAACAACATAAGAACGATGGGATGAGCAAATCCGTTTTGTTGTCCCAAACTAAGTCCGATCAAAGTAAACGCTTAGGGAACCCCATCTTATAATCTGGTCCTGGGCATGAGATGATAAGCCAACTTAACCCAAAAAGGAGGCTTAAAAATGTCCGATAGATCCAAGAAAGAAAATGAGAAGCGTTGCCAATTCTGGCGATACCATATAAACGGCTGGTCTATGTCCGGAATAACGCAAACTGCCTACTGCTTGAAAAACAATTTAAAATCTAACCGGCTTACGTATTGGAAAAATAAATTTAAAAGGCAAAACCTGCCTGTGGAATTTGTTCAGGTGCCACAGGGTAAAATTGCAGATGAACCCAGCATTAAAGCAAAGGAGGTATTGCGGTTAAATATTGACTCAGGATTTCAAATTGAAATCCCAGATGATTTTTCCCAAAATACATTAACCCAGGTACTCGAAGTGCTGAGGGGGGTTTAATGTTCTTTCCGGCTCAGAATTTAAAAGTGTTTATTGCTCTGGGGATAACGGATATGCGCAAATCCATTGACGGTCTATCTATTCTTGTCAGTGAAAAATTCAATCTGGACCCTTTCTCGGGCCATCTGTTTGTATTCTGCAACCGCAAACAGAATATAGTGAAAATTCTGTACTGGGACAGAAACGGATTCTGCCTCTGGTGCAAAAGATTGGAAAAGGATCATTTCCAATGGCCAAGGTCAAAAGAGGAGGTAATGACCATTGGATCACAGGAACTTGCCTGGCTGATTGACGGCCTTTCCATTTATCAAAAAAAAGCTCACAAAATATTAAAATATTCGACTGTTTTTTGATAAAAAAACTATGAAAAACCGCGTGGTTGTGCTATATACAGAACATGGATATTGAAGCTTTTACAAAGACGGATGATGTTGAAAAACTTAAAGAAATGGTTCTTTCTTCTCTTAAAGTTTTTGCCAACAAAGAACACAATTATAAAGCTGAAATCAAAATTCTAAATGAACAGATCAAAAGCCTTCAGGATAAACTTTTTGGCAGGAAAACAGAAAAAATACCCAGGGATGACGGACAAATGTCTCTTTTTGATATTCCCGAACCCTTCTGTACATTATCAGAAGAGCCTGAAGAAACAATTGTAGAATCCCATACCCGGAGAAAAAAGGGACGTAAGCCCCTGCCGGAGAATTTGCCACGGATTGAAGTTATCCATGAACTGTCAGAAAAAGAAAGACGATGCGGATGTGGATGCCTGAAAACCCATTTTGGCCAGGAAATCTCTGAACAACTTGACTATATTCCAGCCAAAGTACAGGTAGTTCGGAATATTAGATACAAGTATGTCTGTAAAAATTGTGAAGGCATTGAAGATGATGGCCCCACCGTATCCATTGCCAGAATGCCTGAACAGATGATCCCCAAAAGCATGGCAACCCCTGGACTTCTTGCCCATATTCTTACAGCTAAATTTGCTGATTCTCTGCCATTTTACCGTCAGGAAAAGCAGTTTTCCAGGATTGGCATTGAACTGCCCAGATCAACCATGTGCAACTGGGCAATGAAAGTTGCCCAGGCAAGTGAAATACTATTGGATTTTATGCGGGACCAGGTCCTCCAGGGTCCAGTAATAAATATTGATGAAACAACAGTTCAGGTATTAAAAGAACCAAAAAGGTCAAACTGTTACATGTGGGTGTTCAAGGGAGGGACACCGGACAAACCGACCATCCTGTTCCAATATCATCCAACAAGAGCCGGAGATGTTGCATCAAAATTTTTAAATGGATACCAGGGTATTGTCCAAACGGACGGTTATGCCGGATATAATTTTCTTGATATCGCAAAAGGCATTATTCATGTTGCCTGCTGGGTGCACTCCCGCAGAAAATTTACAGATGTGGTAAAAGCCCTCGGGAGAACAAAAGGTGCTCCCCCTCCTGGTAATGCCGGGACTGCTTTAAAGTATATCAGCAAGCTTTACAAAATTGAAAAACAAGCCAGGGAAAAAGGATTGTCAGCTGAAGAGATATACAAGGAAAGACAGGAAAAAGCTGTACCCCTCCTCAAGGAATTTAAAAAATGGTTAGATGCAAAAGTTGAACAAGCCCCGCCTAAAAGTCTGCTCGGCAAAGCAATCGGCTACACCCTTAATCAATGGCACCGATTGATCCGGTATACTGAAGATGGCAGGGTCGGTCCTGATAACAATGTGGTTGAAAATGCCATCAGGCCCTTTGTAGTGGGCAGGAAGAACTGGTTATTTTCTTGCACCCCTGAAGGAGCCAGTGCCAGTGCATGCATTTACAGCCTGATCGAAACTGCAAAGGCCAACGGCCTTGAACCGTACTGGTATCTGAAATATCTTTTTGAAAATTTACCTGAGGCTATGACAGCCGATGAGTTTATGTCGTTGATGCCTCAAAATATTGACAAGACCCTGCTTGCAGGCCCCGCCACTTAATTTATACTCAATTTTTACACGCCTCGCCAGATGGGGTTAATTAACCGCTTACCGATCAAAAAACAAATAAGGGAAACGAAAAGAATAATGCTGCCTGGTATATCAAACTTTTGTTTTTGTGAAGGATTTAGATCCGGGATAAATCGCCAGACCATCCATATCCCACAAATTCCAGCTGGAATGTTTACAAAAAAGATCCAGTTCCAGGAAAGAAGATCAACAATTACACCCCCCAAGGCAGGACCGGTGACAATGCCAATGGAAACTATAGCACCAATCATACCCATGGCTTTTCCTCTCTCCCTTGGTGGGAAGGCTTCGGTCACAATGGCCGCCCCCAATGCCATTATCATGGCAGCACCCACACCCTGAATAATACGGAATCCAATAAGATGGTAAACATTGGAAGTAAAACCGCATAATGCTGAAGCAATCGTAAAAATTGCAAAACCTGATAGATAAATTTTCTTTTTTCCAAGAATGTCTGCCAATCTCCCAAATCCGAGCATAAAAGTAGTCACTGTCAATAAATAGGCTAAAACAACCCATTGAATAACCGTGAAATTGGTGCTCAGAGATGTAACCATCGTGGGGAGGGATACATTCACAATGCTGCCGTCAACAGTCGCAAGAAAGACTCCTGTCCCGACAGCTGAAAGGACGTGCCATTTTCGATGGTAAAGAGCTTCAGGCTTCATTTGAATTTTTTTCCAAGTGTTTTCTTTTTTTCCAGGGTTTAAATATTGAAATAAAAACGGTAACCATAAGCAACAGAGTCTGGAGTCCGCCAAAAAGTAAGTTCATTTTCTGGTTGTACAGATATGCCGGATCCTTCAAGGATTCAATACCAAGAACACCTGCAATTTCCATCATAGCGGTCTCCCATGGGCCGAGAAAAAAAGTACCAAAAAGAATTGCGGATACGGTTATTATCCATTTGAATATTATCCAATTATGTTTAAAAAATCCCCAATTGCTAAAAATGCTGTAAACCAAACCTGTAATTAAACAGCCAATTGCTCCAGGAAGAACAATGACCATCATATCTACATGATGGATACTTTTGTTTATCCCAAACAACACACCGCCGTCACGGACATCTCCTTTTAAAAAATACAGCAATATCAAAGCAACGCCTCCTCCGATCCAACAGGAAACAGCGATCATATGAAATCCCTTAAGCCACTTTAGTCCTTTTTTCCCTATTTTTTTCATAATCTCTTCTATATGGAATCCATAATTTTTCTCAAAAGCAAATAACTCTTTCAAGTTTTTGTTGAAATTAATTTTTTGCTTTATGGTATATTTTCCTGTCGGTTTGGGAAAAATCATAAAGCTCTGATAGAATATGGTTAAATATTTGAAGCTCTTTAGCGGAGCAACAATTATTCATGTGCTTATTATGCCGAACTGCAATAACTGTTAAATTCTCCATCAGTTCCTGCCCTTTTGAGGTCAAATAGATCAGTTTGGTCCGTCGATCATTCTCGTCTGGTTTTCGAAGTATAAGTGTCTTTGATTCCAGACGTTTCAGGATGGACATCATGGTGGAACTATCCGTAATGATGTGCTCAACAAGTTGTGCCGCTGTTAGCCCGGAATCTGTTTTCAAATTTCGCATGACCTCAAATTGCTGAACTGTTACCCCGTGAGGACTTAACAATCCTTGAAATTGCGCTTTAAGTGCCTTATGAACCTTGGCAATTTTGTGGCCTAAAAAATTGGACACAGTCAAATTATCCTCCTTTGGGACATACAATTATCATACGTGTACGTATGATAATATACGTACTACGTCAATGTTAAATTTTAATTTTGAAAACTATCTTTGTTAAAGAATCGACTTTTTCAGGTAAAGAATATACCTGTTTTGTTCAATTATCATTAGTGATGGCAAACCAAATATAGCCAGTGAGCAATTGTATTCACAAGGCTGTTTTTTTACAACTTTGAAACAACTCCATACGTTGTAGTTAAATTTCGAGAAAGAATGAACCAAACCCTCCCTGATTTTTCGAATTAAATTGATAAACTCCCAATTTTTTCAAGAATCCTGAGCCGGATATACAAAGGCAGATACCTGCCGGGATTGTTATGGCCCCGGCAGCATTTTTGGTTCAAAGCTTGCAACGCAATATTGCTGCTCATCTAACAAACACCTGAAACAAAGGTGTTGTTGCAGGATTTTTTAAGCTGATCAGGATGGGCCAAATCACGGTTACCAGATCAATTTGATTATATTTTGTAAATTTATTTTTTTCCGCCAAATTTTTTGTATTGTGATTTTTATGATGTAAAAACGTTAATGGAGGATTGGTTCCGATGATGGTCAATACCTCCAATAAAGATTCATGGGGGTTCGATTTTTTTTGAGACTAATTTTCCGACAAACTTTTTTTATTTAACCATAGTTCAGAAAATTCTGCGATAGGGGTTAAATTTGTCCGATTTTTTCAAAAATCTTAGTATCAAGGCAAAATTATCCGTCCAAAGTTTGAAAGTAGATAGATTTTCTTGTTTTTCCGATCAGGTTGTCCCCTAAACGATTTTAGACAGTGTAAAACATTTGCAGGTAAGAATAAGCACCGAATAGAAACATTTGTATTTTCAGGGTATTCTTTAATAAGACAGTTTCAATTTTAAAAAATTTCAATCGTATAGTCTTGATTCCATTTTTTCAAGGAAGGATCATTGTATCCTTAAAATTATATAATTTTATTCTGATAACTTTTATCAATGGCAAAAAGATAGCTTTTATATGAGGTCAGGTAAAAAGATAATGGACGAGAAAAATTTTTCCCGAGAAGACCATCCACAAAAAGCCGACTGATATACTGCTCATTATCCAATATTTTCTGAGATTGCATAAATATTGTTTTTTCTTCCGGTGTCAGGTGTGAAACCATGTCAAGGATTGCCATTCTTGCCCTTGGCAGATACATCCAGAAATAAAACAGATCTAGCGAATTGATAATAATCATAACGGCAAGATCTTTAACTTCTAAATTTCTGCTGTTAAACAGACGTTTGGGGTGTTCAAGAATTTTTAATTCTTCAGTTTCAGGAAAAAGAAGTTCCAGACGGGTATAGGTTTCAAAAAGGTCTGAGAATTTCTTTTTCACATCTCTTTTCCGAAGGTCCATATTATGAAATCGGTCCACTGTTCCTTCGATAAGACCTGCCACGGTGTCTGAAGCTGCTTTTGAAATTATGGCGGCCCATTTTTGAAGCACCTCATCAACACCGGGGGTATTGAAAAAAACCAATATCCCTCCGATAATGCTGTTAAATAAAACAGCCACTGGAATCGAAATAATGCTCCTGAAAAAATTTCCGGTGATCATTCCTTTGGGAAGGCCGCGAAAGGCATTGTGAGAGGATAAATAAATCCCGTTAGCAAGAGCCATGACTGAATAAAGCGCCAACGGATTAGATGTCATGGTGATACCCAGTGTTTTATCAAGAAGAAGTGTTTTAACCAGGTAGTCCAGAAGCGGTACTGAAAAACCGGTATATAAAAGGGCATCGGTCAATCTCTCCCAGCTGACATAATCATTCCATTTGGTCAAAGAAGAACGACGGATTCCTCCCCCACCGAGAACCGATTGTAAAATCACTCTGAAGCCGGTGATGCCGAACCAGATAAATGCACCAAAATAGGATAGAAACCACCAGTCTTTTGTCAAAGAAAAGCAAACAAATGCAGGAGCAAACCCGACCAGAACTTTGATACCGTTTTTCTGCCGCGTATTAAGATTTTTCCATGATTTTTTCGACCTTGTTTTCTTATTATCCGGCAGATCAATTCCCAAATTATTGGTGTTTTCTTTTTGAATTCCACCGAGAGTGACGATATTACCTTCTTTCTTCATATCCAGGGAAAAGGATTCAAATTGCCACTCTCTTTTTTTTACAATCATGATATGATCAAGACAAGGCAGCCATCTTAATGCACTCATCACCCATTTAAAAGCAGGATGCATATTGCTTTTTGAAAAGGCGGTCATTAGTTGGCTAACATTGATGTTAGCCGGAAGAATGAGCCTGTCTCCGGCATTTTTTTTAATTTGTTTTATGGCCCGGAAAGACAGCGTATGGATAATACCAAATCCCATTCCATATGCCTGATGTGATTTTCCGGTTGAATCACTCCCAATCCTTGATTTAAGGGGCTGAACAGAATACATGTGTTTGAGGGTATCAATATCATAAAGGATATTGATCAGTTTTTTCATACGATCGGATGCATCCGTATGGTTGGCCTTTTCCACAGAGTGCATAATCTGACGGACAATCCGTTTTAATTTTAATGAGGACCCCTCATTAATTGCCTTTTGAAGCGCATTGATAAAAAAAAGGTGATCCGTTTTTCCAGCGATATAATCCTTTAAATTAATAATTTCAAGCCGAGTGATTAAGCCGCCCCCATCATAAAGAATATCAAGAACATCCTCTGACCTCAGGTTACCAAGTTTGAGGGTAATCCTAAAATCATGATGAAGCGTCTCGACAATCGAAAGAAGGGCTTTAAAATCCAGCTTAAGCCTATCCGGGAAGTCAGGATCAGCACTGTGCGATGACGGGTCCATGATATCTGGATGAAGAGCTGGATTCAAATAGGCCTCAATAATATCCTGGGTGCTGAACCGGTCCATCTTTTTTACCAAGTGTTTTATTCTTTGCTGTTCCTTGGCATCTGCCTGGTCAAAGGTGGTATTCAACTGCTCAATACGATGTTTCATGGCCTTGACTGAAAGAAAATGAATGTATTCCCCAAGATGGGGAATCGAGGGCTGCCCAGGTGATGCAAACCTTAAAAACTCTTCCGGGCGGATCGGCTCCAGTTCGATATCCAGATTCCTGCACAGCTCATTCAGATGGTGCTTGTTAAAAATGTCCAGAAATCGCATCACCTGTTTTTTTTGAAATGTTAAGACGGCCTTGCCTTGAGCCATGAATTTGGCCACATGTGGCTCAGCCAAAAAACACAAAAACGCTTCTACATCCGGAAGGCTTCGTTCAACCCATATGAAAGATATATATTGATCCCGATACCGCGCCCACAACTCAATTCCAATTCTTAGGTCGATTCCCATGATTTTCGCAGCTTCGATCAGTTCTGCAGCATATCTGGGCTCAATACAGTGATAATATATCACCCGCAACCGCCGGACACCTTTTATCCAGGCATCCATGATAAGATGCGTAGGAGATTTCCTGCCCGATGTATTGGCATCATGTACATGGTCATCAAAAGTGATCTGATTCCACTCTTCAGGCATTTCCAGAAGATGATAGTGCTTAAGCAGTTTCCGGACCACTCTGGGCTTGCCAAAAGCTGCCAGGCGAAAATTGTGTGCCAGCTGAAGCTGAAGAGAATCATTGCCTTTTGCCCGCACCAGCTCTTTCATGATTTCTAGAAGAACCCGGGCTGTATTCTTCGGCATGGGACCGTCTGCTGTATTAAGGATTTCATCTTTTAATCCCTGCAGGGATTGCAGACGATTATCCAGCCCCCCCCTTTCCATGGATTCAAGCAGATGAACAATTGCATACGCAGTGCGAATGCCTTTGGATTCAGCCAGTTCTTTGATGCCCAGCGGATGAAAAAAAGGATAGTACAATTTATGAGTATAACACAGGTTATCATCTGAACCATATACTGAATTGATGATCCTGATCAGGTCATGATCCCTTTTATCGAAAAACAAATGAGTAAATTTATCCAAAGAAACCTTATATATTTAGTAAATAGCTGTCCTATATCATGTCCCATGCCTTCGTACAATATTCAATCATATTCTCTCTGACCATTGACAGAAATTTATTAGTAAAAATCAGGACATTTTTCGATGTCTTACCGATGCCCATGATCTTCAATTCATTGCTGCCTATACCCTATAAGCGGTACATGCTACCTACACTTACTAAATCGGCAAGGTGGAATCTTACTGCTATTACCCTGAAAATTAATTTTGAGATCAATCCAAATACTCTGGGATATAGAACTTGCCAGAAACAATAAATTTTGGTAAGAGTACGTGTTTATATACTGATTTGTATTTCAAATTTGGCTGGTCGTTTAAACTTTTTAGATGGCTGGCCTTAATAGTATTTAATAAACACTTTTTCCTTTCTGGAGGCTTTTTATGTCAAATATACTATCCAACGAAGGACTTTCATTTGATGATGTCCTGTTACTTCCTGAATATTCAGCTATTTTACCCGATGAGGTAAACACCCGCACAAGGCTTACCAAAGAACTTGAACTTAATGTACCCATTGTCAGTGCAGCCATGGACACGGTAACAGAGGCATTGACCGCAATCAGCATGGCAAGGACCGGGGGGTTGGGGTTTATTCACAGAAATCTGAGCATTGAGGAACAGACCATTGAAGTGGACCGGGTGAAAAAATCGGAAAGCGGTATGATTGTGGATCCGGTCACTGTTCGTCCGGATACCTCCATCTCAGAGATTCTGCAGATCATGTCCAAATATCGGATTTCAGGAGTTCCTGTAAAAGATGGAGATAAACTGGTAGGAATCGTTACCAACCGGGATCTAAGATTTGAAACTCAGCTTGACAGATTGGCCAGGGATGTAATGACCAGTGAAAATCTGGTTACGGTTCATGAAAAATGTACCCTTGAGGAGTCTAAAATTCTGCTCCACAAACACAGAATTGAAAAATTGCTGGTAGTGGACAAAGCAGGCAAACTCAAGGGCTTGATAACCATCAAGGATATTGAGAAAATTAAAAAATATCCCAATGCCTGCAAAGATTCTCTAGGGCGACTTCGGGCCGGGGCTGCCATTGGGGTGGGTTCTGACATGATGGAACGGGTGGAATCCCTGTTGAGGGCACATGCTGATGCTCTGGTTATTGATACCTCCCATGGCCATTCCAAAAATGTAATGGATTCTGTAAAGAGAATTAAGGCTGCTTTTCCCCATTGCCAGCTAGTGGCCGGGAATGTGGCCACGGAGGCCGGTGCAAAGGCGCTCATAGATTCCGGTGTTGATGCTGTGAAGATTGGGATTGGGCCTGGCTCCATTTGTACTACACGTATTGTGGCCGGTGTAGGGGTTCCCCAGCTGACGGCCATCCAAAACTGTAAGGAAATTTCAAAGAAAACCGGTGTTCCCATTATTGCTGACGGCGGCATTAAATTTTCCGGAGATATTGCCAAAGCCCTGGGAGCTGGTGCAGACTCGGTAATGCTGGGCAGCCTTCTGGCAGGTACCCTGGAAAGTCCGGGTGAGCTTGTTATCTACCAGGGTCGTTCCTACAAGGCATACAGAGGCATGGGATCTGTGGAAGCCATGAAAAAAGGCAGCTCTGACAGGTATTATCAGAAAGACACCAAGCCAGATGAGGAATTGGTTCCTGAAGGAATTGTGGGCAGGATACCATACAGGGGAACCATCCGGGAAAATATTGTCCAGATGATCGGCGGGCTCAAGGCAGGCATGGGATATATTGGAGTATCTTCTATTGATGAACTCCATGAAAAAGCCAAATTTATTAAAATAAGTTCAGCCGGACTCCGGGAGAGCCATGTACATGATGTTGTGATTACAAAAGAAGCTCCCAACTACAGAGTTGGGAACAGTTAAACACCCATGACAGATTTATCTTCCCCATTTTATCATCTGCATCTTCATACGGAGTATTCCCTGCTGGATGGTGCCATACGGATTGATTCTCTTTTGAAAAGATGCAGTGAATACGGTATGGATGCCGTGTCCATGACAGATCACGGCACCATGTTCGGTGTTGCGGAATTTTATGAAAAAGCAAGAAAAGCATCCATTAAACCAATCCTGGGCTGTGAAGTATATGTGGCCCCCAGAACCCTGAATGACAGGACCCAGATGGATCACAAGGGTTTAAATCATCTGGTTCTACTGGCAAAGGATCGAGAAGGCTATGCCAATTTGTGTAAGCTGGTATCCATTGCCCAGCTTAAGGGGTTTTATTATAAGCCCAGAATTGACAGGGAATTGCTTGCCAACCATTCCAAAGGCATAATCGGTTTGTCTGCCTGTCTCAAGGGCGATATCCCCCAGGCGATTATTCAAAATAATATGGATGCTGCAGATAAGGCTGCCCGTTTCTATCTTGAGACCCTGGGGGAAGGAAATTTCTATCTGGAGGTCCAGGAAAATGGGATGGATATTCAGAAAAAAGTAAATGCAGGCATAATGGATGTCAGTGAACGCCTGTCCATACCCATGGTTGCAACCAATGACTGTCACTACCTGTCCAAGGGGGATGACAAGGCCCATGAGATCCTTTTGTGCATCCAGACAGGGGACACATTCAGCAACCCGAACCGGTTCAAGTTTGATTCAGACCAGCTTTATTTTAAATCTTCCCAGGAGATGAAAGATTCCCTTGGTCATTTTTCCAATGCCATTGAAAATACAAGGGAAGTGGTTGCCAAATGCAATGTGGAATTTGAAAAAAAGACCTATCATTTTCCCAGGTATGCCATGAGTGATGATGAATCTGAAGATGAAATTTTCAGGGAAAAGGCCATGGCAGGCTTTGAAGATAAGTTTCAACGGATAAAGGCAAAAAATCCAGATGTGGATGAAACCCTTTACAGGGATCGAATCCAATATGAGATAGATATTATCCTGAATATGGGATTTCCCGGTTATTTTCTCATTGTGGCTGATTTCATCGCCCATGCCAAAAAAATCGGGGTTCCAGTGGGGCCGGGCAGGGGATCTGCTGCAGGTTCCATGGTTGCCTATTCCATGGATATTACGGCCCTTGACCCAATAGAGCACGGGCTGATCTTTGAACGATTTTTAAATCCTGCACGTATATCCATGCCGGATATTGATGTGGATTTTTGCATTGAGGGCAGGGACCAGGTCTATCAATACACCATAGAACGATATGGCGGACCCGAATATGTCTGCCAGATCATCACCTTTGGAAGGCTCAAGGCCAAGGCAGTGATCAGGGATGTGGGCCGAGCAATTGGTGTTCTGCTCTCTGAAGTGGATGAAATTGCCAAAATGATCCCTGATAATGCCAAAAATCTTACCCATGCCATTGAGGAAGTACCAGCCATAAAGGCAAAATGTGCTGAGTCTGAAGAAAAAACCCAGATGCTGGAAATTGCCCTGCTGCTGGAAGGATTGCCCAGACATGCATCCACCCATGCGGCCGGTGTGGTTGTGGCAGATAAACCCCTGAATGAATACCTTCCCCTTTACAGGGGCAAGGACGGGGAAACCATTACCCAGTTTGACATGAATTATGTGGAAAAACTGGGATTGGTTAAATTTGATTTTTTGGGATTGCGAAATCTGACGGTTATCAAGAATTGCATCACGCTCATTGAAAAACAGGGCAAGGAGCCTCCCGACCTTCTCCATCTGGATTATCACGATAAAAAAACTTTTGATCTTTTGCAAAGTGCTGATACTACGGGTGTGTTCCAGCTGGAAAGTTCAGGCATGAAGGAATTGATTTCCAGGCTCAAGCCGGCAAGTTTTTCTGATATTGTTGCTTTGGTGGCCCTGTATCGTCCAGGCCCCCTGGACAGTGGTATGGCTGATTCCTATGTGGAAAGAAAGAATGGTCGGGAAGAAGTGGTCTATTTGTTTGAGGAATTGGAACCTGTACTCAAAGAAACCTACGGGGTGATTTTATACCAGGAACAGGTAATGAAAATTGCCGGTGTTCTGGCCAATTATTCCATGGCAGATGCCGACGGGCTCAGAAAGGCCATGGGTAAAAAAATAAAATCCATGATGGAAGAGCACAGGGGTTTGTTTGTAAAAGGAGCAACGGAAAAAGGGCATGATCCGAAAAAAGCTGCTGAGCTTTTTGACCTTATGGAAAAATTTGGTGGATATGGGTTTAATAAATCCCATAGTGCTGCCTATGCTTTGATTGCATTTCAGACTGCTTATTTAAAGGCCAATTTTACTTTGGAATTTATTGCAGCCCTTATGACCAGTGAACGCAACAACTCCGATTCTGTCATCAAATACATGGACGAATGCAGGGTACACGGCATTAAGGTGCTGTCGCCGGATGTCAATAAGAGCGATTCCCATTTTGTCGTTTCAGATGGGTGCATCCGTTTTGGTATCGCAGCAGTCAAGGGGATAGGGGATGCTGCAATTGAATCCATTGTAACCATAAGGGAAAAGGATGGACCCTATGAAAGTCTTTATGATTTCTGTGAACGGGTAAATACCTCCAAGGCCAATAAAAAAGTGTTAGAGGCTTTGATCAAATGCGGTGCTTTTGATTCCAGCGGGGTTAAGCGCAGTCAGATGATGGCTGTGCTTGAAGATGCCCTGGAACACGGATCCAGGATACAGAGAGAAAAGGCTGATTCCCAATTGGATCTGTTTGCCGATTCCAACATGGGTGTGGTTCTTCCCACAAGTGTTCCCAAGCTTCCCGATATTGAGGAATGGGAAGATAATGTTCTGCTTGGCCTGGAAAAGGAGGTGCTGGGTTTTTATATCACCGGCCATCCTTTGGAGAAATTCAATGATATTATTCAAAAATATACCAATGTAAATTCCACCAGCCTCCATGAAATGGCCAATGAAAAAATGATTCGCATGGGCGGTACAATAAAGGTTTTAAAGGTTCATAAAACCAAAAAAGGCGATATGATGGCTTTCTGCGCCATTGAGGATCAGTACGGCAGTGTGGAGGTTGTGGTTTTCCCAAACCTTTATGCCAGGAGACATCCCCTTTTGGCTGAAGAACAGATTGTGATCCTGGAAGCAGAGGTTCAGAAAACGGAAAATATTGTCAAGCTGATTGGGGAAAAAATTGTACCCATTGAACAGGCAGGAGAAGAATGGACCTCTGGTATCATCATTGAGGTGGATGCGCATCGCTATGATTCCCATACCCTGGAACAATTAAAACCCATTATTGAGCGATATCCAGGTGATTGTATCTCCTGTCTGAAAATTTGCATTGATGACGGCAATCCAGCGGTAATGGTCAAATTATCAGACCAATACCTGTCATGTTCAGACTCGTCTTTTTTCAAGGAAGTGGAAACTCTCCTGGGTGAGGGGAGTATAGATACACGGTGTGCGCCCATAAAGGCCAAAGTAAAAAAGAAGAAACAATGGCAAAAAAGGAATAATGGCAGTTAATCCATGCCAATTGTTTTTTTATGTTTCCCTATTCAAAATCATCCAGGTTAAGGTTATCAAGATCCGATAAATCCATATCCTTGAGCAGGTCATCTTCATCTGGAACAATATAATCATTTTGAATTCTATTTTGTTTTTTCAGGGTATTTTGTTTTTTCAGGGGTTGGCCGGTTTTGCTCTGCTCAACATCCTTTGGGGGAGAAAATTTTTTCATAAGGGTTTTACTGCCAAGAAAAAAAAGATATCCCAACCCGGCTGTATTTAAAAGGAGAATAAAAGTTCCAAAAATATTTTTAATTAGCATATGACCCTATTTTATTTCTTATTTGTTTGACGCCCAGAGCATATGTGTTTATATATAATCTTTAAAAATGATACAAGGATTTTGATTTTTACGTAAAGGATAGAGTATGAGTTGGTTTGGAAAAATGATAGGCGGAACCATTGGTTTTGCCCTGGGGGGACCCATTGGCGCTGTTGCAGGGGCTGCATTCGGCCATACCTTTGTTGATAAGAAGGAGGATGAGTACCTTAAGGCTATTCCGGGAGGCCGGAGTTCCCTATCCTCAAATGAAGAAGCCCAGCTGATATTTTTTACGGCTGCTTTTTCCATGCTTGCCAAAATTTGCAAGGCAGACGGACAAATTTCCCAAAAAGAAGTCCTGGCCGTTGAAACCTTTATGAAACAAGATCTTCAACTGGATGCAACCAGCCAGGAAACAGCCAAAAATATATTCAGGCAGGCCATTGATTCTCCGGAACGGTTTGAGGCATTTGCCAGCCAGTTCTACTCGGTTTTCAGATCCCAGCCCAATATCATTGAGTTAATGGTGGATGTCCTGTTACGGGTATCCTCGGCAGATGGGCAAATTTCCCAGGAAGAAGAAACCATGCTCTTGTCTGCCACAGGGATTTTTCATTATTCTGCTGCGAATTACACCCGTTTAAAATCAAAATATGTAAAGGTCACAAATAAATACTATGCAGTTTTAAAATGTGATGAAAATGCATCCAATGAAGAGATCAAGAAACAATATCGAACATTGGTTACAGAATATCATCCAGACAAGATTGAGGCCAAGGGGCTTCCTGAAGAATTTATCAAGTTTGCCAACGACAAATTCAGGGAAATCCAGGAAGCCTATGAACACATTAAAGAGGATAGAGGAATCTAACCCCTTGTACATTCAAAGAATGGTTTAGAAGAGTCCTTTTTCCTTTGCAATATTCATATAGGTTTCAACCAGGGTCTGGGGAGGTTCCCACCTTTCCATATCTTCCTTGTCCCTGAGGGCCATGGCATCAAATTCGCAGACGGTCACACATAATCCGCAGCCAATGCATCGATCGGTATTTACCATGGCAATTAAATCCGTCCCGTTCATCTCAATGGCATCCATGGGGCAGATATCTTCACAGGCCTGGCATCCAGTACATTCATCCGGGTCCACCCGGGCCTGGAAATTGGAATTCACAATTCTGGCCGGGGCTTCATGTTTTTTGATGTTAGACAGGATCTGACAGCAACAGGAACAACAAAGGCAGATATTGACGGGCTTTACCGAATTGGAAGGCTGGGGCACCAATCCTTGTTTAACTCCTTTTTTGACTATTTCAAGAGCTTCTTCCTGGGTGATGGTTCTTCCAATGCCCCGACTCTCATAGATATAAGCCCCGCCCCCGAATATAAGACAGGCTTCTTCAATCTTGCCGCAGCCCTTGCCCATCATGGTATGTTCTTTTCTACAGATGCAGGGAGCCACCAGGATTTTGGACTGGGTCTTTATCAACTCCTCAAGGCGTTCATGATCCATGATATTCAGTTGAGTGTTCACTGATTTTGTCACCGGAATCACGCGCAGTTGCTGGGTTTTATGTTTTTCCTGGCTTTTTATAAAATAAGGTGCATATTCATTAAAATCTTTGATTAATTCCGGGGTCAAACGATTGACCTGGTATTCCCAGATTCCTACCACAAACTGGAGAAGCATGAATGTATCCTGGCCATTGCGGTTGATGTGCAGGGAAAGCCCTTTCCGGCCCATCTCAATGAGCATGGGCCTGATCTCCTGGGGATCTTTTTTTGCTCTTAAGGCAATGGCTTCAACAGGTTCCGGCATCATGACCAGGGAAAGGGCAAGTTCAGCTTCTTCTATTGTGAACAGCCTTTTTAAGATTCTAAGTTCAACTTTGGATTCAGTTTTAGGATATCCTCCTGGTGTGTTATCAAGGTGAATTGCCAGTTTTTTATACACATCTTCCATTTTGTGTTTCTCCAGTGCCGTTTAAATCTCACACAAAGACATAACGCCGCCAAGAGTATTAAAGACTCTTGGTCATGGCGGCTTTGTGCGAGAACTATTTTTCAATTATTCAAAACAGAGCCAAGTTAAAACTTACGTCAAATTATCAAATAATTTTACCAACTAGATTCTTATCACATTGTTCATAAACAAGATCAACAATTTTCCTTTTGAGAGAATTATTTTTTTTTCTTTTATTTTCTAGCATAATGGTCAAATAATTGGAGGTTACAGCCTTGAGAAAACCGGTTTGTTTATCTTCATTCTGCTGGACAAGGCCTTGAAGTTTTCTGGCCCTGTTGGCCCGGATAAATGTTAATCGTTTTTCTTTATCCAATTGCCGCATACGGGCGCATCTTTCTTTGATCACCTCGGGACTCACTTTATTGTTAAAATGAAAGGCCGGGGTTCCTTTTCTGGCTGAAAAGGGAAAAACATGAAGATAGGATATGGGAAGTTTCTCAATGAGCTCAAAGGTGTTTTCAAATTGTCTGTCAGTTTCAGTTGGAAACCCAATAAGTGTGTCTACACCTATGCCGGCAAAGGGCAGTTTTTCATGGATTTTCAGAACTATGTCTTCAAAAAATGAAGAGGAATAAGGCCGTTTCATTTTTTTCAGGACTTCATCATCCCCGGACTGCAGGGGAATGTGAAAATGATCACATAGGATATGACCCTGGCCTGCCAGGTCAATCAATCCTTCGTTGATTTCTCCGGGCTCAATGGAACTGATCCGGATTCTGTCCACGGGTTTTCGGGAATCTATTTCTTTAACCAGCTTCAACAAAGAGGTGGGGGGATGAAGATCAAGTCCGTACATGCCTGTATGGATACCTGTGATGATAACCTCCTTGAAACCTGATTTGGCAAGTCCGTCCAGGTGTTTGAATACCTCGGATGCCGGCATGCTCACCGAAGACCCCCTGGCATAGGGGATAATGCAATAGGTGCAGAAGGCATTGCATCCATCCTGGATTTTCAGATATGCACGGGTCATTTCTCCCTTTACCGGATTCTTAAATGAAAGAAACTGGTTGTTTATGCTGTGATCCGGCTTTTTGAAGCTAAAAATGGCCTGGGAAACAGGGGTGACCTGGTCTTGCCCATGATTGTTCTTCTGGTCAATATTCAGTTCATCAATCAGGTCGGTGATTTGTTCAGCAATGAGAGTTTTATCCTTGTGACAGACAATAAAATCTATGTTATCAATTTTTCTGATTTCATCTGGATCTGTCTGGGCATGGCAACCGGTCACGATTATTTTTGCTTTGGGATGATTCCGTATGATGTTCCTGATGGCCTGCCTGGACTGCATGCCTGCTTTTGATGTCACGGCGCAGGTGTTGATAATGCATAGATCAGCAGGCTGATTTTTTTTACTCCGGGTATAACCCTTTTCTTCAAGACTGGATCCAATGCCATCGGATTCATATTGGTTAACTTTACATCCCAGTGTTTTAATATAGAATTTTTTCATTTAATAATTCCAGCACCCAATACCCGGTCATTTTTGTAAAAAACAGCTGCCTGACCAGGAGTGACAGCAGATTGCGGTTCATCAAATATTACAAGGCCTAAATTATTGGCAAAGGTCAGCCTGGATACAGCCCCTTTGTGGCTGTATCGAATTTTGGTGATAACTTCCAAGCTTTCTTTGGCTTCTTTGATTCCCTTGATCTTACCGCCCTTATTGATAAGGGGGTAATTCCAGACAATTTTATCCACCTGCATTTGTTTTTGCGCCAGGTCTTTTTTAAAACACACCACCAGGGTATTGGTTGAAAGGTTTTTGTGCCGGACATAGTAAGGTTCAGAAGCGGGGCAGTTAATACCCCTTCTCTGACCAATGGTAAAGGCATGAAGGCCCTGGTGTGTACCTAATTTTTTTCCATGGAGATCAACAATATTACCCGGTTTGGGGGACAAATCTTTTTTTTTAATAATAAACTGTGAAAAATCTTTGTCATGAATAAAACAGATATCCTGACTTTCAGACGGTGTTAAGGGGGTAAGGTTATTTTCTTTGGCCAGGTTTTTCACCTGGGACTTGGTGAACCCTGCCAAAGGGAAAATAATGTGTTCCAATTGTTCCGGAGTAAGCATGGAAAGAAAATAGGATTGATCCTTCACAGAGTCAGTGCCCTTTGCAAGAAATGGTTGGGAAATTTTTTTTTCAGGAAATGACAGGGAATTGACAATGGTGGCATAATGGCCAGTGGCAATGGCGTTTGCTCCCAGTGCCCGGGCCTTTTCCCATAGGGCATTGAATTTAATCTTTTGATTGCAGATCACACAGGGATTGGGGGTTTTGCCCGTAAGATAGGTTGAAATAAAGTATTGAACTACCTGGGTCTCAAAAATCTGGGAGAGGTCCACAATATGAACAGGGAAGCCAAGCTGATTTTCAAGGGCTTTGATATTGACGGATGTTTTTTCATATCCAGTGGTGAAATGGAGACCAAATACGTTTTTAAATTTTTTTTTAATGAGAAACCCGGAAACAAGTGAGTCCACGCCTCCACTCAGGGCAATGGCCACGATAGTATCATTCATCAGGCAAGTTCCGTGTTTTTACTGAAAAGTCCCATGGCCCGGGTTGGGCAGGTTAGAATACATAATTCACAAAGACTGCATTTTTCATTATTAAAAATTACTTCCATTTCAGGGCGCTTTATGTACAAAGCCTCTGTGGGGCAGACCGCAATACAGGCTCCGCAGTGGGTACAGATCTCTTCATCCTTATAGATCTGTTGTTCAGGGTTTGAAACCTCAACTCCCTGGTCCTTGAGAAATTTTATCCCTTTATTAAAATTCGATCTTGTGTCAGATGAGATTTCCAATACCATATATCCTTCTTTTCGATTGGAAATTTTTGCACTCAGAATATTAAACAATAGATCAAATTTTCTGGTTAACTGACAGACAAGTGCCTTTTGTGCGACTTCCGGCGGAAAATGTAAAATAACTATTTTGGAATACAATGAAGTTCCTCCACTCGTAATATATCTGTATAAAATTGTCTTTGACAAAATAGTAACATACCGTATTATAATTATCAGGTTACTATTTATATCAATACCATCTCTTTATAATGGACCAATATATAATAAACCAATTGGATATACAATCTTGTTTTAGGGGTCTTGTATATGAATCGTTTTGCATTTGAACTTTCCAGTTATACCCTCAAAACCTTTTCAGGTTTTTCAAAGGCCAATATAAGGATTAAAGGCCAGGAAAATATTCCGGATGGAGCCATTATATTTTGCGCCAATCACTTTACACGGATTGAGACTATTTTTCTGCCTTACCATATCCATGCCCTTACCAAAAAGCAGGTCTGGTCCCTTGCTGCAAAAGAATTGTTTGAAGTGCCCTTATTGGAAGGGATTTTAAACCAGCTTGGCGGGGTTTCCACCAATGATCCCAATCGGGATGAACTGATTTTACAAACTCTTTTGTCCGGTGATGTTCAATGGATTATTTTTCCCGAAGGCATGATGGTTAAAAATAAAAAATTGATTCAAAAGAATAATTTTGCCCTTACAGATGATTCCGGGGTTTCACATCCCCATACAGGGGCTGCTGTCCTTGCATTGAAAAGCGAGTTCTACAGGGAAAGGCTGAGAAGACTCTCCAAAGGGGAGGAAGTAGATTCAGAGACTGAGCCAGATCCAAAGTCTGAGCTATATCGATTGAAAAATAGCCTTAAAATTAAGGATCTGGACCAGGTTCTTGCCCAAAATACTTATATTGTTCCTGTTAATATTACCTATTATCCAGGCAATGCTCGGGAAAATATTTTGGGATCCATCGCAAAAATTGCAATGAAAGAACCCTCAAAAAGAGTGATGGATGAACTTATGACTGAAGGGGCAATGCTCTTTTCAGGCGTGGACATTACCATACGGTTTGGAAATCCCATTGAGATTAATCCCTATTTGAATGACCCTTATATTGAAAGCATGCTTACGGTCAGGCGCCGGGTTAAATTTGGTGATGACATCAATTCCAAAAAGATTTCAAAGGAAATTTCCTTTGGGATCATGGAACGGTATATGTCTTCGGTGTATGCCATGACCACATTGAATTACGATCATATTATGGCATGTGTTCTCAAACATTTTCCCTATAAAAAAGAAGGGATCGACATATATGAGTTCAAATGCAAGATCTATTATGCCATTACCTGCCTTTTGCTGAATAATCTCTGCCATGTATGCGATATCCTACATCATAACCAGATACATTTGTTGATCAATGACCGGTTTGACAGAATAAAAAGATTTTTGGCACTTGCCGAGGAAACCAAGATGGTTCAAATAAAAGGAGATCGGGTTATTAAAGATCAGACCCGTTTTTTTACCCGGTCTGGTTTTCATACCATCCGCATGGAAAACCCCATTCTGGTCATGGCCAATGAAATGGAGCCTGTGACGGAAGCCGAAATTTGTCTAAAGAAGATTGCCCAGAAATCCCGAAGCCAGATTCAGGAACTGGTAAAAAGTAGAATCACAGAAAAAATGAATGTTGATTTTACCAAAGATTATAATACGTATTACATAGAGGGTGAATCTAAGAAAAAAAGAATAGGCAGACCCTTATTTTTAAAGCATGAGAATGAAATTGCAGGGGTCTTGCTGATTCACGGATATATGGCTGCGCCGGAAGAAATGAAATCCTTTGCCACCTATCTCCATGGAAAAGGCTTTACTGTTTTTGCACCAAGGCTCAAGGGACATGGTACAGCACCGGAAGACCTGGCAGAGACAAGTTATGAAGAATGGGTGGAATCTGTTGAGGAGGCCTATGTGGTGCTCAGGCATTCCTGCGAAAAAATTGTTATTGGTGGTTTTTCAACCGGAGCAGGTCTTGCACTGGAACTTTCAAGCCGGGTGGATGATTGTAAGGCTGTTTTTGCCGTGGCCCCCCCCATGAAGCTCAATGATTTGGGGTCCTATTTTGTGCCGGCAATTGATGCCTGGAATTCCATGATCAAAAAAATACATCTGTCTTCCATTGCCAAGGAATTTATTGAAAACAATCCGGAAAATCCCCAAATTAATTATATCCGAAATCCCATTGCCGGTATTCATCAGCTTGGAAAGCTTATGGAACAATTGGAACCAAAACTGAAGAATCTTGAAAAACCGGTTTTGGTGGTTCAGTCCAGGAAAGACCCGGTGGTAAGTCCCAGCGGGACTGGAAAATTGTTTAAGAAATTAGGGTCAGAGGTCAAGGAATATTATCTTTTTGATTATGAACGTCATGGTATAGTGACTGGTGAGGGTTCAGAGCGGGTTTTTAAAGCCATTGAAAATTTTATAAAGCAATGGGTGTGAGGGATAGAAAACAACAACGCACCAGGTCCTTATGCAAAAACCTGGTGCGTTGTTGTGTGGATAATATTACAAAAATGAATTATTCAACCAGCATCATGGTGGCTGGATCCAGTTTGTATTTTTGGTCGGTTTTATCACCGTCCTTTAAAATTAAGGCTTCGATCTTGTCTTCAACCGGCTGGAGAAAGACTGCTTTTTCAAACAGATCTTTATGGGCCTCCAACTGGACTGGAAAACCGTCTTTACTCAAGGCTTCTTCCCTGTGACTCTTCATGGATAACCATATAAAGATAGAAAATTCTTCATTCAGGGCTTTTAATTCTTCCAGAGTGGATGACAAGTCTTCATCAAAATTCAGACCGTCAACGACCATGATTGCCGGCAGTGCAAGGTCTGCTTTTTTGAAACTTTTCAAATAGTCCCGGATTTTATCTGTATTAAAAGTGGATTCCGTATAGCTGATACCCACTTTGTTTGGGCTGATGTCGTCCCAGAGCCGGACGGCTTTCTGGGGATCCACATATCCGATATAATCCACCAGATTGGTATAGGCTTCATCATATCTCAGGTTGATTTTGTCCATGTGATCATCAAGGCTCACATGGAGTATTTTTTGATCTGCCAGCAATTGTGTCAAAGCAATCTGAACAAGGAAGCTGGTTTTACCAACGCCTGCTCGGGAAAGGACAGCCCCGAATTGGCCTTTTGTTATATTTTCAAGGCCCAAGGCCTTTTCAACCGGGCTTTTGAGAATGAGATCTTTTTTAAGCATAATTCCTCTCTTTAAATAAGGGTATTATTTATTTTTTGCAGCTTTTTCATCTGCTTTCTTTTTAGATATTTCTTCAGCCACGGACATGGGAACCTGTTTGTAGGAAGAAAATTCCATTGTAAACTGTGCCTTTCCCTGGGTACCGGACCTGAGGACGGTTGAAAAACCGAACATCTCTGACAAAGGAACCTGGGATTCCACCACGGACATCACCCCTTCTTCCTGGGAACCCTGGATAATTCCCCTTCTTTGGTTGATCAATCCCATGCAGGAGCCCTGGAACTCATTGGGGGTTTCAATAACCACCTTCATGATGGGTTCCATGATGACTGGTTTTGCCTTTGCATATCCCTCAAGAAATCCTCCCCTGGCAGCAGACTGGAAGGCCATTTCAGAGGAGTCAACCGCATGATAGCCGCCATCTTGAAGTGTAACCTTGATACCGGTAACCGGGAATTCAAGGTTGGGGCCCTTTGCCATACAGGCCAGAAATCCTTTTTCACAGGAAGAAATAAATTGGGTGGGAATCTTGCCGCCAGTGACTTTATTGACAAATTCAAACTCTTCTTCACAGGGTTCAATGAACCCGATCACACGACCAAATTGTCCGGAACCACCGGTCTGTTTTTTATGGGTGTAACTGAAGGGGGCTTTTCGGGTAATGGTCTCTCTGTAGGCAACCCTTGGTTTTCCGGTTTCAACTTCAGCCTGGTATTCTCTTTTCATTCTTTCCACATAGACTTCCAAATGAAGTTCGCCCATGCCCTGGATAATGGTATCTCCGGTTTCATGATCCACATAGGTTTTAAATGTGGGGTCTTCTTTGGTGAATCGGTTCAGGGCCTTGGACATATTGATCTGGGCCTTATTGTCCTTGGGGACAATGGAAAGGGAAATAACCGGTTCCATGATATGCATGGAAATCATGGAATAATTGATCTGGGGAGAGACAAAGGTGTCACCGGAAGCACAATCGACCCCAAACATGGCACCGATATGACCGGCGGGAATGGCATCCACTTCTTCCATCTGGGATGAATGCATACGGATTAAACGACCCGCTTTTAACTTTTTGCCGTCCCTGGAGTTAATAAGGGTGTCTCCCTTATTGATGCAGCCCTGGTATACCCGGATATAGGTGAGCTGGCCGTATTGACCGTCCTCAAGCTTAAAGGCAAGGGCTACACTGGGTTTGTCAAAAACGCTTTCCAGGGCAACCGTCTCTTCGTTGTTGTCCATATCAATGGCTACATTTTCAATGTCCAGGGGTGAGGGAAGATAGTTGAGAACCGCATTGAGCAATGGCTGAACTGCCTTGTTTTTATAGGCAGACCCAAGAAAAACAGGGGTCATCTGTCTGGAAATGGTACCGGTCCTGACAGCAGCCATGATCATCTCTGTGGTGATCTCAATTTCTTCCAAAAGGGCATCTGTAAGTTCCTCAGAGAAAAGAGATGCTTCATCAAGCATCTCTTCCCTTGCATTCTGGGCATCTTCCAGCAGGTCCTGGGGAATTTCTTTTTCAACCATGTTTTCCCCATTGTCGCCTTCAAAATAATAGGCTTTCATGGTAACAAGGTCAATAATACCCTCATGTTTATCTTCAAGTCCTATGGGCAGCTGCATCATAACAGAATTGTGCCCCAGTTTTTCTTTTAACTGGGTGCTGACCTTGACGGGGTTGGCACCTGACCTGTCACACTTGTTAACAAAGGCAATACAGGGAACTTCATAACGTCTCATCTGCTGGTCAACTGTAATGGACTGGGACTGAACTCCTGACACAGAGCAAAGGATAAGGACGACACCATCAAGTACCCGTAAAGACCGTTCCACTTCAACAGTAAAGTCCACATGGCCGGGTGTGTCGATAATGTTAACGTCATGGTTGTTCCATTCACAATGGGTTGCTGCAGAGGCGATGGTAATCCCTCTCTCCCTTTCAAGTTCCATTGAATCCATGACAGCTCCAACACCATCTTTGCCCCTGACTTCATTGATTTGGTGAATCTTGTCCGTGTAAAACAAAATCCTTTCAGTAAGCGTGGTTTTGCCGGAATCAATATGGGCACTGATTCCAATGTTTCTTACCCGTTTTAGATCTCTGATCATTTTTAAATAATCCTTATGAATAAAAATAAATTCCTGTGACAGTACAAAATTGCGCAAAGTAAAAAAACGCAGATATTGCCAAAGGCATTGCCATATTTTGATTTTGCTAAATTATAGTTACGATTAAATTGATTCTATTTGAAATCAGGTTTAAACTTAGCTTATAAAAACGAAATCTATACGCTTTATACCCAGGTTTGTCAAGTATTTAATGGATTTCTGGGTTGGATTTTTATATTTTTTATTGTGTTTATCTGTTTGGTTTATTAGAATATCTTTTCTTTAGGTTAACATTAATAAATTTCGGAGTAATCGTTTGAAAAAATTTTTTCTTTTAATCCTTGTTGCCATTAGTTTTTATTCTCCTGCTTTTTCTGAATCAGAAAAAGAATTATTTGAAAATGGGGTCAATTTTTTAAAACAGGACAGATATCAGGAAGCACTAGATACCTTTACGGAATTGATTGCCATTTCACCCGGGAATCCAGATGCATATAAAAACAGGGGTGTTGCCCATATGAAACTGGATCAATATGATTTGGCAATTGAAGATTTTGAGCGGACAAAGGAAATTGTGCCTGATTTAAAAGGCCTGTACAGCAACCTGGGGGTTGCCTGGTATTATAAGGAAGATTATCCCAGGGCAATTGAAAACTATAATAAGGAGATTTCCCTTTCTCCTGGCAATCATTTTGCCTATTTTAACAGGGCCATCTGCAGGTCTGAGCTCAAGGAATATGAAAAAAGTCTTGGGGATATAAATAAAACCCTTGAACTTTTTCCTGAATTTTATCTGGCACTTTGCTTAAAGGGTGACCTGTTTACAAAAATGAATCTGCCCCAAAAGGCAAAACAGGCCTATGAAGAAGCAATTTTGATTGATCCGGACAAATCCTATGCCGCTGAACAAATTGCCGGGTTAAAACTGGATAATTCCAAGGTCATAAAAGAGCCTGTCCATTTGTCAGAACCTACAGTAAATGTGGGGTATGAGCTACAGGCCGGGGCATACCATGTTCGTGATAACGCTGTTGAGATGTTAAAAAAAATTGAGAACAATGGATACAAGGTGAAGATTCTTGAGTTGAAAAGACCTAGTAACATTACCTGGTTTCTTGTTCGAATAGGGGTATATAACCTGAGAAATGAGGCCCAATCGGCTAAAACTCTTCTAAAGAGTAACCATGGGATTGATACCATTATCAGGCCCTTTGGCAAATTTTAATATAAACAGGGATATAAAATGGATATCTATAACCTAGTCAGTTTTGTGGGTATTTTTCTGTTGCTGGCCATTGCTTGGCTGATATCGACTTTCATTTTTAAAAATACCCGGAAAATAAACTGGCATTTGGTGGGATGGGGACTTGGACTTCAGTTGTTTTTTGCTTTGTTCATTTTTGTGGTACCCACAGGGGTGATTGTATTTCAGATTATCAATGATCTGGCTGTCACTGTTCTTGGAGCGGCTTCCCAGGGAGCTAGTTTTGTATTTGGACCCCTTGCAATCCCTCCTGGAGTTAAAGGGTCCCTTGGGTTTATCCTGGCTTTTCAGGCATTTCCCACGATTTTGTTTTTTTCCGCCCTGGTGGCGGTCTTGTATTATTATCCTGTGCTGCCCTTTATTATCCATTTATTTGCACGGCTGTTTACAAAACTCATGAGGATTTCCGGTGCTGAATCCCTTGTTGTCGCCAGCAATATATTTGTGGGAGTTGAGTCAGCCTTTATAGTCAAACCCCATATTGAGAAAATGACCAAGTCTGAGCTTTGTACCATCCTCACGGCCGGTATGGCCACGGTGGCCTCAAATGTTCTGGCATTGTATGTGTTTACCCTGCAGGATTTATTTCCATCCATTGCAGGCCATTTGATTTCCGCTTCATTCTTATCTGCCCCGGCAGCCCTGGTAATGGCAAAGTTACTATTTCCTGAAACCGGAAAGCCCAAAACGTTAGGAAGGGTGGTGGATATCAATTATGAACGGGAGACAAACCTTTTTGAAGCCATTATCAATGGAGCTGGTTCAGGACTTAAAGTGATTTTCAGTATAATTGCACTTTTAATTGCCGTACTGGGGCTTGTTGCCCTGGTTGATCTGGCCCTGGGCGGAGCAGCCCATGTGATTAACCAATGGGCAGATATTAATTTGAATTTATCCTTAAAACATCTTCTAGGGTATGTTTTTTATCCCTTTACCCTTATCATCGGCATTCCTCCAGTGGATGCCGGCATTATTTCCAGGATCATCGGAGAACGGATTATTTTGACCGAGGTTGCCTCCTATCAGGACCTTGCCCTGGCCCTGGCCAGCAACAGCCTGGCACATCCCCGGTCTGCTGTTGTGACCGCTTATGCTTTGTGCGGGTTTGCCCATGTGGCATCCATGGCTATTTTTGTTGGTGGTATCACAGCCCTGGCCCCCAAAAGAACGGCAGACATATCCGGAGTTGCAGTCAAATCCCTGATTGCAGCAACATTTGCCTGTCTTTTAACTGCCTGCATGGCAGGTACCTTTTACACCAATACCAGCCTGCTGCTGGGTAATTGAAACCAGCTTTATTGTAAAGTGATTTTTAAAAACATAGAGAGAAAATATCCGTATGAGCATATCAGATTCCCCCAATTTGAAAGATACTGGAATGCAGGGGTTTTGTGACCGCCTGAAACAGGGTAGCAAAAAAATAAACATCCATCTCAGCGATGAACAGATCTCCTTGATGGCTGCCCATGCCAATGAATTGCTCCTGTGGAATAAAAAAATCAATCTCACCGCCATCGTAGACCCCCTGGCCATGGCTGAAAAACATTTTATTGATGCCATTGCAGTTCAATCCTTTTTGTACCGGGAAGATATGAACCCTGAAGGTATGAACAAGGGAAAAAGGATAATGGATATGGGCACAGGAGGTGGATTCCCCTCTATACCCATAAAGATTCTTAGCCCGGCCATCCATTTCTGCCTGGTGGATGCCTCCAGAAAAAAAGTTACTTTTTTAAAACATGTGATCCGAACCCTGAAGCTGGAGAATATAAATGCGATTCATTCCCGGGTGGAGGATTTGGCCCTGGATGATGCCTATACCAAGGGTTTTGATGCTGTAATATCAAGGGGTTTTGCCAGCCTTGAAAAATTTGTTGGCCTTGCCCTTCCATTACTAAAACCTGGCGGGATGATTTATGCCCTAAAGGGAAAGAAGGCAGAAGAAGAAATCACACCAGTCCTGAAATCCAGATTTGAAATCAGAATAGACCATTACCAACTGCCTTTTGAAAAATCCGACCGTTATATGATTCAATTAAAGATCTGAGACCCTTCACCAATACGACCAGCCATGCTTTTCAGCTACTGATTCAACGGTAAATCCCATGGACAAATCACCATTTAGGAAATTTGGCAACGTTGCCATTTTTCCTGAATGGTTATGAATTGTCTTCTGATCCATCCCCAATTTCTTTGCAATTCTGTCCCGGGGGATGCCAAGGCGGTTCATGCGGAATATTTTTATGTCCAGGCCCATCTGGTTTACAGCGCGAAGATCAGCTATATATAAATCCACCGTTCGTCTTGCCCGCCCAATGGCCTTTCCGATATCCACAGAGCTGAGACTTGCATTTCCCTCATAGGCCCGCCGCGCAGTGTCCCTTGCCTTATCTTCAGTTAATTGTTTCGGACCGATGGCCTTTTTTGCCGCATACAGCAGGGGATCATTCCCATCCAGATCCTTTATGACGGCGTCTTCCTTTTTACCTCCCATTCGATTGATTTTATGACGTCCCTCCTTTTTAAAAGATCGATCATTTGGTTTATTTCAAATGATGTTAAAAATGAAACCTTAACGTTAGAATCCACGGCCGCATTCATAAAATTCTGTAGTAGAGACATTCGGTCGGAGGTAAGAGTGTGAACTGGAATATTCAGAAATTATTATAGCAAACCAGGTTTGTAAATCCCTTATCATTAGGGTTATCCAGCTAATTCTATGGTGGGTGCTGTAAAAATTGATATTCTTTAAATGCTAACTGGTTCGGGCATAATAAAACCAGGGGTCGGGGATTAATCGGTTAAAAGGAATAGATCAGCCGGGATCGTAAATCAGTGGCATCTTTTGTGTTTTCTTCATAATCCAGGACTGAGAAATCAATAGAGATTTTGAAACCTTTAAAATAACCGCTAAAGTTATACAGAAAATTTAAAGTGTATTCCTCCAGGCCTGCATTGACATTGGGATTGTCAAAATTCGTAAATTTGAACATGGAATTTAAGCCTTTAAAATGATGGGAGACTCCCAGCTGGTATGCTTTGGTACCTGCCTCAAAGGCATTGTTTCCAGCTGTTTTGGTGGTGCTTGTATACTGGTAGTAGGCACTCTGTCCCACACCCCTGAAAACTCTGGTATCACCGGCAGACCCACCGGCTGAGGAATAACCTGCAAATAAATCAATGCCTGCAATGTTCAATCCTGTCTTTAGTCCGTATAGATAGTTATCTTTATTGGTGGAGGCATCATAATAGCTGTGGTAATACTGGGCTGCAAAATAAGGATTCAAGGCCACATCAAACTGATACCTGGCATCGGCATAGAGTGCGGAAACTTCATCAACCACATTTGCATACTGGGTCTGGATATCAAGGTTTTTAATAGAATTGTTTTTCAGATATATAAAATACATCCCATCATTGCCTATGTCATAAAATTCTCCAGGTTCTCCTGTACCGTTTTCTTCAAAGTTTACAAACCAGTTATCACCGTAATTGGATTTGTCAGTCCGTGTCTGGTATTTCCTGGCCAAGCCAGCAGTTATAATGGTATTGGGAATGCCTTTATTTGTTATAAGATAAGTTTCAAAGGATTCATTAAGAAGTCTGGACCCAGACCCTGCCAGAAGTGGTGATTTAAAAAACTGCCTGCCACCTTTAAGCTGGGTTTCATAAATTTCATACTGCACATAGGCTTCGGAGAGCAACACCCCCTGGGCATCCATGCTTCCAGCCGTCTTATTGTCCGGATCATCCTTATATCCCACAAAGGACCCCTGGAAATTGGCACCCAGGTTAAGTCCGTAAAACTGACCGGTTACATATTTCAAATTGCCGCCATAGGTCCGGATATGACTGTCATTTTTACCTGCTCCGTCAAAGGATTGTGTAAAATAATAAGATTTCAATGATCCATTGACTTTTCCTTTTGTAAAAGCTTCGAATAAGGATGTCCCATTCTCTTCACCCAGAGCGCTTGAGATAAAAAACGTCATGATCAAAATAAGCATCATCTCCATTTTCTTGACCTTGCTCATTTTTTTTCCTTTTATCGGCATTTTTATAGTTTTTTAGAATCATAAATCAGAATTTTGTCAACTTTATTAAGCCCGATATTCTTTCCATCTGCAATCCGTTTTATCTTAAGAGCAATCTCTTTTATCTCAGAGTCTTTAAAGCCAAGCCCCAGCTTTTCAGCCCTATCTTTGATCGCGTTCCAGCCCGTGAGTTTATGGGCGATCAATATGGTTCGCAACTCGTCAAAATCTGAAGGATCTATAATTTCATAGGACTTTGGATTGAGCAGGACTGATTTTGTGTGAACACCGGCCTTATGCATGAATGCCGCTTCTCCCATAATGGGATGGTTGTAAGGAATACCAATACCCACCCTTTTTGAAACGGTTTCATGGAGTTTTTTGAAATTTTCCAGGTTGTATTTTTTTTTGATCAGGTCGGATTCAAGGCTGTACATCCTGGCAATAAATCCCGCCAGGGACGTAATTCCGTTTCTTTCGCCAATGCCCAGAACCGAGGTGTCAATGTGGGTTGCCCCGGCTTTCAGGGCTGCATAGCTATTGGCCACGGCACATTCAGTATCATTGTGCCCGTGAAATTCAATATCTTTTTGATTCAGTGATTTTAAAAGCCTGACGATCTTTTCAACATCATGGGGAAGAGCAATCCCAACGGTATCGGAAATCCCTATACGATCAACCGTCCCGGACTTCCCAACGGCCTTGTAAACCTTGATCAGGTTGTCAACAGGTGTCCTGAAAACATCCTCCATGGAAAATCTGATTTCTACTTCAGGGGCTTTTTCCCTGGTAAAGCGCAAGACCTCCAGGATGTTTGCAAGTACTTGGGAAGCCTGTTTCCCAAAATTGGATTTGTTCTGGAATACAGCTGACTGGGAAAAAAAATTGATCCCCATAACTCCGGAATCAATTGCAGTCTTTGCATCTTGTTTTGTGCACCTGATATGGGTTAAAATTTTTGATTTCAATCCCTTTCTAGCTATGATTTCGCAGTCTGACTTAGACTTTGGAGACGCGCAAGGAGAGGTCAGTTCAATATATTCAACACCGAAATTTGATAATTGTCCGGCAATTTCAATTTTGTCCTGTGTTGAAAAATTGGCCCTATGAAATTGTTCACCTTCTCTTAATGTGGTGTCCACAATAGAGAATTTTTTTTGGGACATGGGTTTACTTCCTTTAATGTTTTATTTTTAGGCCTGGCTTATTGGTTTAAAAGGGTATTCACATATTACTACAGAATTTTACGCCTTTGCTCAACTTTATTTTTCAGATAAAATGCTACCCCTGGATTTTACTTTTTTCCCCTGGTAATTGAAAATAAGATTGGCCAGTTCAAAAAAACTAAAGGGTATTTTCATGTTTATATTTTTGACCAGTTTAAAATTGATGGCAATGTCCGGTGGTTTGATGACTCCGACTTCAAACTCTCCGGCTTTTTTCAGGTTTTTTAATATTTTTTCAGCATAGATGGATGCTAGCTGGGCATTATTCTCAAATCCAACACCAATGGCCATCATGGCCCCGGGCTTGTCCCCACCTTTCACCATGCTGGGAGATGCCCCGATAACAGGAACTTTGCCTGAATGTTGATTAATAATGTCAAAATTGCTGAAAACAGAGGTACTCCCGGTTATCCAGAAGATACTTTTTTGCAGCCCGGCATCGGTTTTTTTCATTTCTTCCTTTGCCTGCTTTATTTTTGGACCCAGTTCAATTCTTGCCCTTTTCTGGTCTTCCACCATAACGTCCACCAAATTGATTCCAATTTCCTGTGTATGTTTTTTAAGAGGCTCAACCTGGGGCATCACAGCGCTTTTATTATCCCTGGCATACATGATTCCTATATTTTTCAGATCTGGTATCAGCTCCTGGAAATAGGCCATCTGTAGTTTGATCGGGATGTTGATTGATGTAAAAGCAAAGTTTATCCCGCTGCCCATGTGATAATCAGGAATATAGTGCATCATGACCGGGTCCTTTGCACAGATCGTAACCACGGGTATTTTTCGGTTTTGAAAGTTTTTATATACAAATTCAACCGATAATGATCCCATGGCAAAAATCAGGTTGGTTTTCTTAGCTTCTGCAGCTTCCAGCGCATGTTTCCCCCGGGTTTTATCTTGATTGTAATTAACAATTTCAAATTCCGGATACAGCTTTTTGTCTGAAAAAAAATTCAAGACCGATTCCACTGACGTGACATAGGCTGAAGACTTTTTGGGAATCAATATCAGGATTTTTTTATCCATTAACTCCCCTTTTTCAGGTTTAGGTGATACTGAAAATCTTAAAGGATCTTTTTCATGGAAAATCACTTGCCATTCCCTGGGCATATTCTTTGTAAACTGAAACCAATCCAGCGTACTACTAGGGGACTTGCAAAATCCATTGGATGTTACACCAAACGTAAAAATAAGAAGAGAAAGCATTATTACGGTTTTTCCTGAAGTAGACCTGATCACAAACAGCAGTCCGCAGATAATGATAAAACCGCCCAAAAAAATTAAAACCATGGGATTATAACTGCCCATCACCAGTAATTGTCCCACAATAAGGGGTCCCAGGATATTTCCTGCCCTTTCAAATAACCTGAAAACCGAAATCGATGGCCCTTTACCCAGTATGGCCGAGGTTCTGGTTTCAGATATATGGGTGGTGATTGGCGCTGCAATGAACCCGTGGGCAAGTCCGAGCACCATGGACCCTATGGCCAGCAGCGGTCCGGCCCAGGCCATGTGGATTACAGGCAATCCCATGATGCCGATTACAATCAGTCCCAGTCCGCTTCCCTGGTTTCCCCTGAACAAGATTTTTTTGGTATTGCCTCTTTTATCGACAAGTTTTGAGGAATAGACACAGGAGATTAAAACTCCGGCACTATAGAGCATGAGTACAAAACCGATATCTTCTTTTGTAAAGGAATTTCTTTCCATTATCAGGGGCAGGGCAAAGCAGACTACTCCTATCATTATCAGTTTAGCATTGACTCCTATTAAAAAACTGGTCTTTAAATACTCTATGTCCCTTAACACGGTTTTAACATTGGTTAAAAATGATATTTTCTGGGTATTTTCATGCTGGTACAAGGGACTTGAAACCGGAAGGGGTTCAAGTTTGGGAATAAATTTTAAAACATATGCAACCAGAAAAAAGGAGATGATCCCGCCTGCTGCAAAGACCCCATGTATGTTAAAATAATTGACGGCCAATGCCCCGATGGCTGTACCTGCAATCCTGCCTCCATTGTATTGAATGATTAATATGGCCATGGACTGGGTTTTACGGTTCTCCGGGGTTGCCCTCAAAATATAGGATTGAACGGCAATGAACAAAACTCCCTGGCTAAGCCCTGCAACGAGCCTGATCAGGATGATGACATAATAACTGGTGTAGAATGTCATTAAAAGGCTACTTATCCCAATGAATACTATAGACCAGATGAACAACCTTTTCTCACCGTGTTTCTGGCAATAATTGGCTGCAGGTAACAGTACAAGGCCGTAGGATATAAAAAAAACAGTGAACAAAAAAGAGGTTGCATTGTCAAAGAGATTCATATTCCCTGTGATTGTGTCAAAATACTGGGGCAGAAATGAGGCATATAGTCCTTCAATGAATACCCCGAGAAAAAACAGGGGCTTGATAAGGGCCAGGCATTGCTCTTTTCCCGGGTCAGACATCAAAAGGTTTGGATGTTTTATTTTTCCGGCAAAGGTAAACAACAGATTCAAAAACAGGGCAGCCATAAAAAAAGCAGCCACAAACAACATCAGAAAATTTTTTGAGCTTTTCCATAAATTCCTATGGACTGCCTGCTTATCAACCCAGACTGTGACTTCAAGATCCCGCATAAGCTTGGTATACCTGATATAGTCTGAGGCTTTTTTCAAGCCGGCTTTGGCAGTATGAACAACGATTTTGTCATTTACCTTTAAATCAATATAGCTGATTTCAGTGTTCAGTTGTTTGTATTTATTGAAAAGATTGTCAATACCTTTGAAACTTTGGATTTCAAGGTCAAGTTTTTTAATGTAGGAAAGTTTATAGGCTAATGAATTTGCCAGATTCTGTGTTTTTTTGTGTATGTCATCATTATAGATATTAATTAATGAAAACAAAATGAAAAACGAAACAATGAGAATTGAAAATGAATAAGCCAGGGTAAACCATGTTTTTTGATTTTTCACTTGCTTTTTATCAATAAGATATATCTGGATCAAAAACAGTATGATTACGATAAAAATGGCAATAAATACAGGTTTAAAAGCGTTTAAAATTTTTGTATCAATGGTTTTACGAAGGATTTCAAATTTTAATTCTCCAGCTTTTTCAAACTTGTTCTCAAGGGGTATGCTGATCCTGTAAAATTTTTTATTTTCAGCAATGATAAATCTGTTTTGGCTGTCCTGGTTTTTTGATGTGTAAAACTGCCCGGTACTTGCCCCTGGATCACTTGAAAAGATGGTCCTTTCATAATTATCAGCTATTCTCATGTTTGAAATTGAGCTGTCTATATCTATGATCACGGAAGAAACAGTTTCAAAACCTGTAAATTGCCTTAAAGGGACCCCGGCGCTCAAAAAGGAGTCTACTACGGATTTTATGGTTTCACCCAGGGCATAGACCCCTTCAAGCTTTAATTTTGAATAGGTGCGGTAGGCTTCACCAATACCAATGCCTGTGAACAGAAAAAGAGAACATCCTAATATTAGTAACGAGATTATTGTTTTTTTAATTTTTCCCATGATCACCTTGTAGAGTTGTCCATGGCAAGTTATTATCTGGGTATGGAAAATAACTGGTAGAATCCATTTGAAATTTTAGGCCTTTCCTAGTGTGTTATCAAAACCTTTTTGTTTTGCAAATATTTATCAATGGCAGCGACAATTTCTCCGGGGCTGTGTTGTGATGAATCCAGGGAAAAAGTTCTGTCAGGAATTGTCTCAGTTAAAAAACAGGTGGTGGTTTCCTGGTCATAATTCTCTTTTTCCTTAATCACAATCCTGGCTTTTTCATGCAAGCTGGCTTTTGAAATTCCATGTTTGTGCACATGGTCAAAAAGTTTTGCCTGGTGATGGGAGGAACATATTTTTTCAAATTCTGCCTTATCCAGGATAGTGTCAGGGCCTTTGGCCTGGTCAAATTTGTCCTGGCGGTTAATCAGCCGTTTAATCCTTAAATGGTCGGGTGCGGTCAACACAATAAAAAAAGCCGAGGGCAGGGCCCTGGCAGCATATTTTACCTCCTGGACACCCCTTAACCCGTCAAAGAGAACCGGTGTTGAACTGCTCAGGGTTTTTATTCTGATCTTGGACAGCACATAACCCATTCCGCCCGGGTGGAGTTTCCTGTAGGCTTTTGTGTATGCAAACCGTTTACTGCGGTCATTAACAGGCTCCATGGCTCCATGGTTTTGCTGCATTAGGGGCAGAATGATCCTGTTGGTCAAGGTTCTTCTGCCGGGCAAAGGATAAAAACTATATTTTTCAAGCAACTTATTTTTTAAGGTTGTTTTCCCCACACCGGTAACACCGACCAGGATGCAGGATAAAAACTGCTTCATAGGCCTGTATTGCGGATTCTTTGTGTTCCCGGCCCCGATAGTATCGGATAATTTGAGAAATTCCATTATTGAATCTGATTCCTAGGGTTTCCGGCCATTGAATTTAAAGGCCAGCATGGTGATATCATCGGATTGATCTGCATCTTTTGCAAATTGTTTTACATCTGAGTTCACGGATTTAATTATAAGGTCGACATCCCGGGTGGTATCTTTTGAAAGGACCTGCAATAACCGGACGTCGGTGTATTCATTGTCTTTTGGATCCATGGCTTCGGTAACACCGTCAGTATACAAAAAAAGAATATCCCCAGGGCCCATGTGCAAGGATTCCTTTACATAATTGAATTGAGGCATTCCTCCAAGCACAAATCCTGGACTGATTTTAATATATTCGCAAAGGTTTTTTTTACAATCCAGCATGATGGGCGGGTTGTGTCCTGCATTGGAAAAATCCACCTGGCCTGATTCAAGGTCAATAATACAGACAAAACCTGTAACAAACATGCTTTCATCATTATCCTCGCACAATGCATTATTGACATTAAAAAAAATGTTTTCCGGCGGAATGCCTCGAAGGGCCTCATTTTTAATCAATGTTTTGGCAATGACCATAAACAGGGAAGCTGGTACTCCTTTGCCTGATACATCACCAATTAAAAAACAGAATTTATTCTCAGAGATCAAGAAGAAATCAAACAGGTCCCCTCCCACCTCTTTTGCAGGGTTCATGTTTGCAAAGATATTAAATTCTTTTCTTTGGGGGAAAGGCGGGAAGGTTCGGGGAAGCATGCTGGCCTGGATCCTCTCGGCTATCTGTAGTTCACTTTCAATTTTTTCTTTTTCAGCAGTGGTTTCCTTAAGGTTTCTTATATAAAGTTTGAGATCATTGGTCATCTTGTTGAAGGCATTTGCCAGGGATTCGATTTCATCCCCGGTTTTGATTTCAAGGCTGTGGTCAAGATTTCCTTTTCCGACGTCCAGAACCCCTTCTGTCAGATCCAGAATCGGTTTGCTGATTTTGTTGGACATTTTAACGGAAATCAGAATGGTGATTACCAGTATAACGAAAAAAATAAGCATCACATATTTTTGAAGGCCATAAATTAGTTTTAAGATGCTTTGTTTTTTCTTGAGAGTATAGTCCATGATGTTCTTTTTTGTATCGGCTGCAAGTTTCAGGGCTGATTGAGCTGAGACAACTACGGCCATGCTCCAGTCGGTTTCCTTTATGGGGGCAAACCCTATGAACTTTTCCCCGCTGTTGAGCCTTATCTTTGAGAATCCATTTTGGCCGTCCACCATTTTTTTTACGATTCTGTTAAGTGCGGTATTCCCGGTTTCAAGAAGATTGTCCATGCCATAATCTTTTTTTAGTTCTTCATGGTCCAGGGCAGGGAAAGCAATGACATTACCTTTACCGTCAAGCAAAAAGGCATATCCTATATCCTTTACCTGGGAGGATATAACGTTCAGCATCTTGTCCAGGGTGACTGTAACCCCGACCACACCCCTGAGTTTTCCTTCATTGTCCCGGGCAGGGCCTGAGCAGGCGATCATCAATTTTGAGGTAGAAGCACCTTTGAAAATTTCCGTCCACCCTATTTTGTTCCGATTTACAGCATCTGTATACCATGGTCTGGTTCTGGGATCATAGGACTTGTTTACCTGGCCCTTTGTGTCGGGCCAGAGGATATTGATTCCTGTCTGGGTTCCCAGGAAAAAGGACTCCAGGTTTTCATTGTTGAACAGATAGGGTTTAAACACAGTTCCCATGGCCAGCAGGCGCTGGAATTCATTTTCTACTGATTTTTTATCCACTCCCGGTGCCAGGCGGTAAAGAAAGGATAATTCTTTATTGTTTGTGTCTTTTATATGGTTGATATTGTGATTAATTTTATTGTTGGTCCACAGAAATCCACAGAATTTTGACATGATGTCGACTTCCAAACGGATGGAGCTAAAAAATTTATTACTGCTTTGGGTCTGGATGGAAACCAGTTTGGTTAAATTGCGTTTTGCCTGTTCTTCCAGGGTGGCCTCGCTTTTTTCAGCAGACTCCTTTCCCAGGTTGATACTCTGGGCCAGTATGTATTCTCCTCCCCTGTACATGGCATAATTGGCAATGATCAAAAAAGATAATGCGCAAAACGCAGTAATTCCTAGGGTTAATAAAAGTATTTTGGTTTTAATTCTGAGCTTGGTTGTGTTTTTATGTTTCATCATTTTTAACCCTTATTGAATACCTTTTAACCATTCAGTCGCGAAAATAAAAAATGAAATCTCATGGAACCGAATCATAACTTGATATTTTTACAAAATCAAAGGATAAAACCAAACACCTGACTTCCTGATGCCTTTCCCTGCTCTGAATTTACTGCATAACTTTCCGGTTAGATTAGTATTGGAAAATGGAATATTTTAAGGTGAAAAAACATGGGACCATGATTATGAAATGTCGAAAACTTGGCCAGGAGCAATTAAATGTGCCTGGCATTGAAATAAGATTATGGGTATTTAAATTATTTTTTTATGTGGAATCCATAATTCAAAAGTCAGGAAAGTACAGTTATGGCTCCAGGCAATGGCTATTGTTTTTTAATATGCACAACATATCGTCCACGCCCGGTTTTTTTTGCTTCATACATTGCAAGGTCTGCATTTTTTACAAGAAAGCGGGGTCCTTGTGTTGTTTTTTCCAGAAAACTGATTCCAATTGAAGAATCAATGAAAACAGTGGCTGAATCTAGCTGGTAAGGTTTTTTAAGGCTTAACAATACCCTTTGGGCGATGGTGTAGGCATCTTTTTCATTTTGCAGATCAGTTAAAAGAACAACAAATTCATCTCCGCCAAGACGTGCAGCAATACCGTAGTCTCCAGTCACATCCTTTATGCGCAATGCAACCTGACTTAAAAGCGCATCTCCGGCATCATGGCCATAGGTGTCGTTGACAGGCTTGAACTTGTCCAGATCAAGGAGAATTAAGGCCAGTTTTTTGCCTTTTTCCCGGGACACTGCAAATTCCGCATCCAGGATTTCGTAGAACAGCCCGCGGTTGGCCAGGCCGGTCAATGGATCATGCTTTGCAGTATAAAGGTCATGGCTGGTTTTTTTAAGATCCTCGTCCATGAATTCCAGATGAAGCTCCCGACCCTCCTTCTGGATCATCAGCATGGCAATATTTTCAGCAAGAGCCCTGAGCTCCTCATCAATATCCTGCTGAATTGAATAAACAAATAATTTTTGTCCTGCTTCCATTTCGGTGTCATTGGAATTCGCAGTTATGATATCTGATACAATTTTGTTTAGTTCTTTTATGTTTTTTATATGGTTTTGTTTTTTTTTATCCATTACATTGGGTCCTGCAAATTTATACATCACATTTAGTAATTTTATTACCTGACGGATGTTTTTCTAAAACAAATTTGAGAGTAAAGGGAAACTCCTATAAAATCAATATCAGGCAGGTGGCCAAAAAACAATAAAAAAAAGGAAACAATGGCTTGTTAAAAGTTTTTTTTCAATGGGAGATTTGAAATGATTAATAATTTTGTGGTTGTGCGTTACGAAATTGAGCTTCCAATTGACACAATCCATTTTATAGCATAGTAGATAGTGAAAAAAGAATGAATTAAAATAAAGACAAAATTTCCAAAGGAAACCGGCTTTATAATGGAGGTCAAATGGAAATAGCAATACAGTTGATAGACAACAAATGTGTGATAGGGTTAAAGGGGCGCCTGGACGCAGTGACAGCTCCAGAACTCGAACTAAGCCTGGGCCAGGTAATTGAAAATGGAAATCTGCATATTGTGTTGAATTTAACCGGCCTTGAGTATATTTCCAGTGCAGGGCTGCGGATATTTCTAGTTGCTGCCAAAAAGTTAAATATTCTTAAAGGGACTTTATGCCTGGCAGGGCTCAGGGGCAATATTAAAGAAGTTATAGAAATTTCAGGTTTCCCCTCTATTATGACCTGTTATGACACCATGGAAGACATGCCCAATTCCTGAAAAACCTTATTTTCAAGTTAGAAAAAAATGAACCACACCTGAACTATGTGGTTGCTGGCCCAATAGGACAAACCGGGTTGGGGTAAGACAAACGGGCTTGGGGATTTATTTGTTGCGGCAGCCTTGGCTCAGATGGATGATAAAGGTGAGTATGTTTTTACCATCTGCACGACTATAACTGACCTTGTCAATCAATTGCCGGATGAAGAGAATGCCCAGCCCGCCCACAGACCTTTCATCCAGGGAAATCTCTGTGTCAGGGGCTTCCACCGAGAGCATATCAAAAGCCTTGCCATGGTCTTCAAATTTTATGCAAAAATTGTTCTTATCTTCCATATCGCAAATCACGGTGACTTCACCATCAACCCCCTCGGGGTAGGCATAACTGAAAATATTTACCAGGGCTTCCTCCGAGGCGAGCTGTATCTGCTGAATACGTTCTGGTTCCAGATGATTTTTTGCACTATCAGATATGAAATTCTGAAATTTTTCCAGGTTTTTCAGCCTGGCGGACTTTTTCATACGGGCCATACACCCTGTCTCCTCATGAAAAGTGCTATATTATTCAAGTAATACTTCCTGGATCAGAATTGGTTTACTGACATTTTTCAGTTTTTTTTCCCAGCCTTTACCTAATGTGAAACGGTTATTGATACGGTGGGATGTCTGGGAAGTGACCAGTATTTTACCGCCTGTTGTAACAGAGCAGACCCGGGCTGCAATATTGGTAACTTCGCCCGATGCTGTAAAGGTCCAGCGATCACCAGCAATGCCCTTGAACCGGCTGGACCCTACAGAGGCTTTTCCAGAGTTAATTCCCATGTTCACACTCACTGGTTTATATTTCCCCTTCAGGGATTCATTGATGAGTATTGTACATTTTTGAATGCCAAGGGCAGCTGAAACAGCGTTTACTGCGTGGGTTGAGGGATTGTTGTCCTGGAACAGGATCATGAGGCCATCGCCTGCTGTTTCATTGATATCTCCCTTGTTTTTAGCAATGATATTTAAAAATTCGCTGAAATAGGTTTCAATCAGATAGTTCATTGTTTCCCTGGAGGTATTTTCACTCATTTTTGTATATCCTTCAATATCGAGAAAGAGCACGGATATGTCTTTTTCATGCTTGTTCAGATCTGGATTTTCAGGGTTGTCCTCAATGATGTCCTGGACGGATTTGGGGACAAATTTGCTTAAATGACTTTGAATGCTTTCCAGCAACTGGACATGCTGGAGAGTTTTTTCCAGTTTTTTGTTTTTGTTTTTGATTTTGCTCAGCAATTGTTCAAGGTTGTATTCCCGGGATTCAATTTTGACGATCATCATTCCAAAGGCTTCGGCAAGTTCAGAGACCAGGGGAGGATATTTACCCTGGTTGGTCAGTTCCATAAGACTGTCTGTTTTGTCATAGGCCCCCATGGATACCTTTTTGGCAGCATCCAATAAAATTTCAAATAACCTGTCATTGTTTTCTGGTCCCATGGCAATACCCTGATGTTTATAATTTTTGAAAATTTCCTGAATGTTTATTACCCTTTTTTACAGCCTCAAATCAAGAGCTGCTTGTTTTTTGTCGTTCTTCTTAAACGGCACGTTCAAATTGTTGACTGCTGTATTTGTCCCAGTCGTTTGCTTTTTTACATGCAGCCTTCCAATCTTGTATTTGCTCAGGGTATAACCCCTTTTTTTGACAATATTTAGATATCTCAGCTTCAGATAGTGATGCTGTTTCCAAGACGGTAAGAAATTTGTCTTTCGAGCTCCATCCACCACCCCATACAATCTATTGCCAGGGAATGTCCCGATGACGGAGCTTTTCTGAGGGCTAATAAGAAAATACGTTCCAATTTCTGCAACAGGGGCCCACACGACCATGATCGCATCGTGAATCTCGTAGGTTTTGAGATGTTCGAACTGTTCCCACTGAAGTGCCTGAAAATCAATGTCGTGTAATAAGTATCTGAACAAGGGTTAATATCTGTCAAAGAACAGTGGGTGAAAATACATTTTTATCATACCCATGCTATGCTTTGTCTCCAGAGGTCGCCAGGGCAAAGATGCCTTCCGGATCAGCCCTGGTTACCTCAGCCTTTCTCCTATATGGTTGCGTCCTCTTGGCTTCACCGGAGGTATAACTCAT
>Ga0307988_1000203_pt1 | contig 45771 bp, 39 predicted proteins | sample EllFjometagen183_FD_203166 | JGI IMG/M metagenome (GOLD analysis project Ga0307988, IMG submission 203166) | Marine microbial communities from Ellis Fjord, Antarctic Ocean - #183 | ecosystem: Environmental > Aquatic > Marine > Unclassified | place: Southern Ocean | collected 2014-10-08 | reverse complement strand
AGCCTGTCAATTCACATATCGAAGCTGAGACAGATATGGAACTGTGGGTATTAAAAAAGTCAATTTTTGAAAAATTACAGAAAAATGATCCGGATTTGTGGGATTTTCTAACGGAAATTGTTGCAGACAGGTTTGATTCTCAAAGACCTATTTCTGAGAGAACCATTGGACGATATGTTGCAACAGATATTATTGGCAGAGGCGGATATTCAATTGTTTATAAAGGGTTTGACTCGCACAGTAACAAGCCTGTGGCCATTAAAATGCTAAGACATAATATGTTCGCGGATTCTGATTTTTTGGACAAATTTCGCAATGAAGCAAAAATAGTTGCAAGCTTTCATCATGAAAATATTATAATAGTATTTGACATAAGCGAGCGTTTTCAAACGGCATTTATAATTATGGAATATTTAGATGGAGAGTCTGTCCAGGCAATGATGAATAGGAAAAAGAAAATTGCATACAAAGATGCGACAAATTTTCTGATTCAAGCCTGTAAGGCAATTGACTATGCATATAAACAAGGTGTACTGCACAAGGACATCAACCCTGAAAACCTAATGGTCATTGATCAAAACCGAATAAAACTTCTTGATTTTGGTCTGGCAAGCTTTGTTCATGAAGAAGATGATCTTCTTGACGGTACGTTTTCATATCTTGCACCTGAAATCTTAAAAGGAGAAAGTGCAAGCCTGAAGAGCGAAATCTATTCATTGGGAATTACGGGTTTTGAAATGATTGTGGGCAAAAGGCCATACCCTGAAACAAATCCGGCAATTTTTGCAAAAATGCGTTGCGAGAAAGAGATTCCCAGCCCACAGGAGATTCTGCCCGGTCTTCCCGATTCTTTGCAAAGATTTATAGTCAAGGCCTGCCGTATAAATCCGGATGAAAGATATGCTGATATGGGGCAAGCGATAAGTGATCTTAGCCGAGCAGTAAAAAAAAACGAACTTAAGCCGGCCAAAAAAATAAATTGCTGGGAATTTATGAAGTGCTGCCGTGGCCCGAACGATGCTGAGGGTGAAAATTCTCACATTTGTCCTGCCACACTTAATTCTTCCCTTAATGGACTTAATGAAGGAGAAAAATCAGGAAGGGCCTGCTGGCTTGTTGCAGGAACTTTTTGTGACGAAAAAATATCCGGCACCTATGCAGAAAAAATTCAATCATGCAGGCATTGCGCCTTTTATAAAGAAGTAAACAAAATATCCCGACAAACACGACTGAGCATTGAAAATGTGGATATCTTTGGTCTCACTCATTTGGGACTGCTCAGAAAAACCAATGAGGACCGGTATCTTTTTCGTCAAATGAAAGACAAGTCTTTGCTTTTGGCAGTTGCAGACGGTTTAGGGGGCGATGTATCGAGTGATTTTGCAGCAGAAATTGCCATGGGCAAGCTGGCTGGTTTACAAAGAGTGACAAATGGAAAGGAAAAACAGGAGCTAAAACAGATAGTCCTGGATATGGATAATATTATCTTCAATAAAGCTAAAGAGGCACTTGAACTGGAAGCCATGGCAACTACGCTTGTCTGTGCCATTCTTAAAAAAGATCATATCCACTGGGTGAATGTGGGTGATTCTCGTTTATATCTTTTAAGGAATAAAGAACTGGTACAAGTCACTGAAGACCAAACCCTTGCAAAATTTTTGATCGAAGAAGGAGAGCTTGAAGCAGAAAAGGCAAAAGACCATTATTCCTATGATCTTCTGGATCAATGTATTGGATATGGTGAGTGCGAACCACAAACAGCTAAATTTAAAGTCCGAAAAAATGATTTATTGATATTATCAACGGATGGGCTTCACAAGATGGTATCAAAAAAAATATTCCTGTCCATAGTAAATGCCCAGACGTCCATAGAGGACAAAACAAAGGCATTAACTAAGGCTGCCCTGGATTCAGGCGGTAAAGATAACATTACCATTGTTTTAGCGAAAATTAATCAAACCCTGAAATAATTCATCTTTATCTGCTGGTTATTGTGTTGGTTTGCTTAAATGAAAACATACTACTGTCCTTTGGCAGTAAATTATAACCCAATTATAAATATGGAAAGGAGACACCATGACGGATCAAGCCTGGAAAACAGCTTTCTGGCCCGAGGGAGTTGCACACACTATAACAGATTACAATTTCCCCATTTTCAAATTCCTGGACGACTCAGCAAAAAACTTTCCTGACAATGTGTTTACAATTTTTAATGGGGCTTTTAAAACCTTTGCACAGGTCAATGATACTGCGAACAGGATAGCTAATTTTCTTGCATCAAAAAAAATTGGCAAAGGGGATAAGGTGGCGATCTTTCTTCCCAACCTGCCCCAATTCCCTGAAATCCTCTTCGGCATTCTCAAGGCCGGGGCAGTGGCTGTTAACTGCAACCCGGTTTACACTCCGGCAGAGTTGAATCTCCAGCTCAAGGATTCAGAATCAAAAATGGTCTTCTGCATGGACCATGCTATATTTTACCCCAACACGGTAAAAGCCATAAAAGACACCCAGGTTGAAACTGTTGTCGTCTGCAACATCAAAAGCTATCTGCCAAAATTTAAAGCCTTTTTAGGAGGGCTTCTTGGAAAAATCCCCAAGGCAGACAGGCATGAGCCGGGCCATGTCATGTTTGATGATATTGTGGCAGGCTTTAAGCCTTTTGCACCCCATGTAGTCATTGACCCTGAAAATGATACTGCAGTCATGCTCTATACGGGCGGCACCACAGGCGTACCTAAAGGGGCAGAGCTGACCCATACCAATTTCACTTATGATGTAATGGCTGGATTAGAATATATCCGTATCTCCCAGGAAAAAGGAAAACCACCGGAAAAAATAGTTATGGGAGGCTTTCACACCTATCTTGGAGTTCTGCCCTGGTACCACAGCTTCGGTATTACAGTGGCCCTGCTCTCTGCAGCCATGTCAGGCAGCAGCTTAATCTGTATCCCTGACCCCAGGGCCGGAAACCCACCCTTTACAGAGGTCCTCAAAGCGGTCCAGAAATATAAACCCACTATTATGCCGGCCGTACCCACTATTTTTGTGGCCTTTACCAATCATGCCCTGCTCAACAATTATGATCTTTCCTCCATCATGGGATGTTTTTCAGGTGGGGCTCCCCTGCCTCCGGACGTCTGCCGCCAGTTTGAAGAAAAAACAGGGGCTATTATCTTTGAAGGATACGGGTTGACTGAAACAGCTCCCGTGGCCAGTGTCAACCCCACAAACAGAGAAGCAAGAAAGATAGGGTCCATTGGCTTTCCTTTGCCCGGCACTGATATCAAAATCCTGGATTTAATAGATCCAGCAAAAGAACTGCAAAAGGGAGAAGACGGAGAGATTGCCATCTGCGGTCCACAGGTCATGAAAGGATATTGGAAAAGACCCGATGCCAATGAAGAAGTATTTACCTATATCGACGGCAACCGATATTTTCTAACGGGTGACATCGGCCACATTGATGATGATGGCTATATCCTGATCACGGACCGGAAAAAAGACATGATCATTGTGGGCGGATTCAATGTCTATCCAAGAGAGGTGGAAGACATTCTCTACACCCATCCCAAGGTTGAACTATGCGCCGTAATCGGCATCCCCGATGAAAAAAGCGGTGAAAAGGTCAAGGCATTCCTCAAACTCAAACAGGGAGAGACCTCAAGCCAGGATGAAATCATGGACTTTTGCAGGGAGAACATGGCCGGCTATAAACGCCCCAGGTCTGTTGAATTCAGGGACGAAATCCCCGTATCAAATATCGGCAAGGTTTTGCGCCGTGTCTTGCGGGATGAGGAAATAGCAATCTGAGTTTTTTAAAAATATAATTATGGCAAAAAATAAGCTTCACAAATACGAACGAGTCCAACATCTTCCCAATGTGACCTTTTCCGTGTTGGGCGAGTCAGGATTGCCCAGCACATACCCTTGGTACGACAAACGCTACAACGGTATGGAAAAGATTCTCGAACTGGGTTGCGGCAAAGGAGAATATAGTCTTGCATTAGCAACTGCCAATCCTTCCAAACTTTGCGTGGGGATCGACTTTAAGAGCCATCGCATTTGTGTCGGAGCAGAAAAAGCAATTGCCAAAGGCCTTGAAAATGTCCTTTTTTTTTGCGTGCGGATTGAGCGTATCAAAGAGTTTTTTGTAGAACACTCGATACACGAAATCTGGCTTACCTTTCCTGACCCGCACCCGAAAAACCGGACAATTAAATCCCGGTTATCTGCCTTATCGTTTTTAGACGCATATGCGCATTTGCTCATTCCAGGCGGAATGGTTCATTTAAAGACTGACAGTGAACCTTTCTACAACTTCACCTTAGAATCCGTCCAGAAATGGGGAGGGCACGTGGTATCTAAGTCAGATAATATTCATGGAACAGATTGTAACAGACATGGGACCCGTGATATAGTTTCAACTTTTGAGAATACTGCTCTGTCTAAGGGACGGACCATCAAATACTTGGCATTCACTCTAAATTGACAAAATGAAACCCTTGTCCATAACCTTTAATAAAAAATTAAATAGTGATTTTATAAAAACAATAACAAGGAAATATTTATGCAAATTCAACAAATACGAAATTCGACTTTAAAAATAACTTATTCTGGCCAGAAGATATTAACTGATCCAATGTTATCCCCCAAACATGCCATTGAATCATTTGTTGGAAAGTCTGCTAATCCAATAATCGATTTACCATTCCCTGCCAAAGATTTAATCAAAGACATTGATATGGTCCTTATCTCACATTTGCATTTGGATCATTTTGATAAAGTCGCTCAAGATTTACTGCCTAAGCAAATGCCTATATTTTGCCAACCATGTGATGAAAAAAAACTAAAAGAATTTAGTTTTGAATCTGTTACTCCTATCATTAACTCGGCAAAGTGGAAAAATATTAAAATGACTCGAACTTGTGGTCACCATGGAACAGGTGATTGGGGAAAACGAATGGGAAATGTTTCAGGATTTATTTTCAAGGCTGAAAATGAACCGATAGTATACTGGGCAGGGGATACAATATGGTGCGATATAGTTAAAAAGACTATTAACGAATTTCAACCCGAAATTATAATTACTCATTCTTGTGGCGCTAAATTTCCAGACAGTGATCCCATAATTATGGATGCCGTTCAAACCATTGAAGTATGCAAGGCAGCGCCAAACGCAATAGTAATCGCAACACACATGGAAGCCTTGGATCACGCTACTATATCTCGTACCGACCTTCGGGCCTTTGCTGAAAATTCGGCAATTAAAACAAATCAACTTCGCATTCCAGCTGACGGCGAGGTCTTAAGTTTTGATTGATGAAATAACTTGTTCTTTGATAAGCCCTTAAGCTAAATCTCAAATAATAAATTTAATAGTGTCTGGATTTATTATGGATTTTAAAATAAGGTGTCATATTACAATATCAAGAACCAATTGAAAGCTTGGCGATTTTTTTTGCTGTCAATTTGATGTTGCTGGCAGTTTGATATTGCTACCAATGGGAAAAAAGGAAAAAACTGAGTTCAGAAAAAAGACCTGACCCTGGAGAAATGATGAAAATACGAAAACCAACCCAAGAAATGCACAGCAAGGTATCCGGCTTTTTAAACTCAGCCTTTCCAAAAAGTAAAACCGAGGCCAGACTGGTGGAGCAATTCCATGATAATGACACTCCCATCCATGAGTGGGTCTGCATCCATATCAAAAAGGTAATTGCATATATCGCATTCTCAAATGCTTACAATGGCGACCAGGTCTGCGGTCTTCACCTGGCTCCCCTTGCCGTGGCACCAAAGTTTCAACACCAGGGTATTGGCTCCCAGCTGCTGAAGTTTGCACTGCGCCAGGAATCCATTAAAAAAAGCCCTCTCTTTGTTCTGGGTGAACCCAAGTTTTACCGACGATTCGGGTTTGAATCCTGCACTTTACCCATCTGCTCCTTTGACAAGAACAATAGACACTTTTCAGCTATTCGTAACACAACCACAACCCGGTTCATTATTGGTTATGAACCGGAGTTTGGTCCAGGCCTATGAAAGAGAATCATTAAAATGAGCCGTACAAGGCAAATACTTATTTCCCTTCTTCTATTTTTCACCCTGATTTTTCTGGGGTGCATAGGATATATGATACTAGAAGACTGGCCTTTCTTAGATTCCTTGTATATGACAATTATTACCATTGCCACAGTGGGATACAGTGAAGTACACACAGTCAGTACACAAGGCCGTATTTTTACCCTGTTGCTTATTCTCCTTGGAGGAGGATTTTTTCTCTATTTAATGAGTGACATCATCAAGTTCCTTGTAGAAGGGCGCATAAGAAGTGTTTTAGGGAGGTACAAATTGGACAGTCAGATAAAAAAAATTAAAGGACATTTCATTGTTTGCGGGTACGGCAGAATCGGCAGGCTTCTGACTCGATATCTTGTCCAGAAATATATTGATGTGGTGGTAATAGAAAAAGATGATACCTGCATTAAACGCATGAATGATGATGGTGTCCTATATCTTGTGGGTGAGGCAGGTAATGAAGATATGCTGATTAGAGCAGGAATTGAAAATGCCAAGGGTATAATTGCAGTTACTGCCACTGATGCGGAAAATGTATTTTTGATCTTAATTGCCAAGCAATTAAATCCTAAGGTTTTTGTTGTGGCAAGGGCTAGCAAGGATTCATCAAAAAAAACCTTGCAGGCCGCAGGTGCAGACAAGGTCATATCTCCATATGAAATCGGTGCAAGACGTATGGCCCATGCTATTCTTCGCCCAACTGTAATTAAATTTCTTGAAACAGCATTTTTTTCCGATGATGAAACTGATATCCAGATTGAGGAGATCCTTGTAAAGCCAAAATCTATACTGGCCGGTGTTCATCTTATAGACTCTGGGATACGAAAAAACCTGAACCTTATTATTCTTGCAATAAAAACAAAACAGGATAATATGATTTTTAACCCTAAAGCAGATACAAAAATTGAACCGGGAGATACAATGGTTGCAGTGGGGAGTGCAAAAAGCCTTGTACAGCTTGAGCTAATGCTGCATGGCTGACCTCATGTTTTGTGAACTTCATTTTTGATGCATTGAGGCAAAAGTAAATTTTTGACAAAGTATGCAACCCATGGAGGCAAAACCATGAACGGAAAACAAAGAATCATTACTGCCCTTGAATTGAAGGAACCCGATTGTGTACCTTTGTATATCCACGGTATTAACGAAATCCCCATTATCGGGATAGGAAAACACTTAACTGATAATCTGCCTGAACCGCAGGATTTCAGGCTCATGAATGCAAATGATCAACTCAAGCTTGTTGATACCCTTTTTTTGATCCATGAAGTTTTTGACATTGACGGTATTACAACATTTGAAATCGGTCATGAAACACGAGTGGATGATCTCCATGTAAAAGATGGGTTTGGTGTTGTCTATAAGTTGTCAAAACATGGCATTCCCGTACCTGTGGGTCACCCCATAAAAACATTTGATGAATTAAAAACATTCAAGCTTCCTGTACCACGAGTAGAGGACCTGGGACTTCTAAATCTTGCCATTGACAGATTTAAAGGACAAAAGGCAAGCTTCTGGCTAATGCGGGGAATTTTTGTTCGTTCCTGGCGCTTAATCGGCATGACAAATCTTATGATTAATATGATTGACAATCCTGAATTTGTCCATGCAATTGCACAGATGATGCTTAATTTCAATCTCACGCAGCTTGACCTGCTGGTTGAAGCCGGGCTTGATGTGCTTGTAATAGAAGATGATATTGCATCCACCAAGATGCCCTTGATATCTCCTGAACATTTTAAAACATTTGTAAATCACTATAACAGGCAGATCGTTGACGAGGCCCATAAAAAGGGCCTTAAGGTGGTAATGCATTCCGACGGCAACCTCTGGCCCCTTATGGACACCATTATTGAAACCGGTTATGATGGGATAAATCCTCTGGAACCCCAGGCCGGCATGGAATTAAAAAAAGTCAAAGAATACTGCGGCGACAAAATCTGCCTTCTGGGCAATATTGACTGTGTGGATACTCTGCCCGACGGCACACCCGATGAAGTTGAACAGGAAGTCATTAAGGCCATTTTTGACGGGGCAAAAGGAGGCGGCCTGATTCTATGTTCTTCAAACTCCCTGCATCCCGGGGTTAATCCTGAAAATTGTATCGCCATGTTTGAAGCTGCGCGCATCCACGGCCAATATAAAAAAGGTCTTAAATAATGACTAAAAAACAATCCTGGACCATTTTCTGGCTGCTGTTCGCCCTTTACATGTTTGATTACATGGATCGTATGATTATTGTATCCCTTTTTCCCTACCTGCAACGGGATATGGGCTTGAGCGATGCCCAGTGCGGCCTGCTTATGTCCAGTGTATACTGGTCCATTCTGATTTTTTCTTTTCCTGTTTCCATCCTTGTTGACCGCTGGAGTCGTACAAAAAGCATTTCCATTATGGCGGCATTCTGGAGCATAGCAACTTTAGCCTGTGCATTCACGAAAAATTTTGCCCAGCTTTTGATTACCAGAACAGCCATCGGCATTGGAGAAGCAGGATATGCCCCTGGTGGAACCGCTATGCTATCCGCCAATTTCCCAAAGGAAAAAAGAGCCAGAATACTGGGGTTCTGGAATGCATCTATTCCCCTTGGAAGTGCCCTTGGCATTGGAATAGGAGGATTTGTAGCCCATAACTTTGGCTGGCGACATGCCTTCGGGCTTGTGGCTGTTCCCGGCCTGATCATCGCCATAATATTTTATTTTGCCAAAGATTATAAAACTATCCAACTTACTAAAAAAGAAAAAACCGGCCAAGAAACAAAAATGCAATTTGCTGATATGGCAAGTCAATTTACTCATAATAAGACCCTGATTTTCAACAACCTGGCCTTTGCCTTGAACGTTTTTATAACCACGTCTCTTTTGACCTGGCTACCCACTTATTTTCATAGATTTGACAATCTTGCCATGGACAAGGCCAGTATGAAAGCCTCCTCCATCATGGTTCTTGCAATCATTGGCGCTCCTCTGGGCGGTTTTTTGTCAGATCTTTGGATGAAAAAACAAGAAAACGCCAGACTTTTGTTTCCGGCTATATCATCAATTCTTACGGGAATTCTACTTTATATTGCCTTTGCTTTTTTACAGGGGAGCCTTCAATATATTGTCCTGCTTTTCATCGGTATAACGGCAGTGGCTTTTGTTCCATCTGGAGTAGCCGTTACCCAGGATGTTGTGCACCCCGGACTTTGCGCCGTTTCTTTAAGCCTGAATATTATCATCCAGCATCTTTTAGGCTCAAGTCTTGCTCCCATTGTCATAGGAAAACTTTCCGACACATACGGTCTTGATAAAGCCCTTACAATCCTGCCCTTATTTGCTTTCCTTGCCGGCACCTTACTTTTTATCGGATCTTTTTATTATAAAAAAGACGTTTATGAAGGAGATTTCTAATGAAACATAAAGATGGATACTTCAACGGTGTTCGGGATGCAAATATCTATTATCAATCCTGGTTACCTGAAGGCGAGCCTAAAGCCATACTTGTAATTGTTCATGGATTGGCTGAGCACAGCGGACGATATATGAATGTTGTCAACCACCTTGTTCCATCTGGATATGCTGTCTATGGAATAGATCATATTGGACATGGAAAATCAGACGGTAAAAGAGGTTATGTGGAACGATTCGAAGATTACACAAAAGTGCTGAAGAACTATTTTAACATGATTGAAAAATTGCAGCCCGGCAAACCAATATTTTTGATCGGGCACAGTATGGGTGGGTTGATTAGTGCAGCCTACCTGCTTAATCACCAGGATGAGTTATCAGGGGCCATTCTTTCAGGGCCTGGCATTAAAATGTCTGATAATATATCGAAAGCCACCATTTTGGCAGCAAAGCTATTTTCCGTCCTAATGCCCAAGTTGGGAATAAAGCAATTGGATTCAAATGGCGTAAGTTCAGATCCAGCCGTGGTGGATGCTTATAACAATGATCCCCTAGTGTATACGGGTAAAGCCACTGCACGTCTGGGTGCAGAATTAATCAAAACAATGCAGCATGTAACACAACAAGCAGCAAAGATAAAATTGCCCATTATGATTGTGCAGGGAAGTGATGACAAATTAGTTGATCCTGGTGGTGCCCAATTCCTCTATGATTTAGTGGGTTCGAAAGATAAAACTATAAAAATTTATAATGGTTTTTACCATGAAGTATTTAATGAACCGGAACATGAGCAAGTATTGAACGATGTAAAAACATGGTTAACCACCCAGCTTGGGTCAGCATAAAGAGAACAAACTTATCATTTCAGGCACAGGCGGAAAACCGCCTGTGCCTGAAACCATTCTTTATCTTTAAAAACGATTATCGTCACCGCACCCATTTTCTGCCCACAACTACATAAACAATTACAGAACTCAAAATCAGATATCCAAACATCTGTGCATTTTTTGTTTTAAAAATAAAAGAAAGCGTAAGGATAACTGCAGCGCTGATTACAAAAAATACGGGTTTAGGGATCTGCTTTAAGATCACCCGTCCAAAATGAACAAACCGGATATGAGTCACCATTAAGACAACTGAGAGACCAGTAAGGCCCCACAAAATTATCGGAGGTGCAACAAGAGATGCACCAAGCACGATCAAAGCTCCTGCAGGACTTGGAAGTCCATTGAATATACCTTCAGGAAGATCAGTGCGAATTTTATCCATGGCAATAAACCTGTATAGGCGAAAAGCAACCCCAAGAACAAAGATAATACCGACAACCCAGGCAAATGTTCCTCCTTTTTGCACAACCACATAGGCCGGTGCCAGTCCAAAACTGACAAAATCAGCAATATCATCCAAATAAGGCCCATATTTGGTTCCACCATGTTTTAGAGCCATACGACCATCAAACAGGTCAAACAATTGTCCGACTATGATGATACAAATTGCCCAGGCAAAATAATTATTATGTGTCAGGACAAGGCTTGTCACACCACAACAAAAATTAAGGCCGGAAAGGATATCTGCATAGAGCCGGTTGGGGATAAATTTAAAGACCACAGATGCGGCAGATAGTATGATACATGCCATGAGCACTTCATCGACTATGTTTATTAATCCCGGGTTTTTCTCCATCAATGCACATAAAATAACAAGGCCAAAACAGATCATGGCCTTTATTTTTCCAAAATTATTGGCAGCTCCTGAAAATCTGATCAAGGTCAAAATCTTCCGTGCAAAAAACTGACCCACAAATTCAATGACCACAAGAGTCCATATCAATTTTATAGATATCATTCCTGTATAGGCAAACCCAATCAATGGCGGTAAATAGGTTAATTTGTCACACATGGGATCAAGCCATTCTCCCCATTCAGACCCCAGATTGCATCCCCTTGCCACAACACCGTCTGCGCCATCAAGGATTGCGGCAAAGGTAAATATAAATATAGCAATGGCTTGATAAGGGGTAAAAAAATAAAGAACAAATCCCAGGACAGCCATGGCTGTCCGCCAATAGCAAATTGCATTCGGATGCCAAAGCCACTGGTGTGACATGATATAATCCTGCATAGATTGCTTTTTAACAGCCTGGGAAAGCCATAAGAAAAAAGCAACTCCAATAACAGCAGAAAAAACAATTACCAAAAATCTTTCCATTTTATCGTCTCAATTGATTAAATAATTTATTTTTCTTTTTCAGCGTCCTGGACAATTTTACGCAATTTTTCCTTTACCCCTGGAGGTAATGGCGCAGGCTTATGATTCTCCAATATGTTTTGTGCCTCTATTATTGCTTTCTCATACATGGTTTTAGATCCATCCGCCATCCATCGATCGATGCCCTTACGATTGATGATTTTCGGCTGTGACTGAATTCGCATGTGTTTAAAGGTGGCGGGATGACTTAAAAAATCTTTAAAAGGCCCCACGTCCTTTGTGACATCCACTGCCAGAGTTTCATCGTTCACGGGAATTCCACCCAGGACATATCGAATCATTTTTGCGAACTCATTATCTATAACCAATTGACCAAAATCAAATGTCATGCCTGACTCTACCATACCCAAGCCGTAAATGAGGTTGGCACCTGCCAACGCCGGTAACAAGGCTGTAAGGGTTTTTTCATGGCCAGTCTGGACATCGGATATTTTGCTGTCAGCCTAGCCACCGGCGACAAAACTCGGTAAGGCATAGTATCGTGCCAGCCTTGCCACAGCACCGCTGATCATGGCACATTCAGGAGATCCCACTGAAGCACTTGCCAGTCTCAAGTCCATTGCCGTGGTGGAGCTTCCATAAATAACCTTGGCGCCTTTACAGGTCAACTGACTTAACACGATCCCGGACAATACTTCTGCATTGTGATTGACCAGGGTTCCGGCAAGTGTAACAGGAGATGATCCGCCGGCCATGGCCATTGACAGAATATTAACTGCCATACCTGAACGGGCAGCACCCATAATCACCTCACAGGTATCTTTCACAAGCTTTAAGGGACTGACCGGGCATGTAATAAATGTGACCAGAGGACGTTCCAAAAGCTTTTCGTGGCTTCCGGCAATGGCCGCGGCCATTTCAACAATTTTGCCCAGCTGAAATCCATCAAAGGGGCCAAGAAACAGATGCTTGCTGGTATTGTTAAAACTTGCTTCTGCATTATGCAATTGGCCCACTGCCTGGGGCACTTCATGAGCTCCTATAGCCCTCTCATAAACATCGATTTCATCCATGGCATCGGCCAGCTTTGCAGCATTGCCTACATCCTTTTTAGAGGGTACCCGCAGTTCACCTGTGTAAGGATCTCTTACTTTGACGCCTTCACCAAAGGTGGTAAAGCCGACTCTATTGCTTTCAAGCATGACATCATTTTCAGGGGTCCTGCCGGCTAAAAACAACTTGGACGGGGCAGAGGCTATGGCCTCTTCAACCATAAACTGCTGAAGTTTAACGACTTTAGTATTCTGATCAACCTTTGCACCGCCATTTTGAAAAAGTTCAATGGCTTCAGGATCTTCAACAAACACCCCCGTATTTTCAAGGACTTCCAGGGTGGCCAGATGAATCTCTTCAAGCTCATCATTGGAGAAAAGGCTAATACCGAATCCACCGCTAAGAGCCTTTCCGGAATGACTATTCCGTTTCAATAGTTACCTCCTTTGTATTAATAGTTTAAATCAATGGGATTCCATGGCAAAATCAAATTAATGTTTAAGCACATGACGAGGTATATACTTTATTTCAACGCAATCACCATCTGATAAAATGTTAGAGTTGTCAATGTAATTTCGCAAAACATATGCTGCATCCAAATTAAAATATAACTTGATGATATTTGATTTAAGACCTATAAAATGGATATATTTATATTCTAAATGGAAACATATTGAAGTCAATGAATAGATTTAAACTCTTTTTGTGGTTGTTTTTAATTTTGATTATTCTTTCAGGCTGTTCCACCCGACCGCCTAAGCATATCAATAATGCCTGCCGTATTTTTGATGAAAAATCAAAGTGGTATAAAGCCTCGTATAAATCTTATAAAAAGTGGGGGGTTCCTGTGCATGTTCAATTGGCAATAATGCATCAGGAATCACGTTTTGTACATGATGCAAAACCTCCCAGACGAACATTATTATGGTTTATTCCCTGGACTCGTCCCAGTGATGCATTTGGTTATGCCCAGGTAAAAGACAGTACCTGGGATTGGTATAAAAATAAAACCGGCAATTGGTTTGCCGATCGTGACGATTATAAAGATGCAGTAGATTTTATCGGCTGGTATGGAAATGTCTCCTATAAAATGCTGAAAATTTCTAAATGGGATGCTTATGCACAATATCTTGCCTATCATGAAGGACATGGCGGATATAAGCGTAAGACCTACCTTAAAAAAAAGTGGTTGATGCGGGTGGCTAAAAAAGTAAAAGCCAATGCAAGCCGTTATGCACAGCAATTAAAACAATGTAAAAATTAAACAAAAGCATAAATAAGGAATGCTCCGAATCCCATCGCTACCACTCCTCCAATACGTCCAAGAGACTTTGGTAAAGACAAAGCCCACGACATTAGACGAACAAAATTGCGCCGCCCCAGTAATGCCATAATTATGGCAGCGGCTATAGAGAGCCAGCCAATAATTTCAATCGCAAAGACAAATTTTGATTCATGGCTTTGGTAAATCAATAAAAAACCAAGAACAATTCTAACACCAACAGCCAAAATATGCAGGTATAAATTATCCGCATTTTTTCGAATAAATTCAAATATAAGATCTGGATTGATTACAATTACTATTCCGACCAAAAGGGTCAAAGCACCAAATAATATTATCAATAAGGTCATAATAGCTGATTCTCCAGATATTTTACAATTTAATCAAGACAGATTTACATTACATCGAAAACTTTTATAATGCAAAAGAAAGCGTCGCCTTGACCAGAATCTGTTTTCATTGGAATTATCGTTTCCAATAGTTTTGTACCCTGAAGAATTTTGGCCCCTGGATAAGTCTGAGCAGGAATAATAATATTTGAGACGATTCTACAGGCTTAGTCATGTTTAATATCTTATCAAACATGACTTATCCTTGTGTCCACTTTTTTAGGAAAGGATCAGTTTGAGAATAGAAAAAATTGTCACCTTTGCTACAGCATATTATATTAAAAAATGTTCTGCTATTTACAGCAATAGAAAATTCAGGTTAAACTCATAGTTAATTTTAATTTTAAATTTGGTGATTATGATGGATAAAAATGGTGAAGACCAATTTAAATTTTCAGGCGAACTGCTTCGTAAAATTTTCAATTCTTTATCAGCTCATATTGCCATTATTGATGAGGATGGTTTTATTCTTGAGACAAACCAAGCATGGAAAAAATTTTCCTTTGCAAATGGTCTGTCTGATAATTTCAATTTTAATCAGATGAACTATTTGAGTGTCTGTGAAGCAACAAGTGGTGAGGATATCAAAGATGCCCGGGCTGTTGCCCTTGGTATTAGGCAGGTTATCAAACACGAAATTGATGAGTTCTTATATGATTATCCATGCCATTCTCCTGATAGCCCCAGGTGGTTTTATATGCGAGTTGTTTTAATGGCAGAAGATGGCCCCTTGAAAATCATTATTTCCCATGAAGATGTTACCCAGTTAAAATTAGCTGAGGAAGCCTTGAAAGAAAATCAGAAACTGCTTGAAGATAAAAACCAAAGCCTGAATGAATCCAATATTGCTTTAAAAGTTTTAATTCGCCAGAGAGAAGATGATAAAGCTGAAATGGAAAAGAGATTTCTATCCAATGTAAAAACGCTTATCCTACCGTATATAGACAAACTGAGGCAGGGTCGTCTAAATGAGAAAGATAGAACACTGGTCAATATCCTTGATGAACATTTACATGAGATTATTTCTCCTTTGATGCAAAATTTAAACAACGCAGGTATCATGCTTACACCCCAGGAAATTCAAGTTGCTTCGCTGGTCAAGGATGGAAAGACCACATCTGAAATCGCTGATATTTTGTTTATTTCAGAAGCGACTATCAGTTTTCATAGAAAAAATCTGCGTAACAAGTTAGGCTTGAAAAACAGGCCGGCTAATCTTCGATCCTTTCTCTTATCCATGTCATAGACTTAATGATAGGTTTTACCCATTATTAAACCCACAATCCTTTCTTATTGTTAAATCGGAATACGGTCATACATTATACTTAAGTCAAAAGAAAAAGGCAGAGACTTAAGGAAAAAGGCTAAAATTAAAAAAAATATATGAGGTGATAAAATGACTGAAAAATTAGAAGATTACGTAGAAAGTAACAAAGAAAATAGTGAAGGCCACGTAGATACACGACATAACAATTTCGAATGTGAAAATCCTGATAAAAATCTTGGATGCGACCCAGGAATAGACGTAGCGGGATAGGCAAATCTTAGCAAAGCAGAGCCTCTTTGAGGCTCTGCCTCATTTTCCATCACAAAACAATTCTTTCATCAGTTTTAAAACAGCAACTTCCTTTGCTTTTGCTTCCACTTCAACCGTTATTTTCATAGACATCCAATTTCGGGGAAAATCATTTACAGCAATAAAATCATGATGTTTTCTCATATCTGGAGATTTCCATCCATTTATCGGAGACGATATATGAAAAAGCGGTTCTCTATTCCAGGTATCAGCTGATAAATCTGTTGCATCTTTAATCGACAGATTGTCTTTAAGACATCGGTGGTGATGTACATCATAAACCAAAGGGATTTCCATGTCCCTGCAAACCGGAAAAAGATCTTCTGGTGAATAGCTTTTGTCATCATTTTCCAATGTCAGGCGTTTTCTAACTGGATCAGGTAGACTGTCAATTACTTTTCGCAGACGGCTCAGGGCAGATGGTTTGTCATTATAAACACCTCCGGCATGAATGTTGATCACATCGGCATTTACCCATTGTGAGACTTCTGCCTGATATTCTAAATCTGCTTTGGACCGTTTTACTACATCTGGATGAACAGAAGATAAAACAATAAATTGATCTGGATGAAAAGTGGTTCGTATATCATGTTCTAAGCTAAACTTGCCGCAAGCCATAAAATTCTTAATAATCTGATCTGCCTTTGGTAAATCCCTCACATTGTATCCCTGTTGAGGATGTGTCTTTAATGGTAGAATCTGGCTGTTGATCCTGAAGCTGCCAATGTGATGTTGATGGCAAAAGGCAAGTGCCTTCAATAAAGTTTTGGCGTTGGACAAACATATTTTTGACAATCGATTTTTTTGTTCTTCTACAGGAAACTGTGAAAGATACTTAGCCGTTGTCGTTCTGAATTTTATGGGTTGTTCTTTGAATATACAGCACAACCCAAACCGTATAGCCTCCTTCGTCATGGATGAACCTTTATTTTTACACCATTTTGGAATTGAGTTACCACAAAAAAAGTGTCTATTCGAACACAGATCAATATTGATTTCCTATTATTAAATGATTTGTCTGAAATTAACTCTTCAGAGTGCATTCTTTCGTTAGTTTGGGCGTGAATCTTTCCGGATGGCTCACAAATTTTAACCCGGATGCCTTTACTATGCCTTTGAGCATACTGGTAAATACATATTGGTGAAACGGATAGAGCACATACCAATAGAGGATACCCATTAATCCTTTGGGCAGAAATCGGGACAACAGCACAATTTCGCATCGAGCATTCCCCAGATCATTGATATTGACCTCCAGCAATGCTTCTCCTGGTGTTTTCATCTCCGCTAATAATAGCAGCTTTGAAGGTGTTTCCAAATTTATAACCCGCCAAAAATCAAGAGCATCCCCTACTTGAAGCTTTTCTTTTGAACGCCTGCCACGCGACAAACCAACCCCACCGGTAAGCACATCAATAACACCACGCATCTTCCACAAAAAATCTGCACCATAATAACCGGTATCTCCACCAAGCTTTACAACAGATGCCCATAAATCACTATCTGTTCCTTCTATGGTCGCTCGGTACCCGCATTTAAGAATGGTCCCACCTGAGTATGACGAATCTCCCAAATGGGCCCATTCCGGATATGTAATTTCTCCGGCATCTGTCCAACACGTATCGACCTGTTCTTGTTGAATCCGGTCAAGCGCTCTGGCAATTGCCTCTTTGCAGCTGATTAATTTCTGAGGAATTATTTGGGTAATCCGATTTTCCGTACATATGGTGGGAAGACTCAACCCTTCGGTTAATGGTTGCGCAATGGCGGCGGGAACCGGTGTCACGAGATGAATCCATGGAGACGACAATCTTGGTGTTAGTATGGGAACCGGTATCATGAAAGGTGAAGGTAACCCAACTTCTTTGGTAAAAATTTGAAAAAGATCCCGATATGCCACAACATCCGGACCGCCGATATCAAATGTTTTCCCCTTTGTTTCAGGGTACTCCATGCAACCCTTAAGATAGCCCAATACATTTGTAATGGAAATAGGTTGCGTCGGCATACTGACCCATTTCGGCGTGACCATGACCGGCAGCCGTTCGGCCAGGTATCTTAAAATTTCAAAGCCAGCGCTGCCTGATCCCAATATCATTGCGGCCCTTAGAACTGTTGCCTGTACTGGGCCGTCTAAAAAAATTTGTCCCACTTCATTTCTGGAAATTAAGTGTTTACTGATATTTTTATTCTGTGTGTCACCAAGACCGCCTAAATAGATCAGGTGGTCGGCATGTTCATCTCCAGCAGCTTTAACCATATTTTTCGCGCCAATCCGATCCGCATTCCGGTACTTCCCTTTTTGTGCAATCATTGAATGGACAAGATAATATATTGTCCCACATCCGTTTACAGCTTTTCGCAAAGAATCAACATCCAGAATATCACCCTTTACCAGTTCGACATTAGGATCTTGTCCCCATGGGCGACCGGCCATTTTTGCGATGGAACGCCCCATGGCCCTTACAGTGTAACCCGATGACAATAAAAGGGGAATCAAGCGGCCGGCAACATATCCTGTTGCTCCGGTTACCAAAACAGATTTTTGATTTTTATTATTCATCGCAGTTCCTTTTTTATCTGACATCATCAAAGATAAGTTAACAAGACAAAATTCAATAACGCATATGGATAAAAAAATAAGCTGTTCATCCATAAAAAGAGTGTCACTATAAGCTAAAACTTATATACTGGTCGGTATACTGTCAATGTGATTATTATAAGTCTTTGTTTTTGTAATGAATTAAGGAAAAAATTATGATCAGCCCTGGTTAAAAAAGCAAACATATTTAAATCCACACCCATTTGAGTTGAAATTGAGAAATTATTATTAAGCGTTAGAAAAAGATCAGAACCCAGATTAAAATAAGACCCCTTGCCAGAAGACTCAAACCAGTGGTCAAGGCACAGATGATAGATCCATGTTTGAGACCATAGATAGCTGTATATCGGGGCAGTGTCCGCCGAAGCCGTGTCACTGGTATCATCAAAAGCCCGCCTACCAATAGGGAAACAATTGCCTGATATGAGGTCACAGCTTGCTGATCCATCAGATTCGACATATAAGTGATTCCCACTGTAGGGCTGAAGATGTAGGTACTTATCGGACCAATTACAGCAGCAGGAAGATCAAGGATAGATGTCAATGGAGCAATCAATGCCTCAATCCATCCCAACAGACCAGAATTCATAAGGATTTGAATCAAAAAAGTGATCGTTGCCAGCAGTGTCATCATTCGGATATACATCTTTTTCCGGGTGAACCATGTATCTTCCAATAATTGTTTTAAGGATCTGGGAACACAATCTGCATCCAATGGATCACATTCCAGGTTGTCGAAAGCATCTTCAGATTGCACAGTCGGATGCAACCAGAGTAGGCCCCATAAAATAACAAATCCAATTTTAAGGATACCGGTCAACCAAAAGACTGCAATATAAATCATGCACAGCCGGAATCCTAATAGGGGTAGGACAATAGGCAGCTGAAATGTCAGCGTCTCTTTAAAATGAAAAGGAACCGTATTTAAAACCCCGGTCAACAAAAGTTCCCTGTCTGATATTTTCTGATCCGCATGAAATTGGGCAGACATAGTATGAGCAGCAACCATAGACCCGATCGCTGCCAGAAAACTTAAGGCACTTTCAGAGGGCAGATGTGCAAGTTTTGCCACTGGTGTTCCAATGGGTTTAAGGTATTTCATCAAGCCCATCTGCATGAACAGTTCTATCCCGAAAAGACTTATGAACATGACAGATCCCATTCGAAAGACGAGTGATATAGTAGCTTCAAGTGATAAGAAAAAAGGGTCCATGGAATCCTATTAATACCATCTATGTGAAATTAAAATCATGTTTCCGTTCCAACAAAAAGAAAGCATCGGAATAATATAAACAGAATAACCTGGTTGCCAAGGGTTAAAGAGGTATTAATGATCCTATACAACCAATGTTGTAACAAGTCTTTTTATCGACGAAAAACCTGAAAAAGAAAAACTATCTCAGCCCATATGGAAATGGACGGGCACAAGAACGTTGAACGCTGGTGGTTCAAGTCTTAACACCCACGATTTATTGCAAACAGGCCAAAGGGTGCGCACCTTCGACCTGTATCATCCAATCCTTTCCACTGCCTGCCTTAAATTCTTAAGTTTGGCCAGCACCGTTTCCCGGTTTAACATTCCCAGGCCACAATCAGGGGCCGCAATGAGACGATCTTTTTCAATATGCCCCATGGCGTCTCGCAAACGAAATTCAATCTCTTCAACCGATTCAATCCGGCTCCGGGCAATTCCAAGAACACCCAGGATCACAATGGTATTCTCAAATAACTCAAGAAGGGACAGATCATTGGGCCTATGGGCATCCTCAATGGAAACGGCGTCAATAGCGGCCTCATCTAAGGCAGGTGCCAGAAGGGAATAGGCACTGGGTGGCGCTTTGACATAATCCGTGCTATCCACCTTATCCGGATAGCCGCAACAAATATGGGTGCATCTGGTGACTTCCCGGTTTACACCATTAAAACAACGCTCCAGATTTTCAATACCAAAAGAGAGTGCGGATTCCGGATATCTTGCGAACACAGGCTCATCCACTTGTATCCATCGACAACCCGCTTTAGCCAGTCTTATAATCTCAAAGTTCAACGCTTGCGTCAAAGAACGCGCCAATTTACGCTCACTCCCATAGAACTCGTCTGTAACAGAATCCATGATCGTCATGGGACCGGGTAATGTCATTTTCACGGGACAGTGGGTAACAGCCTGAGCCACTTGCCATTCCCTAACCAAAAAAGGTTTTCCAGGTCTGATGGAATGGGTTATTGTCGGAACAAAGACTTCCCAAGCGCCCGATCTCATGGCTTTTTTCGTCAAACGATCAAAATTGATTCCCTCCATATGGCGGCAATGGCTGTGAATATAGTTTTCCCGGCGTATTTCTCCGTCCGTTGGGATATCAATTCCAACATTTACTTGCGCCGCCACAACCTCCTGGGTAACCTTGTCCAACAGTTCTGAGATGTCATCATCAAAGCATCGCTCACATGAATCCAAAGCCTCTGTGGGATTGGCATCTGTGGTACTCTCCTGTTGAAACCAGTCTGGGATTGGGACATCAGTCGGCTTTGGCCAGGAACCAATGGTTGTTGTTCGTATTCTCATATTGACCTTCCCCCATTTATTATTGATTACAAAGGTGTTCGGGCTGATACAATGACGGCTTCTCCAATTTTTTGTTTGGTTTCTTCAAAAATGTGAACCACTCAAAGATCACAGAAAAAGAGACTTTTGATGAACAATTGTAATAGATTAAACCATACGACATGGGATTGCAAGTACCCTGTTGGATCCCAAAATATCGAAAAAAGGTGATATATGGCAATCTAAGATGTTATTTCCTTGCGAACACCCTGCCATTTCTTGTGACCCTATGGCGATATTTTCTTCAACATGGTATGATACTTTAATAACCTTCGGGTCAAAAGTAACCTAGAGGTCAAAACCAAAAATTAGAGTCCAAATCAGCAGATCATAAAAGGAAAGATAACACTAATGTCTGGCATTAAAAACGAATATGGATGGAACAACGCCCTGGGGATCTCCCTTTACGATAAGATCCGCCAGGATATGAAGAGCGCCATGATTAAAAAGGATACGGGCGTTAGGGACACCATGCGACTCATCATGGGAGAATTTCCCAGCCTCACTATCCCGATAACCCTGGAAAGCGGGAAAAAAACTACCCGGGTCAAAAAGCCTGCAGAAATAACTGATGATGACCTTATTAACATTATCCGCAAATTTGTTAAATCGGAAAAGACAGTGTTAGAATTTAAGAAACAAACGACCTCAGACTATCTGGAGCTTTTGAACTTATATCTTCCAAAGATGGCCAGTTTTGAGCAGATCGAGCAATGGATAAAAGACAATATCGATCTTTCAACATATAACAGTCCCATGCAGGCCATGGGAAGCGTTATGAAGCATTTTGGAAAGCTTGCCGATGGCAACCTTGTAAAACAGGTTCTTAAGAAAATGGCGGGTTCCTGATGGTTAAAAATATAGACGGCATTCTCATTATTAACAAAACTTTCCTGTTAAAAAACCACATAGGAAGACCATGCTTAAAATAGGACAATATAATAATCTGGTTGTGGAAAAAAGTGTCGATTTTGGTTTATATTTACTAACTGAGGGCGACAGTATTTTACTTCCTCAAAAATACGTTTCAGAAGATATAAATATCGGTGATACACTTAAGGTGTTTGTATATACTGACTCTGAAGATCGACCAGTTGCAACAACTTTAACCCCCTATGGAATTCTTGGAGACTTTGTTTTCCTTGAGGCAAAAGATGTTACATCATTTGGGACATTTATGGACTGGGGGCTTGAAAAGGACCTTTTGGTACCCAAAAGTGAACAGCAGGACAGAATGGTTCCAGGCAAAAAATATATCACCAAGATATGTTTTGATGACAAGACCGACAGAGTCTTTGGCTCTACAAAAATATCCATGCATTTCGATAAGAACATCGAGGATCTTAAGGTAGGCCAGAAAGTAGATCTTCTTATCTATTCCCTTACAAAAATCGGTATTATGGCCGTAATAAATAACAGACACTTTGGTATGTTATATATAAACGAAACCTATCAGGACCTATCAATAGGAGACACCTGTACTGGCTATATCATGCGACTTCGTGAAGACAATAAAATTGACCTCACTTTAAAAAAACCGGGCTATGATTCTGTAAAAGAATCCGGAGACACTATCGTAAATATTTTAAAAAAAGCGGGTGGTTTTGTACCATGCCATGATAAAAGCTCGCCAGAAGAGATAAAAAAGATCTTTTCCATGAGTAAAAAAGAGTTTAAAAGGGCCATCGGTGGTCTGTTCAAAAAAAGAATCCTGGTATTAAAAGAAAATGGAATTAAGCTTACCACTGATAAATGGACAGCTGATAAAGGGACAAGTGATAAGTGGGTAAAAAAAATTGATAAATGAAAATCAGAGATACAAATACTAAACTTGTTTATTCAACAGAATTCGGCAGGATGTGTCCTTTCTGCGAAAAGCAATCTGATAAATGTAAGTGCAAAAAGGGAAAAAACAACACTCCCAAAGGAGATGGGAAAATTGTTGTGGAAAGATCTACCAAGGGCAGAAAAGGCAAAGGTGTTTCCATAATAAAAGGACTTACCCTTGAAACTTCCGACTTAAAAGAACTTGCAAAAAAGCTTAAACAAAAATGCGGAACCGGCGGAACTCTAAAAAACGGTGTTGTGGAAATTCAGGGAGATCACAGAAATCTTTTGATTGAAGAGCTGAATAAGTTGGGATATAAAGCTAAAAAGAGTGGGGGATAAGCTCTAAGGTTTTCATTAGCAACAAGAAGAATCCATACAATGCATATGAACGCCAGGTAAGATTATGCTTCTAATATTGTATTCGTTTTTTAGAATAGTTATTTTTGTTTGAACTTTTTACCGGAAACCTGCTCCTTTAAATTCTCAATTATAAAATTCTTCTTTTCTTCTTGAAAAATTTTTGACCAGTCTTTACAGAATTCTTGTTGAGGTACTGAAGAATAATCGACTATAGATAAGCTTTCTTCAATCTTCGTAATGCTTAAGGGTTCATTAATAAGGAGTTCCTTTTCCTGGGCAGTCATTATTGGAAATCCATAATGAACATTATCATATTTCAATTTTCCCTTGGATTTTATTCTCTGAAAAACGAAAGATAAATGATTCACCAGTCTTTGTTTGATAATCTTTTGGGAGATTTTGATAATTAAATTTTTTGCACGATAGTTTGCATCTTGAAGTGTATTTTCGATTTCATAGCCGACACTATTTCTTCCACATGCTATAGCTGCTGATGTTGTCGTTCCAGTTCCCAAAAAAGGATCAAGAACTAAATCCCCTTTTACGGAATACATATTGATTAGCCTGTAGACCAGCTCAAAGGGAAATGCAGCACTCCTTTTGCGGGCATTTTTGTCATAAAGAGCTTGCGGGCTCCCTTTTATATCCAACCATATATCTGAAAACCAAAGATTGCGCTCTTCCCAGAACAAAGCACTTGCTCGTCTGTTTTGTTTGTCTGTTTCCTTTTTGAATTCCCTTTTGGGTCCTTTTCTTAAGATCAGGATATATTCATGTTCCAAAGTAACGTATGCTCCCGCCGGCAGCATCCCGGAACCCATAAATTTATTGGGGGCATTGGTTTGTTTTCTCCACAAGATGCAAGGAAGAGATGAAAACCCTAATTCCTGTGTATATTTGAGGATTCTTGCATGATTTGTGTATAGAGCAAAATTACCATTAATGGTTCTGGTTGCATCTCCAATATTTATACAGGCAAAACCCCCAGGTTTTAAAACCCTATAAACTTGCTTCCAGGTGGCATCAAGTATTTTATGCATGGATTCATAGGCACCAAATCCATCCCCTTTTTTTATTTTTTTTTTAACTAAAGAACTTTGAAGTGAAAACATATCATCCCACATCTCAATCATGGGGTATGGAGGGGATGTGACCATTAAATCAACACTTTCATCTAAGAGGTCTTGCATCTGTCTTGAGTCAGCAAATATAGATTTGTGTTGAGTTTTCATATGGTCCCTTATCATTATTTAAGCTTTTTAGCATCTTTAAGGATTTAAATAAATTACGCTAAGTCAAAATTTCCAGCAGCCTGCCCATGTTTTTTGAAAATACAAAGTCCATATCTTGTTTGGAATATCCGGCTTTTTTAAACATCAACTTTTGTAAATCAATCTCCGGTAAATGAGTGAACCAGGGCCAGTCAGTTCCAAAAATTATATGTTCCGGCCCGTGGGATTTTAAAAGACAAATAAACTCTTTTTCCTCCAGCACGTGGGCGGCATTTGATGTATCAAAAAAAAGATTGTCCAAAGGGACAAGATTTGTACTGATTTCTTTAAATGGTGCTGCAAGTCCCCCCATATGGGCGGCAATAAAATTAATCTTAGGAAAACTTTTAACCAGATCACCCAGAAGTTTTGGTGTTGTATTGTGGTCAGGATGACTTCCAAAAAACAGGTCTGCCCCATACAAGGTATCCAGAACCACAAAAAAGGAAGCTCCCTGGCTTATATTAAATTCCTGGATTAATTCAAAAAGATCAAAGGTCCCAGGATCATTTAGAGCAAATTTCTGGGAAAATGAACAAAGCTTTATTGCCTTGATCTTTCGTGATTTGAATTTAACCAGCTCTTCTCTATTGCCTGAATACTCTGGATGAAGAGTGCCTGCAGTATGCAAAAAATCAGAGTTTTCAATGGTTTTATAAAACAAATCATTTACCCTGCCAACCTCTTTAACTCCGGCTGTGGGAAGGATAAGACTTCCATCAATTCTGCTCGCCCTTAGTGCCGTTTCCAAAGATATCTTCCCAACTCTATCCTTCGCTCCTTTTGTCTTCAATCCCAATTTTTCAACCATGCTTTTTTTCTTTTTAACATTGGAGATGACTTTTGGATGAAACAAATGGGTATGGCCATCAAACATCATTTTCTCTTAATACTCCATCGGTTATGGATTTAATTTAGTGCCCGACAAAAACTGCCAAATTTCACGATGACATCTTTAAATTAAACCTTACATCCCAGGCTCAACAGCAAACCTTGTCTCATAAAATTTTTCAGGTTTTTGATCACGTACAATTTATAATCCTTTACTGGTATTCAAATTTATTAAAGAAAGCAAGATATATACTAAACTCAATTTACAAATTTCCATCAGATTAATTATTTATGCTATAATTTTTTTCCTGAGAATCATGATTGGGCAGCAAACCCGAAAAAGGACTGCATAAAACTATGTTTTTTCGTTATTGCTTTTATTAAAATCGCTTTATATAACACGAAAGAATATCTTTTTGTCTGTGCTGCCAAAAACAGCTGAAATGTGAGCAATGGCTACATCATTGTTCCAGTTATCAATAAAAGCTTTGGTGATGTTCATATTCAACAATAATAAGCATACCAAATGACAATTAAAAAATGTTTTGTTTAAAAGCCGGGATTTGCCCTTGGAGCTAAAAACACTGACAGCTGATAATTATAAACTTGCATTTATGGAACGTGGGCATGGTACGCCCCTGGTTTTAATTCACGGGTCTCTGGGCGATTATCGTTCATGGGCATTACAGATAGAAAGTTTCAGCAAAAACTTTCGAACCATTGCCCTGAGCCTGCCTCATATTTATCCGAAACCTTTAAAAGGAAATAAGGACTGCGCTGTTATTTTGCGACAAGCTTACGATCTATCCTTATTTATAAAAAAGTTAAAGGCAGGCCCGGTTCACCTGGTCGGGCATTCCCGGGGTGGTGCACTTGCATTAATACTGGCTGCCGGACACCCTGAACTTTTTCGTACTGTCGTTCTTGCCGATCCAGCTCCTTTTGATACAATAATTCCAAATTCACCAGAAGTTCTTTTTGAATTAAGAAAACGAAAAGCCTTTATTATTGAAGCCATTGATCATATAAAAAAAGGTGAATTAGATATTGGCTTAGAAATTTTCACAGATGCTGTCTCCACTAAAGGCAATTGGGAAAGACTTCCTGAAGCCGGCAAACAGATTCGTCGGGAAAATGCATTATCTTTAAAAAACCTTATTTCTGACGGGCAGGTATCTTATACTTCCAGGGATGCAGGGAAGATTGATATGCCAGTACTGCTTGTTACTGGCGAAAAAAGCCCGCTGATCTACGGGATAATGCATACGGCACTTGAAAACTTTCTTAAAAATTTTAAAAAAATCCAGATCTTAAAAGCGTCCCATGGGATGCACAGAGATAATCCAAAATCTTTTAATGAAGCTGTTCTTGATTTCTTAATAAAACACAATGATCAAGAACAGAAATTTGATAATAATAAAAGATCAACATAGTTAGTGCCTGACCAAAAACCTGATCTATGAAATGCTCCAAGGAGGCATAATGATTAAGGATCTTATAAAACGCTGTATCAAACTTCCACAACCCAAAGCACATCTGCTTCCAAAAAAAGACGAACCACAGGATTTGCCCCTGGACCCCAAAAGCCCCTGGCCAAAATTCAGAGGCAATGCACTGCAGAACGGCCGCTCAAAGGTAGAACCCAAAATCTCGGACAGGCTTCCCTGGGAATATCAAACAGGCAAGGGAATTTTCAGTTCCCCCGTCATTGACCATGAAGGGACTATCTATATTGGATCTGCAGACCATCATTTTTATGCCATCACAGAACAGGGTCGGTTAAAATGGCGGTTTGCCACAAAAGAGATTATTGATTCTTCTGCATTGCTTGATGACAGGCAAAGGGTTTATTTCGGATCAGGGGACGGGCATGTATACTGCCTTGACCGGAACAATGGAGCTCAGATCTGGAAATTCAAGGCTCATTCCACAAAAGAAGTGGAAGAAATATTTAATATTAAAACCTATAATTTAAACTGGTTTGAGGGCAATATGGCAATGTTGAAAGACGGCACCATCCTGGCCCCAAACGACAACTACCTGGTTTATGGCATAGATCGGGACACGGGAAAATCCAGTACTCGCTTTTTAAGCAATGAGATGATCTGGTCTTGCCCGGCCGTGAACACGGATACAGATCGTATTTTCTTTGCTTCCTGCTTTATTGCGGCAATTAATTTTTTCTGTTTCAATGCAGACTCAGGGAAAAAGATCTGGACCTCAGGAGGTCTTGGCACAATTTCCGCCTCTTCCATGCTGACCTCAAAGAGCCCGGACGGAGCTGTTATCGTAGGCGGGTTTGACGGTATATTAAGGGCAATGTCCCAGAAAAATGGGAAACAGCTCTGGTCCTTTGGCAGTCGTGATCATATCTATGGCAGCCCTGCCCAATTATCCTGCGGCACTATTGTCCAGGCTTCCTGTGATGGTACTGTCTATGGACTGGACCCCCAGACGGGAAAACCCGTCTGGACCTTTGACACCCGGGAACCCATCCGGTCATCTCCAGTGGTGGATGCAAAGGACCAAATCTATTTTGGATCAGGTGAAGGAAGGCTTTATTGTATTAACAAAGACGGCAGTTTCAGGTGGGCCTATCAATGCATTGACGGGAATCGCAATGATTTGAACGGGTCCCCGGCCCTGGGAAACAACGGAATCTGTATTGCCGGGGAAAACGGAGTTATTTTTTATATCCCCTATGATTATCCATTGACCAAAGCGGGCCAAAAGGACAAGCGGTCTGTTCTTACTTCTGAAATAACCCTTCCAAGAGACGGCTGTCATTTTTTTTATGTAAACAAATTTGGCAGACTATTCAATGAATTGCCTGAAAAAATAAATGCCAACGATCCTATCATGCTCGCTCATATGGTCAGAGAAGATGGCAAAACCCTTTTGTCTGCAATTGATATTAAAAGTCTTAAGGTTTCTTTTACGGGGGACAGGCAAGCCCGGGTCAACGTCTCTGCCAATCGCAAATTCATTGCCCTTATCCCAAAAGAAACATGGGCCGGGCCTGAAGGATGTTTACTTGACATTCGCATCCAATGCAAGTTCATTACCCGGCTGAGACGTCTGGGCCTAAAGTTTTTTGGAGGCAAAAAATCAAACTTCCATGTGGATGGATTCAAATTTCAGGTGGCGCCTTACAAAGAGCTTAAAAACGGTCCGGACAAACTGCCTATGCCCTATGACATTCCTAAAAAGCCTTCAGATCCTTCAACTGTTTTTGAAATCAGCCGGCTTTGTTGTCCCAGCCCAACCATGCTCCCCTCTTACAATCAGATCGGATTTGATTCCCTTCATTACCTGGCCGGTATAGTTGAAAACTGCGGACCCAATGCCATTCTCTGGGTTGTGCCCGGCAGACTGGATGAAGCAAATGGTAAAACCGTTGTGAATCCTGACTTAAAGGATGTTTATGTCCTTAACATGGCCTATGACAGCGGACTTTTGACCCTTTATAATTATGAAGGTTTTATGCTCAGTTTTGTGGGATCATGGGACATGCCCTTTGCATTATATAGAATCGCCACACAGGTCGACCCCAAAACTGGACAGGTTATGAAATCAGGCGCTTTCAATGCAGTGGCCCAATGTGACAAAATCAAGCTGTATGGAAAATTTCTAAAACTCATGGGTATGTCAGATATTAAAACCGGTCTCATGCATATCTGCGGCGGGGTGAACCTTAAGCTGTGGGATACTGATGGGCTCAAAAGTCCTTTAATTGATGGCCGGGTGGAACTTAAAATAGGAAATAACACTGCTATTGCAACGCTTTCAAATTGCAGGCTTAAAACAAAAGAACATGTGTTTGGTATCCTTTTGATAAATGCCCGTACAAACCAGCATATTGCTGCCAACTATGCCCGTAAAACAAGTGTCAAAACAGATCTCCTGGGATTTGCAACCGCCATCATTCTTGAATATAAAAACATTGTATTGTCCGGAGATGTCCGGGCCTATGTCATGGTGGACACCTTTCCTGTTTTCAAGGTTGAAACCCATGTGGACAAGTAAACCCAAAGAAATAAATAAAGAAAACCGTGGAAAGCCATTGGCAGATACCTGGTTTTTGAGAGAGGATATGGGAGACGGGATTACTCTTATCAAAGAACCTTTTATGGACCCTGCCGTGGGATGTAATATCTGGCATATCAAGGGAAAAGAAAGGGATCTTTTGTTTGATTCGGGTTCCGGGCTTGTCAGCCTGAAAAAACATTTTCCAGGACTTTTTGAAAAACCTGTGATCTGCGTGTCCAGCCACACGCATTTTGACCATATTGGTGGCAGTTACGAATTTGAGAATCGCAGGATGCATAAGGCAGAAGCTCATATCATAGTAACACCCACAAGAGAAAATACAACTGTGGAAGGGTATATGGATTACAAGCTTTTTTCCGCCCTGCCCTTTGATGGATTTGATCCAGATAAATACCAGGTTAAAGCCGCCCCTCCTACTAGTCTTTTGAAAGACTCTGATATCATTAATTTGGGAGACAGATCTCTTGAAGTGTTGCATCTGCCGGGACATTCTCCCGGTACCATAGGACTATATGATCCTGAATGTAAAATTTTATTTTCCAGTGATGCCCTCTATGATGGAAAACTATATGATAATGTATATCATTCGGACATTCCAGTCTTTATTGACACCATGAAACGATTGCTGACTCTGCCTGTCTCTTGCGTCCATGGGGGTCATTATGACAGTTTCAATCAAAAACATATGCATGCCTTGATTCATTCTTATATTCAAGCCAAACAAACCAAGTCAGACAATCAAAGCCTGATAAACTAAAAGGGGGAAATAATGCCGGAGTCAAATTCAAAGGAAAGCTCAATTCTAAAAAATGGAATCCTGAAAAAGTCGGTTAAACTTTCCTTTGGAACCATCCTTTTATATAACCTGGCCGGTTTTGCCTTTAACCTGTATGACACCATACTTTATGCTTGGCTGCCCTATTTTTATACACCGCCGGAAAGTGCCCATGCAGTCCAATATATTTCTTTAGGCCTCTTTGGTTTTATCCTGGCCGCAGGACGGATACTGGATGCGTTCACTGATCCTTTTGTGGGGTATTTGAGTGACAGGACTCATTCCCGGTGGGGCCGTAGAAAACCTTTTATCTTTGTGTCCGGACCGCTGCTGTTTATTTTCTTTGTCCTGGCCTGGCGTCCCCCCGTTGAGGGGACAAGCATTGTCAATGCAGTTTATCTTGGACTGGTCCTGTTTTTCTATTACTGGGCCTATACAGGATTCCTCATCCCCTGGCTTGCCACGCTTCCAGAGTTGAGTCAAAAAAATGATCAACGCATAAAAGTCGTTTCCGTGGGTATTGTTCTGGGCACATTTGGGGCCATAGTAGGCGGTGGCCTGTCCGGTATGCTCATTGATAAATACAGCCCATTTGTCATGGCATTGATATTGGGATCTTTTGCCTTTGTGGCAGGAGGACTAAGCCTTTACGGGGTCAAGGAAAATTATGTCCCGCCCAGGGAAGCAACAGATAAAAAAGGCTTTATTAAGACCTTTAAAGAGGTGTTTAAGGATAAACAGGTACTTTCCTTTTGCGGCATGATCATGTTTGTACAGCTTACCTATCAGCTCATGCTCATGAATGTTCCCTATATGACCACCCTGGTTCTGGGACAACCAAAATCAGCCGCATCCGTGCTCATGGGTGAAGTAATCCTGCTCATGGCACTGTCCATACCTTTGTGGTATTATCTTTTGAATAAATATCCCAAAAGAAGTGTCATGCGATTTATCATTGGTTTAATGACCCTGGGTTTTTGCTTGAGCTTTTTTATCGGCAGGATTAATATTTTTTCTCCTTATATCCAGGCCATCATTATCCTACCAATTGCCGCCATACCCATGGGAGGAATGTTTACAGCTTCCCTGGGACTTATTTCCGACCTTACCGATTACGGTGAACTCAAGAAAGGGACAAGGACGGAGGCCATTTATTTCGGAATATACGGTATTGTGAGAAAAACAGGCTGGGCTTTTTGTTCCATTATTCTGACAACTACCTTTTCCATATTTGGATACAGCCCTGAAAACTCTTTTGGTGTCAGTGTTATCTGGATCATCTGTGCTTTATCCTGTATAATTGGTTTCATCCTGTTTATCCCCTATAAACTTGGGGATACCATGGAAGAAACAAAAATATTAATTAAATAAAAACAATCCATCGCAAGGAGAAATAATGGCAGGGTCAAATTCCGAAAAAGATACCATTGATTTTCAAAAAATTAAAAAAGTAGCAATTATTGGAGCCGGAGCAATGGGTTCGTATTTTGCAAGCAGCTTTTTTGATACGGCCGGTGTTTCAACTGTATTGATTGCTAAAGGCCGACGTTTGGAAAAACTCAAAACCAATGGTTTAATTGTTAATGGAAAATCTTATGCAATCCCTGTAATCCACCCGGATGAAGCCATTTCTGCTGTCGATCTAATTATTGTGGCATTAAAACATCATCATCTTGAAAAAGCAGTTAAAGGTTTGGAAAAACTTATAAGTGATTCAACCACCATTGTATCAGTCATGAATGGTCTTGAAAGTGAAGAATATATTGGCTCCATCTATGGCAAAGAAAAAGTGCTATATGCTATTTCTGTTGCAATAGATGCTGTTCGGGAAGGCAACCGGACAACTTATACCAAGCCGGGCAAACACTTTTTTGGTGAAGCTGACAATACTCATTTAAGCCAACGTGTTCTTTGCGTTCAAGAGGCATTTGACAGGGCAAAGATCGTTTATGAAACTCCCAGAGATATGATTCGGATTATGTGGTGGAAATTCATGATCAATGTTGGGATGAACCAGGCATCTGCTGTTATGAAATCAAGCTATGGCGTTTTCCAGACATCTTTGGATGCCCAGGGTTTAATGGAAGCTTTGATGAAAGAAGTAATTGCATTGACAGATGTTATGGGTGTTAATCTGACTAACCATGATATAAAAGAATGGTATCTATTTCTAAATATTCTATCTTCCCAGGGAAAAACGTCAATGCTTCAGGATATTGAGGCACAACGCAAAACCGAAGTTGAGATTTTTGGAGGCAAAGTAGTTGAATTGGGCAAAACTCATGATGTACAAACACCTGCTAATCAAGCCTGCCTCCAAATTATTCGTGTTTTGGAGCAACAATATAAAAGTTGATTTTTCTTTACAAAAAGAAAAATCTTCTCTATAGGAATCGTAAATATCGTGTTGTTATCAATCTTTGGGACAAAAACCTAAACCTGATCCAGGAGATCAATAAAAAAATAAATAAGGGAAAATTATATTTATGAAATCTAAAGTCGATCAAAAAAATTTCGATGTGAATTTTGCACGCCAGCAATTTCCTTTTTTCCAATTGGATCAATCAAAGCAATGGAGTTTTTTTGATAATGCCGGCGGGACCTTTGCCTGCAGTTTCGTGGTCGACAAACTAACCCGATTTTATCAAGCCAACAAAGTTCAACCCTATGGTGATAACGCACTTGCCGCAGCTGCCGGTGAACAAATGGATACAGGTCGAAGTGTTATTTCAGAGCTATTAGGCCTACCAAAAGAAACACTTACCCTTGGACCATCAACGACACAGAATATCAATACACTCAGCATTGCCTGCATGGCCTTTCTTAAGGCAGGAGATGAGATCATTGTGTCTGAACAAGACCATGAGGCAAACATTGGTGCCTGGGAAAGAGTGGCTCAAAAAACAGGTGCAACCCTGCATTTTTGGCGGATCAATGCAGAAGATGGTGAGCTTGAGCTTGCCCAGTTTGAAAAACTCCTGAATAAGCGAACAAAAATTGTGTGTGTGACACACAGCTCTAATATCATTGGAACGGTAAATCCTATTCAGGAAATTATTCGTTTAGGGCATAATTTTGGGGCAAAAGTGATCATTGACGGTGTTTCCTATGCACCCCATAGATGGCCTGATATCTCATCGGTTGAACCGGATGCCTATTGTTTCAGCACCTATAAAACCTTTGGAACACATTTGGGTATCATGTATATAGCCCCGGATTTTATGGACCAACTGGCACCTCAATGTCATTTTTTTAATATTAACAATCCCTGGTCTCGTTTAGATGCAGCAGGCCCTGATCACGCTTTAATTGCAGCTCTTTCCGGGATAGGCGATTTTTTTCAGACACTTTATGATCACCATTTTGGTCATTCTGATAAGAGCCTGAACCACAAAGCATCAAAAGTTTCAAGCATTATGAATCAACACGAGCTGTCTCTTTGTAAAATATTACTCGAAGCGCTCAATCAATTGCCGTTGAGAATCATTGGAAAATCAAGCATAACAGGCCGTGAAGCAAATATCTCTTTGATTTCATCCACCCATTCATCCTCTTTGCTCGCCTCATTATTAGCTAAAAAAGGTATCGCTGCAAAAAATGGTCATTTTTATGCATATAGAGTTTTGAAAGCATTGGGCATAGATACCGATGATGGCGTCCTAAGATTGAGTTTTGCCCATTATAACTCAGAGGAAGACACCATGCGTCTTATTGATGAACTGACTACTATTTTTAGATAGTGTTTGAACGAAAACTCACTCATCTGCTTCGTTGCTGCAAAATTTTGAAATCCTTATGTACTACAGTACACTCCGGTTTCAAAATTTCTTGCGCCTTGCATATGAGCAACTTTTCATCCAAACAGTGAGGTTTCCGGTCAAGCACTAGATAGCCTGATCAGTTTCATATGTCCCGTATTTACGGACGGCTGCCACAGCGGCTTTTATATTTTCCATGGGGGTACCCGGCGCAATATTGCACAGGTAAAACCATAGGCGGCCATTTTTTCCCCCAACCTTTACATAGTGTTTTACCCTGTTAAACACCTCTTCGGGCGTGCCGGCCCTGAGAAATACAGCTCCCACCCCCAGCAACAGCGGAAGATCATGCTTTTCTGCATAGGTCTTATAAAATTCAGGGCCCAAGGCTTCAACATCAGGGTCCTGGCCTTCCACAAACACAGGGTTGGCCCGCAAACGGATATCCATTACTTCTTCTGGATTCTTTGCATATCTTTCCCCTGTCCAATTGGGCACACAAACGGTTGATCCGCTTGCTTCACGCAGTTTTTCAACATAGGGTGCGATGAATTCATCCATGATCTTTATATTGACAATGGGAAGAGAAGCCAGTGCATCATCACCCCTAAACACTGGAGTCTGGGGGAATTTTTTTTTCAGATACTCAAGCCATGGAATGAGCAGTTCTTCTGTTACCCTTGTCATAAGTTCATGGGCAAATTTTGGATTCAGGCACATGTCCATAATGAGGGTTTCAATTCCCCTTATATTGGCTGCAAGACTGAAGGGAGCACAAAATGCTATGTTTGCCTTGACTCCTGTCAATTCCTCAAAAAGATTATACATGTCAATGACAAGGGAACATCTTCCTGCTGTGTCAAAATCAGGGGTGACAATTTTTTTAATATCACTCTCGTCCTGAATAAGGGGATGTGCCCGATCAATATCCGGCATGATATCATCTTGGAAACGCAACTTCTGGCCAATTGCTTCAGCTTCAATATTATAAGTGTCTAACTCCACTATTGGGATGTCAATACCATATTTGTCACAAATATTAAATGTTCCAATATTCAACAATTTTGCATCATGAAAAATCTCTTTGGCTGAAACCTTCATTTCACAGGGCAGCAATTCACAAATCTGGGCAGATACAGGCACCCGGTCAGCAGTTCCTGTGACAGTGTCTGCAGCTCTCTTAAATCCTTTTTGAAAATGATAATATTCTTTTTCAAGATTCATAATTGTCACCTATAGACTTTTTAATAATGTACTGTTTTGTTTCGTCATCCGCAGCAATCGGGCAAAAGCGTGCGGTATTCAAAGATCTGTCCTATTACTTGCCTATACATTGGCCTCAAACTCTTCCAAGAGGTCTTTAATCGTTCCTTTTGCATCTGCGGAAAGTGCAAGCGTCTCATGATTGGCTAAAATATTTTTTGCTTTTTCATAAGCCATCTCTGTGAGATCTTTACCATTATTGGATTGCACCCATTGTGCCCGGGTTTTTCTGTCAAAGATTATACCCTGGGACTGGCTTCTTGTATTTTGAAATGTATGGTCATGGGTTAGATAGCTTCCGCCGGGGCCAATCTCATCTATGAGATTCAAAACCATGGATTCTTGATCTACCTTTACTCCGTTGATCAGTTTATGGATATTTGTAATGCATTCATGGTCCATAATCAGTTTGGCATAATCAAAGGTCAACCCTGTTTCCAATCCTCCTGCCCCAAAAATCATATTGGCTCCTGCCAGGGCAATAGGCAGTACGTTAAAACTAAACTCATACCCTGCCTGGGCATCGGGAACCTTGGAATCACTTACTCCTGCACCGATTCGACAGGGAATACCATAATATTGGGCCATCCTTACAATGGCTGTACCCACCATGCTCCATTCAGGAGCCCCCACTGAAGTCAGTCCTGTTTTCAAATCCATTATCGTGCTGCATGAACCAAAGGAAATATTAGATCCTTTTTTAACAGTCTGGGCAAGAACTAGTCCGCCAAGATGCTCGGCAAGGGTCTGAACAATTGTACCGGCAAGCGTTACCGGGCCTGTTCCGCCGGAAAGGGCCATGGCCATTATATCTACGTTTACGCCTGCTTCCAGGGCTGCGATAAGGGTTTCGCAACATTGAGTTGCAAGGGTCAGGGGACTTGTGACGCAGCATGAGCAGGTGCATATGGGTCGTTCACGTAGTTGGTCCATTCCTCCCATTGCTGCTGCAGCCATCTTAACTATGGTTTCTACGCTGCGCTTATCCACCATACCGATGGTAATATGTTTGCTGTTGTGTGTTATCAAAGATTCAAAATTGTGTACAGCCTGGGAAGCAGCTTTTTTATCTCCGGGGCAAATAGTTCTTTGACAAAAGGCAAGTCCGTCCAGAGCATCCACAATCCGATAAACATTGTTGCAATCTTCTTTAGTTGTATTGCGGCACAGCTTGGTATCAAGATCAATAAGATTTACCTGCTCACCAAATGTAGAAAATCCCACATTTCCCTTTTCCATATAAAAATTTTTTTCTGGATCACGGGCATAATAGGTCACACTTTTTGCCACACTCGCTATGCTCTCTGTAACCATCCATTCAGGAATTTTGACCAGCCAGTTTGGTCCTTTTTTTATAACTTGAGCTCCTGCGCTGCTTAAGCGTTCGGCAGCTTCTTCCATCTCCACAAGCACACCCGTATGCTTTAAAATGTGGCAGGCCCCACGATGTATTGTTTCAAGTTCATCCTGGGAAAAAACATTTAATCCCATTCCAACAGCGGAAGTTAAACCATTTCTGACCATAGCCATTTTTTGCCTCATTCTCTTTAAATGAACAATTGAATCTTTCTCTAAAAAAATGGCCTAATCCCGAGTCCACATTTTTAGAGGAAGATCTATTATAGAACCGAGTTTAAAAATTGCTCTTAAGATAAATACTTAACTATTGTCAAGAAAAAAATGGGCAAAATATCCTGTACTCGAATAAACTTTTTAGACCGCTGATCCTGCTATGATTTGTCAGGTTTATAATATTATAGAATTTCCAGCCGGAACGGCTTTGATAATAGCTCTATAAAATAGTTGTGCGGCAAATTAAATGGTGCAAATTATATTCTTTTAAAAATGATTGAATTCATAAAAAAATATTTTAGTCGAGATTAATGGCTAGAATATTTTTCTTTTTACCAAAATTTAAGGCCTCTTCTAAAGATCCCATAACCAAATCGATTCTTAAACCATTCAAATCGACGCTCATTCGATCTTCGGCTATAAATACACCTATACCTTCAATATATATCTTTTTCCCCAGCCACCCTCTATTAACAAGCTCAGAACTGATCGCGCAAGTCCTGCCGACAATCGGCTTGGTCATGGTAGCTGTTTTGTCAGGATAACCATCTGAGTTGATTCCATTTGACCAGGGATGATATCCGGTTAAAGTAACATTTGCTTTTGTGATTATCTCCAATTTTTTTTCTTTGGATTTGATGATTGATCTCAAATATATGTCTTTGCTTTCATACAAAGATATACTTCTTTTCAAATCTTGGGTATCCCGGGTTAAAGATGAAATTGTATTGGCATTAATGATATTGAGATCAAGCTCTTTCTTGAATTGACCGGCAAAAAATACACTGCTGAGACCGACTAAGAATAAAATAAGTATAGAATAAATTCTAAATTTCATAATTATCAGATTATCTGTTTTTTTAAAAAAACCAAATTAGTAATAAAAGCCCTTACTGCTCCATGATTAAAAGATTATTACAAGTTAACAACATAAAAACAACCTTAATCAGAAGGCTTCTACAAGCCAATCGCATTAAACCACAAACCTACACTAAATGCCATAAAATTCTGGCCTTTGATTTGAATATCACCTGCCGGATTTCTTGCATAGTAGTAGCGTTATAGTTCGGGTTTTAACAAAATTTTTAAAACCCTTATTTTTAAAAAATGATATTTTTGGTAATTCAAATTAATAAAAATCTATTTTTCTGGAAAATCAATCTCACACTGGTCATTCAAATGAAGTCTAAAAACATAAATTGCCATTCCTATGACAGGTACGGCCAGCACAATTCCAAAAACAGGAAGCAGGGTTATCCCTATAATAATAAGACCTATAGCTGCTGCGAGCAGCAATGAACCCATCATTAATTTAGATATTTTCTGAGGTACACATTCTATTGCTTTCATGACGATCTCCTTTTTTTTTTAAGATTATTAAAGATCTGACAGCATTGATTTTTATGTATTTAAAAAACTTGCTGTTAACTTAAAAATAAGGCCTTGATTTAAAAATGCAATCAATCAAGGGAAAAAAGAACTTTTCGGGTCGTATATAAAGAGTTTGCCATGTGCATGATTATCTTGTAGTTTGATTTTGATTCGAAATGATCAGAAAATCCAATTTTTTTACAATGGTTCAAGTTCATTTATACCTTAAAAAGAGGTCTCATATGACAAAAAAACCAACCTATGAAGAATTAGAGAAAAAAATCTTGCAAATAGAGCAAGTAAAATCGAATGCCAAGAAAACTGAAGATGCCCTAAAGGATTGTAAAAATAGACTATTGAAATTGCAGAAAGTTGCAAGAGTAGGTTTTTTGGAGTGGAATCTAAAAACCAATGAGATTTATTGGTCTGACGAAATCTATGACATTTATGGCGTTAATGACAAAAAAAACCAGCCCAGTATAGAGCGCACCATGGATTTAGTACATCCGGATGATCTGGCATTCGTTGAAAAAAATCTTAAAATGGCCATAGAAGGGGTCATGGAATACGATATCGATCATCGCATGGTGAGACCGGATGGAAAAGTTGTCTGGGTTCATGTCCAGGGTGAGTTAGTCCTTGACGCAGGAGGGAATCCCAAAACCCTGCTTGGAACTGTTATTGATATCACCAAACGTAAAGAGGCAGAGCTGGCGTTACTTGAAAACCAGGAACGGATGATGCTTATTTTAGATGGAACTGATCAAGGCCTTTGGGAGTGGGACATAGTGACTGGAGCCATATCACCAAGCGACAATTGGTGCCGTATTATGGGATACATTCCGGGTGAAGATGTGTTTGATTTCGCTTTGTGGGAAAAAAGTCTCCATCCAGACAGTTTGACAGCCTTTAACGAAATATTCAAAGAATACCTTGAAGGTCAAGAAAAATACTATGATCTGGAATATCAGATTAAAAATAAATCTGGTGAATGGATATGGATTTGGGAAAGAGCTCTTTGCATGGCTTATGGGGAACAAGGTGAACCATTGAAGATAGTCGGTATTGATCGAGACATCTCTAAGCGCAAAAAAGCAGAGCTTGGGCTAATTGAAATAAATAAATCACTTGATAAAAAAGTTCAAAAAAGAACCCTTCAACTAAAACGATTAAATGAACATATCATTAACACTGAGGAAAATGGTCGTAAAGCCATTGCTTCAGATCTTCATGATAGTGTAACCCAGACTATTGGGATGAGTCTTTCAAAAATAAAAAATTGTATGGAAATGGATTCTGAATCCGGCTTGAAAGTCATTTCTGAAGTTCAGGAACATCTTGAGCAGGCCAATAGAGAAATACGTTCTGTAGTTTATCAGCTTAGCCCACCTATTGTGGATGATTTTGACATAGATTTAGCTTTAGGATTCTTAATTGAAGAGAGCAATAAGGCACACCACGCTGATTTTAAATATATCAATAATCTTGATGAAGCGGTTCACCTGAGTCGGATAAATAAAATTACCTTATATAGAGCAGTAAGTGAACTTATTAACAATATTTTAAAACATTCCGGTTCATTGGAAGCTAAAATTGAATTGAATAAAATTAAAAACAAGATTCGAGTAAGAGTTGAAGATAATGGGTCCGGATTTGATACCAACTCTATTCATAAAAGCAATTATGGTGGATTTGGATTGTATAGCCTTTCTGAGCGATTATCAAATGTGGGGGGTGAAATAATAGTAAATTCCGAAATAGGAAAGGGAACTGAAGTTGTAATATCTATCCCTGCAAATATGGAATATTTGAAAAAGGACCAATAGGAGATAAAAACAAGTTGTAGAATTGTTTTTTGAAAATTTATTTACTTTGTCGAACTATCTATATTATTATATTTTTATATGGATTGATCATAATATACTCGCATTCAGATAATTTAATGGTGTTAGTTTTATGGCCTGGCAGGATGTGCAATTGTATATAAAAGGAAATTTTCATGGCTAAAAAACCTTTCGACAACGAATTAGAACAGATCAAATCTCAGCTTAAACGCTGCAAAGAAAAACTTGCTCATTCCTTTGATTTGATGGATTATATTCTTTCTAATGCCAGCAGTGCCATCGCCGTATATGACAAAGATTTAAGATATATATATGGAAGCAATCGATATCTTAAAGATTACAAGGTTACCAAGCAAAATGTAGCTGGTAAACACCATTATGATATCTTTCCGGATATTCCTGAAAAATGGAAAGAGGTGCATCAAAGAGCATTGGCCGGTGAAGTGATAACCGCAGAAGAAGATCCTTATTTAAGAGAGGACGGCTATGTAAACTGGACACGCTGGGAAACACGTCCCTGGTATGAATATGATGGTTCAATCGGGGGTATTGTCATATATAATGAGGTTATCAACGAACGCAGGGAGATTGAGGAGGCGCTAAAAAAGAGTGAGCAGCTACTTTCGACTCACCTTTTAAATACACCCATGGGCGCAATTTCCTGGGACTTGAATTTCAATACGACTGAATGGAACCCTGCTGCACAAACAATATTTGGTTATACCAAAGAAGAGGCCATGGGAAAACATATTACCCAGCTTATTCTTCCCAAAGATCTGCGGGAGCTTGGAGATGGTCTTTTACAGGATCTGATATCTGAAAAAGGTGGCGGACACAGCATAAACGAGAACCTGACCAGAGATGGACGGCGAATCACATGCGACTGGTACAATACAGCCTTGAAAGATGCTGATGGAAAAGCCATTGGCATGGCATCTCTTGTACGTGATATCACTGAACGCATACAGACCCAAAAAGCACTGAAAAAAAGCGAAGAAAAATATAGAACCATTCTTGAAAGCATTGAAGAGGCCTACTATGAATCCGATATTGCCGGAAATCTTACCTTTTTTAACGGTTCGTTGTGTAAGATTCTAGGATATTCCAAAGATGAATTAATGGGCATGAATAACAGGCAGTATTTGGATGCGAAAAATGCCAGGATTGTCTATAATGCCTTTAATTTGGTTTATAAAACAAAAAAATCATATAAAGCATTTGACTGGGAATTGATTAAAAAGGATGGTTCTATTTGTTATGTTGAGGCAACTTCATCTATTAGAGTTGATTCAAAGGGCCGGACAATAGGATTTCAAGGGGTCATAACGGATATCACGGAACAAAAAAAAGTAAAAGCCCAACTTTTGCAGGCCCAGAAGATGGAATCAGTGGGGCGCCTGGCCGGTGGGGTGGCCCATGATTATAATAATGCCCTCAGCGTTATTATGGGTTACACTGAGCTTGCCATGACAGAGGTGGAGGATCCGACAGGAAGACTGCAAGCCGACCTGGATCAGGTTCTCAAGGCAGGCAGACGAGCAACAGACATTACCCGCCAACTTCTGGCCTTTGCCCGCAAACAGGCCATTGCTCCTCTTTCCCTTGATCTGAACGAGAATGTGGAAACCATGCTGAAAATGCTCAGACGTCTCATTGGTGAAGACATTGATCTTACCTGGTTGCCGGGAAAAAACCTTTGGCCTGTGAAAATGGACCCTTCCCAGATTGATCAAATTCTGGCCAACCTGTGCGTAAATGCCCGGGACGCCATTGAGGGAGTAGGAAAGATCACCATCCAAACAAGTACCAAGATCCTGGACACTGGCTTTTGCACCGATCACACAGGTTTTGTTACAGGTCAATTTGTTCTCCTTGCCATAAGCGACAATGGCTGCGGTATGGAAAAAGAAATTCTGCACAACATTTTCGAACCGTTTTTCACCACAAAAGCTATAGATAAAGGTACAGGACTTGGGTTGGCAACAGTCTACGGAATCGTCCAGCAGAACAAAGGATTCATAAATATCGAAAGTGAGGTTGGCAAAGGAACTATAGTAAATATTTACCTACCTCGGCATAAGGTCAAAGCCGACCAGGTTCAAAAAGGAATATCAAAGAAAATCCCCCAGGCCCGTGGTGAGACGATTCTTCTGGTGGAGGATGATATGCCAATCTTGAAACTAACTGAAAAAATCCTCAAAGGGCTGGGTTACAAGGTCCTGATTGCCAACACACCAAAAGAGGCTATGAAGATTGCTCGTGAACATAAAGGCAACGTTCATTTGCTCGTCACGGACGTGATCATGCCTGAAATGAACGGACTTGAATTGTCAAAACAATTGAAACCCTTTTATTCAGATCTAAAATGCATGTTCATGTCAGGGTATACAGCCGATGCCATCGAGCATCACGGAGTTTTGGACAAGGGAACTCTTTTCCTTCAAAAACCTTTCTCCTCACAAGAACTGGCAATAATCGTCAGAAAAGCAATTGGAGATGTGTAGTGGACGGGTTTCCGGTCAAGCACTATGTAGGGGATTATATGAAGCTTTTCATAACAATTCTATTGGTTGTTTCTGTTCTGTATCTCTTTTGCTCTCCAGTTTTTGCCAAGTCCTACCTGGAGGGGTTGGAAGTCATTGTAAGTGTAGAAAAGTGTAATTTAAGAAGTGCTCCAGATACATCTAAAAAAAATGTCATAGTTGTCTTGTCAAAAAATGAAAAAGCATCTGTAATGGACACACTTACCAAGGAAGGACACCTATGGTATCTTGTTAAAACACCCAATTATGAGGGGTGGCTTTCAGCTTCTGTTTCAACTTTGAATAAAAAAACAACCCATTTTAGCCTATCGGATTTAATCTACAAAAAAACCATAATAAACCTGGAAAAAGAATACCCTGCTAAATACTTTAATTTATATAATAAAGTTAAAAAATATTATTCAAAAGAAGAATTTGATGATTTGTTATTAGATCAATCCAATCTCCGCCCACAGAGGAAATATCTGAATAAACTTGTTTTTCTGGCATCTCCTGTTTCAATTAAAAAGCAGAACAAGCAACATAAGGACTGGGTTTCTATATTAGTAAATCAAAAGACCTTGAATAATGGAAAACTATTTTTTGAAAAGCATAAAGACCATTTTTTAAACGCACAAAAAAATACTGGAGTTCAAGCCAGCGATATTATCGCCATTTTAAACTGGGAGTCCAGGCTTGGAAAGTACAGAGGCAAATATGCGATATTCAAGATATTTATCCATCAATATTTTCATATTGATGAAGTTGAGTTTGAGCTCTTTAAAAAAGGCCATTATCAAAAACAAGGGGCCATGGATAGACCCGCTGCTGTTAAAAGGCTTAAAAAAATTAAAAAACGAGCTCTTAATAACCTGTCTCAATTATTAATTTGGGCAAGAGACACAGGTTTTGACCCAAAGATCGTAAAAGGATCCTGGGCAGGCGCTATAGGGATACCACAATTTATGCCCGCTTCCATGGCTTATGCAGTTGATGGAGACAACGATGGCCTCATTGATTTAAATACTGTTCCAGATTCAATTTTTTCCGTTGCCACTTATCTGAAACGTCATAAATACAAGGAACGGGGTAGAGAATATGCCTTTTATCGGTATAACCACAACGACATGTATGTCCGGGGTGTTAAATTGTACTCTGATAAGTTTAAAAAGCTAACACCCAGCCTCAGCACTATGGAGTGAGGATATTGAACGATCTTATAACCTTGGGCAATCCCATAGTCTGGTTTTTTCGATTTATATTCAGAAAAATATGTAGCATAATTTATACATGTAGTATCTCTAATGCTAATATATATAGTTACCATGCAGTTCATAAAGGGTAACCAATGCGAATAAAAATGAAAGAATACGATATCGGACTTAAACCTTAATGATCTCTGGATTCTAAAGTCTTATGAAAAACAGATCTTTATTAAAAATTACCGGTTTATTTTTATTTTTTGCTATATTATGTGCTGCCTGCACAATTCCTTTCTATTTTGAATCCCCATCCATTTATTACAAAACAGGGATGGATAAACTCATGCTCAGGAGCGGTAAAATTTTTGGAATTATTACGGTTGTGTTCTTACTTTTTCAGCCTGTTTTAATAGGGAGGTTTTCGCTATTAGATCGAATTTTCACAATAAAAAAACTTTTTCAATTTCACAAAACAAACGCTATGATACTATTGGTTACTGCCGTAATTCATCCAATTCTTATTCTCGGCGCTGATCACTTTGTTTTCTTCTCGTTTGAATCCAAGTACTGGCCTGAATTTATTGGAGTTTTTTTATTAATATTATTGCTGCCTTTTATTGTCATATCCTTCTTGCAAAAAAAACTTGGCTTAAATTATAAAACCTGGCGAATGCTTCATAAGATAATTGCACCCTTCATCTTTATACTGATGTTTATCCACGTCACTAATGTAAGTCGTTCTTTTGAATCAGGGTGGCCTTTTTATCTATTAAGTGCTGCAGGTTTAATCACGATTTTTTTATTTATCAGAAAATATCTGTCTTCAAAAACCATTCATCATTTTTTCTCTGGGTTTACACACCAAGGATCATGCCTTATTTTATGAGAATGCTTGATACCCAGCTTCTTTCATTTCAATTAAAAGCATGCATTTATTTTCAAACATAAAGGAGAAAACCTATGAAACAACCATTTAAAGTCCTGGCCATATTTGCTTTGTGTTTTTTTGCCTCAACTGCCTTTGCATACCAATGGAATGTTGATGATGATCATTCTGAAATCCGGTTTGAAGTACGACACATTCATACCACTGTTTCAGGACAATTTTCTGATTTTAAAGGAGACATATTCTTTAAACCTGATGATCTTGATCAAAGCAAATTTAATTTTACAATTAAAGTCAAAAGCGTTAATACGCATAATGGAAAAAGAGATAATCATTTACGATCAAAAGATTTTTTTAATTCTGAAAAATATCCTGAAATGGCCTTTAATTCTTCCAAAATCACTCATATAAAAAACAATCGTTATTCATTGGAAGGCATGATGACAATTAAGGATGTCACAAAGAAGATGAATTTTGAATTTCTTTTTTTTAACCCACAAGCGCATCCTTTTGATAAAAAAAAATGGGTAGCAGGGTTTAAAACCGTTTTTGTTATTCCCAGACTTGATTTTAAAGTTGGAAACGGAAAATTCTTGAAAATGGGCGTTGTTGGTAAGGATGTATCGGTAGAAATTTCAATTGAGGCTTTAAGAAAAAAATAATTACCCATAGAGATTCATCAAAAGCCTGGAAAAAAATTCCAGGCCTTTGACTCAATCTATGCGTTTTTGGTCGGGTACTATTTATAAAATCTGCTTTAAAAAAAGTTTAGTCCGGTCATGATCAGGATTTTCAAAGAAATGCTTTGGAGTTCCTTCTTCAACAATCTTACCTTCATCCATAAAAATGACTCTGTCGGCAACTTCCTTGGCAAATCCCATTTCATGAGTGACACAAACCATTGTCATGCCTTCTCTTGCCAGGGTTTTCATGACATCTAAAACCTCTCCGATCATTTCCGGATCAAGAGCGGACGTGGGTTCGTCAAACAACATAATTTTCGGATCCATTGCAAGGGCTCTGGCAATGGCCACACGCTGTTGCTGCCCTCCTGAAAGGT